>Ga0306926_10008826_pt1 | contig 11058 bp, 13 predicted proteins | sample flu12Cox44000178_FD_203759 | JGI IMG/M metagenome (GOLD analysis project Ga0306926, IMG submission 203759) | Lab enrichment of tropical soil microbial communities from Luquillo Experimental Forest, Puerto Rico - flux8day.12C.oxic.44.000.178 (v2)... | ecosystem: Environmental > Terrestrial >...
GCGCCTAAACCGATCAGAGCAAGGATGGCAAGAACGATTGCGCTGCGTGGACTGCCGGTCGGCATGATCTGCTTGAGCCGATCCTGTCCCTGCCCGATCAGATCCTCAAGATCGGAACCGGGTTTGGCCCCGCTACGCCAAGGGCCGCCCCGGCCGCCGTTGCCGTTCTGCATGGCGTTGGATCCTCTGCAATTGCATCCTCCGCATTTTGCAAAGCGGGGGCGCGCCTGTGTCGTTGATCTGTATCAACCCTCCGTCGTATTTCGCTTGGCGCCGCCAGTATGATCGGCGGCGGTACACGCGGCATCTCTCAAAGTCACAGCTGAATCGCCGGACACCGCGTGGTGCCACCTCGAGAGAACGGAGAGCTCGGTATGATTTCTGAGCAGCTCTCAGACAAGCCACCGCTTGCCTTTGTAGTTTAAATGGGCGTGCGGGACATGAAGGACAATAGAAATTGGAAATTAAACGCCGAGCACCGGGCCTTCTGTGGCGTGCCGCTACGCCGCACCAATCGTCGGCGAGAACAGCATCGGCATGCGCTGCCTCATTCGCTAGCCGCCGGCATAGCTCCGCTTAGTCCTTCTTATCTCGATCCGCCGCCTTCTATGCCTAACGGGGCTCACATCGATTGATTTCAATACGAATGGTAGCTTTCAAATCTTCAACTGACTACGAAAGATCACTCCCCCAAGGATTGCCCCCACGGCTACCGAACCCAGGCAAACGGCAGGATACATCGGTGGTCAATAGGGAACATACCTTTGCCGGCGGGGTAACATCCTTAGTTGAACGCAGCAATTCCGGCCGGTACAATTTAACGGGGACGCCGCATCAGGACGAGCGCGCGTCGAGCGCAGTAACCCCACTGATCCACCGGTGCTCATTTTGAGTCTTCGGGAGGGGGTCCTAGCGGGCTTTGTCTCGAAAGAATCATGCGCAACCGGCAGTTCTGGATGATGTGGGTTGGTTACCTGGGCGCGGTTGGGCTCTGGTACGCCAGCGTGAAATGGCTCCCGATCGGTTCCTTCCGGCGCCTGCCCGACCCGTTCACGGTAATTACCGAGTGGCTGAGCCCTAATCCCAAGTATGGCATTTCAATCTTCACACATCCCTACTACCTGCACATCCTGTACAGCACCTACCGCGCCACTGCGGCTTTCTTGCTCGCTACACTCCTCGGTGTCCCCCTAGGGATCTGCATGGGTTGGAGCAGACATTTCCATCGCTATGCTACGTCGCTGCTTGGCTTACTGCGGCCGGTGCCGCCGCTAGCGTGGGTGCCGCTCGCGATCCTCATCTTTTCGGGCGTCGAGTCCGCAGTAATCTTCGTCACCTTCCTGGTGGCCTTTTTTGCTACTACGCTGAACACTGTAGTGGGAGTGAAATCCATCGACCCGGATTACTTCCGGGCCTCCGCCTGCCTCGGTGCGAGCCGGAAGGATATTCTGTTTGACGTCATTATCCCCGGCGCACTGCCCAATATTTTCACCGGGCTGCAAATTGCCATGGGGGCCGCGTGGTTCTCTCTGGCGGCGGGCGAAATGATCGCAGCGCAGTACGGGCTCGGGTTCCTAATCATGGAATCCTACAACCTCGTCCAGTTTCCGACCATCGTCATCGCCATGGCGACTCTCGGCATGGTCGGTTTTCTAAGCAGCGCACTCATCCGCATGCTCGGTAATCGGCTAATGCGCTGGCGGGAGCAAAGCCTGGGATTCGCCGGATGAGGATGGCCAGTGCTGCAACCCAGCTTGCGTCTCGCGCTTCTCTTTCGAAGGAAGGATCCGCGGGCGGGTGCCTCACGATTTGCGACGTGGGCAAGACATACGACCCCGACGGAACATGTGTGGAGGCGCTTAAGGGTTGCAGTATCGAGGTTAAGGCCGGGGCGTTTGTCGCCATCGTCGGCCCTTCGGGTTGCGGTAAAACCACGCTGCTCAACATGATCGCAGGGTTCGACGCAGTCAGCAGCGGGGAAATTTACATGGATGGCCGACTTATTGCAGCGCCCGACCTCCCGCCGCAGCCAGGTCCCGACCGAGTCGTCGTGTTCCAGAACGGTGCGCTGTTTCCATGGAAGACCGTACTCGAGAACGTGAGTTATGGACCGGTGCGACAGAAGGTTCTTACCCGCAAGCAGGCAAAGAAAAAGGCTATCGACCTACTACGTCAGTGCGGCGGCCTCGATGCCGTCGCTGGGTCTTATCCGGCGCAGCTTTCTTCGGGAATGCAGCGCCGAGTGGAGGTCGTGCGAGCGCTCATAAACGAGCCAAAAGTGCTGCTCCTCGACGAACCGTTCCGGGCCATGGACACCGTTTCCAAGACGACAATGCACCAACATTTGCTGGAAATGTATCGGATATGCCGCAAGACTATCGTCTTCACTACTCATGATCTCGACGAAGCAATCTACCTCGCTGATACCATCATCGTCATGACTACGCGGCCAGGAACGATCAAGCACATCATCGGCGTCACGTTGCAGCGGCCTCGCCTTCCGAAGATGCTATTTTCCCACGAGTACCTTGAGTTGAAGAGGCGGGCCGCTGAGAGTGTCCATGTAGAGGCTAGGAAGGCCTTCGAACGCGGAGAACGCGAACAAGCGTGATCGACCGTGCACGAAATAATGACCCTTCCGAACCGGTGCCCCGGCTCGCCCCAAGGACCGGGCGGTCAGCTTCGCACACCTGGGTGTCGCGCATTAATTGGCGCGGGGCGGCTTCGGTGGCCGGATTCGTTCTGTTATGGGAGCTCTTGGTTCGGTTCGGTGGAGGAAGGTTTGAGGGAATACCGACGCTCGCTGAAGTGCTGCGAGCCTTCGGAGACAAATATCTGACGAACGCGCAGTACTGGCGGTCCTGGATTGTAAGCTTCGAGCGGGTTGGCTACGGTTTCGTGGCGTCGCAGCTGCTCGGCATCCCGCTGGGAATACTGCTTGGCACCCGCAAGATATTTCACGAGGTCGTGTATCCCGTGGTCGAGCTCCTGCGGCCTATTCCGCCGTTGGCGTGGGTACCGCTTTCCATCCTGTTCTGGCCGACCACTGAGCTTTCGATAATCTTCATTACCTTTATCGGTCCATTCTTCATAATCGTCATCAACGTGCACGACGGTGTTCGCAATATCCGAAAGGAGCATCTGTGGCTTGCGCGGTCCCTCGGCGCGAGACCCGGCTACATCTTCCGCCGCATCATCTTGCCCTCGCTGATTCCGTCCATTGCAGTCGGCATGACGCTTGGCATTGCGGTAACCTGGAACGTGGTGATCGCGGCAGAAATGATCGCGAGCGACGTCGGGCTAGGCCGGCTTACGTGGGAAGGCTATGTTAGTCATACGGCTACCACAGTTATCGTTGGAATGATCAGCATCGGTCTCGCTGGTTATTTGTCGACCCTCGCGGTGACCTATGCAGAGAAAAAATTGATGCCATGGCGAAAATAACCGAGGCAGGAGTTCACTGATCACGCTGGATAAGAGACTGTTCGGGAAAGTGCAAGCAACGGGGTTGTGCAAATGGTACTACCCGACCTCGCAACCGTCCGTGCACGTTCTGGAAGACTGTTCGTTCGACATCGAGCCTGGACGGCTCACGGTGCTCGTGGGAGTTTCTGGATGCGGCAAAAGTACGCTTGCCTGCATATTGGGAGGATATCTGCGGCCCGATGCAGGAACGCTGACCATCGATGGGCGGCCGATCGAAGGCGCAAGCCCGGATCGGATTATGGTGTTCCAAGAAACGGCTCTGTGGCACTGGATGACGGTGCTCGACAATGTCCTTTTCGGGCCACTAGCACTGTCATCCATGACCAAGGCCGAAGCGAAGGCTAAGGCCATTGCTCTGCTGACCAAGTTCGGACTACTCGATTTCAAGGATAAGTACCCCGGGCAACTCTCCGGCGGAATGAAACGGCGCGTTGAGCTTGCGCAGGCTCTTATCAACAGCCCCGCCCTGATGATCCTGGACGAGCCGTTCAGGGGTCTCGACGTCATGACCCGCGAGCTCATGCAGGAGTATTACTTGAAGCTGTTTGAGGAAACCCGGCTCACCACGCTGTTCATCACCTCCGATTTGGACGAGGCGATCTTTCTCGCCGACCGGGTGCTGGTCTTGTCCGGTACTCCGGCAAAGATTGTGAATGCTTTTGAAGTAGACTTACCTTATCCGCGGACGTTCCAGGCGCTTATCAGTGAGCGGTATCTAGCGATTAAGGAGAATCTCATGAGGGCACTCTATGGTCACGGAACGCCTGAAGCGACTGTGCTCGGTTAAGAAAACGAGAATACGACGCACTCCATTTGAAGACGCGTCACCAGGAGGAACAGACATGACGAAGCTTGTGAGTCTCCTTGGGGCACTGATCGCTGTTATCGGATTCGTTCAGCCGGCGTTAACGGTGGAACCGGTCCATATCACTTACGGCTACCATCCGTATTGGACAGGAGCATGGTATGGCGTGATCCTGAAGAAAAAGGAATTGTGGAAGAAATACCTTCCGCCCAACAGCACTGTGAGATTCGAGCCCCATCTAACGGGACCGCCCATGATCAACGCGATGCTTGCTGACAAAATGCAAATTGGGACCATGGGTGATATGCCTTCCCTGGTGCTCACTACCAAGCAGGAGATCGCGGATGTGCGGCTGGTATCGGTGACGATGTACAGCAATGGGCAGAATTGCAACAAGTTTCTCGTGGGAAAGAACGCTCCGCAGTTCAACGACTACGACGACGCGATGAAATGGATGAGCGGCAAGCCGTTTGCCTACCATAAGGGTACATGCGCGAACCGGGCCACCGAGTCGCTCATAGCAAAAGGAGTGTTCAAACCATCCGAGATCCTGGTCATGCCGATCGAAGTTATCGCGTCCAATTTCGAGGCCGGCAAACTTGCCGCGGGGATTATGTGGGAGCCGCATGCGCGGCGCCAAGTCGAATTGGGCAACGCTCGCTATGTGGCAACCGGAGCGCCCTGGCACGAGACGGACGCCAACTTCACATCCATGCGTCAGGATTTTATTCAAGAGCATCCCGAAGCAGCGGTGGGTTGGCTGAAGGCGGAGATCGAGGCGCTGCAGTTGCTTATCACTAATCCTCGAGAGTCAGTCAAAATCATCACCAGTGAGCTTACCGGCTATGACGAAAAGACAGTTTGGGCGGCCCTATACGAGGCCAATCCCACATTGGTCGGCGGCGATCCCGTCAACTATGTCGCGAAGTTGACCTTCGACGACGACATCATGGGACTGATGACAACCGGTTATCGCTTCTTGCATTTGATAAAGGTTATTGAGTCGCCGGAGATGCCTAAGAATGCGATCAACCCGGAGCCATTGAAGCAGGCCATGAAAGAAATGGGCGTAAGTGCCCCGCTCGGCGAAATCCGCGGACAGCCGCGCACTGCATTTCAACAGTAGGAGCGTCTCGCGACCCAAAGAGCGGACGACTGCAATTGATCAACGACTGTAGCGAACTCGTGCGCGCACGAGCGGTGTGGGACTTCACGACTGGCGATGTTCGTCGATTCTGCGATCGGCTGGAGCTGGTGATCGATGCTGCTGAACAATTTAAGCAGCAGAACATCGCTACCGACTTCGTATTGTTGCTTCACGGTCCGGCGACCCAGTTTGCGGCGCGCACGCTTTCCGGCACCAAGTTTACGGAGTCGGAGGGACAGAATCATCCTGTCGCCCGTGAACTGCTACAACGTTTTGCCGTGCTTGGTGGACGCATTGAAGTCTGTCGCATAGCTATGGACCGGTGTGGAATTGCGCCGGAGAACATCCTCGACTGCGCCGCTATCGAGCGCAACGTCTTCGTGAATTCGGTTGCCCTGCAGAATCGCGGTTACGCCTACGTACCGATCTTGTAACCGAAGACACGGTGTTGACCATCGAGCGCGACACGGACGGCAAAATGCGTGTCACGGCAAGGCATTGGAACGACGCCAAGGTGCTCGGCGGCGATGAGGTGCTGGAGATCCGCAACGTCGATGGGGTATTGCATAATTCGCGCATGCGGGAATTCGGCCGTAGGGTGGCGCGGTCCCCCTGCTCGTGTTAGCCGTAGCCACACCTACCGGTGAGGCATGGGCAGTGACCCCAGAGAAGTGCTGGGCAGATTGTGAGGCGTTAGGCAAGGATGTTCGAGCATGCACTCTAATGTGCGGACCTAAACCGAGGAGCATACGGGGGCCTACCACCATGCAAAAAGGTGATGATGGTGGTGGTGGTGGTCGAGGGAGTACCGGACCAACAGGAATTGCTAAGCAGCCGCCGGCCCGCAACCGGTACAATGCAGAAACAATAGGATGTCAGTGCGAGAGAACGACGTGCTGCAGTGCATGAGTTTCAAATTACCACAAAGCGGACATGACGAGGGCGCTCGGCGATGTCTGCTTTCGGAGGCAAAGCGGACATTCAGCTAAACCGTTGCGATGTCCGCTTCTGACCCCAAACGGACATGGAGCGAATTCCTGCGTGCCATTAGCGCCGTGCGCCGGTGACCATCGCGAGTAGCGCTCTCATCTCCCGCTGCGGATCGGCCGCCCGCATCATGCCGCCCATCACCGCGATGCCGGCCGGACCTAGCGCAAGCACCTCAGCCGCGCGCGTTACGTTGATGCCGCCAATAGCGAGGATGGGGACATGCGCCGCAGCAGTGATCTCCACAAGCCCTTTGCGGCCAATCTCGGGACCATAGCCGGGCTTGCTCGCAGTCTCGAACGCCGGTCCCGCAATCGCATAATCGACAACGCCGGGATCGATCGCCTCGGCTTCGGTGACGGTGTGGATCGACACGCCAATGAGCTTGTCGGCCCCTAACAACTCACGCGCAACGATCGGATTGCTTCGCGCGGGCAGATGTACGCCATCAGCCTTCGCCGCCTTCGCTAGCGCAGCCTCTCCGTGTAATGACACGCGAGCACCGTGGCGCGAGGCAATCGGCAGTAACGTTTGGACCAGGGTGACCTGCTCGCCCTCAGACAGATCCTTCTCGCGCACGCTGACCCAGCGGCAGCCGCCTGAGATCGCGCGTGCCACTATTTCGACCAGCGGCCACCGTGCCTGTTGGCGGTCGGTGACAAGCAAAAGCGGCGGTTCTGGAAGTCTCACGTCCCGACAAGACCGAATTGCGGGCTGGATGGCTCCGCATGCGCGATCTTGGGGATCCGTCCGGCAAGCCGCGACCCGCGGCCGGCCTCGACCGCCGCACGCATGCTCGTCGCCATCATGACCGGGTTCCGCGCCTTCGACACCGCGGTGTTGAGGAGCACGGCGGAGCAGCCAAGTTCCATCGCGATCGCGGCATCGGAGGCGGTGCCAATGCCGGCGTCGAGCACCACAGGTACGGGCGAACGTGCACAGATGATCTCGACGACGTGCTGGTTGCAGATGCCAAGCCCGGAACCGATGGGGGAACCAAGCGGCATTACGGCGACCGCTCCCGCATCGGCGAGCTTGCGACAGACCACCGGGTCCTCGGTGCAATAGGGCAGTACGACGAAGCCTTTCGATACAAGCGTCTCGGTGGCACGTACGAGTTCTTCGGTGTCCGGATAGAGCAGCTCGCGGTCGCCAATGACTTCGAGCTTAATCCAATTGGTGCCGAGGGCCTCGCGTGCGAGTTCGGCGGTGAGCACAGCATCCTTCGCTGTCTGGCAGCCGGCGGTGTTGGGCAGGAACTGGACGTGCTTGGGAATGAGATTGAGCAGGCTCTCGTCATCGCCCGCGAGGCTGATACGCCGAATAGAGGCCGTGACCATTTCTGTGCCGCTTGCGGCAAGCGCGTCGAGCATCACCTGCCGATTCGGATAGCCGGCAGTGCCAAGGAACAGACGTGAATTGAATTCACGGCCAGCAATCACGAGCGGATCGGACATCAGCATTACTCCGGTTAGCCACCCTGCATCGCGCGCACAATCTCGACACTGTCGCCGGGCCTAAGCGCTGTCTCACCCCATGCCGAGCGTGGAACGACCGAGCCGTTGAGCGCGACTGCAATGCCGCGCTGACCCATTTCAACGGCTTGCGCTGCGAGGAGTTCGGCGATGGTCGCTGCGCCCAAGGGTACGTCCTGCCCGTTCACTCGTATCTCTAATGCCTGTCCCATATTCGTGTACCTGCCTATTCTGCGGCTTGCGCGGGTGCGAACCGCTCGAAGCCGAAGGGCCGAACGGCAGGGTCCAAAGCGCCTTCGAGCACCAGGCGCGCTATCGAATCAGCAGTCACGGGCGCGAGCAGAATCCCGTTGCGATGATGGCCGGTCGCATAAATGACGCCCTCGACCGGGCCGCAGCCGAGAATGGGCGCATCATCACGACTGCCAGGACGGTGGCCGACCCACATTTCCTCGATCGGCAATTCCTCGACAGACGGCACCGCTCTCCACGCCGCCTCCAGCAGCGTTAGGAGGCCGCCGGCTGTCAACGCGGTATCGAACGCCTTCTCCTCAACGGTAGCGCCGACGATGAGGCGTCCATTGCGCCGCGGCACCAAATAGACACCCGGCGCCCAGACAACGTGATTGAGCAACGGCGAAGCGGGATCCATGCGCAGCGCGAGCATCTGGCCCTTGATAGGACGAACCGGCGGCCGCAGCTCGTGCGGCAGTCCTCCAATGCCACGGGACCAAGCGCCGGCCGCCAACACCACCACATCGGCCAATACCCTCGTTTTGTCGGCAAGAATGATTCCGTCCGCACGACCGCCGGTGATTGAGATTTCCTCGACCGATATGTGTTCGCGGACAATCGCACCCTTGCCTTCGGCCGCAATGCGCAATGCTGAAGCAAGCTTGCGGTTATCAACCTGGTGGTCTTCTGGGCTCCACACAGCGCCGGCAAGCTTGCCAGCAAGATGCGGCTCGCGCTGTCGCGTCTCAGCGGGCGTGATCCATTGCAGCGGCAGGGCGAGCTTGTGCTGGAAGACAAGTTGGTGGTGAAGACGCGCCTGATCATCCGCAGTCAGGGCCACAACCAGCGTGCCCTCGGTGCGTAGCTCTACGTCGATGCCAGACGCCTGCAGGAGTTCCGCCGCAAACGACGGCCAGCGTGCTTGGCTCTCGCGGCCTAGCGCGATAAGAGCCTCCTCCCCCGGTTCGGCTTCCGCGCAGGCAGCAAGCATTCCGGCGGCCGCGTGAGTTGCGCCTGCACCGGCCGCGCCGCGATCAAAGACCTCGACAAAAGCACCGCGCGCTGCCAGCCGCCACGCAATACCGAGCCCGACGACGCCACCGCCAATGATGGCGACCTTTGGTTTGCCAATGCGCAGGAAGCGATCCGTCACGAGGCGGCTCCCTTCGCTGGAATGACCCAGACAGGTTCTACGGGTCTGATCTCAGCCGCGAACACCGCGGCACCCCTGGCCGTCTGTAAGAATGATGGGAATTTTTGCGCCACTTTACAAGCGCATCACGGGAGAACTTTACAAGCGCATCACGGGAGAGCAGTCCGTTGTGCAGATACTAAGGGGCCGGTGGCGAAAGGTATTGACCTCAAGTGCGACAAGCGTCCCGCGCTTATCGACGCCATACGCTTGCCAGCCAGAGCTGCCTTTCGGGCGGCAAGCCGGCAGGACGGTAATAGTGGGTCAGTTCTACGAAGCCCGCCGACGATACAAAGCGGCCCCAAGTCTCTAAATCGAGATACGCGCCGTAACGCCCGTCGTTCCAACCTTCCTCATTGTGACCGCGCGGATTCGAGCTGAACAGCACGCCACCTGGCCTTAGACATGCACGCAGTTCCAGCAACACGCGCGGCAACTCCTGACTGGGGACATGAAACAGCGAGGCGTTGGCGAATACGCCATCGAAATAGTTTTCAGGAAGATTGAGCTTGAGGAAATCCTGCTGCCATACTTCGCAACAGCTATAAGCGCGTGCCATGGCCGCGAACTGCGCGGCCCCTTCCAAACCGATTGCGATGTGGCCGAGTTCGGCGAAGACTTTAAGGTCACGCCCGGGTCCGCAGCCAAAATCGAGTATTGCAAAAGGCCGTTCACGCTCGATGTGTTGCAACATCGCTGCGATGTTCTGGCTAACGTCGTGATGGCGAGTGCCTTCCCAGAAATCTTCGGCATTCTGGTTGTAACAGTCCACCGTCAGGTCGGCGATTTTTTCGAGCTCTTGCGCATTCAATTTCATGTTCAGGGGACCAGGTCTCTTGAGTGAAAATGCGGATGCAGTACCCACGAAGTTTGAGCTAGGCTTAAAGCCCTCGCATTGTCATTCACGAGGGCATTCCATGCCAGTTTCCATGTACACCGTGTCCATCCCCGTCTTCATCCAGCACCTCAATGGGCTCAACACCGTCCTAGACAAGGCCGCGGCCTGGGCCGCCGCGCGCAAGGTCAACGAGGCCGATCTTTTGAACATGCGGCTATCGCCGGATATGTTCAATCTGACCCGACAGGTGCGGGCGGCAACCGATCACGCCGCCAACGCCGCTGGGCGTCTCGCCGGCAAGGAGCTTCTAAAGTTCGCTAACGACGAGACCACTATTGCTCAGTTGAAAGACCGCATCGCCAAGACAGTCGACTATCTCAAAAGCGTCAAGCAGAGCGAGATCGACGGTACCGAGGGCAAGGACATCAGCATCACCTTCCCAAGCGGGCAGACACGCCAATTCACCGGACAGAGCCTCCTGCTCGGCAACAGTCTGCCAAACTTCTGGTTTCACACCACCACTGCCTACGACATCGTCCGGCAGTGCGGCGTCGAGGTCGGCAAGCGCGACTTCATGGGCACGCCGCCGAAGTCGTAAGCCCAGTCTGCGAACTTATCGGCGCTTCGATCGCGATTTGCGGGCGGCGTAACGGGCATCCCTGGCCGCTTTTTGTTCGGCTTGCGACGCGCGTTCACGTTCTGCGCTTTCGGTCTTGGCGCGCTCGGCCTCAATCGCAGCGTCGCGTTCGGCCTGCTGCGCCGGTTCGGCCTCACGGGCTTTCTTTTCCGCCCTTTCGATTTCGCGGGTAGTCTTGATCGCACTGCGCTCGGCGGCGCGCGCGGCTCGCGCTGTCAGCCTTTCTGCCAACGCCGGGTCAGCGACCTTGGCGCGAA
>Ga0306926_10008829_pt1 | contig 11056 bp, 9 predicted proteins | sample flu12Cox44000178_FD_203759 | JGI IMG/M metagenome (GOLD analysis project Ga0306926, IMG submission 203759) | Lab enrichment of tropical soil microbial communities from Luquillo Experimental Forest, Puerto Rico - flux8day.12C.oxic.44.000.178 (v2)... | ecosystem: Environmental > Terrestrial > Soil...
CCGTACTCGACATCCAGATCAGCACAGGTGCAGCATTGGCAACTAGTCGGAAGCGCGCTTCACTTTCGCGCAGTGCCTCTTCGGCAATCTTCCGCTCGGTGATGTTTGTCACCAACGCGATCAAATGCGTTGGTTCTCCCTCTTCGCCATGCAGAACAGAAACGAATTTATGAACCCATACGGGCTTACCGTTTTTGTGAATGTATCGATTTTCGATGTCAAAAGAGGGAATTTCTCCGAGTTTCAGGCGGCGGACCTGCACCAGATTGGCTTCCCGGTCGTCCGGATGAACCAGTGATGCAAAGTCGATGGTCCGCAGTTCGTTTTCGGTATAGCCGACCAAGGCGCAATAGGCGGGATTGCACTCCTGAAAAACGCCCTGCCAATTCGTGATCGCGATTCCCGTGGCAACTTGTTGGTATATCTTGTGAAAAAATTCCTCGGTCCTTGAAATTCGGACCGATTGTCGTTCAGACGCGGACAGAGACATTGAGGTTCCTCCGTCGGTACTTTTACCCAATTGCAAGACTATGTCGGTTGGACCGTGTATCAATGATAGTCGCGATTCCCGTGTGATGCGACGATTAAGGCTGGAGCTCGATAAGTCCGGAATCGGTGGAAGTCTGGCGGCACGTCCGGAGATCCGGAAACCGAGGCTTCAGATGGGAATTGAGGTTAAACGTGCTTCACGCCCGGCCGGGCTTACTTTCTGAGGAAGACCCGTACCTAAGCATACGCCCGGCAGTGAGACTGTCAACCTTCGGAGCAGGCCGATGTTGGCCAGGGCAACTTCACTCAGGCTTTGCTCTCCGCATCAGTTTTCGCTTCACCTTCAGTCGTAATGGCCGGCTTCTTCTCGCTCATTTCTTTTCCTCCGAATATCAGCCACAGGGCCACACTCAAGTACACTATGAGCGCAACCGCAGTCGCGTAGAGTATCGCTGCGATCTTCCAGTCGTAACCGAAGCTCCAAATGGTTCCGATTGCCAAGGCCCCGAGCATCGCAATACCAATTCTTTTCCTCATACCCGCTGACCTTATAGCACTGAGCCCTACGAACCAGCTAGGTGAACCCTTCCAAGCTCACTCGACCTGTGGCTCCCGACAATCTCGAAATGTCTGAACGGATATGGCTTATCCTTCCTTCATAATTCTCGTTGATGGTTCTTTTTCTTAGGACATTCCTTGCAGTCTTGCCTTCGATCCTGCGTTCGCGTGCCCTGCTTCAAAGATCAGCCGCTAAACGCCCGAAATTGACCGCCGGCGATCGCCTGTTCTGGATCTGTCTCTTTCGCCTCTGGCGCGACTGGCGCTCGGCGCTAGCCATCGTCAAGCCTGAAACCGTCGTAGCTTGGCATCGCGCCGGCTTTCGCCGTGGATTCCGAAAACTCGATCTGCCTTCAAAATTTTTGCGGATCACAGTGGATTGAGTTTTGGCGAGGGACAGCCCTGGTCCCTGATACCTCTCTACACCCATGCGTCCTGATCGGTCTTCTTCCGTGTGATTACGACCCTTTACTGAGCAGAGAACTGCACGCTCTTCAGCATCGCCTCGTAGGTTGGCTGGAATCGCTCGAACTCTGAATGCGGTGCCACAAAGACCATGAAGATGACAGAGCCGTCGCGCTGCGGGACGGTGACGAGCCAGTCTCGCTCCCTCTGTGGTTGACCGTTGGCGGAGGAGAAGGATGAAACCGAATGCAAGGTAGCGGACCGCCCCTCAATACCGGCCACAGTAATAGGCCGTGGATCACCCTCCGGCTTCAGCGCCTCGTTCTGCTCCATATCCTTGACGAGCTCGCGGGTGACTTCGTCGATGCTCATGCGCTCACCCTTGGGTGGCGCAACGCCGTTAAGGACCACGCCGTAGCCCACACCATTGGCTGTGATTCCGGCTTCAGGAGCGATGGTCACGGAATGTCCCCGCTTTTTGGGCATCATGACTTGCCAGTTTTCAGGATACTCAATTTTCACGGGACCAAGGTCAGCTGTACGCATGCGCTGGCTGGGGAGAACGCTCTCAAGTGAGACGGCAGGCGCGTGGGCTGAAGAGCTGGGAGTAGAGGTCGATGCGCTGGCGGTCAGCGCGTTCGCTCCGGTTGGGGTAAAAATAGCCCCGTTCTTCTTGTTCAACGCCGCCCACTGGCCCGACTTTGCTCCCTGCGCGATCTCCTGGCCTGTGTAGGCTTTTACCCCCATCGCTTGCTGGCGGACTCTCTCGAATGCAGGGCTATTGCTGGCATAGTTTTCCGGCGGCCAATTTCTGATTTCTTTCTGAATGGCCTGCTCGCGGTTTCCAGGATTGGGGTGGTCGCTGAGCCACTGCGGCGGCGCTTGACCGCTCTCCGATTCGAGGGTCTTGAAGAAATCGGCCAGAGCCTGCGGGTTGTAACCCGCCTTGTAGAGGATCACGGCGCCGACCGCGTCGGCTTGTGCTTCGTCGCTGCGAGAGTACTTCAGCATGAGCCCTTGCGCCCCCATTTGAATTCCCATCTGCCCAAGTTCTCCGACGGCCCCTCCCATCGTTGCGCCGAGAGCCACTCCCGCGATTCCAGCGAGCAAGCTGGTGGTCTGCGCCTTGCTGGCCTGCTTCGCGGAGTGCTGCATGTACACGTGCGACATTTCGTGTCCCATGACGCCGGCGAGCTCGGCTTCGTTCGCGGCGGCGGTGATGGTTCCAATGTTGACGAACATCGGTCCGCCAGGCAGTGCGAAAGCATTGATGTCTTTTTGGGCGACGACGTGAAACTCAAACGGCCACGAATATTCTGGTGGGATAGTGGCTACCAACTTCTGGCCGAGCTGCCGAATGTATTGCGTTTCGGGGCTGTTGTCGGGCAGGACCGGCATCGTCTGATAGACCTGGGCGGCGGCTTGCAAGCCGAGCTCGCGCTGCTTCTCACGGGACATGTGAGCATTACCGGGATTGGGGAATTCGGGACCCGCAGTTTGCGTGTAGGCCTGCGTCGCCAGCAAGAACACGATCAGCCACGACAGCCGTCTTGCGAGTGCAGGACCCGTCTCGAAAACGTGGTGCATCATAGTAGCAACCTTTCTTAACCGGCCGGATGATCAGCGCCAAGGTTCAAAAACCTTTTCCTTGCGGCCTTACTCACTGTTGGCAGCTCGGAACTCACTTCGATTTTCCGCCGGAGTTATTCCCAAGCAAATTTCGCAAAGACGAAGCGCACTGTCGATATCGCTCGTGGTACCGTGCTCGTCCAATGGATAACGCATTCTCCCGTGCAAAAAAACGAGTATCTCCGCCAAAATTACAAGAACCAGCGAGACCAAGCCCCAGACCAAAGAAAATCCAGGAAATCAGAATTTCCTTTGAGTTGGTACATGCAGATTACTTCCCAGAAGCAACCCAACCGCGACAAAAGATATCGGACTGGACCGAGTTCCCATAATGGATTGCGTTTATCATCGCAACTATTTCCTTCAGGCTTTCTTAAGCAAGCGGGTAATCCACACCAGAATCACCGCCCCGACGAACGCCACAATGATTGATCCGATCATTCCGCCGCTCTGCCAGATTCCCAGCATGCCAAAGATCCATCCTCCGAGAATACCGCCTAAGATGCCAAGAACGATGTCGATCAGTATCCCGTAGCCGCCACCCTTCATAACTTGGCCCGCTAGCCAACCTGCGATCAGTCCAGCCACGATCCATGCGAGAAAGCCCATAGCTGATCCTCCTTGGTTCAGCGAAGTGTCTTAATGAACTTCCGAATGACTGTCACCCCTCATTTGGGATTCGATTATGGGCGGGGTTCCTGGACGGGTATGACCTGACCTGAGTGGAAGAACATGCCGACATCGTCGGAAAGTGCTGTTTCCCAAAGGTCACTGAGCATCTTCTTACTCCGCTTGAACACCCAAGTCAAGGTTCAGAGCCAAACGCCCCAGCCGGTCTAAGGAGGCTGATTCCCCTTAGGTACTTGGGCGTCGAAGAATCTTCTGAAGGGCTCTCAAACAACCTAACCTTCTTACCATTAATGGTTGCAGCAGCGACCATTCGCCTGTTCCCGTATGAGAATAGCGATATGGCAGGTGGCATCGGTTCAAGTTTCAGGCACGGTGCTTGAAGACCACCGCGTTCCACACCATTCCTCGCTAGGGGCCGACGGAGGACTCTCCTCCGCTCTCCATCACAAACTTCCAGAATGAACGGATGCCTTTGGTAAATCGCATATCCCGCACCTGCGCAAGCCCCAGGCAGGCGCGAACGGGTTCCTCAGCGCCGCGGTGCGTGGGTAGCAGACGAAAGACGACCCTGTGCTTACCTGCTGATTCGATGGGCTCGATCACCGAGGGGAAAAATATGCCCTGGCCGACCTCGAAACTCGATGCCTTGCCTACCACAAGCTTCTTTTCCGACCCAACCAGCAGGCGCCGGTAACCAAACATCAGCGTGCCATCCTGGCCCGTGTGAAGCCGTCCGTAAGTCCGCCGAGGCACCGTGCGTACGCGCGTGGAGAAGGCAGGCACACTGTCGCCGAGATTGGGCCTGTTCTGCGCGTCAAATAACAAAGCCCGCAGCAATCCCAACGCAAAGACGGTGCCGAACACGGCTGTCCGCAGGGCCCACCCGAAAATCAGAAAACGATGACGCCGAGGCATAGCAGCAGCCCGAGGCGGGGACTAATGAGCGCCGTGATCGCTAGCACCGCGAAAATAGTGTTTCTGATCGTCTTCAGCAAGAAATCAAGAAACGGAAATGGACTGATCAGAGCGAGCACATCAAAGGAATGCCCAACGAGCCAAACGACAAATGTGACTACCAATCCCACGACGGTATAGACAACAGCCGTCGCTACGGTGAAGGCGTGGTGACCGCTGCTCGTTTGTGCCGTGGCCGCATACACTACAGGCCCGCTCAGCAGATAGGCGAAGAGTCCTCGAAGCGATTGGAACCCCATCACACGCGCGACCTGGTTTAGCACCACGGGAAATGCAATCAACACCAGCCCTGCGTGATTGACAAACAGGACCTCGGCGGCGTCCAGAGGCTTCTTAATCAGGGGTGCAAACCCTCCGAAAGTGTCTTTGATGAAGATGAGAACCAGCAGCACCAAGATCGGTATCCAGAATTTCGGCTTCTGAATCAGCGGCAGCTGATCGCGTTGTGCTCGTGGCGTGTGATAGTACTGCCACACACCGGTGACGCACACGCCGACTAACGGGGAGATTGCCGTGCTTGTAACCATCGCCAGCGCAGTGGAGATCTTCTCTCCGTTTCTCAGCGCTTGTTGTGCCTCTTGCTCGTCGGCTTGTACCATCGGGACGAGTGCGCAGATCAGTATGCCCACCAGAATAAACGAGCGAGGCATAAGCCTACCCTCCCTCTGATCGACCCGAGTTTTTCACAGTGGCCCGACCATCGTCTATGGTCTCTTTCTTCTTTTTCTCCACCGACGCCGACCATGGTGGGCGCGTTGGCATCCTCACTGGACTCTACGGTGATCTAGCCTAGAATGATTGGCTGGAGGAAGTCCGGTGGCCTGTCATTCGTGCGGGTCAGCACATCAAAAGCACTTTGAATCGGAAGTCGACATCCATTTTCCAAGGCTTAGCAATGCGAACAAGCGCCCTGTTTTGGTGTACCCCGTGCTCCTAGTGTGCCTGGATTGCGGTCGAGCAGAATTTTCTATTCCCAAGGAAGACTTGGAGCCACTTCGTGGCGAATGAATGTCGAATCCCAGCTAGCCGTCGCTTCTTCGGTCAGCGGACTTTCCCTTCATTGCTTCCCCGACATGGGCAGATGACTTAGGCGGAGAGCGCTGCGTATCATTGTGTGAATCTCACTTTCCCTTCGTGGTTCCCCTTTGTGGTTCTTGACCGCGACGACGCATTCGACTATGGTGGCGGGCGTATCCCAAGAACCCAGCTCAGGGGTACGACCCACAAGGTTGTATTTGGTCTGGCCGCCCACCAGTCAATTCCTGCAAAAAGTCAAATCCGCCCAGAAAGAGAAGAATCATGACTCCGGATGAACTCAACAACATTGCGACGGAACTGAAGCGTCTCGGGGCAGAACTAAACCTATCGGATAAGCAAAAGGAAGATCTCAGGAGCTTCCTAACAGAAAAATACGAACAGCTGCAGGAATACAGGAAGCAGAATCCAAATGTCTCTAAAGAAGACGTTGTCAAATACATTGCCAAGAATCGCGACGCTGGGCGGGAGAAAATCGAAAAATTCCTGACCCCTGAGCAACTTAAAATATGGGACGCCGAGGTTGCCAAGGCCAAGGACTTCCTCAGTCAAAGGGCCGCTGCCGCGGGCGCTTAACCTCAAATTTTGGCAGGAACCATAGAAAAGCAACCGCCAATGTGGCGATGACAAATGAATGCCACAGCAGGAAGGAATGAGTGTTTCGGGTCGTAGATTCCGAAAGCTCATTCCTCCTTGCTGTCCCTCCCGAAAATTCCCGTACAGCCCATGGCAAAGGGAGCTTCGGAAACGAACGGGCTGGAACGGACAAAGAAACCCCGGGCTTGTAGCCCCCCTGTGAGTTAACCGGCCTCCTTCGGTCTCCATTTTGCAGAATTGTTCGATCGATTCGTTGGGTCCTTTTTGTGGTGTGCACGGACCTGTGCATTTTCTGGGCTCACACTTTAGCCTCCTGATCGGAAGCTGGGTTGCCAGAAATTCTTGGGCGGAGAATTCCTGACCTGCGCAGAGCAGGTCGACACTCCCTCCTATCGAGGGACAGGATACGCTGGCTCTCCTTTGGAATCTCACCTCGCTGAAGCCGATTAAAATGGATTTCTCGGAGCCTATCGCTATGGTGGTGCATCCTGTGCTACTGGCGTGCCATGATTGCGGTCGAACAGAATTTGTTATTTCCGAAGAAGACTTGAACCCACTACGCGCTGAATAAAAGGCGCCGCGTCAACTGCGGGGCGGTTCTTCACCCTTCGCTTCGGGGATTGCCCAGGCGGTCTTTTTTTTGCACTCCGGAGAAGATCCAGCCCGTCGAAGAGCGCCCGACGTTCGTGTCCGTTACCCGGATCGGATGCCAGCTGTTCAATTCTCTGAGCAATTGCTTCCTCTGCCTTTTGTACCTTTTCACGTAATTGCTCACGATTAAATTCGAGAATCGCCGAAGCGATGGGTTCCTGCCCCTGCGGATATTTCAGCTCCATTACGCACCATCAAAGCGGTCGCCATAATCTTCGGATGGGAAAGACGAACCCAGGGCGGCGGCCGCCCCCGGCTGGTTTTCCGCTTGTCGGTATACGACCGTGGTGCGGCGTGAGCACACCCGCAACTTACTGAACTTAATGCGGCCTCACACCTGAGTGGAAAGGTGAATGTACTGTAGGGAGCGAGAAAATTTCGTGTAGACACCCCTCAACACCGCTCCTTCCCACACAATTGAATTCCCATAGGCCCGCGTCCACCGCAATCGAGTGACCACGTGCTAACGGCTTGACCGGACTAACGACGCGGGTAGCAAGCAAAGGATTCTGTCGTTTTTGACAGTTGTATTAGTCGTCTGAGCCTAGTGCAATGGAGACATGTCACCGCCGCCCCAAGGGCGACCCAGCGACGATTGGGGAGCAGGGCTTGCCGCAACTGACGAAGATATTGGTGGTCGATGATTTTGAACCGTTTCGCCGGTTCGCCTGCTCACTCCTCCAAAAGATGGCTGTTTTTGAGGTGGCCGAAGCCGCGGACGGGTTGGAAGCCGTCCGGAAGGCAAAAGAGCTGAATCCCGAGTTGATTCTGCTTGATATCGGCTTGCCTCGGCTGAATGGAATAGAGGTAGCTAAACGGGTTCAGAGCTTTGCTCCGACGACAAAAATCTTGTTCTGCAGTCAAGAGTCTTCCCCCGATGTCGTACGGGAAGCCCTAACGCGCGGATTTGGATACGTTCATAAGTTAGGGGCCGGGATCGATCTGCTTCCTGCTTTCAACGCAGTTCTCAGCGGCAGGCGATTCGTCAGCAGTAACCTCGAGCCCAACCAGGCCATCGCCGTTCGCGCACCTCGCCACGAAATTCTCTTCTGTTCTGACGACACGGCTATTCTGGACGGGCTGACTCGATTTGTTGCCGCCGCCCTAAAGGGTGGCAATGCGGGCATTGTGTGGGCCACCGACTCGCACCGCAGCAATCTCCTTCAGAACTTGCGCCTGCACGGTGTGGATGTTGATGCTGCGATCCGACAAGGAACCTACATAGCAGCGGATGTTTCCGAGCCGCCTGACGCCGCACGCATTGTTGCCTCCATTAATACTTTGAAGGAAGCCGCCGCCAAAACGGGTAACACACATCCCCGTGTTGCCGTATGCGGTGAAAGAGCAGGTCTCCTGTGGGCGGAAGGCAAAACGGATTCGGCGATTCGTCTCGAACAATCGTGTAGCGCATCTGCGCCGGGGACATGCTGTCCCTCGGGGCGTATTGCGGGGTCACGGCTACGCCGACAGCTTAGCCCAGTTCGGACCTTCGTTGAGACGCCATGAGATTTGTATCATCTAAAAGAAACGGCGGAGTGTTCTGCACAGACGGCTCTGACCGCGTCATCATCTCGTTGGTGTTGGGCTGCGGGCGAAGGATAGGTGCACAGGATGTCGATTTCATGGCTATTGGCTAACTGGTTTAACGATGACTGGGGCCATTGACGAAAGAGAAGTAGGAGCAACCGTTGTGCACCTCGCTGCTCGCGGTTTGGTCCGCTTCGAGGGATTCGACAAGTACTACGTCATTTCCCAAACCACAGCGAGTGTTCCCTGTGACCTCCCCGCCGACAAACTGGCTGTTTACCGAGCAATGTTCAATCTCGACGCGGGCGATGGCAAGCCTTTCGCCGGCCGCCTCCGCACTGATCAAAAAGTTCCCCAGAATGCTTTCCTTCTGCCTCCTACACGGAGGCCAATTTAGTGCTGCTGGCGAAAACCATTCGGAAAGCAGTCGAAGTGCCGGAACAAATCTGTATCACAACCGGAATCTGACCGTCTTTGCTCCGTTGGCGATTCTCTCACTGCTGCTACTGTTCCTGCGTACGCAGGGTTTTGTTGTCTCCCTGCACAAACCGGCGATGGCTAGTCGATCGCGATGAGGTTTTCGATAGGCACAGGTACAGGACACCCCTTGCTCTCATTAGATGTGCTTCCGAGAGCCCATTCTAATCGAGTTCAGTGGGGGTAAGACTCGAAGTGGAGCGGAGGACTATATTTCCGGTGCTTTCTATGCCGGGGCCGCCGGCTAATACACAAAGCCCCACAAAATATGCAACTAATTTAATTTGGTATAGCTGCCCGGCCACCATCGAGTACAACCCCGGACCTGCCGACACCGGATGACCGTTTGCGTTGCAGTTCGCATCGACGGTGTAACTTCGTGGCTTCGTGGTGTACTCCGGGCAAGGCCAAACAAACTAAGCCGCTTTGTCAAAGGACGTCCTTCTTTTCCTCTGTTGGCTGTTCAGTTTGCTTCTGAACCTCCTCGGACTTTTTCTTGACGGCCTCGGCTACCTTCTTCATGACGATCTCTTCGACCTTCTCCTGGAGCTTCTCTGCCTCGACACCCTTATCCTGAACGGCTTCCGTCACCTGTTGCTGAACCGTTTCGAGCACCTGGGCAACGACCTTCTCCGCCACCTCTTCGTGGACCTCCTCTGCGACCTGCGCGGCTTCCGGTTTGTCCGTCTCCTTGGCGACCTCGGCGCTTACCTCTGTCACCGCAGCCATCCCCTTTTCCAGGACCTTCTCCGCCTCGACTGCTTTGAATCCCTGAATCAGGAACGCGATTACGCCGGTCCAGCCGGTTTGATGGCTGGCCCCGATGCCTGCACCGGTCTCCCCGTGGAAGTACTCGTAGAACAGGACGTGGTCGCGCCAGTGCTCATCGTTCCACCGGTCGCGAGTGCCTTGGGCGGGCCGGCGTCCTTCCTTGTTGGGGATGAACAAGCGCGACACCCGTCGCGCTAACTCCTGGCTGACCTCCAAGAGATTCAGCTGGCGGCCTGAGCCGACCGGACACTCGACCCTGAAGTTGTTGCCCAGGTGGGCATATTGGTTGATCAGGCCACGGATTAGCATGAGCTGCATCGGCATCCAGATCGGTCCGCGCCAATTGGAATTGCCCCCAAACATCCCGCTATCCGAATCGCCCGGAACATAACCGACCCGGTAATCCTGTCCCCCAACGTTGAAGTCATAGGGGTGCTCGGCGTGATAGCGCGAAAGCGAGCGAATCCCGTATGGGCTCAGGAACTCGTTCTCGTTGAGCATGTAGCCGAGCATACGGCGGAGCTTGTCCGGGTTTACCAGGGAAAGGATTCGGCTGCCGCCAGCTCCCACCTCCAGTGGAACCGTGAGAATCGCCGCCATGTACGGGTGCTGTTCCAGAAACCACTGCGCCTGCTCGAAGAAGCGCGGCAGCCGTTCCCGTAGGTCGGCCGGCAGCACCGCGGTCGCCGCCAGCGGCAGCAGCCCAACCAGGGAACGGACCTTGAGCCGGACGCCATCGCCGTCGGGAAAGCGCAGCACATCGTAATAGATACCGTCGCCCTGGTCCCAAAGTTTGACCCCCGTATAGCTGAGGTTGTCCATGGACGAGGCGATCCACATGAAGTGCTCGAAGTACTTCAGCGCCATGGCCTCGTAGTGGTCGTCCTCCAGCGCGAGCTCGACTGCAATCTGGAGCATCGTCGACGCAAAGAACGCCATCCATGCGGTGCCGTCCGATTGCTCCAGATAGCCGCCCGTCGGAAGTGCGCTGCTGCGGTCGAAAACCCCGATGTTGTCCAGGCCGAGGAAGCCTCCCGAGAACACGTTGTTGCCCTTTACATCTTTCCGGTTCACCCACCAGGTGAAGTTCAGCGACAACTTCTCGAAGCAGAACTTGAGGAAGGCAACGTCCCCGCGCTCCCGCAACTGCTTTTCGTAGCAGTACACGGTCCAGACCGCCCACGCGTGTACCGGGGGATTGACGTCGCTAAAGTTCCACTCGTAGGCCGGCATCTGGCCGTTGGGATGGAGGTAATGGTGGCCGAGGAACAGCCGCAGCTGCTCCTTGGCGAAATCAACGTCCACCAGCGAC
>Ga0306926_10008833_pt1 | contig 11055 bp, 11 predicted proteins | sample flu12Cox44000178_FD_203759 | JGI IMG/M metagenome (GOLD analysis project Ga0306926, IMG submission 203759) | Lab enrichment of tropical soil microbial communities from Luquillo Experimental Forest, Puerto Rico - flux8day.12C.oxic.44.000.178 (v2)... | ecosystem: Environmental > Terrestrial >...
CCGGATTGAAATCCGTGGCCAGCTTGCGAAATAATAAGCCGATGACCGCTCGCGAGCGCGTGGCACACCTTCTAAGAGCCTGGCCAAAAATCTATCCGCACGCGCATTGCGAGCTGGATTTTCGAAATCCGCTGCAGCTGCTCGTCGCGACCATTCTGTCGGCGCAATCCACGGACAAACGCGTCAATATGGTCACACCGGCTCTGTTTCGGAAATATCGTACCGCGAAAGATTATGTGGACGCGCCGATCGCGGAGTTGGAAAACACAATCAGGTCCACCGGGTTTTATCGCAACAAAGCGAAAAGTATTCGCGGCGCGATGCGCGAAATCGTTGAGAAACACAGCGGCAAAGTGCCCGACACAATGGCGGAATTAACCACGTTGCCAGGTGTCGGCCGAAAGACCGCAAACGTAGTCCTAGGCAACGCCTTTCACAAAGAGGAAGGGATCGTTGTCGACACACACGTGATCCGGTTATCGCAGCGCCTTGGCCTGACGAAACAAAAAGATCCGGTCAAGATTGAGCTCGACTTAATGAAGCTCGTACCGCGCGAACATTGGACAGACTGGAGTCACTGGCTCATCTGGCATGGACGCCGTCGTTGCTACGCGCGCAAGCCGGACTGCAGCCGATGCGAAGTGTTTAAGCTCTGCCCCAGCGGAAAGATCTTCCTGCGCACTGGCAAAGCGCTAAAGCCTCCCGAAAATGCTTGAAGCTAATCACACTTATATCCGCAATATTAAAGATACGTCAGTGAGTGGTGGCGGCACTGATTATGTTACCGTGGACTTAACAACTGGCTTACTTGGCCACTTCACTTCCTCGCGACGCTACAAGGAGGATATCCAGCCGATGGACAAAGCTAGCGAAACGCTCTTCGGACTGAAGCCAGTCAGCTACCGCTATAAAAAAGACGCCGATCGAAGCCAAAGGCTAGACTATGGCCTCATCGTTGAGGATGTGGCCAAAGTCGATCCCAATTTGGTCCGCAACGGACAAGGGCAGATCGAGAGCGTACGCTACAACGCGATTACCGCTATGTTCCTGAACGAGTTTCTGAAAGAGCACCGGAAGGTTGAGAAATTGGAAGCGACGGTTCCCGATCTTGCAACGCAATTGCGCGAAGTAAGCGCACAACTACAAATGAATAATTCCCGCAGCCGGGTCGCCGCAAATCATCAGTAAGCAGAGGCGGCTGGCGCAGCGCGATTATCTTTCCACAATTTTCTTGCGGCGCAATGTTGCGCCGACTTTGTTGTCGTGATGGAAATTCCACACGACCCGGCCGCTTCGCGTTACGAGCACGTCGGCAAAGGTCTGCGCCGGAGCGACCTTAATCGTGATCCGGTTAAACAGTTTGGGAATTGGTTCACCGCCGCGATTGAGGCTGGCATTCGCGACGTCAATGCGATGAGTCTCGCGACAGCGGATCGCGATGCGAGACCGTCGGTGCGAATTGTTCTGCTGAAGAGTTTCGATCAAGATGGCTTCGTGTTCTTTACGAATTACGAGAGCACAAAAGGGAAACAGCTCGAGGTGAATCCGTACGCTGCGCTTGGGTTTTACTGGATCGAACTCGACCGACAAATTCGTATCAGCGGAAAAGTCGAGAAGACCTCGCGCGAAGAATCGCAGGTTTATTTTCATTCGCGTCCTGTGGGGAGCCAGTTGGGTGCCTGGGCTTCACGCCAGAGCGAAATCATCGACGCGCGGCGCGTGCTCGATGCGCGCATGGCAGAAATGACCGAGCGCTTCCGCAACAAACGCATCCCACTACCCCCACACTGGGGCGGCTACCGGTTGAAACCAGAGATCATGGAGTTTTGGCAGGGGCGGCGGAATCGGCTGCACGATCGCTTCCGTTATACGCGGCTGACAGACGGCTCGTGGCAGATTGACCGGCTCGCGCCGTAAGAAATGACGGATGATGAATCACTTGTAGGGCGTTTCTGTGAACCCCGAACGCATTCGGGGCTGACACAGACGCCCTACAGTTCGTCATTGACAGAACAATTGAAGAGGAACGCTGATAGCAGAATCCATTTCCTTCGCGGCGACATCACAAAGCTCGAGGTCGATGCGATTGTGAACGCGGCAAACACAACGCTCCTCGGCGGTGGCGGCCTCGATGGAGCGATTCACCGTGCCGCAGGCCCTGAACTGCTTGCCGAATGCCGTACATTGGGTGGTTGTGAACCGGGCCAGGCGAAGATTACCGGCGGCTATCTTTTGCCCGCTCGCTTTGTGATTCACACTGTCGGACCGATCTGGCGCGGCGGGAAACGTAACGAAACGTTGACACTCGCGAATTGCTACCGCAATTCGCTGCAGCTTGCGGTGGAGAATGAAATCAAAACGATAGGGTTTCCGGCGATTAGTTGCGGCGCTTACGGTTACCCGATTGGGGAAGCCGCGCACATCGCATTCAAGACGACGCGTGAATTTCTCGCGATGAACGATGAGATCCAGAAAGTGATCTTCGTCGTTTGGGGCAAAGACATTTACGACGTGTACAGAAAAATAACGGATGACGAATCAAGTACGAATGATCAAACAACGAAAGCTATCGGTTAACGGCGTTGTCCGCATTCGGGTTTCGTCATTCCTTCGTCATTGCACATTTGTCATTCGTCATTATTTATGCCAGGTATCCTTTTACCAAAGAAACGCACGTGACACTTCATTTTCGATTCTCTTTTGTATGAATCCGAACGAAAACGATCTTACCAGGGACGAACCGCTTCCAGCGCAACAATTTCAGCCAAGCGAAGAAGACATTGGCTCAGCCTGGCGTGAGCAGTTTCGTCGAGCAACACAAAAAGCGTCCACGGAAATGAGCCATACGTGGGACCAAACGAAGGAGAAAGCGAGCCGGGCATTGGATCGCACGGAGGATTTTCTGCGCGAAAATCCAGTCCCGACCGTTCTCGGGGCGCTCGGCCTCGGAATCGCCATTGGCCTGGCCATCCGTTACGTCGCTCCCAGTGAGCGTAAACGGGAAATCGTCGTGGAGTCGCCGTGGGGAAAATTCAACTGGAGCGTGCTGTCGCTGCCGTTCCTCTGGCCGCTGTTCAAATCGGCCCGGGAAAAATCGACGGATGTGATGCGAAACGGCGTTAAACGGTTGAAAAAGATGGACGTGGAACGGTACGCGAAGCCGATCCGCAAACGCTGGAGAGCGTGGACGCGCTGAGCGCTGGCGGTGTTCATTAGGCCGCATCTGGTGACGCCGACTACAAAGTCGAAGCGCCCAGCAAACTGTCGGAGCTAACAGGCTGTTGTGAGCACGAGAATTCTCGTGCTCACGCCGTGTGCGCCAGGATAGTTTGCCGGCAATTCTCAGTTTGCGGCATGATCGTACAAATTTACGAAGTTACGACTCCTGCAGAGGCGTGGGCGCTCGGTGCAATGGGCGTCGATCACATCGGTGTTCTGGTCGGCGACGGCTCGTTTCCTCGCGAGCAGACAATCGAGAACGCTCGCGAAATCTTTGCGGCGATCCCCTCGGGTTCAAAGGCTTCCGCGTTATCGCTTTCTCACGATGTGGATCTCATTGTGCGGATGACCGCCGCGCTTCTACCAGACATCCTGCATCTCGGAGCGGCGGCACAGCATCTTTCGCCAGCGCAGTTGCGGACACTCAAAGCCGAGTTTCCGCAAGTCTCGCTGATGCGAAGCATTGCCGTAGTTGACGAAAGCAGCATTGCCCTCGCCTGTTCGTATGATGGCGTCGCTGACTGGCTTCTTCTGGATAGCTATAAACCCGGTGATCGCCAAATCGGCGCTCTGGGCGTGACACATAGTTGGGAATTGGACCGACGCATCATTGAAAGTGTGCGCATCCCAGCGATTATCGCCGGTGGATTAGGACCGGAGAACGTTCAGGACGCTATTCGCGTGGCGCGCCCAGCAGGCGTCGATTCCAAGACCAAAACCGATCAGAACGACGGGACCCACGCGAAAGATCTGCAAAAAGTGTCGGCATTCGTGGAGGCCGCGCGTTCCCTAAATTAGCATCTCACTCTTATTCAGTGTCGTGAGTACTGCTGAGCGCGAGAAAACTGTTGATAATATGGGCGAGCGTTCGTGGATACTGCGCCATGAAGGCATGGCCGCCGTGAGGGAATTGAGCGAGCCAGGCGCCAGAAATTGCATTTACAAGTTTTAAAGCGTTTGAAGCAGGAATCACGATGTCCTCGATTCCGGCAGCAATTAGCACCGGCACGCGTATCTCTCGTAGTTGGCCCGCGACGCCATCGCGATGCCACGCGTTCATCGCCGCCGCCTGACGCTTCAAAAGCTCAACTGATAATTGTGCACGCGCCGCTGCCACGATGTCGCCGAATTCGCGATAAAAAGATTCGGCGACGTGGTTGGGAAAAAGCAGGAACAACAAACGCCGGGCTTGCTCGTTAGGCGTGCCGGATGTGTCGGTGAGTCCGGACCACACGTCAGGTGATGCAAGATCGGCCTCTATTCCTCCTGAGTCGGTCGACAACAGCACGAGCTTGTCAACGCGATTCGCGTGCTTCAATGCGAGTGCCTGCGCGATAAATCCGCCCATTGACCATCCCATCACGTTCGCGCGCTCGATACCGAGGGTTTCGATTACACTGGCAGTATCATGGGCGAGCTTCGCGATATCGAATGACTGCCCATTGTCGGTCGAGCCGCCGACGCCGCGGTTATTCACCAGAATGAGCTCGTTCGACGACGCCAATCGATCAATGAAAGATAGATCCCAGTCTGCGCTCGTCGCACCGAAGCCATTCAAAACCACAAGCGGCGGACCTTTCCCCATCAGGCGATACCGGATTTGGGCGCCGTCAACGGCGACGGTCGCTAATGACTCCGGTGGCATCAGACATCCACCTCAGAGTTGAATCTTGGATGTTGCGCGATGAACGTTGCGGTCATGGGAATGGACAAGGGAATTCAATTGTTTGCGTTGATTGGTCTGTTCGCAACCGCATTGGCTGGATGCACCTCAAGCGAAGCAAGTGATCCCCCCGCTACCGATCAAACGATTCCGGGAGCAACCAAATGGGGATACTACAGCGGCGAACCGGTGACACGCTGGAGCTCCGACGGCCGGAACATGATATTGGTAACTGAGTTGCGTTACACTGATCCCAAAGGCGAGGTGTGGGTGGCGCCGGCGGGATCGGTCACCGACGGCGCGTCGATTCCGCGCTATCTCTGGTCGCTCATGGGCGGGCCGTTCGAGGGACAATATCGGAACGCTTCAGTGCTGCACGACGCTGCTTACGAGAAGAAAAAGCGACCATGGCAGGATTGCGACCGAATGTTTTACTACGCCATGCGTTGCAGCGGTGTGAATGCGGTAGAGGCCAAAACGATGTATTACGCCCTGTTCAAGTTCGGGCATCACTGGAAGTTTCCCATCAAAAAGGCGAAACCGGTGAAATATCAAGGTGCGTTGGTAGCGAGAGGCGAAGAAATTCCGCGCGCGATTCCAGTCAATCCAACTGAGATCAATCAGGCGCGGAATTGGATCAACAACACCGATCCCAGTCTCGAACAGATCGAACAACGAGCGCAAACCGAAGCCTGGTAACGCTCGTACTGCGTCCGACTTTGTAGCTGTCGTTAGGCAGCACCTGCGGTGTCGCCTCCCGTGGGCGACATTTGGATTAGTGTTGCCAGCCAATCTGGCGGTTGAATCTGCAGGTGCGTCCTCAGGATCTCAGCCGTGAAGCTCCGAAAATCGCCGCGGCACTCCGCGCAGAGTTTCTCCATGGTGTACGCCCCAAGCATGCGGTAGCTCTCGAACTGCGACTCCGAGAAAAACTGATCAGCGGTGCTCTCGTGCGGGAACGATGGGCTCCTCATAAAATATTCGTAGATGTCGCGCGGCTCATTGCCGTAACAGGCCGGCTTAATGTAAACGATGATGCCATCGGGAGCGCTGGAACCGTCGACTGCTGAATAGCGGATACGGCCAATGGCACAGTTACGGCCCCGCCCTTTCGCTTCATCGATTTCGCTGCGGGGATAAATGTTCATTTGATCGAAGTCGATCGGAATCCCAAAGTCGACCCGAATTTTTCGCACCGCTTCACCGAGGTCGGCGAACGAACATTCAGGATCCTCTCCCGCATCGCTAACTACGATAAAATGACAACGACGCAGCACCATCTCGTAAAGACCGAGGTTTTCGAAATGGCCGCCATCGGAGAGATACACGTACGGACTTTTGTCGTTCGTCAGGCCCAAGGCTTCATCGAAAATTGGCCGCGCACTGCTTTCGGGATATCCAAGATAAAACGTGTGATCGCCTGCCTGGCCGGGGTTTCCAAGCCACGCACCGAGTCGCACATTGAGCAGCGTCAGGATGAAAGTGACGAAAGGCGATGAGTGATAGCCCATGTTAGGACTGGCGGCGGCGCCGGAAATCGTGATCGCCGATCCGAGCGAAATACCTTGCGGGCCGCCATACACGGTCCCATCCGCGCCGGTTGTAGAACGATACCCCGGTTGCATTGCTGACGATCCGCAGTGCAATGGGCTTACCGTAAAGCTCTGCGCCTTGCGCTCTTGCCAGCCAAGCTTTTCGCCAGATACCAGATTGAGCGCGATGTTTACAACGGGCATCAGTTTGCCGTTAAACTCTTCCTGCCGCCAAAGATCACGCATTTTAATGTTGTCATTCTCATCGAATCCCGTGAACGGATTTTCTTTCCGACCCGAATTCGAAGCGCCGAGGTAAGCGCGAATCAACCGTTCGCGATACATGCCGTGCAATGAAAACGTGTTTGCGTTGACCAGGCGCGCCATCCCGACGCCCGCGAGCCAAAGTAGGGCCGCGAATGGAATCACCAGCTGCCACGGGGTGTAGAAGATCACGTTGAGGTATTTCTCCGGACGACCGAGCAACCCTGACTTGGAGTCCAACGTCGCATGGTAGCTTAATTTAATGTGATAAGCGTGAATCAAACTCTTCATCACCGATGTGGTTGCTTCGGTGATGAGAATCAACAGGACCGCTGCAAAGACCAGCGCCGCAATCGTGGATGCTTTTGACAAAATAAGACCGAGTGGGGTCGCGGTCGCCCGCTCCTTTTGAGTAGCAGCAACCAGCGGGCTGCGGCCGCCCAAAACGGTAAGAATTGCTGCCAGACCTCCGGTGGTGATGAACGACCATGTCCACTTTAGCGAAAGCGGTCCGAAGACGACCAGTCCGCTGATGAGCAGCCATCCCACAGCTACTGCAAGCAACCAGCCCGTCGCGCGTCCCCACCATTCGCGATCCGAGTCGTCGGTCCAGCGGCTCGAGATTCCAGCGAAGACCATGATCGCCATGAAAAACAGCGCCATGAAACCGGGAACAGCAACGCAAATGTACAACTCCATTTGCATCACAGGATGCGGAAACAACTTTTGCGCGCCTAACCACAAAACGACGCCCCCAATAGCCCCAGAGATGACTACGGCGGAAAATTCCAAAGTTCGAAATCCATGCGCGGGAAGCAATGACGTCAGCCACGAGACGATATGCAGCGCTATTCCAAGATACAGAAACGGCACCCACGTCTGCGGTTGTCCAAAGCCGAACAATGGCCAGGCAATCAGTGAACGCCCATAATAATTGAACCAGGCCCAATAAATGGTCATGAGGACCGAGGCGAGGAAAAGCGGTAGAAGACAGAACAGCAGGAATCGCTTTTGATCCCATCGCAGATTACGGCCACACGGCAAATTGAATCCCATGTAAGCGACGCCAATCACAACCAGTACCGCTCCGATCCAGAATAGCGCGTCGGTTCGCGGCGGCGGATCCATCATTACGATTGAGCTGAAAATCCACGGCAGCGCGAGATACGCGGCGAGCAACGGAATGATCACGCACCAGTTCAACAGAAGATTGCGCAGATAACTGCCGACAAGTGTCCAACTATCCGCCGAGAGCATCCCGAGACGGGGGCTCAGATAATTGCTGTAGCTGCGCAGATTCTGAATCTCGATTGGTTCCGGATTTGGTTTCGTGTGCTCGCTCTGATGCGCGAGTTGCGTGGTAACACTTGTTAGGCCAGCACGGTTAATCCAGGCACTCACCCAACTCCCGATGTATCCGCCGCCCGAGACCGTAGAAAGATAGTGGAATTTGTCGAGCAAACCGCACCGCGCGAGCCCTTGCAAAACTCCGAGTCCAAATGTCGCGCTGCGAATGCCGCCACCGGAAATGCAGAGCGCGGCGCGCTGTTCTGGCAGCGCGTGCACCGCCGCCCAGATTGCTGCGAGCCGAATGTTGGGATCGCTCGAACTGGGATAATCAGGCGGCAATTTCCCATGCAAAACCGCGAACTCTGCCTCCATCACGTCATGCAACGGAACAGAGGGATTGGCCGATGAAGCTTCTTTCGCCATGGCTGGAAAACCGCGGTTCGCGCCCGACGGTTTAGCAATAATTGGCCGGAGCGTCAACCTCACTGTGGAGAACTGATTTCGTGGAGAGATCTGGACGCTGTGAAGTAACAGCCTTGTTACTTTCGATTAGTTGCAATTCTCGTCCAATTCGACCGTATAAACATGTGATTCGCCTCAAGGCCGCCGCGATTTGCCTCAGCTTGACCTGCGCGGTCACAATTTTCGCGCGTCCGACTACGATCGTAGTGACTAATACGAATGACAACGGCCCGGGCTCATTGCGCCAGGCCATCGTGGATGCACACGATGGCGATACAATTGACGCCACGGGCATCTCCGGCTTCATTACACTCAATACCGGCCAATTACTGGTTGACAAGAGCCTGACGATCAACGGTGCCGGCGCTGATTTGCTGGCGGTTGACGGTAACGCCACCAGCCGTGTCTTCCAGATCGGCTCAGTTAAGAGTGTCACGATCTCTGCGCTAATGATCAGGAATGGTCAGGGTGGATTAGGCGGTGGCATCTTCAATGCCGACAGCGCGACGCTGACTATCACCAATAGCACGCTCAACGGCAACACGGCGGGCCTGGGCGGCGGAGTTTTCAATGCGGGAACTGACCATCGTTAACAGTACAATCAGCGATAACACGGCTAGTGAGGGCGCCGGCTTCTACAACGCGGGCGCCAACACGTTGACGATCACTAATAGCACGCTCAGCGGCAACGCAGCTCCAGCGGCTGGCGGCGGCAGCTTCAACATCGGGACACTACAGAGCGCTAACAGCACGCTTAGCGATAACTCATCTAGCCTTGGCGGGGGCGTCTTCAACATCGGAACACTTAGACTTGGAAACACTGTGCTGAAAGCGGGCGGCTCAGGGGTCAATATCTCGAACAGCGGCGGAACAGTGATATCACTCGGATACAACCTCAGCAGCGATGACGGCGGCGGTTTTTTGATGGGACCGGGCGACCAGGTCAATACCGATCCGTTACTTGGACAATTGCAAAACAATGGCGGCCCGACGTTCACGCATGAGCTATTGCCGGGGAGTCCAGCCATCGATGCGGGCGACCCGAACTTTACTCCGCCACCTTTCTTCGACCAGCGCGGTCCTGGCTTTGATCGGGTGGTGAGCGGCCGCATCGATATCGGCTCCTTTGAAGTGCAAAGTGGGGCCACACCTACACCTACTCCTTCACCAACACCAACCGCAACAGCTACATCCACACCTACACCCAGCCAAACCCCAACAGCGACACCTACTTCTTCGTCGAGTCCAACAGCGACGGCGACAGCAACGCCCATTTCGACACCCAGAGTCACGCCAACGCCGAGATCGGTGCCGACGCCGAGACTACGTCCCACTCCGCGAACCTCGATCAACGGCACGATCACAACTTTGTTGCAATGACCGGAGCGGTGTGGATTCATGAAAGTCATTAGTTGAAAACGCACGTAGTGCGTCGCTCGAGTTGCTTTCATTCGTCTCGAAACGCGGTGACTTAAAACCGCGCAAAGACGCCAAAGGCGGAATTCCCCCCGGCCCATCCATCGTGCCTCAAGGGCCCCCTAACATGCCTAAGGCAAAACCACCTCCAGAACTCCGGCCAAATCCGCCGCCAATTCCGCCGAAAGCTGCCAAAACTACCCCGTGAAGTGTTGGACTCGCTACCATCGTGAGTTCTAAACGCAAAGGGAACGCGCAAAGACGGGCAGACGCGATCCATTTTCCATTAGATGTGGGTTCGCCTTTGTTTCTCCAACACAAACGCAATCGCGGTAAAGAGCGCCGTGAGTAAGACAATACGATTCGACGAAAGCGGCCAACCCCAAAACGTGGTCTGGGTCTGAACCAGAATCAGAACAACACCGAATACAACAATGCCGATTTTCCTCCCCGCTGACTTGATGACATTTCGTTTTAAATAAAGAGCGATACCGATAACGAGCAGTGCGATCTCAATCGCAAACTCGGCGCTTTTGTAATTCAAAAGACCGAATCCCACCTTCAGCGTATCATCGTAAATGGGGAGATCAGGACGATGAACAATCAAATCCAGGATCCAATGAGAGAACACGGCCAGGGCAACGATTAATGCCGCGCTGTTCGAAGCTTTCGTCCCTCGCACCAGTTTGTACACGAACGCCGCCAACGCCGACCAGACCAGCGCGCCGATAAGGCTGTGCGTGTACGGCATGTAATAAAGATCGAGCGGACTCGCCGCCGTGATTCCCAAAGCGATTCGCACTTTTTCAAGCCCGAGGAAAACGAAAGGCGCCCACAGAAAGTCGAGCAACTGCACCGCGACAAACAAAACCCATAACGGGATTTTGTTTCTCTCCGTTCTGACCGCAAACGCTACGCTGTAGTGTCCGACAAACATTTTTTCACTTGCTTAATTTGGCCCCGCGATTCAAGGCCTATCTGCGCCAATCGTACCCGCTAATTTTCAGGGCGCTGCTTTGCGGCGAACCAAACGCGGGTCGGCAACGCGGTCGATTACGCGAAGTTTCGCAGCCGTTCACATGATGCCGTGATTCGCGTTTACGACGCCGTCGGCAACGTGATCGAAACGCACGAGCACATTGGCAACTTCGAAGAGCCTTAGCGTGATTTTGTCGGCGGGTCTGCTTGTGCCCGGAAGCTTTACTGATT
>Ga0306926_10008835_pt1 | contig 11054 bp, 12 predicted proteins | sample flu12Cox44000178_FD_203759 | JGI IMG/M metagenome (GOLD analysis project Ga0306926, IMG submission 203759) | Lab enrichment of tropical soil microbial communities from Luquillo Experimental Forest, Puerto Rico - flux8day.12C.oxic.44.000.178 (v2)... | ecosystem: Environmental > Terrestrial >...
GGACCTGTTCGTCATCCGCGTGGCGGGCAACATCGTCGCGTCCTCGCAGGTCGGCAGCGTCGAGTTTGCCGCCGCGGCTTTCGGCACGCGCCTCGTCGTGGTGCTGGGGCATTCCAACTGCGGCGCTATCCACGCGACGCTCGAGCAGCTCACGCGTCCCTCACCCGAGCAATCGCGCAACCTGCGCTCGATCGTCGACCGCATCCGGCCGGCGGTCGAAGGCCTGCTCGAGCGCCTGCCGCCAGACGACCGGCAGACGCTCGAGCAACAGGCCGTGCGCGCCAACATCCGCATGTCCGCGAACCACCTGCGGCATGGGTCGGAGCTGCTCGAGCAGCTCATCGAAAAAGACGGGCTGCGGGTAGTCGGCGCGGAGTACTCGCTCGAGACCGGCGTGGTCGACTTCTTCGACGGGCTGCCCTCCTGACCGCGGCGTCCTAGCGCTTCGTGTGACCGGTACGAGCTTGCCGGCCGGCGCAGAGCGCAGTCTTCGCGGGAGTCAGACCGCGGTCTGACCGGTGCGCGCCCGCACACCGGCGCTGCCGCCGCGGTCATACCAGCGCTGTAGCCAGGCGTCGACCGAGACCACCCCGGGTCCGGCGATCGCCAGCCACAGGAACAGCGCGAGATACTCGAATTCGTCGAAGCCGAGCAGTGTCTCGAGCGAATCGACGTCGGCCCACTTCGCCGCGCGTATGGCGACGATCATGGTGACGCCGAGCGCTCCGGCGGAAATGCGGGTCATGAAACCCAGCAGCAGGAACAAGCCGCCGAAGAACTCGACCCCGGAGGTGAACGGCGTCAACAGGCGCGGATAAGGAATGCCCCAGCCGATGAAATTCTCGGTGACCTGTTGAAGGTTGTGCAGCTTGCCCCAGCCGCTCCACAGGAATACCCAACCGACGGTGAGCCGGGCGAAGAGCGGCGCGAGCCAGATGAGATGCCCGGCGACGCGCCGGGGCCAGTCGATGAGCCATTGGACGAGAAACCTCACGGGTGCTCCTGTGCTCTTATCCACAGCGGGAACGGTTGGCCGAGAAGACCGGGCAGTTGGACGTGATATTGCCAGGGAGGGGGGTGGGGCACGCGTATAATGCCCGCCTTCGTACGTCAGCCGGCCCATGCGCAATTCTGAGCCTGAATCCCCGGTCTCCTCGATCAGTGAGCGGCTGCCTGGAGCAGATCCGCGCGCGTCGATGACGCAGCTGTTCGAGTCGATGCGCCCGGACCTGCTGCGCTTTGCCCACTGGCTGGCACGCGATCGCTCGCTGGCGGAGGACATCGTGCAGGAATCGCTGCTGCGGGCCTGGCGATCCCGCGACACCCTTAAGGATCAGGGTGCCGCGCGCCCCTGGCTGCTCACGATCGTGCGGCGCGAGCACGCGAGGCTGTACGAGCGCAAGCGCCTCGAGCTGGTGTCACTCGATGAAGCGCTCGACAGCCAGGCGGCGGACAAGGCCGCCGAGACTGACGGCGATCTGTTCACTCTGCGCCATGCGATCATGCGACTACCGATTGAATACCGCGAGCCACTTCTGCTGCAGACCCTCGGCGGCTTCTCTACCGAGGAGATCGCGCGTGAGCTTGCCTTGTCCTCGACCGCAGTGTTGACACGGCTGTTCCGCGCCCGCAACAAGCTGCGCGCCATCTGCGGCATGACCCCCGCCCCGGACGTGGCAGCGAGCGAGGCGGCGCCGTGAGCTGCGAGCAGGCGCGACTGCACATCGGCGCCGACCCGTCCGGGACCACCCCGGAGCTCGAGGAGCACCTGCAGCAGTGCGTCTCCTGCCGCCAGTTCCGCGAAGAGACGCGCGTGCTCGATGCCAACATCCGCCGCGCCCTCGAGCGACCGCCGCAGCGGGTGGGCACGCGGCGCCCGACGACCACCTGGCGACCGTTGGCGCTGGCAGCGAGCGTACTGCTCGCCATGCTGGCCGTGCTGTCGGTGTGGCTGCTGCGCCCGAGCGACACCCTTGCCCGTGAGGTGGTGGCGCACGTGCAGGAGGAGCCGGAGAGCTGGCTGGCGCGCCAGCACGTGGATGCGCAGAGCATCGATGAAGCGTTGCGGGGTGCGGGTGTCCGGCTCGACATTACCTCCGACCGCATCACCTACGCCCAGAGCTGCTGGTTCCGTGACCACTACGTGCCGCACCTCGTGGTACAGACCGCGCACGGACCGGCCACGGTACTGATCCTGCGTAACCAGCAGGTGAGCGGACGGCGTACCTTCCACGAGTCGGGCATGAGCGGGGTCATCGTGCCGGCGCCGCAGGGCAGCATCGCGGTGCTGACACAGGGCGGCGCGAACGTCGAGACACTCGCCGCGCAGATGCAGCAGGATGTGCGCTGGCTTCCAGACACGCACTGACGCGACCATACTGCGCCCGCACGTGGCGCAATCCAGCGAGGAGTCGATGAGATGCGCGGCATGAACCGCCGGCAGTTGTTTTTGAGCGTCGGCAGCCTGGGGGCAGCGTGGCTCGCGCGGCGCGCAGCCGCGACCAAGACCGGAACGATCCCGCCGGCTCCGGTGGCACGGGTCGAGGTGGTGAAGGACACCTACTTCGGCGAGACCCTCAGCGATCCGTACCGCTGGATGGAGAACGACAAGGATCCGGAGTGGCTGCCGTTCCTCAAGGGACAGGATGCGCACACGCGCGCCGTGTTGGCGACCATCCCCGGGCGGGAGCGGCTGCTGCAGCGGATCCAGCAGCTCTCCGGTGATGCGGCCAGCACGCGCCTCGCCCGGCGCGCCGGGGCGAAGCTGTTCTTCGAGCAGCGTCCGGCCGGAGCGGACAATTTCAAGCTGTTCGTCCGCCAGCAGGGCGTCGATCGCGTGCTCATCGACCCGACGGTGTCGAGCGATGCGAATGGCCACCTGTCCCTCGACTGGTGGGAGCCCTCGCCGGACGGTACCTACGTCGTCTACGGCTTGTCGAAGGACGGCAGCGAGGATTCGCTGCTGCATGTACTGCGGGTCGAGGACGGACGCGATCTGCCCGAGCGCATTGCCAACACCCAGTCCGCCAACCCGCAGTGGCTCGATGACGGCAGCGGCTTTTTCTACAACCAGCTGACCGGTGCCGTGGATACCCCCGAGCGCTACCTCGACAGCCAGGCGCGCTTTCACAGGTTGGGTACCGATCCGGCAAGCGATCCGATCCTGATGAAGCGCGGACTGGACGCAAACGTACAGTACGAGCGCATTCAGCTGCCCCTGATCCGCACCTTTTTCGGCTCGAAGCATGCGCTGCTGACGCTCGCCGATGTGCGCAGGGAGTTCCGCGTGTTGATTGCACCGGTCGCCGACGCCGCCGCGAATCGCGCGCGCTGGGTGCCGGTGGCGGGGTTCGAAGACGAGGTCACCGATGTCGAGCTCGAAGCCGATACGCTCTGGCTGCTCGCCAACCGCGACCATCCGCGTGGGCGCATCCTGCGAAGCTCGGCCAGTGCGCCGACGCTAGCGTCTGCCACCGAGGTGGTCGCGGAAGGCCAGGTGGTGATCGAGGGCCTGCAGCGGGCGAGCGATGGGCTGTATCTGGACATGATGGACGGCGGTCTCAGCCGGCTGCGGCGCCTGGAGCGCGGCGGCCGGGTCAGCGAGATCGCACTGCCGTTCGATGGAACGTTGCGGGCCCTCAGTTGCCAGGCGAGCGAAGAGGGCGCGCTGTTCTCGTTCACCGGCTGGCTGACTCCGGGGGAGATCTGGTCGGTGGATGCCGCGGGGAAGGTGACTGCCACCGGCCTCACGCCGAAACCGCCGATCGACGTCAGCCCCTACGAGGCGCAGCGCTTTTTCGCCACGGCGCGGGACGGCACCAAGATCCCCTACACCCTGATCCATCGCAAGGGACTGAAGCCCGATGGGCGCACGCCGGCGTGGATCTCCGCGTATGGCTCGTACGGGATCTCGGCCTACACGCCGAGCTTTGCCGCCCGGACGCTCGCGCTGATCGATGCGGGCTTCATCGTCGGCTACGCCAACGTGCGCGGCGGCGGTGAGTACGGGCGCGACTGGCACAAGGCGGGGCAGCTCGCCAACAAGCCCAACACCTGGCGCGATCTCATCGATGTCTGCGAAGAGCTGTGCCGTAACAAGTACACCGCGCCCGCGCGGCTCGCGATTGGTGGCCGATCGGCTGGCGGTATCACCGTTGGGCGTGCGCTGACCGAGCGGCCGGAGCTGTTTGCTGCAGTGATCGATGGAGTGGGGTGGTCCAATCCGCTGCGCTACGTGGCGGAGGAGAACGGCTACGGCGAGGAGCCGGAATGGGGCGCGATCTCCGAGGCGGCGGGTTATAGCGCGCTCAAGAGCATCGACAGCTACCAACACGTGCGCGATGGGGTGGCTTACCCGGCGGTGCTGCTGACCACCGGTGTAACCGATCCCCGCGTCGGTCCCTTCCACGTGGCGAAGATGGCGGCGCGGTTGCAGGTAGCGAGCCGTTCCGGCAAGCCCGTCCTGCTGCGCGTCGACTTCGATGCCGGTCACGGTGTCGGCTCGACCCGCACGCAGCAGGATCGTGAGGCCGCCGATACCTACGCGTTCCTGCTGTGGCAGACGGGCGCGCAGGGTTACCAACCGGGCTGAGACCCTGGCTTGGCGGCGCCTGGCTTCAGCGCAAGCGCAGCGCAGCTCTATCGGTCACTTTAGCCGCGGACCAGTCCGCTGCTGCAACGCGGCAGAGTCGGTTTCAGCCGAGCGGGTGCCCGTCGGTTACACTGGGTACGACAACAACAACAACCGGGGCTGAACTGCCTCTACAAAACCGGAGGGTGTCATGTTGGCCGATATTCTCTCGCGATACTGGTGGATGACCCTGCTGCGCGGATTGTTCTGGATCCTGTTCGGAATCGTGATATTTGCTCGTCCTGGTATCTCCCTTGTCTCGCTCACCCTGGCGCTGGGCGTCGTGATGTTCATCGATGGCGTCATCAACACCGCCAATGCCTTCAGCGGACGCAAGGAGCACGATGACTGGTGGGTGCTGCTGCTGGTCGGCCTCGCAGGAATCGGAGTCGGTGTGCTGACCTTCTACAACCCACAGGCAACGGCGCTCGCCGTGGTGCTGTATGTGGCGATCTGGGCGATCGCCACGGGCCTGTTGGAAATCGTCGCTGCGGTACGCCTGCGCAAGCAGATCGAAGGTGAGTTCTGGCTGGCACTGGCCGGAATCGCCTCGGTTGTCTTCGGTGTGTTACTGGCGGCGCGGCCTGGAGCAGGAGCGCTGACAATCCTGTGGCTCATCGGGGCCTATGCGATCGCCTTTGGTGTGATCCTGCTGCTGCTCGCCTTCAAGGTACGCAGCGGCGCCAAGCGGATCGCCGGCGCGCTGCACGCCTGAGGCGAGCGAATGCGCGGCCTGCGGTAAGGGGCCGCGCTGCGAATTGCGCTGCTGAGTCAGCGCGGTGAGGCAGGCTCGGGGCGGTAGCCCCGTCCCCGGGCCGCCATCCTTCTGCCGACGGCACGCAGGATCCACGGCGCAAATCGCTCCAGAGCTACCAGTATGCGGCCGTGACCGGTGATGAGGGCTTCGCGCCGGCGGCGGGCTACGGCCCGCAGGATCTGGCGCGCGGCCCTGCGGCGGCTCATCACGAGCCATGCAGGGAGCGGCTCGGGCGCATCGGGATGGAGCGTGCCGCGGTTGTCGACACGCCGGATGTTGCTCTCCACGAAGCCCGGACTGATGAGCGTGAGCGCAACGCCGAGCTGCGCCAGCTCCGGGGTAATCGAGTTCGCGAGCGCGCGCACTGCGAACTTGCTCATGGCGTAGGCCGAGGTGCCGGGCGTGGCGACCCAGCCGGCGATGCTGCCGGTGATCACCAGCTGCCCCCTGGCCCTGGTGATCTCGGGCAGGGCGGCATAGATCGTGCGCAGCACGCCGAAAACGTTGGTCTCGAACTGGCGCCGGTAGTCTGCGAGCGAGAGCTTGGTAAAGAGCCCTGCGACGCCGAAGCCGGCATTGGCGAAGACGATGTCGAGCTTGCCGCGCAGGCGCACGGTTTCCGCCACGGCGTGCTCGACATCGCCCTCACGCGTCACGTCGCATTCGAGAGCCAGGGGCCGCGATCCGCCTGCCGGGGCGATGCCGTCGGCGAGGTGCGCGAGAACCTCCGCGCGCCGCGCGGTGAGCGTCAGCAGTGCGCCGTGTTGCGCGAGCTGCCTGGCGAGTTCCTCACCGATGCCCGAGGAAGCACCGGTGATGAGAATCACCTTGCCACGGAAGTCGCCCGGCGAGCTCACCGTGTGCGCGCCGGAATGAGCAGCCCGCGCGCCACCGCCGGGCGGGCGACGAAGGTCGCGAGCGCACGGGTCACGTGCGGAAAATCGCCGATGCCGACCAGCTCGCCTGCGCCGTAGAACCCGATGAGGTTGCGTACCCAGGGGAACACCGCCATGTCGGCGATGGTATAGGTCTCGCCGAGAAGCCAGTTGCCTGCCGCGAGCCGCGCATCCAGCACGTGCAGCAGGCGCTGCGCTTCGGCGACGTAGCGATCGCGCGGGCGCTTGTCCTCATAGTCGCGACCGGAGAATTTGTGGAAAAACCCCACCTGACCGAACATCGGGCCGACGCCGCCCATCTGGAACATGAGCCACTGCAGCGTCTGGTAGCGCGCCGCCGGTGCGCGCGGCAGGAACTGCCCGCTCTTCTCGGCGAGGTAAATGAGGATCGCGCCCGACTCGAACAGCGGCAGCGGCTCACCGCCGGGCCCCGCCGGATCGATGATCGCCGGGATCTTGCCGTAGGGATTCAGTGAGAGATATTCGGGCGAGGCCTGCTCGTTGGAGTCGAAATCCACCAGGTGTGGCTCGTAGGGGAGCCCGGTCTCCTCGAGCATGATCGAGACCTTCACGCCGTTAGGAGTAGGTAGCGAGTAAAGCTGCAGCCGCTCGGGATGCTGCGGGCGCCACTTCCTGGTGATGGGAAAATCCGGCAGCTCGGTCACGATACCTCGTCGGATGGGCCCGGTATCCCTATTAAACGGTACATAGGTACTTGATTTAACGGATCTAAACAGAGAATCAAACGGGGAGATCCCTGACCGTACCGCTCTAGCCAAGGTGGCACCTGGCCAGCAACGCGTATTAGCTTACCAGCCGACGCTGGGCGTTCCACACCAAAGCAGGCGCTGACAAATCAGGCCGCCGCTCTTCAGTGAACCAGCCGAAACATTGTGCGTTAGTGAGATCGTGATGAGTCTACCGACCACATCCGGCCCGTTACGCTTCCCCTCCTTGTGCCTCATCACCCCGACCCACGGCGGTGATCTCGGGCGCTTTGCGCTACTGCGACGCTCAGTAAAGATGTTTGCCGCTGGGCGATATACCCACCTGGCCCTGGTCAATCCCGAGGACTGCGGTCATTTTCGCAGGCATTTCCGTGGAGATACGGACCTGCAGATAGTGCCCTCCGCAGATGTCCTTCCTTGGAATCTGGAGCGGCGGCGGAGGAAGTCCGGGCTGCGGGGTAAGGTCGAACGGCTGTTCAATCCGAGGTGCGTAAAGGGCTGGTACGCACAGCAGCTCATGAAGATATTCGCCCTGGCTCGATGTCCTGCCGATGCGGCCGTCTTCATTGATTCGGATGTATTCCTTTGCAGACCACTCGCGCGCGATTTCTTTTTCATCGACGGGAATCTCAAGCTCTTTCGCCGGCCAGCGGTCGATGCGGAAGGCTTCGATTTCGACATCTCGACCCACGAAATATTAGGTAACCCGCTGCACCAAGTTAAGTATCTCTTTGACTACATATACTCTCCCTGTTGTTTCCGTAAGTCGACCGCGCTGGCGCTGTTTGCGGAATTCGAGCGGCGCCGGCGCAACTCGTGGACCCGACGATTTCTCGCAGAACATCGGCCTTCCGAATACAACCTGCTCGGATATGCTGCCAGCGTATTGGAGCAATTTCGCGGGTATCACCTGGTCGAGTGCGAGCCAAGCGACCTGAATCACTCGATTCGCTTTCCAGAGGACCGCAAGAATTTCGCCGCGATAGTCGAATGTATGCTTCATCAAACAAAACAGTTCGCTCTGGTGCAGTCGCGGCTGGGTATTGACGCGGTCGAGGTGGAGCGCGCTTTTGAACAGCTGACTCGGGCTCTTCCAACACAGCTACCGCTCGCCAAAGCAACTTAGAGCGGGCACCACCTGCACTGCTGAGTGCACGCCGCTCTTACCGCGGGAAGCGCCCGAGAGAAGCGTGGCTATTGACCCGACCAGGAACGTACCGGGATGGCCTGAAAAGAAAATTCGATGGGCCCGGTAGGATTCGAACCTACGACCAAGGGATTCACTCTGCCCCGGCGTTTCCGCCGGGAGTGGACTATCTCTTCACCCGTTCACCAGGCGAAGCCCCCCACGAAATTTCGCTGGCCGGGGCAGGTGAGCCCGCCGCAGGCTGCCAGATGCGAGATTTCGCGGGAACCCCACCTGGTGCGTGTGGGTGCGGGATGCTCCAGCCTGTTATCAAGGGCGCTCGAGCCCTCAGGTAGTCTCTGCACCTTCCGCCGGTGTACCGGCGGCTCGGCTCAGGGTTGCCATGGCGCGCAAGCCGCCGAAGGTTTCCCTGAATTCATCCCGTCCACTTCGCGCGTTTCCGTGCGAAGGCACCTTGTCGATGAGTCCCCTGCACTAACCGCTGTGCTACAGGCCCAACGGGCGGCGATTGTAGCAGCGCACGCCGCGCTCAGAAGCGAAACAGTGTACGGCGCGGGCTGCTCTCGGAGCAGCCGCGATGGGAGAAGGCCTCATCGAGCGTCCCCTGGAACCAGGCGATCTCACTTACCTTGTGATGACTCCCGGCCTCGTGCGCTGCGTGCCCCTGTGATGGGCCCGTGGTGGCCTCCTCACGCTGTGCGTGCGTGGTGTGGGCTGCCTTCCAGTGCGACTCCGAATGTCCGGGAACCGTGCTGCCGGGTATGTCCGGGCACCCGCTCAGCAGGAGCACGGCGGTACCGGCGGTCAAGGTGATCAAAAGCAACCTCATCACCCTACCCTCTTGCCATCACTCGATGTGACGTTAGCATGGCCCTCCCGCCGGCCGGCGTCGGCCGCCGCGCGGGTGGGGAGCCCACGTAGGAGACCCGACATGAAGCTCTATTATTTCACCGGCGCCTGCTCACTGGCCTCGAACATCTCACTGCGCGAGGCGGGACTGAAATTCGAGCTGGTCAAGGTCGACCGTCGTACCCGCAAGGCTGCGGACGGCCTCGACTTTAAGGAGGTGAATCCAAAAGGGTACGTGCCGGCGCTCACCCTCGACAACGGCGAGGTGCTGACGGAGAACGTTGCAGTGCTGCAGTACATCGCCGACCGCAACCCCGCAGCAAGGCTCGCGCCGCCTGCCGGCACCATGGAGCGCTACCGGCTGATGGAATGGCTGGGCTTCATCAGCTCGGAGATACACAAGAACTTCTCGCCGCTGTTTCGCGATGACGCGCACGAGGAGGTCAAGCACCACGCGCGCAAGATGCACAGCGGGCGTCTCGACTGGCTGAACGGAGCCATCGGTAACCGGCCGTTCCTCATGGGCGAGACGTTCACGGTTGCGGATGCTTACCTCTTCACCGTGCTCGGCTGGGGACGGTTCGTCGACGTCGACCTCGGCCGATGGCCGCAGCTGCAGCATCACGGAGAGCGCGTCGGCTCGCGGCCCCACGTAATCGAGGCGCTGAAGTCGGAAGGGCTGCTCAAGTAGCCCAGCGCGGGCGCAAACTGGGCGCAGCCGGTGGCAGTTGCCCGTTTGCTGTTACCATCCGGTGTACGTGCAGCCTTTCCGTGAGAGGACGCAATGGCTACCAAGCTCAACAAGCAACTGAAGCGCGAGATCGAGGTGGACGGCAAACCCTACATGATCACGCTCTCGCCCGAAGGAGTGAAACTCACCGAGAAGGGCAAAAGACTCGGGCGCGAGCACAGCTGGAAGGAGCTGCTGGACGGCGGCGGCGCTGCCCCCTCACCAGCTGCGCAGGGAACCTCGTTCGGCCCCGCGGGCTAGCGTTACCAGAGGGGGCGATGGCGGAGGAGAGCCTGCGGGAACTGCTCGCGCGGCTGCACCAGCGGCTGAGCGCGAGCGGGCGTGCGCTCGATAGCGAATCGCGGCAGCTCTTGACCACGCTGACGCGCGACATCGAACGCGCGCTCGACAGTGTCGACCGTGTCACCGCCAGGAACGAGGCCGACCGCGTCCTGGATGAGGCCAGCGCGGCTGCTGCAGCGCACACCCCACGGCTGGAATCTCTGGCGGTGCGATTCGAGGCGGGCCATCCGGCGATCGCCGAGGCGCTGCGCGAGCTCATGGACGCGCTTGTGAAGGCTGGCATCTAGGGTCACCGGACACCGGCAAGATAGGCAATTTGCCGGGGACCCCGGTGGCGGCAAAACAAACAGGCCCGGCGTTGCGCCAACGCCGGGCCTGACTTATGCACTCGATTTCGCGCCGGCGCGCTCAGTCGTCCATCAGGAAACTGCGTAACTGCTCGCTGCGGCTCGGGTGGCGTAGCTTCCGCAGGGCCTTTGCCTCGATCTGACGGATGCGCTCGCGCGTGACGTCGAACTGCTTGCCGACCTCCTCGAGGGTGTGGTCGGTGTTCATGTCGATGCCGAAGCGCATGCGCAACACCTTGGCCTCGCGTGGGGTGAGCTGCGCCAGCACCGCGTGCGTGGTCTCGCGCAGCGACTCCATGGTCGCCTGGTCGATGGGAGAGGCGACGGAGGTGTCTTCGATGAAGTCGCCCAGGTGCGAATCCTCGTCATCGCCGATGGGTGTCTCCATCGAGATCGGTTCCTTGGCGATCTTGAGGACCTTGCGCACCTTGTCCTCGGGCATCTCCATCTTCACCGCCAGCTCTTCCGGCGTCGGCTCCCGGCCCATCTCCTGCAGCATCTGCCGCGATATGCGGTTCAGCTTGTTGATGGTCTCGATCATGTGAACCGGAATACGGATGGTACGGGCCTGATCGGCGATGGAGCGCGTGATGGCCTGGCGAATCCACCAGGTCGCATAGGTCGAGAACTTGTAGCCGCGGCGGTATTCGAACTTGTCCACGGCCTT
>Ga0306926_10008836_pt1 | contig 11054 bp, 11 predicted proteins | sample flu12Cox44000178_FD_203759 | JGI IMG/M metagenome (GOLD analysis project Ga0306926, IMG submission 203759) | Lab enrichment of tropical soil microbial communities from Luquillo Experimental Forest, Puerto Rico - flux8day.12C.oxic.44.000.178 (v2)... | ecosystem: Environmental > Terrestrial >...
CACGTGCCAATGCACAAGATCAAGGTCAATATGGAAAAGCAGCTCGAGGAATGCGGCGAGGCGCCGTTTTATACCTTGGGCCCGCTGACCACCGACATCGCCCCAGGCTACGACCACATCACCAGCGGCATCGGGGCGGCGATGATCGGCTGGTTCGGCACGGCGCTGCTCTGCTACGTGACACCGAAGGAGCATCTCGGGCTGCCGGACCGCGATGACGTCAAGACCGGCGTCATCACCTACAAGATCGCCGCCCATGCGGCCGATCTCGCCAAGGGCCACCCGGCCGCGCGCGAGCGCGACGACGCGCTGTCGCGGGCACGCTTCGAGTTCCGCTGGCGCGACCAGTTCAACCTGTCGCTCGACCCCGAGACGGCCGAGAAGTTCCACGACCAGACCCTGCCCGCCGAGGGCGCCAAACTTGCGCATTTCTGTTCGATGTGCGGCCCCAAATTCTGCTCGATGCAGATCACCCAGGAAATCCGCGACTACGCGCGCGCCGGCATGGAGGAGAAGTCGAAGGCCTTCCTCGAGCAGGGGGCGGAAATCTACACCGACGAGCACGGGCTGCCGCGCGCGGCCGCGGATTGAGCTCGGAAAGAGCCGGGCCTCTCGCGAAAGAGGGCCGCCGTTACCCCGACCACCCGATCGTCGGGGTGCTCGCGGTCGTGTTGCGCGGCGACCGGGCCCTCGTCGTGCGCCGCTCGAACCCGCCGATGCCGGGCCGCTGGGGTTTCCCGGGCGGCGTTCTCGAACTGGGCGAAACCGTCGCTCAGGGCGCGATGCGCGAGCTGCTCGAGGAGACCGGGGTCGTGGCCGAAGCCGGCGGTCCGTTGACCGTAATCGACAGCATCGACCGCGACGACGAGGGCGGCGTCCGGTATCACTACACGCTCGTCGCCGTCATCGGCCGCTGGCAATCGGGTGAGGCGGCAGCGGGAGACGATGCCGATGAAGTGGCCTGGCTCTCCCGCTCCGAGATCATCGAGCGGAACCTGCCGACCGCCCCGGCCTTGCTGCCTCTGATCGACCTCGCGCTACGGGAGATGTAAAGCGTTATCTAAGAGGTCCATTGGTCGTCGACCCTGATCCAGCCTTCGGGCCGCTGCTCCCAATAACCGGGAATCCAGCTGGCCGTCGGGGACGGCGGTTCGACATATTGCCCGGGGTTCCAAACGAATTGGCGGCCGTTCCAGTTCCAATGGCCGAAGCGCCACAGCGCTTGCGGCGAGGGCGCCGGCGGCGGAAGCTCGACGCGGGTTGGCGGCGGCGGTTGCGGGGCGGCAACGATTTCGGACGAGGGCCCAACGGAGACCGCGGCAGACACCTCAACCGGCGCGATGGGCGACGCAGAGCAGGCCGAGAGTGCGATGAAGCCCAGTGCGGCGGCAGCAATCTTCGGACCGACATGCTGCATTCGATCCTCCCGATGTTCCATACAGCGCGGGTTGACCCCGATCGCTTCTTATGCGTGCGAATAATATCGGTTCGCATTTCTTTAGACAAGCTACAACTGCGTCCGCTCCCGCCATGCTATGCTGCATGATCCGTCGACGGCGGAAAGTGAACCACGCGGGGCGCCGGGGATATGCGAGCGGGTGAATGGCTTTATCGGGTGACGGTCGGGCTGTCCGCGCTCAGCCTCATCCTCGTCATCGCCTATATCATCCTTGTGCAGGACAACCGATCGGTGCAGTTGGAGGTCAACCGTCGCCAGCAGTTCATCAACCAGAGCGTCCAGCTCGGCCGCATCAACGAGGCGCTGATTCGCGCGCTTGCGGCCGCTGCGGTGAGCAACAAGGACGATAAGTTGCGCGATTTGCTGACCCAACACGGCATTACGATAAACGCGGCGGGCGAACCGGTCCCCTCGACCCCGGCCGCACCGGCAGAGACGAGCCCCCCTGCGCCGGCGGGAAAGGCCCAGTAATGATGAGCCGCAACGATTTGGACGGTCGGGGCATGGGCAGCTGGTGGCTGCCTGTCATCCTCGTCGTCCTCGCGTTCTTCGTGCTGTTGGCGTTCGAGACCGGCTACGCAATCCATGATCGCCAGGCGCTGGCCGATCAGCACCGCTCGCAAGAACAGGCCGTGCAGGAGGCGCTAAAGCTGCGCCAGCAGCTTGAAGCGCTCGCTGGGAAGACCGCTCAGCTCGCCGCCGACGGCGATGAGGGCGCCAAGGCTGTCGTGGACCAGATGAAGCGCCAGGGAGTCAACCTGACGGCGCCGAAGCAGTGATGACGGCTGCTGCGGCGGTCTAGAACATGTCGGGGGTGATTACGTTCTGCGGGCGGTTGGTCAGTAATGCCGCGCGCATCATCTGGGCCGATTTGACGTGCGTGTCCTGCTCCGATTCGGGTGTGGACCATGCCGCGTGCGGAGTGATCACCAGTCGACCTTCGAGCCCGGGCTCGCCGGCGCGATAGGCGCGCAACAGTTCCGGGATCGGATCGACCGGGGGCTCGACCGGCAGCACATCGAGCCCGGCCGCGGCGATGTGCCCGCTGCGCAGCAACGCCAGCAGCGCATCGAGATCAATGATCGGCCCGCGTGCCGTGTTCACCACCACCGCGCCAGGGTGCAGCAGCGAAAGCTGGGGGTGCCCCAGCATTTCGCGTGTCTCGGGCGTCAGCGGAGTGTGAACCGACAAGGTGTCGGTCTCGCGCAGCAGATCTTCGAGCGTCGCGGTGCGGGCAACGCCGAGTGCGAGCTCGGCGCCGTTCGGCAGGTACGGGTCGTAGAACATGACTCGAAAGCCGAAAGCGCGCGCTCGCAGCGCGACGGCGGTGCCGATGCGGCCGAGCCCGACGATGCCGAAGGTCTGAACGCCGAGGCGCCGGATCAGCTCGCCTTTGACGGGCCCCCACGGCGCGGGCGGCTTCTGGCGCTGCCGCTCATGGTACAGGATGACGCCGCGGCGCAACGATAGGGCCAACGCCATCGCATGATCGGCAACCTCGGTCGTGCCGTAATCGGGGACATTGCAGACGAGGACATCGCGCGCCGCTGCGGCCGGGCGCGCGATCTTGTCGTAGCCGACACCCATGCGCACGATCGCGCGCAGCCGCGGAAAACGGTCGATGTCCTCGGCGGTGACCGCGTAGCGCATGATCATCAGGCCATCCACCTCGGCGCAATCGGCGGGATCGAGATCGGCCAGCGTCTTGACCGTGCGCCGCATGATGCGGACTTCCGGGCCGAAGATTTCACGTTCGAGGCCATCCTCCGGGATCTGCCGCTCCTCGGGGTAGAGCACCGTGATGGTCATGGCGAAATCCTTACCGGCTGGTGCAGCGCGGCAGAGCGGACGATCGCCTCGAACGCGGCGACGCCATGCAATACTTCGTCAGCCGTGATCGGATACGGGCGATCGCCATTGATCGCTGCCGCAAACCCTTCGAGCTCGGCGGCGAGCGCGTTGAAACCCTTATACTCGACGATTTCCGGCGCGGGCGTTGTATAGCGGCCAGTCGGGGGCGTTTCCGGCGCCGGCGTGAAGCGGAATTCGACATCTTGGTTCGCGAGCTCGACGCAACCTTTTGTCCCGTAGACCGCAAATCGGTAGGTGACTGCGGTAACAAGCGAGCTGAACAGGGTGGCAGATATGCCGTTGGAAAAAGTGAGCATGATACTGGTCGTATCCTCGAGCAGAGCCATCACGCGTTGCAGATTTGTGCAGTAAACCTCGTCGATTCGACCGAACAGGTAGATCATTGCGTCGAGATTGTGGACGCCGGTCGCGGTCATTGCGCCGGCCGGTGCTTCCTCCGGATTGCTGCGCCAGTAGTCGGGAGACATAAAGAGACCGGCGGGCGCCGTCTGCGCGCTCGCGCAGTGGGTGAGGATCCCGAGCCGGCCGTCTTGTATGCGCGCCCTGAGCTCGATCATCGCCGGATGGAACCGCCTGGGATAGGCGACGCCGAGCACCACACCGGCGCGGGCCACCGCGTCGAGTGCCGCCTCGGCGCTCTTGGCGTCGAGTGTGAACGGCTTTTCCATCAAGACGTGTTTGCCGGCGCTCGCCGTTCGTATTACCTGCGCTGCGTGCTGGCTGTGTGGGGTCGCAAACACGACCGCATCGATCGCCGGATCCGACAGGATCTCATCGAGATCGTGCTTCAGTGCGATGCCTTTTTCGGCGCAGAACGCCTCAGCAATGGCGGGGGTGCGGGTGTATCCGGCGATGAAGCGAATCGCTGTGCTTTGACCCTGGATCGAGCTGACGAGCGTCCGCCCCCACCGGCCAAGGCCGACGATGGCGGCGCGGATCACTTCTTGGCCGCCAGCATGTCGCGCACGCCGCGCAGCGCCAGATAGTACCCGGGTAGGCCGAAGCCGGCGACGATGCCTTGGCTGACGCGCGCCGTTTCAGAGGCGGGGCCGCGCCGCACCGGGTTCGAGATATGCACCTCGATGGTCGGGAAACGCACCTGACTGATCGCTGCGACGAGCGCCGGATATCCCGTCCCGAACGCCGCCGGGTTGAACAGCGCCGCATCAAAAGCCTTGTCGTTTGCTTCGTAGAGCTTGTTGACGATCTCGCCTTCGATGTTCGAGTGAAAAATCTCGACTTCGAGGCCGAGTTCGGTGGCGTAACCGCGGATCCGCTCATCGTATTCGGGCAGGGTCATCGGGCCGAAGATCTCGGTCTGGACCTTGCCGCGCATGTTCATTCCCGCTCCGTGGATCACCAGAACTTTTGCCATGCCGCGTCCTTCTCCGTTGATCTACGCGCGATGCTAGTGGATCGCCGGATTCGCTGACAAGTGTGTCCACCTACGGATCGAATGCCGCGCAATTTTAGGTTAATCGACGCGCCAGTTACGCTAGAATTTGCTGATTAGGGGTGAGTTCGATCACCCGCACCGGTCGAGGGGCGATGCGGCGCGGAATTCAGACAGTGGCTGTGGTCGGGGCGAGCATTGCGTTGGTCATCGCGGGCGCGGCGCCGGCCGCCGCGAAAACCAAGCGGCAAGTTTCAGCTCAAACCGTCGCGCGGGTCATCAAAAGCCAAAGCGGAAGTGTCCAGCTGGTCAGCTTTCCTGATACCGGCTGGGGCCCGGTGAAAGTGGTGCGCGGCAGATCATCCGCAAAAAATGAGAGCGGGCCGAAGCCTAACGCAGAGAAGGCCGAAGCGTCCGAGATCATCACCTTTGCGGATCCGGCGGCCAAGCCGGTCAGGGTCATGCGAGGCGATGCCGTCGTCACGCCCGGGCAGGCGCGGCCGGCGAATGCTATGAATATGCAGGTCGTGAGCTTCGCAAACTCTGGAAATCGGTCGGTGACGATCTTCAGAGGCGCTTCCTCCTATGTCGCCGACGCCGGCCTCTTCGCGCCTGCCTCGGCGGCCGATCTCGATCGCGTTGCGTTCGCGGTAGACGGCGCCGAATCGAGCCACGGGCTCGACCTGCGGATGTGGCGTCTGGAGCCCAGCGGGCCCCAGGGGCCCATGCAGATCACTCAAGCCGCGGCTACCGATGTCGGCGGCGGCGACCGCTTTGATCTCGTTGAAAACCGCGCATTGGGCCGCGCCTATCTCGCACGCATGTTCAGACGATACGGCAATTGGCCGGACGCGATCGCCGCCTACAACTGGGGGCCCGGCAACCTCGATGCCTGGATCGGCGGCGGACGGGCGCCGAGCCAAATTCCGCTGGGGGTCGAGCACTATCGAGACCGTGTGTTGCGCGATGCTGCGCTCGGCGGACTGAGCGCCGCGATGCTCACCCCCTTGAACCTGTCCGCCTGAGGTGACGCCAGGCCGATGAGCAACATCGTCATTCCGAAACAGTCCACGAGGCCGGGTCCGGAAGCCAGGAATACCGGCTGAGGACGGATGTCGTATATGGGTTGGCATGAGCCCGGGCGAGAATCCTTCCGTAACCAATAAATTCAGCTTCCCCGGCGAAAAGCCGGGGTCCATCGTTCCCACCGCAGGAGCCTGTGATCGTTCGCAAGATATAGCCATCGCTTGAGAAGTCCGAGGCAGCAGAGCCATGGGATCCCGGCTTTCCCCACGGAACTAGTCCGTGGGCTGAAGGCCCACGGGACAGCGCGAGCATAAGCTGCGAGTTCCTATCTCGGTCGGGATACTTGCCCCGGCTCGCGTGCTCCCCCCACCTAAGGGTTGACCGCGGTCCGCCGCCGGCCTTGATGCGAACCAACCATGAACATACATGCCGAAGCCGCGCGATCTTGCGCGAAATCGCAGTCGCTGCCGAAAATGGTTACCGCTGCCCTGATCCGCCCTGTTATCACCTGTTTCCAAGGCCTCGAATCCAGAAATTTCAATAGCTTGTTCTTGATTCCTTTTTGCTTCGCGCGCGCACGCGCGAGGGCCCGGCAAAGCACGTTCGGGCGACCCGCGCGGCATGCGATGAGGGCAGGCCTTTGATGGCATCAAGAAAATTCGCCATCCCAGAGAGGCGCGAAATCGGCCGTCTCGAAAGATGAAAGGCGCTCCTGCAGCTTCCGGCTCAACCTCGCAGCGAAACCTCTTATCAGGCCGCAGGACGGCCTCAGCGGAAGGCGGGGATGATGTGCTCGGCGAACAACTCCATCTGACGCATCTCCTCTTCCCACGGCATCGCGCCCTGGTCGAAGAACCACGCGAGCCATTCGAGGTCGCCGTCGCCGCCGATGCGCCGCAGCGACTCGATCTCGGCCTTGACCTGATCGACCGTCCCGGCGAGCGCGTATTTGGCCTTCCGCATCCGCTCCACCGTCCACTCGGAGGTCGGCAGCATCTGGTCGGCCGAGTATTTGGCGGAATCCTCGGGCATGCGAAACGCCTCCCAGAACCCGAAGCCGCCGAAGTAATTGTAAAAGCCGGCATAGTTGGTGTCGCGCAGCAGCGCCACCGCCTCCTCTTCGGTGCGGCCGAAATGGATGGCGCGGACCACCCCGACGCTTTCCCCGAGCCGCAGCTTGCGGCTGGCCCCGGCCGCCACCTCCTGGTACATGCGGCACAGACGCTGGAAGTCGGGCGGATAGGCCGTCAGGATCACCGGAACGATATCGGATTGCGCGGTGTAGCGGATCGTTGCCTCGCTGACCGAGAACGGCTGAAACATCGGCGGGTGAGGCTGCTGATAGGGCTTGGGCACGACGCAGATCTTGCGGATTACGCCTTCGCCGTCGATCTCGCCTGGAGCCCCGTAGGTGCGGGTCCATTCGGCGACCGGCCAGCGCCGGATGCCCTCCTCGTACGGAAACGGGACCTTGTAGAATTGTCCGTCGTACTCCCAGGCGTCCTCGGTCCAGGCCTTCTTGATGACTTTGAGGGTCTCCTCGTAGACGCGGCGGTTGTGGTTGTCGATCGCCGAGCCGTCCATCGGTGCGCCGGTGGCGTGGTATTGCTGACCGAGCACATTGACCCAGCGGTCCTGGTAGCCACGGGCAAAGCCGGCATAGACCCGGCCTTTGGTCAGGTGGTCGAGCATCGCCAACTCTTCCGCGGCGCGGATCGGATCCCACGCCGGCAACACCAGCCCCAGCGGCGAGAACTTGATGCGCTTGGTACGGGCGGCAAGGTCGGTATAGAGAAGCAGCGGCGCCACCGAAGTCTCGTAGCCCTCTGAATGAAAATGATGTTCGGTCGTCGCGAAGACGTCGAAGCCGACCTCGTCGGCAAAGACGACGAGCTTGCGTACCTCCTCGAGCATCTGCTGGTAGCGCTCGTTGTTGCGGCCGATCGGCCGCAGCCGCCGGCGGTCCTCGAGCGTGCCGGGCACGGTCGGCAGCATCAACAGCATGAACTTCATACGCTCCCTCCTCCGGTTATGTTTGATTAAAGGGGAAGCATAGCCGTTGTCGTGCATCGAAACAATTCGCGGCGGCAGTAGCCGCTTCGGTTCGATTCTGCCGTGGAGTGGCGCGCAGCGATAACTGTTCCGTAAGCGCCGGTGACAATGATGAGACAATGATCAGGTTTGCGTGGCACGGGGAGGGCGGGGATTGCCGCCGCGAAGTTATGAGGTTAGCTGTGAGTGTCGTCTTTGGCCGCCTGCACTGCCCTGTTATAGAGAACAAGGGTCCACCAGGTCTGGAGTGAATGTCAACGAACGTTGCCTATCGGAATTGGACAGAAGCCCGGATGCCCCCGCCGGTCCCCGACACACCGTTGAGCGACCAGGATGTCGAGGAATTCAAGGCGACGGTTCTTGCCAAGCTGACTTTGGCCGTCGGCAAAGATGCGACTGGAGCCACCGACCGAGACTGGTTTGTCGCAACGGCGCTCGCGTTGCGGGACCGGATCATCCATCGTTGGCTCACGGCGGACCGCCTCAGCGATGCCAAGGGGCGCAAGCGCGTCTATTACATGTCGCTGGAATTTCTGATCGGCCGCTTGCTCAACGATGTCGTCGGCAATCTGCGATGCAGTGACATCGTCCAGGCCGCGCTCGGCGATCTTGGCGTCGATCCGGAGCGAATGCGATGCGCCGAGCCCGACGGCGCGCTAGGCAACGGCGGTCTCGGCCGCCTCGCCGCCTGCTTTGTCGAGAGCATGGCGAGCCTTGGGATCCCGGCCTACGGCTATGGCATCCGCTATGATCACGGGCTGTTTCAGCAGGTTATCAAGGATGGCTGGCAACAGGAACATCCTGAACAGTGGCTGTCTTTCGCCAACCCGTGGGAATTTGAGCGCCCCGAAGTGATCTACGACGTCCAATTCGGCGGCTGGGTGGAAAAGACGGCTTCGGCAAAAGGTCGCTCGCAATCGCTCTGGCATGGCGGCGAAACTATCAAGGCGGTCGCGTACGATACGCCGATCGTTGGCTGGCGCGGACGGCACGTCAATCCATTGCGCCTCTGGTCGGCCCGGGCCGTCGATCCGCTCGACCTCGACGTGTTCAACGAGGGAGATCATCTGGGGGCTCTTTCTCCGCAAGCGCGAGCCGAAGCGATCTCCAAGGTTCTGTACCCGAGCGATGACACGCCGTCGGGTCGAGAGCTACGCCTGCGGCAGGAATATTTTTTCGTTTCGGCCTCGTTGCAGGATCTCGTGCGGCGCCACACCCGCGCATACGGCAGCATCTACACGCTTTCGGAGCGGGCGGCCATCCAGCTCAACGATACGCATCCCAGCCTCGCGATCGCCGAGCTGATGCGAATTCTTGTCGACCTTTGCAACATCCCGTGGGATGAGGCGTGGAGGATCACCGTCGCAACCATTTCGTACACCAATCACACGTTGCTGCCAGAGGCGCTGGAGAGCTGGCCAGTCTCGTTGTTCGAGCGCATCCTGCCGCGGCACTTGGAGATCATCTACACGATCAATGCACGCCACCTCGAAGCCGCCAAACACAACGATCGGCTCGACTCCGATCTCTATAGCGAGGCCTCGCTGATCGACGAGAGCAATGGGCGGCGAGTAAGGATGGGACACCTGGCTTTCATCGGGTCGCATCGGGTCAACGGCGTTTCCAAGCTGCATACCGAGCTCATGCGCAAAGGCGTGTTCAGCCCCTTGCACCGGCTCTACCCAGACCGCATCCTCAACAAAACCAACGGCATCTCATTCCGTCGCTGGCTCCAGCAGGCCAACCCCGGTCTCAGCGGCTTATTGTCTGAGGCAGTCGGCCCGGTCGTCCTCGACGACCTCGGCGCCCTTGGTGGTCTCACTGATCAGGCCGAGGACACGGCGCTGCAAGGGCGCCTCGACGCTGTCAAACGCTCAAATAAACGGGCTCTCTCCCGCCATGTCCGGGAGCGTCTCGGGTTGCATATTGATCCAGGCGCATTGTTCGATGTGCAGATCAAGCGCATCCACGAATACAAACGGCAATTGCTCAACCTGTTGGAGACAATCGCCCGGTACCGTGCGATCTGCGCCCACCCGAACCGCGACTGGGTCCCGCGCGTTAAAATTTTTGCGGGAAAGGCCGCCCCAAGCTATTCGCGCGCCAAGCTGATCATCAAGCTGGCTAACGATGTTGCGAATGTCATCAACAATGATCCGTTGGTCGGGGATCTGCTCAAGGTCGTGTTTTTGCCGAATTATAACGTCTCTCTGGCCGAGCTGATCATTCCCGCGGCAGACCTGTCGGAACAGATCTCGACGGCAGGAATGGAGGCCTCCGGAACGGGAAACATGAAACTCGCGCTCAACGGCGCCCTGACGATCGGAACACTCGACGGCGCGAATGTCGAGATACGGGACCTCGTCGGGGAGGAGAACATTTTCATCTTCGGTCTGCGCGCCGACGAGGTGGAGCGGCGGCGGCAATCGGGGGTCGGTGCCGCCGACATCATCGCCGCCTCGCCGGATCTTGTTGCCGCCCTCGAAGCATTGGAAACCGGCTCGTTTAACGCCGGAGACCCGCACCGTTTCGCCGAACTGGCTTATGTGTTGAGGTATTCCGACCCCTACATGGTAGCCGCTGATTTCGACGCCTATTGCGAGGCACAATGCAGGGTAGATCAACTGTGGCAGTCGCCGCTGCAATGGCGAAAAGCGGCAATCTTGAACATCGCCGGAATGAGCTGGTTCTCTGCCGACCGGGCGATCGCGGAATACGCGACCGACATTTGGGACATTCCGGTCTGAACGGCGCCAGCCGAAAAACTCGGCATCGCCCCGGAATCGCCCCGGCGCCGATCAACCCGCAAGCCCGCTAAGGGAGGCCGCAAACCGTTCGGGGCAGGCCCTGGTCTCGCCGCGCACCAAGCCTGAAAGAAGCCGGACATTGATACCGCCCGCCTCCAGGCGATCCACCTCAGCAGCGACGTCGGCCGGTACCGCGATCAACCGGACCACTCGCCAGCCGTCATCCGCCAGCTCTCGCATCCGGGCGATCTTGCCCGACGGCACGAAAAGGGCGGCCTTCTGTTCCGGGCGAAACTCCTCCCGGTGGCAGTGGGGCCCGAACAGGTTCAAGACTTGGCTCCGGACCCCGGAATCAAAGAACACGGCGTCGGCTGACCGAATGACGGCCAGAACCTGCCAGGGTACGCGGTCGGGTTTTTCGGGATCGATCGCAACCAAGAAGATCGATGCCGGTTCCGGCCGTTGTGCGATGAGATGCATTTATGACAACTCCGGGATGACAATC
>Ga0306926_10008838_pt1 | contig 11052 bp, 13 predicted proteins | sample flu12Cox44000178_FD_203759 | JGI IMG/M metagenome (GOLD analysis project Ga0306926, IMG submission 203759) | Lab enrichment of tropical soil microbial communities from Luquillo Experimental Forest, Puerto Rico - flux8day.12C.oxic.44.000.178 (v2)... | ecosystem: Environmental > Terrestrial >...
AATCGCGGCTAAGCCCACGAAGGCGACCAGCGTGATGATCAGGCCCATGCGACCCTCCGCCAGGTGCCCGCGAACGCTCATTCTGCACCAGTATGCAGATCGTCGAAGGGATCGACGTTGAGCGCGAGTGACCCTATTCATCGCGCTTGGGCGGATCAACAAAAGTATGTGTAATGGTGAATTCTACCCCGGTTTCATCATCAATCAAGCCAGCGCGTTTCAACTCAGCGAGCTTTTCAAGAAAACTAGCGCGTCCGTGCGTATATCCAACTCGCTGACCATTTGAAAACCTAACCGAGATAACGTCAGCCCAACCCTCTTGTTCAGTTCGCACGATCCATTCATGCAGCGGCAAAGAATTGCGGGTTGGTGGCGCGATCCGTTCGAGATTTGCCAAGCGCCTATCCATTCCTCTGTTCATTTTGAAATAGCCTTCTCAAGCTTTGAAATCCGTTCCTCAAATTCCACCGCCTGCAATGTTCGAGCGTAACTATCGACCACCTTGCTCAATTCCGATGCCTCAGAAGGCGTTAGATCGCCAGCTGCAACAGCTGCGACAATGGCCGCCGATGCGTTCACCGCATCTTTGGCTTCATTCATTTCCGGAAGATCAAACCAAACCGGTCGATCCTTACGGGCAGGCGCAAGCCGTTCGATGCAAAGTCGCAAGGCTGGACCGTCGCCGTCCTTCGCCATCTCTATGGTCTTCTCGATCAACTCCTTGGCATTGTCCTTGAGTAATTCATCGAAAAGGATGGTGGTCGCATTCCTGCAGCCCTTGGGCTTGCCACTTGGATTTCCGCTCCGTCCCTTGGTGAATTTCGCCATGTCTCAAAACCTGATATTGCCCTGAATTTTTCAGAGACAGTCCCCAAATTATTGCCAGGTCCAAACACGAAACCACGCTCCGAAAGCGCGAAGCGGTGAAATTCCTCCAGCGTTGTTTTCCTTAGATGCCGGGATGCCTGCCGGCAGATGCAATGCCTGAAACAAATTTCTGCCTTCAATACCTTCGAGGTCTAAACCGTCTGCCTCAAAACTCTATCTCAAACACCAAATTACTTTTCTCAAATATCTGAAAATGATTGTACATGAAGATCGAGCCGACGTCACGCAGTACCACCGTTTTTCAGCTTGGGAATGTTGTTAGAACGCTATAGAGAACAATGGGGCATTTCGCATCGGGTTGGGAAAGCAACTTGTTGAAATATCAGAAATCACAACTGCCGCCCCTGGGCACCTTACGCCAATCTTTGATTTTGATTTTACTCAGCTTTTTTCAGAAATGTCCCACCAACAAAAATCGGGATCGCACCCACTAACTCTGACATGAGCATTTCGCCGGTGGACACGTCGATTTTTTACTCGCCGGGCGTCATTAGTTCCTGCCTTGCACTAAAATCTTTCGCCGCCCGGCGTCGCTTTGCCGACGGGAACAACACAATCGAGAGCAAGACTGCAAGGAACGCGCCGATGAGTTGAGCAATAATGAAAGCTGGAACGTGATTAATGGCGATCCCTGCAAATGTCGTGGTGAAGCCCCGCGCAAGAGTGACGGCGGGATTGGCGAAAGACGTCGAGGAAGTGAACCAATACGCGGCCGTAATCACGAGACCGACAAGCCACGGAATAGCCTGCGCCGCATACCGCAGACCACCAAGAATAGTCAGTACCAAGGCGAATGTTGCGACCATTTCGCCCAACCATTGTGAAGGACCGCTCCGAGCGGTGGTTCCGATCATTAATGGCGGCAGGTCAAACATTAGATGGGCAACAACCGTACCTGCGACGCCGCCTGCACATTGCACGATGATGTATGGAATAACTTCTCGCCATGAAAATTCACCGCGCGTGGCAAACGCAAGCGACACTGCGGGATTGAAATGTGCTCCCGATACCGGGGCCAGTATGGTGATGATCACGACGAGGATCGCGCCTGTCGGAATGGTATTGCCGAGCAGGGCAATGGCTTGATTACCACCGGCGAGGCGCTGGGCCATGATTCCCGAACCGACCACGGTCGCAACGAGGATCGCCGTGCCGAGAGCTTCAGCCAGCAGGCGACGTGACAGCGAATTAACTTCCTCGCCCATCAAGCCGCCGACGCGGGCTTCTCGGTCGCGTCCTTCGTTTTCCCGATGGCGTCCAGCCGCTTTTGCAGAGTCAGTTGATCCAGTGACTTGAGCGGCAGACTGATAAAAATGTTGATGCGGTTCGTGAGCATCCGCAGTGTATCAGCGAAGGCAAACCGCACTTCCGCTTCATTACCGGTCGCTTCTGCGGGATCAGGGACGCCCCAATGCGCGGTCATCGGCTGTCCAGGCCAAACCGGGCAGGGTTCTTTCGCGGCATTGTCACAGACCGTGAAAACGAAATCGAGTTTCGGCGCGTCCGGACCTGAAAACTCCTTCCAACTCTTAGACCGCAAGCCCGATACGTCGTAATGCAGCTTTTTCAGCAAATCGATTGCATATGGATGGATTTGCCCCTTCGGTTGGCTTCCTGCGGAAAAGGCGCGGAATTTACCCATACCCGCGCGATTGAGAATTGCTTCGGCCATTATCGAGCGAGCGGAATTGCCAGTGCAAAGAAAGAGCACGTTGTATGTTTCTCTCTCGGCGTCGTTACGCATTTCGCTTCCTCCGAGGCTTTACTTTTCTGGCCGCACCACTGCCTCGCGTTGCTTATCGCATCCTCGAGGTGACAGAGCACGCTTTATGATTCGGTAATGGCCTATCTCTCGGCGAGGGATTGCGAGGCCATGGGCGCACTGGCGAACCATGCGGGATGCTTCACAATGGCCGTTGTTCCGATCAAGGCCAATAGCAAGCAGATGACGTTGATCTGTAATAGCAGGTAGGTTAGATCGCCACTGCAACACTGTTCGATCATGACGCGGTTCTCTGCGCGGCCGAACCCGAAGCGGCGGCCGAGTCCGCGATCCCGGGTGCCGGCATACAACATGATTTCTCATGAGCGATTCGCGCAAGGCGCTCGCCGCTGCCATCTCCGTAGTCGGTGATTTCGCCCGTCGTCAGGAAAGTTTCCCAGGAAATGCCAGCCGGATCATCAATCCAAGACTTTTCGGACCTGGCGTAACAGCAATTGGTCTGCCCTTGCTCGACGACGGTGCCGTCAGCTTGATGCAGGCGCACGTAAACTTCATTCAACTCGTCTTTGTCCTCGACCTGAATGCCGAGATGGTCGAGGCCAGCCTGGCGGCCCCGCGCTGAGATTGCGAAATTCACGCGGGGATCGTCGAGCATCCATTTGGCGTAATCTGGCTTGCGGACCGCGGGCTGCGCTGCGAACAACGCTGAATAAAAGTCGATCGATTGCTGTAAATCGTTGACTGCGACGTGAACATGCATGCGCTTCACGATGGTGCCTCCTTAGATTGCCGGTAAGGGCTGATAGCCGATTTGGTTCATCATCGTTTCAAAGTATTCTCTGACTTTCTGCGGAAAGCGCAGGCCCTTGACGATCGCAGCAGAGCGCAGCAGGGGCAGCACGCGGATGTCGTCGAGGGACAGCTTGCCGTTCACTGCGGTTGGGCTTTCGATCAGCCGATCAAGCGCTTCGAGATTTGGTATCAGTGCGTCGATATACTCGCGCGTCATGGCGCGCAGCTCGACAAAGTCGCCGAGTCGTTTCTGCTTCCGAATGACGTAGTGGTCGTGGGCAGCGATGGTGCCGAATTCCGGCAGCCCGAGTAGCGAATAACGGGGCCACGTTAGAGGAGCGCTCTTATCGGCAGTGGCAGTGGCCCATGCTGCGAGTTCGCTGCGCTGTGGGCCAACGAGAATGGGCGTTCCGAGGCCATCGATGTAGGCGACCATGTCCATGCTCTCCAGCATGGGTTGGCCGTCGTCTTTGACCAAGATCGGCACCACTCGCTTGCCGACCAATTTGATCATGGTCTCGGAGTCATCTTCGAGTAGGACGGTCTCCTGGAGGTGTAGGCGCTTGAGCGCCGCCGCCATCCGCACGCGGAAACAGATCCAGCAGTGTTCCCACAGATAGAGCCTCATGTAACGAGCTCCTTCCGGCGCGGCCGGCTCTGCGTCGCTTTCTCGCTCTTGACTGGCATGCACTGATCGGCGCGACCTCGGCAGCAATTTTCGGTCAGGTAGGCAATCAGCGCATTCATTGTCTCGTAGCGCGCTGAATAGATCATCGAGCGGCCCTCGCGGCGTACCGTGACAAGTCCGGCATCGCGAAGCCGATCAAAGTGGAAAGTAAGGGTGTTAGGGGCGAGCTTGAGCGCTTCGGCAACGCTGCCTGCGGGCATCCCATCACGCCCGGCCTCAACAAGCAGGCGAAATACGTCGAGCCGGTTGTCTTGAGAAAGAGCGGCCAGGGCCGCTAGTGCATCAAGTTTTTTCATATTTCAATAGATATTGAAATATGACACCACCGTCAATAGTTATTTCGACAACGGTTGAAATAAATTAATGTCCGCTAATGGCACAAAGCGGACATGGCGATCGTGCTGAACGATGTCCGCTTTTGGGGGATATGGCAACGGCACCGAGAAACGGTGGGACAATCTCGAAAATAAGCATTGGAATACAATGGAACGTTTTACAAAGGTGGGACACGCTAACGTCTTGAAACGTAGAAAAATTTCTAATGCCGCCCCTGCTCGCGCGCCCTTACTCAGTGCATGTCCGCTTTTGGGGGTAAAGCGAACATCGGGTGAAGGCGCTTCAATGTCCGCTTCTGACCCAAAGCGGACATGAGCGGCCCAGGACTGCTGCTGTGCAAACCGACCCCTAAACCCCATTTCGCTAGCAGCAAATCCCTGCTGTAATCGCATAGTTGGCGTGGTCCTAAGCCTTGGGGAAGGCAATGAGACGACGCGACTTCATCAAAGTCGTTGCTTGTTCAGCCATTGCATGGCCGGTCACCGCGCGCTCGGTCGGCGTCCCGCCGAACACCTCCCTTTGATACCGCTCGATCTTCACCTGCTCGCGCGCAACGTCCGCGTTCGCGCGACCATCTTGCGCTCGCTGCCACCGCGGTTGTAGTCGCCTATCTTTCCATCGCTGCGCACCACGCGATGACAAGGTATTTTAGGGTTGTAATTGTTTTTCATCAAATTCCCCACTGCACGCGCAGCGTGTGGGCTGCCCGCTTTCGCCGCCACTTGTTTGTAGGTCATCACTTTGCCTATGGGGATCTTCGCCACAATCGCATAGACACGCTCAGAAAAGCTTGCCTGTCGAGATGTTATTTTTTTCATGTTCTGCTTGTTTGATTGTACCACTTTGCTTGGATGTTTTGCTGAAGGAGAAGGAAACACTTCATCAACTGCAGGGCGGTGCTCCTCCTCCTCCATCTCGAGCTTTATTATTCTCATTTCCTTCCCTCAAATTGGGTGAAAACTGGATAAGCATGGGTGCGAGAACGGTCCTCGTGCCAAGCGAGGGCTGGGATTGCGCTAGGGCGATGTGACCACGAAGCCGGCGCGCGGAAAATGGACACAGACCTCGCCGATTGCGGGATTGCTGCGCCGGATGACGATCTCATGTATGCCCGACGTAACCAATTCGCCGATGACAGGATCGCGTCCGGTATCGTCCGGAGTAACGCTGACGACTTGGCCAGGCTTCCGGCCGATGGGATCTTTCGCGTCAGTGGATGCTTTAGCGATTGAGGTAGCGGTTCTGGCCACATCGAGCGCTTGTTTGGAGGTCATTGGGCTCCGTGTGCCGTGGCCGATTGCGGCAACCCGCTCGGCCCAGCTCAGCAACCTTGGAAAGCCATCGAGCGGCGCGGCTGTTAGTCCGAAATTTTGTTTCAAGAACCAAATCGGATGGTAGGCAGCGAGGTCAGCAAGGCTAGCGGCGGAGCCCTGCAAAAATGATCGACTGTCAGCCAGGCTCTGGTCCAGCCAATCGAAATGCGCACGCAGCTGATCGAGCAGGTTCGGCACTGCCGCCATCATTGCGGCGGGGTCTATATTTCGGCCGGAGAATTTGGCTCGGTCTTCAAGAAATCCCTCTGGCAACACGTCGGGCTTCTTCGCGAATGCGATGCTGACAGCTGGGCTGAACGTTGTCTTCTCGGCCCACCAGGCAAGCGCGTCGGCCGCGCCGCGGCCGGCTGGATAAAAGCTCGGGGTGGGGTGCCGGCGCTCGAGTTCGCGCATGATCAACTGGCTATCGCAATAGATGTCCGCGCCGATCTGCAAGACCGGCGTTTTACGGTAGCCTCCTGTCAGCGCCGTCAGGTCGGGTTTTGGCATAATCACGGGGATCTCCACCGATCCCCATGCCAGGCCCTTGAGACCAAGACCAATCCGAACTTTCTCCGAATAGGGAGAGATCTCGTAGTGGTGCAGGATGATATCGGTCATCGAGACGGCCTCGTTTTGGGATGGTGCGTTTCCTGGATATCAAGTGCGGGTATCGGACCAGCAAGCGATAGATTTGATGGGTAGGTTTAGCTGCGCTAAACTCGCATCATGATCAGACGCTTCGCGCTGCTGCAGACGTTCGTCGCCGTGGCGCGCGCCGGAAAGATGAAGCAAGCCGCCAATGAGTTGGTGTTGACGCCGGGCGCGGTCAGTCAACGCATTCGCCAGCTTGAGGAGGTGGCTGGACGCCGGCTGTTTAATCGGGTCCCCGCTGGTGTCGAACTCAACGCTGCCGGTGAAGCCATGTTTACCGCGCTTGCCGAGCCCTTTCGTGCGATCGAAGCGGTCGATCGCGAACTCGGCGGCCCGTCATCGAGCAGTGTGACGATGAGTACGACGCCGTCATTCGCGGCGACTTGGCTGGTGCCACGACTCGCGATGTTCGCGCAACGTTATCCCGATATTGAAATTGTCGTGGAGACGGGCACCCGCCCGGTCGATCTGAGGCGAGAGCCGATCGATTTGGCAATCCGGCATGGGTTGGGAAAGTACCCTGGCTTTGAAGCCACTTGGCTCGTTGCTCCCGAACTCATTGTCGTCGCGAGCCCCGACCTGCTTAAAGACCGTGCCCCCCTCAAGGGGCCGGCCGATTGCCTGGCATTTCCTCTGCTCCACGACTTCAATCGCCAGGACTGGCCACTTTGGCTCGAAGCCCATGGCGTAGCCGCGCCGAACTGTAAAAAGGGCCCAGCGTTTTCGGAAAGCCACCTGGTTGTGCGCGCGGCTGTCGGGGGACAAGGGTTGGCGCTAGTGCGGGATATTTACGCCGAGGACGACCTTCGATCGAAGAAGCTGGTAAAGCCGCTCACGGTGAAGTGGCCTGTGCAATTCGCTTATTACGTGGTCGCGACATCCGAAACGCTGCAAAAGCCTGCGGTCCGGCGATTTAGGGATTGGTTAATCGAAGAGGCGCGACACGAAATCTCGTCGCCCAGCTGACGAAGTCGGGTTCTCCTACTGCCCCTCGAATGGCCGCTTTCAGTAAACGGCATGTCCGCTTTTGGCACAAAGCGGACATTCAACTCTAGCCTCCGAATGTCCGCTATTGGGGGTAAAGCGGACATGACCGACGCCAATAATCGGTGGGACAATCTTAAAAATAAGCATTGGAATACAATGGGACCGTTCGCAAAGTTGGGACACGCTAAGAACTTGAAATCTGAAAAATTTCTAACGCCGCCCCTGGGCACCTTTCGCCAAAATTAGATTTTGATTTTGCTTGGCTTTTTCCTACAAAGTCCCACGCCGAGAAAACGGAATCGAACCCCTACTTCTCTGTCGCGGGAATCTTGCGCGCCGTTACTCGGCGCATATCCGCTTTCGATGGTTTCAACAATCGGGTCCACGCGAAGCGGGATCACCCGAAACTTAAACGCCAGAGAAACCGGAAATCGAAACGTGCCGACTGCGCTGGTTCTACTGCACACTACGCTGCAGCCGCTTCAAGTTCCACGAGCTTTTGAAATTCGAGCAGGATTTCCTTTTGGTGCATGCCCAGATAGCGCACTACTTTGGCGTTCCCCAGCAGCTTGCCGATGTAGCCACTCGCAATAACCAGATCCAGGTGGTCCGTTCCATAGGATTGCTCGGCAATTCGAAACTCTCGATCCAGATTGGCGGTTTCACGCTCCATAAGGGCAACTTGCTCGCTCGTTAACCCCCTCACCCTTTTTGGTTTGTAGCCCTCGGCGAGCTGATCCTGAGGAGTCGCCGCGACAAGGGATTTGGCGTAGCCGAAAGTGTATTTGTTCATGGCGACCATGAGTTCTGTGGCCTCGATTTGACGCAGCGGCGCCAGTTTCCTTAATTCTGCCAATGCCTGTATCGCGATATGCTTGTCCTTCAGTATATTGGCGACCTCGCCACATATGCCCTCTAGGAGGCGCCGCTTTCGCTTGATGCTTCCAGCGTCGACGCTCAACGCCTTCGCAAGACGCTCTTCCGATACGCCGCGCTCGATGGCCTTCATGATCATTCGGTGTTCCTGAATGACGGCAATGCGATTAACGCGCTTGTTGTAGGTGAACGCCTCATCATCAATCGAGATAAGACAAACGACCTCGGTTTCACCGCGATCTTTGAGCGCTTCGATCCTCAGGTGACCGTCCAGCAGCAGATATTTTCCTTTGTCTTTGCGATCAGGCGTCACGACCGGCGGCTCGACAATTCCGATCTCGCCAATAGATGCAACGATCTGAACGTATTTGGGAGACTTCTTGATCGCTGCTGATACGATCTTGAGCGGTTGAAGGTCGGCAATGGCCAAACGCCGAGTAGCTTTTTCGAACCCCATGGGTACTTCTGTATGGGACTTTCTGGGCATGATCAGGCCTGCGCCCAAGCCTGGATGCGTTCAGCAAGATTCTTGGGCAGCGTGTCCAAGCTTTCCGCCCGCAAGAGCGTTACAAAATTTTCCTCGGACAGCAATTTGCGCATCGCCTCGGTGATGAAGATCAGGCGATCACGGGTTGCGTTCGACTTTCGAATTAAAACTCGTTTTCGATCTACATCCTCTCGATAGGCACGGATGAGCGCCGTTGAGGACAAAGGTTGCTCGCGGGATTGCCCGCCAGATTTGAAGCCCTTACCCTGTCGCCGCCTCCGCTCGATCAAGCGTTTGGCGATCATAAGCCTGCGACCGCGTAGCAATTTCTTCTCGTACGCTTGCTGCAGGATGCTTTGTATCTCTGTATCCTCCGCTTCAGCGATCTCGACAGCGATGCTTACGGGGATATGGCCGGACTCGGCCGCGCGTAAGAGACGGTGCTCGCCATTTTCAAGAAGTCTGATGACTGCCTTGACGTATTCGATAGTCAGAGCAGTCTTTTGCGCAATCTCCGCTTCGTCATAGCCGCGACGTTTGAGACCTTCGATGTCGTGAAGGAGATCGATCGCGTGGTGTTGACGCCGCGCAAAGTTCTCTACCAGGCTCATTATTGCACAGTCCTCCTCGTCCGCGGCGACCACCAGGGCTGGAATTTCGGTCTGCCCAAGGACTTGGTAGGCTTCTAGCCTGCCTTGCCCGCAGACCAGGTCGTATAGAAATCCTCCGTCCGGAGCCTCGTATTTGGTAACCGTAATTGGCCGCTTCAGGCCTAAGCGCGCGATGTTGTCGACGATCTCTTTGAAAACCTTTTTGTTGCGGACGCGCGGATTGACTACCGTGATCCTCGCCACCGGTATTATTTGGATCGTTTGAACGGCATCAGCATTCATCAGGCGATCTCCAAGAGCTTCGCGCGTGCAGCCAGGTCAAAAAGCGCCTCAAGGCTTTCGAAACGGTAGGAATCGAGAGACATTCCGTTGTGTTCCGCTAGCCGAATTTTCGGCATCGTCATGTCGATGCGCGGAAGCAGGTAGTAATCCAACGGCGCTTTATTCGGTCGGTCCATCCGCACCGCAATCGTGATATCCGGACGAAGACCTAGGTCAAATCGTACATGCCACCGCAGCGCTCCGCCCGCAGTCTCTCGGCATCGTACGATCGTTATTGACGCTGTGAACTCCTCGTTAATCGTTAGAAGATCGGTGACAGCGTCCTTCCTGACCTGACCGCCAACATTTACAATGCCCGCTATCGTATCTGCGACTACGTGCGGGAACATTCGTCGCAGGGTGCGATTGACTTCGATGTACTGGTAGTCCCGATCGGGCGTGAAACCGACCAGTTCATAGGCACGCAGTAGGCTCCCAAAACGGCTGCTATAGGCGGTGCTTGACGGTGCGCCATCAAGCTCGTCGATAATTAGGCCCGAGAGGTAGCCGTTCGTTTCCAGTAGACGCCGTAGAATGTCCAGCATCTCATCATTGGAGAAGCGGTGCGACCGCTGCCGGATGATGACCTGGGCCGCATCAAAAAGCTGGTGCTCCACGATTGCTTCGAACGCTCCGTCAGCTCTGATCCACATGTCAGGATTATTGTGGACGCGCTTCCGTTTAAGCTTAAACGAAGCGCGATTCCAAACGTTGTTGCCGATATATTTCTCATTAACAAGAATTTGATGGACAGTGCCTCGTGTCCATTCTCGCCCCATATCGGTCCGAATGCCCCGAGCGTTGAGAAGCTCAGCGATCTCGCGTTCGCGCTTGCCGTCTTCAACAAATGCACGATAAATCCGACGGACGGTTTCTTGTTCTTCTTGAGGACCTGGAACTAGAACGACTCGATCGGTCTGAATGCTTTTCTGTTCGCCCCGAGCAAGGTCGGCCTTCATCTCTCCATTTTGATCGATCAGCCGCCGGCGCAGTCCGTATCCAGGAGGGCCACCTTGTCTGTATCCGAGTTCAATTAGACGGCATTGCCCAGCGAAGACTTTGACCGAAAGCTCACGGCTATACTCGCCGGCCATTGCCCGCTTAACACCCTTTACGATGGTAGAGACCGGGCTGCCGTCGTTTTCAAATTGCTCGGCGCAATATTGGACCGAAATGCCCGCCCGCTTACAGATGTATTCATAGTATGCGCTCTCGTCGGCGTCCTGAAATCGACCCCAGCGGCTTACGTCGTATACTAGGATAGTGGTGAAGTCGGCGGTCCCATTTTGAACGTCAGCTATTAGCTGCTTGAGCGCGTCTCGCCCACCGAGACCAAGACCGCTTTTGCCCTCGTCCGCGTAAGTGCGAACGATGGC
>Ga0306926_10008840_pt1 | contig 11050 bp, 12 predicted proteins | sample flu12Cox44000178_FD_203759 | JGI IMG/M metagenome (GOLD analysis project Ga0306926, IMG submission 203759) | Lab enrichment of tropical soil microbial communities from Luquillo Experimental Forest, Puerto Rico - flux8day.12C.oxic.44.000.178 (v2)... | ecosystem: Environmental > Terrestrial >...
AACCAGTCATCGACGATGCAGATGAGCGCTACCGGCAGTGCCAGCCAGGAGAGCAGAACGATGACCGACATCAGGGACTGTGGCATTGGAGAACCTTAGTGTTTGCGGCCGACCTGCAGCACTGCGAGGAACGCTTCCTGCGGGATCTCGACGTGTCCGAGCTGTTTCATGCGCTTCTTGCCCTCCTTCTGCTTCTCGAGGAGCTTGCGCTTGCGGGTGACATCACCGCCGTAGCACTTCGCCAGCACGTTCTTGCGCAGCGCCTTCACCGTCGCGCGCGCGATGACCGCGCTGCCGATGGCCGCCTGCACCGCCACCTCGAACATCTGCCGCGGAATGAGCTCCTGCATCTTGTCCACCAGCTCCCGGCCGCGGTGATAGGCGCTCTCGCGGTGGACGATGATAGACAACGCATCGACCTTGTCGCCATTGATGAGGATGTCGAGCTTCACCAGCGGGGCCGCGGCAAAGTGGCTGAATTCGTAGTCGAAGGAGGCGTAGCCACGGCTCACCGACTTGAGGCGATCGAAGAAATCCAGCACCACCTCCGCGAGCGGCAAATCGTACTGCAGCGACACCTGCGTGCCGAGGTAGTGCATCTTCTTCTGCGTGCCGCGCTTGTCGTTGCACAGCTTGAGCACCGAGCCGACGTGATCCGGGGGTACGAGGATGTTGGCGATGATGATCGGCTCGCGGATCTCCTCGATGTCGTTGCTCGGCGGCAGCTTCGCCGGGTTGTCGACGTAGTCGACGGTGCCGTCGGTAGCGAGCACCTCGTACACCACCGTCGGCGCACTGGTGACCAGCGTCAGCTGGTACTCGCGCTCCAGACGCTCCTGCACGATGTCCATGTGCAGCAATCCCAGGAAGCCGCAGCGGAAACCGAAACCGAGTGCGCTCGAGACCTCCGGCTCGTAGTGCAGCGCCGAGTCGTTCAGCCGCAGCTTGGCGAGCGCGTCGCGGAATTTCTCGTAATCCTCGGAGTTCACGGGAAAGAGCCCGGCGAACACCCGTGGTTTGATCTGCTTGAATCCCGGCAGCGGCGCCGCCGCCGGCCGGTGCTCGAGCGTGATGGTGTCGCCGACCGGCGCACCGTCGATCTCCTTGATGCCCGCGACCACGAACCCGACATCGCCCGCAGCCAGTTCCCGCTCTACCACCGGCTTCGGAGTGAAGCGCCCCAACCGGTCGGCAAGGTAGCTGCGGCCGGTGGATACCACACGGATCCGCTCACCGGTCTTGACCGCGCCGTTCATCACGCGTACCAGCGACACGACGCCCACATAGTTGTCGAACCACGAGTCGATGATCAGCGCCTGGAGCGGCGCGGCACCGTCCCCGCGCGGCTCGGGGATGCGCCGGATGATGGCCTCCAGCAGCTCCGGCACCCCTTCCCCGGTCTTGGCGCTGACGCGCGCCGCATCGGAGGCGTCGATGCCGATGATCTCCTCGATCTCGCGGGTGACGCGTTCGGGGTCGGCGGAGGGCAGGTCGATCTTGTTGATCACCGGCAGCACCTCCACCCCCTGCTCGATGGCGGTATAGCAGTTGGCGACGCTCTGTGCCTCGACGCCCTGCGAAGCATCGACCACCAGCAGCGCCCCGTCACAGGCGGCAAGTGATCGTGACACTTCGTAGGAGAAGTCCACGTGCCCGGGCGTATCGATCATGTTGAGCTGATAACGCGCGCCGTCCCGGGCGGTGTAGTAGAGCGTCACGCTCTGCGCCTTGATGGTGATCCCGCGCTCGCGCTCGAGCTCCATGGAGTCGAGTACCTGGGCCTGCATTTCGCGGTCGGCGAGGCCGCCGCACAGCTGGATGAAGCGGTCCGCGAGGGTCGATTTGCCGTGGTCGACGTGCGCGATGATGGAGAAATTACGTATGTGCCGCATGACCTGCGCTGACTACCGCCGCGTGTTGCCGCGCCCGGGAGTCCTGCGGCGGGGCGGATTATAGAAAAGTTTGGGCGTTACGGCGCGCGTTTGCGCCGTTGGCAGTGTGTGCGCCCCTCAGGACGCGCGGGCGGCGCTGTCTGCGGGGTCGCGGCGCTCCCCGCCCAACAGCCGCGTCAGCTCGTTCAGGTCCAGGCGGTGGCGGCAGACCACCGAGCCGTCCAGCAGCAGCACCGGGACCTCGAGCCCGTGACGCCGCTGCAGCTGCGGATCCGAGTCGACATCGACCACTTCCAGCGGCGGCAAGGGCAAGCGGCGAGCCAGCGCGGCAAGCTCCGCGAGCATCTCATCACAGAGTTGGCAGTCGCGGCGGTGCACGACCGTGAGGCGCCCGCGGACCTGCGGCATGGCTCAGCGTCCCGCGGATGGCGCTCCCTGCGCCTTCAGTTGACTGGCGATGAAGCGCACCGTGGCCGGTGGCACCTCTCCGACCGCCGTGATCTTGTGGCCATCGACCACCGTCGAGAAGGCCGAGGAAGAGCCGACGGTGGCGGATTCGGGCACCGGCTGCTCGCCCGTGGGTGCCGGCTGGCGCTCGACGAACACCGACACCGAGGCAAAGCCGTCGGTGAACACCAGGTGATCGACCGGGCTGGCGGAGCCGGGCAGCACCTGCGCCGAGCGCACGGTCATGCGAAAACCGGGCGGCAGACTCATGGCGTTCCACGCAAGCGCGGCAACGCCGGGCTGCGCATGGGGCGCCGCATCGTTGCGCAGCCACTGAAACCCTTCGGTAGAAATCTCGGGCCGGAAGGCGGAGTCGGGGATGCGCGAGGAGAGCGTCAGGCTCGCGAACACGATCTGCTCGATCACCTGACCATGGGCGTCGGCCAGCTGCGACTTCAGCGGCATGGCCGTGGAGGCATCGATCCAAAGTCGGTAACCGTAGCGATACTCGTCCTTTGGCGACACCGTGATGACGTGCGTGTCGCGGCGGTTGAGTCGTGTGTGGCCCGCCTCGCGGATGTCGTAGAAGCTCGCCGTCTGATCGTTGACCGTGGGGAAGCTCACCAGCGATTCCTCAGCCGGGCGCTGCTCGACCAGCACGGTGCGGCGGTCGGGCAGATAACAGGAGAGGCTCGAGCCGGTGCGGATGAACTCGCGGCCCGAGCCATCGAGCGATGCGAGACGCTCGGACACCGTGCCGTCCTGTACGCGGTGGATGATGCGCAGGAGCTCCATCCGGCCGCCCTGCCAGTGTGAGAAGGTTCCATCGTAGTTGCGCGTGGTGAGCGCGTGGTCCATGCGCTCGAGCCATTGCGCGGGGGTAAATTCGGGTGCGATCTTCTGCGCGGCCTCCTCGGCTGCCGCGGCGCCGACCACTGCCCAGGCGAGCGCCAGGCTGGCGAGGCGCCCGCTACTGCGCAATGCGCTTGACATCGCCCTGTGGTTCCTCCGCGCCGCCGGCGGCGCCCGGCTCGCTGGTCATGAAGGCCGACAGCAGATTGCGCCTTGCCACCGGAGTCGAAAACATGCTGTGCGCCACGACGTAGTTTGCCAGCTCGGTACTCGGCACCACCACCGTCGGGGGCTTGGGAACCGGCACCACGTAACTCGCGCCTTGCGTCGCGGCGGCGGGAGCCACGCTGACCGGCGCCGGTGCGAGGCGCGCGCCGAGCGGCACGCCGGCCGGCGGAGTCTGCCCGCGCAGCCAGAGAATCGAGACTGCCGCGACGGAGGCGGCCACTGCGGCTCCGGCGAGCGGCTGCCACCAGCGCAGACGCGCGGCGCTCCGGTCGCGTGGCGCGGTGTGTGCGGCGAGCGCAGGCTCTGCCAGCAGCACCGCGTTGACTCGTCCGGCGAGGGGGGCATTGAGACGCACGCCGCGCTCGGCACGTATCACCGCGCCCACGATGGCATAGCGTCCCCAGCGTGCCTTGAGATGCTCATCGCGCGACAGGCGCCGCGCCAGCAGCTCGCACTCGGCCGGCGCCAGCTCATCATCGAACATTGCGGACAGCTGACTATCGAGTTCCTCGTTCATCCCAGCTCCTCCGCGCGGCCGAGGCCGCCTTCGAACACTTCCCGCAGACGCCGGTCGATCGCCTCGCGTGCCCGGAAGATGCGCGAGCGCACCGTGCCCACCGGGCAGTCCATCGCGGCAGCAATCTCCTCGTAGGAAAGCCCCTCGAGCTCCCGCAACACGATGGCGGTGCGCAGGTCCTCGGGCAGCGCATCGATGGCGGCATTTACGGTCGAGCGGATCTCGTCCGTCAGCACGAGCCCCTCGGGGGTCTCGGAGTCCTTCATCCGGCCTTGCATGTCGTAGGACTCTTCGTTGTTGTTGCGGTCGAGGTCATATTCGACGGGGCTGCGGTCGCGGGAGACTACGGCGTTCTTGGCGGTGTTGATGGCTATGCGGTACAACCACGTGTAGAAGGCGCTGTCACCCCGAAACTGCGGCAGAGCGCGGTAGGCCTTGATAAAGGCCTCCTGCGCGATGTCCTCCGCCTCAGCCGGGTTGCGCACGTAGCGCATGACCAGCTTGACGAGTTTGTGCTGGTACTTGAGCACCAGCGCATCGAATGCCCCCTTGTCGCCGCGTTGTACACGGCGTACCAGGCTCAGATCACTTGCGTCCGCGCTCATGCGCGCCCTCTAGTTCCGGACCGAGGGCCGCCGCGCTTCGACACGAATAGACTGTGACCTTCTGTGAAAGTTCAGCATGCCGGTGTGCGTCCGGAGGATAGCGGCAGAATAACGCCGCCTAGTCGTCCAATCGACATAATGCACGCATCCTGCCGATGGCCTGCGCCAGGTGGGGCTCAGCCGGGACCTCACCCCCCAGCAGGTACCCCGCCAGCAAGGGGTCGGGAAGATCCAGCACCTCGGAGAACACCCGGCAATCCGCCGCGCTGGCCTGCGGCAGCAGCTGCTGTGCGAATCGCTCCAGAAGCACATCCAGCTCTTTCATGCCCCGGCGACAGCGCCACCGCAGTCTGCCGCGCGTGAAGGACTGGCCGGCGGGCGTGCCGCTGGTGGCTGTTGCGCTGCGGGGGGGCACCTTCATCCCTGACGTTCGAGCAGCATTTTCTTGATTTCGGCGATCGCGCGGGCGGGATTGAGGTCCTTCGGACACACGTCCGTGCAGTTCATGATGGTATGGCAGCGATACAGGCGGAAGGGATCCTCGAGCTCATCGAGGCGCTCGCCGCTGGCTTCATCGCGGCTGTCGATGATCCAGCGGTAGGCGGCCAGCAGCGCCGCGGGTCCGAGAAACCGATCGCTGTTCCACCAGTAGCTCGGGCAGGCAGTCGAGCAGCAGGCGCACAGGATACAGGCCGCCGGGCGGTCGATCTTCTCCTGGTCCTCCTTCGATTGCAGCCGCTCACGATCCGGGGGCGGCGGAGTGCGCGCCTGCAGCCAGGGCTTTACCGCGGCGTACTGCGCGTAGAAGTTGGTGAGGTCGCCAACCAGGTCCTTCACCACCGGCAGGTGCGGCAGGGGATAAATATGTATCTCGGCCGCCAGATCCTGCATGGAAGTGGTGCAGGCGAGGCAATTCACACCGTTGATGTTCATGGCGCAGGAGCCGCAGATCCCTTCGCGGCACGAGCGGCGGAAGGTGAGCGAGGAGTCGATGGCACTCTTTATCTGGATGAGCGCATCGAGCACCATCGGACCGCAGCTGCGGACATCCAGCGCGAAGGTATCGATACGCGGGTTCTCGCCCGAGTCCGGATTGAAGCGGTAGATACGCAAGGTGCGCACCTCGCGGGCTCCCTCCGGCGGCGGATGCGTCATGCCTTTCAGCGGGCGCGAGTTGGCGGGGAGGCGGAATTCGGCCATCGCGGATCCTTCAGTAGGTGCGCGGCCGTGGCGGAATCGGCTCGACGTCGCGCGTCAGGGTATTGAGGTGCACGGGGCGGTAATCGAAACGGGCGCGTGCCGGTCCCTCCACCCACACCAGGGTGTGCTTGAGCCAGTTGAGGTCGTCGCGCTGCGGAAAGTCCTCACGGGCATGCGCCCCGCGGCTCTCGGTGCGGTTCGCCGCCGAATGGATCGTCGCGGTCGCCTGTAGCAACAGGTTCTCGAGCTCGAGGGTCTCGATCAGATCGCTGTTCCATACAAGGGAGCGGTCGCTCACCCGCACATCGTCGAAGGAGGCAAAGATCGCCCCGATGCGCTCGATCCCTTTTGCCAGGGTGTCTCCGGTACGAAATACCGCAGCATCGAGCTGCATGGTCTTCTGCATCTCCAGGCGGATCGCCGCGGTGCTGCGGGTGCCTTTGGCATTGCGCAGCCGCTCGAGCCGGGCGCGGGCGTTCTCCCCGGCATCGGCCGCAAGCGGCCGCTGCAGGCTCCCGGGCTCGATCAGCTCGGCGCAGCGCCGCGCCGCTTCGCGTCCGAAGACCACCAGGTCGAGGAGCGAGTTCGAGCCCAGCCGATTGGCACCATGGACCGACACGCACGCGGCCTCCCCGACCGCCATGAGCCCCGGGACCACGCTGTCGGGATCGCCGTCCTTCGGTCGCACCACCTCGCCGTGGTAGTTACAGGGGATGCCGCCCATGTTGTAGTGAACGGTCGGCAGCACCGGAATGGGCTCGCGTGTCACATCGACGCCGGCGAAGATACGCGCCGTCTCGGCGATGCCCGGCAGGCGCTCGTGGATGACCCCGGCGCCCAGGTGCTCGAGATGCAGATCGATGTGATCATGCTCGCCGCCGACTCCGCGGCCCTCGCGGATCTCGACCGTCATGGCCCGGCTCACGACATCGCGTGAAGCCAGGTCCTTGGCGTTGGGCGCATAGCGCTCCATGAACCGCTCGCCGCGCGAGTTGGTCAGGTAGCCGCCCTCGCCGCGCGCGCCTTCGGTGATGAGGTTGCCGGCACCGTAGATGCCGGTGGGGTGGAACTGCACGAACTCCATGTCCTGCAGCGGCAGCCCCGCGCGCAGCACCATGGCGTTGCCGTCGCCGGTGCACGAGTGCGCCGAGGTGCAGGAGAAATAGGTACGCCCGTAGCCGCCGGTAGCGAGGATCGTCATGTGCGCACGGAAGCGGTGCAGTGCGCCTTCGGTGAGATCGAGCGCCACGACGCCGCGGCAGATGCCCTCCTCCATGATCAGGTCGATGGCAAAGTACTCGACGAAAAAGGTCGCCGCGTGGCGCAGCGACTGCTGGTAGAGGGTGTGCAGCATCGCGTGCCCGGTACGGTCGGCTGCTGCGCAGGTGCGCTGCGCGACGCCCTTGCCGAAGTGCGTGGTCATGCCACCGAAGGGGCGCTGGTAGATGAGCCCCGCCTCCGTGCGCGAGAAGGGCACGCCGTAATGCTCGAGCTCGATGACTGCGGCCGGCGCTTCCTTGCACATCAGCTCGATGGCGTCCTGGTCACCGAGCCAGTCCGAGCCCTTGACGGTGTCGTACATGTGCCAGCGCCAGTCGTCTTCGCCCATGTTGCCGAGCGCCGCCGAGATTCCGCCCTGCGCGGCTACGGTGTGGCTGCGCGTCGGGAAGAGCTTGCTGATGCAGGCCGTCGACAGGCCGCTCGCGGCGAGTCCCAGCGTGGCGCGCAATCCCGCCCCTCCCGCGCCGACCACGATCACATCGTAGCTGTGGTCGATGAAAGCGTCGCTCGCGCTCATGGCGGCGCGGCCCCGAAAGCCACCTTGAGCACCGCCAATATCGCCGCGGCCGCAAGCAACACATGCGCGAACCCGATCACCACCAGCGTCAGCGTCCGCGCACCACTACCGTGCACGTAGTCCTCCACCACCACGCGCACGCCAAGTTGCGAGTGCCAGCCTGCCACCAGCACCAGCAGGATGAGCAGTAGCGCGGTCGAGCTCTGGCTCATCCAGGCGATGAGCGTCGCGTGACCGAGCGATGGCAAGGTGAGGAGCGATACCACGAACCACACCGTAAGCGGCACGAGAGCGAGTGAGGTGAGCCGCTGCTGCCACCAGTGGCGCACACCAGCGCGCGCCGCGCCCTGACCGAGCACCCTGCCGAGCGGGCTGCGCAGGCTCATGGAGTGTGCACCCCGGCGAACCAAACGCGGTAAGCCATCAACAGCATCAGCATGAGGCTCACTGCGACAACCAGCCAGGCGCTTCGCTGTGACTGCGCACGCTCGAGGCCGTGCCCGGTGTCCCACACCAGGTGACGCAGGCCGGCCACGAGGTGGTAACAAAACGAGACGATGAGCGCGGCGTAGATCAGCTTCGCGGGCGGCGATGCGAGTACGCGCATGGCGCGCGCGTAACTCACCCTGCCGCCCGCCACGGCCATCAGCCAGTACACCAGCAGCAGCAGTCCCAGCGATAGGGCGAGACCGGTGAAGCGGTTGGCACTGGAGGTCGCCAGTGTGTACCGGGACATTCTGTACACCGACAGGTGCGGCGAGAGCGGTCGTGTCGGCATAGAAGCTCGGCTAGAAGTCGATGCAGCGGCCGTTCTTTTCCCAGTCGCCGAAGCGGGTCGGTTCCGGCCCCGCACGGCCGCCGAGCTCGCGCGGGCGCGCGCGTGTCACCGCCGGCGCAGGCGGCGGTGAAGCACCTGGTTCCGGAAGCGCCGCAGCCGCGCTTGCCACGGCTGCAGGTGGCGCTGAGCTCTTGCCCGAGGGCATCGACATACCCGGCAAGTCTGCCAGAATCCGCTGCAGGCAGCCACGCACATCACGGGTACAATCAACGGTCAACTCCATGCGCAGCGCATGCAGCACGGTGTTACTCGATGCACTCGGCGTGCTGCGCGCGCGTGGTCAGGACGTGCTGTCGTTCCTGCAGGGACAGCTGTCGAATGACCTGACGCTTCTCTCCGCGGAGCGTGCGCTGCTTGCCGGGTATCACAACCCGCAGGGGCGCGTGATCGCGTTGCTGCACGTGCTGCAACTTGCCCCTGACGATCTGCTCCTGCTGCTGCCGCGTGAGCTCATCGCGCCAGTCATCGCGCGGCTCTCGAAATTCGTCCTGCGTGCGAAAGTGAAGCTCATCGACGACTCGCCGCAGTGGCGGATCAGCGGCCTGCTGCAGCCGGCAGTGGCGGGCAGCCTCGGCGGCGGTGATGAAGCCGCGGCGGGCGAGCGGCTGCTTGCTGCGCTGCCCGCTTCGGCAAACGCCACGGCGCGCATCGCGGCAGCGACCGCGGTGCGCCTCGCGCAGGAGCCGGCGCGCTGGCTGCTGGTGAGCCCGGTGTCGCAGCCGCCACTGCCGGGTACCCGACCGGCAGCGGAAGCGCAGATCTGGCAGCGCCTCGCCGTCGCCGCCGGTGAGCCGCAGGTGCATGCCGCCACTTCGGAGAAATTCGTCGCCCAGATGCTCAACCTCGACTGTCTGGGCGCGATCGCCTTCGACAAGGGCTGCTACACCGGCCAGGAGGTGATTGCGCGCGCACACTACCGGGGCCGGGTGAAGCGCCGGATGCAGCGCTTCGTGGTGCGCGCTGCGCGTCAGCTCCGGCCCGCCGACACGGGCACGCTCAGCGACGGCCGCCCTTTCGAAGTGGTAGAGGCGGTGGTGCTTGCAGACGGCCGATGCGAGTTTCTGGCCGTCGCGCCACGCGCCATCAGCGAATCCGCGCCGGGTGCCGCAGCGGCCGTGTCGACCGCGGGTGAGCGATTCGCTACCGAAGCGCTTACCCTGCCCTACCTCCTGCCGTCGTAGGCCGGGAGGCCGTCGACTTCTTCAATTTGTACGCGCGAGTAGCTGCTCGAGGGCCGCAAAGAACCGCGGCCACCCGCCCTTGGCTCCCTCGTAGTATTGCGGCTGATCCGGCCGGAAGCCTGACTGGTCCATGCGCAGGCGGGTGCCTGTGCCCGCAGGCGTGAGGGTCCAGGTGACGACAGTTTCCAAACCATAAGCCGCCCACGTGTACGACAGCGTCTTGCCCGGCTCGACGGCCAGCACGCGGCAGTCGACGGCGCCCCAGTCTGCGCGCAGCCGGAAGCGGTGGTCCACGAGCGGCTTGAAGTCGTTCTTCATGAGCCACTCCTCGAGCAGCTGGGGCTGCGTAAGCGCGCGCCAGACCTTGTCCGGCGAATGCGCGAGCTCGCGTTCCACAACTACAGAGAGCGCTGCGGTCGAAGCATCGGTCATGGGTCCATCCTAGGACTCGGGACGCAGGTGCGGGAACAGGATGACATCCCGAATCGAAGCAGAGTCGGTGAAGAACATCACCAGGCGGTCGATCCCCACGCCGAGACCCGCCGTGGGGGGCATGCCGTACTCGAGTGCGCGTACGTAGTCGGCGTCGTAGAACATCGCCTCCTCGTCCCCGCTCTCCTTGCGTGCCGCCTGCAGGCGGAAGCGTGCGGCCTGCTCCTCGGGGTCGTTCAGCTCCGAGAAGCCGTTGGCGATCTCGCGACCCGCGAGAAAAAACTCGAAACGGTCAGCGATGAAAGGATCGGCGTCATTTGGCCGTGACAGGGGCGAGACCTCCACCGGATAGGCGTACACGAACGTCGGATCGAGCAGCGCGCTCTCCGCGGTGTGCTCGAATAGCTCGATTTGCAGCCTGCCGGCGCCGTCAGCCGGCTCGAAATGAACGCCGAGCTGCTCGCAGCGCTTGCGCAGGTAAGTCACATCGCGCACCGACAGCGGGTCGATGCCCGGGTTGTGCTCGATGATCGCCTGCTCCACGGTGACCCGCCGGAAGGGCTGGCTGAGATCGTAAGCGCGGCCCTGGTAAGTGAGCTGCTGCGTGCCGTAGAGCGTATCGGCGAGGCCACGGGTCGCCTTCTCGATCCAGTCCATCAGGTCGCGGAAGTCAGCGTACGCGAGATAGACCTCGAGCATGGTGAATTCCGGGTTGTGCTGGGTGGAGAGCCCCTCGTTGCGGAAGCTGCGGTTGATCTCGTAAACGCGCTCGAGTCCGCCGACGATCAGTCGCTTCAGGTACAGCTCGGGCGCCACGCGCAGGTACATGTCCAGACCGAGCGCGTTGTGGTGCGTGCGGAACGGGCGCGCGGTCGCACCACCTGGGATCGGCTGCATGATCGGCGTCTCGACCTCGAGAAAATCGAGCGCGTCGAGGAAATCGCGCAGATAACGCACGATGCGGCTGCGGGTGCGGAACACCTGCCGCGTCGGCTCGCTCACGATCAGATCGACGTAGCGCTGGCGGTAGCGCGTCTCGGTGTCGGCGAGTCCGTGCCAC
>Ga0306926_10008843_pt1 | contig 11047 bp, 9 predicted proteins | sample flu12Cox44000178_FD_203759 | JGI IMG/M metagenome (GOLD analysis project Ga0306926, IMG submission 203759) | Lab enrichment of tropical soil microbial communities from Luquillo Experimental Forest, Puerto Rico - flux8day.12C.oxic.44.000.178 (v2)... | ecosystem: Environmental > Terrestrial > Soil...
CGCCCGTACCATGTCCTGCGCCGACAAAGTGGTCAGCTTGCTGGCCACCGACGAGAGCTTGATCAGGGCGCTTTCCAGCAGCTTTTCCAGCCGCTGCCAGCACCGGGTGCGCTCTTGGGTCAGCCGGGTGCGCGCCCGGGTATAGTCCCGCAGCGCCCGGATCGGCGCCGGCGGGACGAAGCTGGCCCGCAGCAGCCCCATCTCGGTCAGCCGGGCCAGCCACATCGCGTCCAGCTTGTCGGTCTTCGGGCGGCCCGGCAGGTTCTTGGCCTGGGAGGAGTTGACGAGCTGGACGGCCAGCCCGCACCCCTCCAGCACAAAGAACCAGATCCGCCAGTAGTCGCTGGTAGAACACCGGCTTCCAGTCGGGTAGCGGCGGCGCGTTGCCGCGCCGCCGCCCCCTTGGAACCGGTCGTGCCCGCTTTCCAGGCAACCGGCTCGGGCAGGCCCTGTAGGCGTGAAGGTCAGTGCAGAAGTGCTGGTCCACCATCGGTGCCGTCTGGGAGGCGGCGCCGACAGTGGGTGTGGATGAGGCTGAACACGGCGGGTCCGCCTTGGGTCCCGGGTCGCGTGTCGAGGGCGATCGCCTGGTGGCGGGTCGCCTTGCGGACGGCTTTAATCCACTGTTCCCATTCGTCTGGGTGTTGTGGCTCCTGGCCGGCGTAGAGCAGCAGTTCCCCGCAGAGCGGGCAGCGCCCTCGCTGCCGGTGGAGTAGCCGCAGCCTGGGCGGGCCGAGCGGGGGTGTCCCGCGCCGCCGCCGGGCTGCCCAGTAGCTGGTCAGGGCCGGGTCGTCGGGTGAGGCCCAGCCCTTGACCAGCGTGTGCCGGGTGATCTTCGTCCAGGCGAACTTGAGGAGATAGGCGCCGCTGCCGCGGTCGCCGAACACCCACCGGTCGCGCCTGGAGGGGACGAATCTGCCGAAGTACTTGCGGACGATCCAGCGTTTCCCCTTGTGAGGGTGGCTCCATTTCGCCCACTTGTAGGTCAGCTTCCACATGTGGTCGTCCAGCGCGTCGAACACCTTGGAGGACACGCAGTGCCGATAGTAGGCCGACCAGCCCCGGATGACCGGGTTCAACCGGATGAGGACCATCTGGGCGTTGTGCCCGCGCAGCGCCTTCATCTCGGCGGTCAGCCTCGCCTTGATCCGTTTCACGGCCGCCTTGCTCGGCTTGATCAGCAGCTTGCCGCGATACCGTCTGACACTGAACCCCAGGAAGTCCAGCCCCTCATCGAGGTGGACGATGCGGGTCTTGTCTTCGTTGAAGGCAAGACCCCGGGGTGCCAGCCACGCGGCCAGCCGCGCCTTGACCTGCTCGGCCTGCCCACGCGAGTGACACAGGGCGAGCGCGTCGTCGGCGTACCTGATCAGCACCGGTGAACCCGGTCTCGCCGTCCCGGCATTGCTGCCGGTCGTGATGTACCGGACTCCGGCGGCCTCCTCCATCCCGTGCAAGGCCACGTTCATCAGCCCGGGGCTGATCACTCCGCCTTGCGGGCTGCCCCGCTCGGTCGGAGCGAACCGGCCCTGATCGATCACTCCCGACCTCAGCCAGGCCGCGACCATTCCCCGGGCGGGGAAGGTGCCGAGCTGTTTGAGGAGATGAGAGTGATCGAGCCGGTCGAACGCGGCGGCCAAGTCGGCGTCCAGCGCCCAGACACGCTTGCAGGTCTTACCGCGTGCGGTCACGAAGACAGCCTGCATCGCGTCCTGGCAGCCGCGGCCCGGCCGGAACCCATACGATCGGGACTCGAACCGGGCCTCCCACTCGGGTTCCAGCGCGGCCGACGTCAGGGCCTGAAGCGCCCTGTCGGCAATCACGGGAATCCCGAGTCCGCGCCGTTTTCCGCCTGCCTTGGGGATGAACACCCGCTTGACGGGCCTGGGCCTCCACGCGGCCGCGTCCCGCTGGAGCCAGGTGGTCATCTCGACCTTCTCCCAGCCGCCCAGCACGACCCTGCCGTCGACCCCGGCCGTCTTGCGGCCAGCGTTTACCTCCGTCACCCGTCGCACGCTCAACAGGGCGTTTGCCCGGGAACGGAGCATCAGCTTCTGCAGATTACGGACCTTGTTCAGGTCCCCGGCCTTGCTCGCCGTGAAGATCCGCTGCCGTAGCCGCCGTACGTCGCCCTCGACCTGCCGCCAGTCCACGGCGTCCCAGTCCAGAACCTCGCCCTCAGGTCCGTTCACCACGATGGTGTCCAACTTGCCCCTCAGCTCCAGCGGTTCCGATCATCTGCTCTCCACAGGCTCACCTGACCCACGTCAGCTCCCTTTCGGGCCGGGCGTCCGCCCGTATCCGACCAGTTATGCGCAGACCACCCGGCGGAGGGTGCCGGTCCTACGACCTGCGGTTTCCTGCTGCCTTTCGGCCATCGGCATTGGCTTCTTGGGTCATCCTGCGCCCGCTGGGGAGTTGAACCTTCCTCACGGTCGGCCTACCGGCCCCCGAAGCTGGCCGGACCCCAACGGGATTGTCGTGTTGCACATGAGCAAGCTGCGACCGGGCAGGGCGCCTCCTTTATCCCGGGGACGGTGGTGCGCTCCCGGCCGGCGACTATCCTCCGGCCGGCACCTGCCGCTCTCCTGCGGCCAGTCCCTACGGCCCCGCTGAACCAACCCATCGGCGGGGGGCACTTTCACGAGACGTCATCGAAGGTTCACCGCATTCACCCATCACCCCGAGGCAACTGGCAGTCACCCCGAAGCCGGAAGACCATCCAGCCTCCCGCCGGTCTTCTCCTCGCCCGCGGCCCCCGGATGGAACAGCGGCCGCTTCGGCTTCTACCCCGGGCTTCGCACCCCGCAGTTACCCGCGACGCACGCCAAGGCGGAGACGGGCCAACGCGCACTGACCCGGGTACTGCACCACCGGCCTCAGCCGGGCCTCCAACGGCGCCTCCCACTTGAACTCATGCACCCTCACTTCGCACGTAGTCGCCGGTGCTCTCCATCACCACCGCGGGCACCTGCCAGCAGCGCAGCCAGTCCGCCAGCGCCAGCACTCCCCGCTTGGTGGTGGCAAACTCGCGGGTCTCGCTGGCCCGCCGCGCCGGGTTCGTCTCCGACGGCACCCGGATCGTGGCCGCTATCTGCGCCTTACCGATGTCGATGCCGCATACCCGGTCCCGGTACAGCGGCTCGTCGGTCACCTCTTCCATCGTCCCTGCCTTCCGTCCTGGACGGCCAGCGTTGACGGCGCTAGCCTGCGAGAGCGGTACCGCCCGGGGAGCCGGGGGCGTGCGGCAGAAACTAGCCCGCGTGCTCGAAGCGACAATTAACGGCCCCATGGGTATCCGGCTCCCGGCGTCAGGCTGACCGGCGGCCTCATGCAGCGGCCACAGGGAAAACGACGTCACGGGCGGTACCGCCGGCTATTTTCCCGCCGGTACGGCGCCGCGCGCAGCGGCATCGGGGGCTGACCGGAAAATCACCCAGCGGGAATGGGCGCGCGGCAGCGGACCCGGGCCTGGTGTGGTGATCGGGCCTGGTCAGGGCGGTATGGGTCAGAGGGTCTTGGTCAGGGTGACCTCGAAGCCGAGGGCCTGGATCTGCCGGATGTGGTTACGGAGCTTGCGGTCGGTGTCGGTACGGGTCTGGTAGTAGCTCGCGCCGAGGTCGGTGTACCGGGCGGCGGGGCCGGCGAGCAGGTGCCAGATGATCACCAGGATGGAGCGGGCCACGGCGACCTGGGCCTTGGCCTTGCCGCGGCGGCGGGCGATCCGGTGGTAGCGCTCGCCGAGGAAGGTGGCGGTGCGGGCGGCGCCGGTGGCGGCCTGGCCGAGGCTGCCGCGCAGGTAGCCGTTGCCCTGGCCCTTCTTCCCGGCCCGGATGCGCGGCCCGGACTGGCGGGCGGACGGGCACAGCCCCGCCCGGGACACCAGGTGGGCGGCGGTGGGGAACCGGCTCATGTCCAGGCCGGTTTCGGCGATGATGGCCCGGGCCAGGTCGTCGCTGATGCCGGGGATCTCCGCCAGCCGGGCTACCGCGGGAAGCACCGGGGCACCGGGAGCGGCGCCGGCGTCCGGGCCGGTGGTCCCGTCGGCGTTGATGCCCCAGGCTGCGGGCATCGCCGCGGTCAGCTCGGCGGCCCGGGCCGATAGCCGGGCGATCCGCCCGTCCAGGAAGGCGATCTGATCCAGCAGCATGCCGGCCAGCTCGCCGTGGTGATCGTCGAACATGCCGTCCAGGGCCTGGACCAGGTCGTCGTGCCTGGCCCGCATCCGGGTGCGGGCCAGCCCGGCCAGCACCTCAGGGTCCCGTTCCCCGGCGATCATCGCCTTGATCATGTCCTGCGCGGACACGGTGGTCAGCTTGCTGGCCACGCTGGAGACTTTCACCAGCGCGCCTTCCAGCAGCTTTTCCAGCCGCTGCCAGCAGCGGGTCCGCTCCCGGATCAGGCGGGTCCGCGCCCGGGTGTAGTCGCGCAGGTCCCGGATCGCCTTCGGCGGCACGAAGGACGCGCGCAGCAGCCCCATCTCGGTCAGCCGGGCCAGCCACTGCGCGTCCAGCTTGTCCGTTTTCGGCCGTCCGGGCAGGTTCTTGGCCTGGGCCGCGTTGACCAGCTGCACCGCCAGCCCGCACGCCTCCAGGATGAAGAACCAGATGCGCCAGTAGTCGCTGGTTGACTCGGGTGTGACGATCTCGATGCCGTCCTTGTGCAGCTGGCGGCCCAGCGCGCGGACCGCGCCCATCCGGGCCTTCACCGTCCACACGGTGCTGCGCCGGGCGCCCGGCCGGGACGGATGCCGGGTGCGGGTGCACACCATCCCGGAGTCCTTCGCCACGTCGACTGCGGCGACCCGCTCGCGGACCCGCTCGTGCTGCTCGTCGTCGATTACCTGCGGTCTGCTCACCGCGGCCACCTCCTAGGCTTGGCCTGTGGGATAACGGCGAGCTGCCCGGGGGTCCGGTCGGCGGGCACCAGGCCCGGAATACTGACCGGCGTGCTCGAGGCAACACTGCGCGACCCTCAGGTCACGACCCCAGCGCCGAGCTACGATCCGGGTTCGCATTCCAAGAAGAGCCGGCGTCGCGGGCAGCCCGCCCCCACTGTCCCTATCCCGCACGGCGGCACAAACCCCGGCCAGGACGCGGCAGAGGCCCAGCCCGCCCCGGCCCGCACCGGCCTCGGATTTTCACGCAGCGCGACCATCCCAGATGAAATGGCTACGATGGTCACAGCCGTCCCTTTCGTGGTTGAGGGATGGCACGCACCCGCTGGCCGCCGGACCCGTGAACCCCGGCCTCTTGCCCAGGCCAGGCGGATCAGACCGGCAGCGCCGGCGGGTGCCAGGAACTGGGACCCGGCCGGCAAGCCGGTAACAGGATAACCTCAACGGCGTCGGCCAGATCGCAGGTCAGGCCGGGTCCCAGGCTCCGACGCTACGCCCAGACCGCCGCGAAACCACGTAAGCAAGACTCGTGTCGAAGCTTCTCTGATCCTCCCTGCCGATATGCTCGGCAATCCGATCAGTGATCATGCCGTCGTAGGGCGCGCCGAAGGGTCATTCTGCGCGGTGGGCCCTTTAATCCCGCTCGGGATCAGCGCGGCAGCGAGCATCGGCCAGAGAGGCCGGTGATGTCGGCGGCAACGGCCAGGTCACGCCGGGACCAGGCAACCTGCTTGACGGCCGCCCGCAATCCTTTATAGCCGGGCATGGTGCTTAGGCCGCGGCCGGTTCGGATTCACGATCGTGATCTACCCGGCCGGGCTGGGGTGGTCCGGCCCGGGCCGCTGTGACGAGGGCTGGATCGGGAGACGGCCCGTCGGCGGGGATTGCCGGGTCCCGGCTGAGCGTCCTTGGCCTGCATGGTTCGGCTGCTGTCAGTTTCGGGTTGGTCCTTCGGAGGGGCCGACGCGGGGTCGCCGGGGGTGAGTTGGCGGCGCTGCTTGCGGTGGGCTGGTGCTCGCGCGAGGGATGCCGGTTCTCGCCGGTGATCAGGCCGCTGCGGCTGAGGGCCGCGGCGCCGGCGATGACTAGCGCCAGCGCCAGCGCCTCGGCGGCTAGGTCCAGGACATTGGTCCGGATGTGCTCGCCGAACAAGAACACCCCGAGCAGGCTGGCCGCGAGCGGGTCGAGGATGGTGAACCCGGGCTGGGAGGCGGCGAGCGGCCCGGCCGCCAGCGCGTGCGAGGCCAGCAGCATGGTCGCTGCCCCGGCAGCGATGAGGACGTAAAGCGACCAGGTGGAGAAGATCGCGCCGAGGCCGTCTCCGAGGTGCGAGCTGAGTTCTTTGATCACCGCGGCTATGAACCCCCATGCGATCCCGGTGGCGCAGCCCAGCACGGCGGCGCGCTGGGACGTGCCGGGATGGCTGCCCGGCCCGAAGGCGACGGCCAGCGCCAGCACGACAACACCGAGCGTGGCCAGCCCGGCCAGCAGCCACCAGGAGCCTGGCGCGTGCGGCCGGCCCCCGGACGGCGACGCGACGCAGAGGAAGACGCCGATCCCGGCCGACATCGCAACCGCGGCTAGCCAGTCGCGGGGCTTGACCCGCCGCGAGCCGGCGAGGGCCAGGTAGCCGAACACGAACAGCAGCTCGGCCGCAAGGATGGGTTGTACCAGGGCCAGGTCGCCATAGCGCAGCCCGGTCAGCTGGAAGACAAAGCCGAGGATCATGCTGGCGATGCCGAGCAGCCAGACCGGCTGGCGGGCCAGGCGGAAGACGAGCCAGAGGTCAAAGCCCGCCGGCGGGCTGCTCCTGGCCCCCGTGCGCTGGCACACCGAGGACGTGGCAGTGCACAGGCTTGCCGCGACGGCCAGCAGAATTGCCTCTTCCATTAGCCTGTCCCTTCGCTAGGCCGGGGCCGGCTGGCCTCATGCCGCCGCATGCTGCCGCTGGGCTGCGGTCCCCTGGGCGATGAGCTGGCGGACCCAGCGCATCCGCCTGGCGGCCGCGTCGGGGTGGTCGCCGAACTCCTGTGCCATCCGGCCGGCGCAGCCGCCGGCGCCGAACTGCTGCACGGCGAGGCTGATCGCGGTGGCGACCATGCTGGCGGTCGGGGCGTCTGACGGCTGCAGCCCGGAGCAGAACAGGGCCGGGTAGCGGGCGCCGGTCAGGTCCAGCTGGGTGACGGTGATCTGGGTGGCGGTAGGCATCGTGCACCATCCGGTTGTTGGTCTGTCCAGGATCGGCCTGCGGGCGGCGGGTCGCCGGTCACGGCCGCGGCCGGTTCACCCGGTGACGGGCGGCGGGCCTGGTAATCATGGGCGGCCGGGCTCGCCGGGATCGGCGCACGCGGCGCCGGCGGTCATCCTCGGCCGCCAGGGCGTCGGCGTCGGCGTCGATGAATAGCTCTTTGAACATCGGGTGCATGATGTCCCTCCTTAGGCGGGGAAGAGGCGGGGCGGTTCCTTTGGTAGTGGTTCTCAGGTCGCCTCCTGATCTCGGATGACCACAGCCTCACTCCGCGACCCAGCGAGGCGCCTCCCCCCTCACCCCCATCTCACCCGTGTGAGATCCCGGGCCCGGACTCCTGGGTGACCGCGGTACCGAATCGTGCACATCGACTCCGAGGTCGCGCACCGGCCGCCGCCGGGCCGGTCGGCCCATGCCACCGCCAAGAGCGCGCAGATCGTCCTGACCCGCCCTGGCCGGTCCGATCTCCATGAAGACGAGCGAGCCGCCGATGATCAGCTCTGCCAGGGTGGTGGCGACCGGCGGCCGGCTTCGAGTCCGGTCTGGACGTACTGCTTCATGGTGAACGCGACATCGGCCATGCCGCATGTGACGCAGCCGGGCGTGCGGGAGCACTTGGTCAGCGCCGCCGCAACGCCCCTTGAGCACATCAGGCAAGAGGAAATCTCCGGCGCTGTAACGTTCGTGCCTTTGGGGTGACTGACCGATATGAGACCCGAGATCTGAAGGAGAGCCATGTCTCCCGCTGTTTATGTTCAGACCAATGACGCCACCGGAAACGAGGTCATCGCGTTCAGCCGCGCGGAGGACGGCGCGCTCGCCCCGCTGGGCCGCTACTCCACCGGTGGGCGCGGGACGGGCTCGCCGCACCTGGCCTCGGCCGGGTCCGTCGTGCTCAGCGACGATGGCCGGTGGCTGCTGGTGGTGAACGCCGGCAGCGACGACCTGTCGTTGTTCGCGGTTCAGCCGGACGGCCCGCGGCTGGCCGACCGCGCCGGTTCGGGCGGCAGCAAGCCGACCAGCGCCGCCGTCCGCGGCGCGCTGGCGTACGTGCTCAACAACGGCACCCCGAGCATCAGCGGGTTCCATCTCGCCGACGGGAAACTGGCCGCCATCCCGGACTCGACACGGCCGCTGAGCAGCGCCGATGCGGATCCGGCCCAGGTCTCATTCACCCCCGACGGCAGGGTGCTGATCGTGACCGAGCGCGGCACGGACACCATCAGCAGCTACCTGATCGACGAGCGCGGCGACGCACAGGGCCCGACCACGATCAAGTCCTCGGGCCAGACTCCCTATGGCTTCGGCCTGACCGCAGACGGGTCGCTGATCGTCTCGGAGGCGTTCGGCGGCGCGGCGGGAGCGGCGGCGGCTTCGTCCTACGCGGTCTCTGGGGCCGGCGAACTGACCATGATGAGCGGCTCCGTCGGCGACACCCGCAGCGAGGTGTGCTGGGTCGCGCTGACCAAGGACGACCGCTTCGCGTACGTGACGAACTTCGGCGACGCAACGGTGTCGAGCTATGAGATCACCGCCGACCGGAGCCTCAGGCTGCGCGATCCGGTCGCGGCCTCGGCCGGCCAGGGCGAGAAGGGCTTCCGGGACGAAGCGATCTCGGGTGATGGCCGCTACCTGTACGTGATCCACCCCGACGCGCAGAAGCTGTTCGGCTGGGCTGTGGGCCAAGGCGGCCAGCTCACGCCGGTCGGCGAGTTCGGCGGGGTGCCCGACACGGTGGCCGGACTGGCGGCCAGCTGATCCGGGAGGCTCGGGCTCGGCCAAGTTCCTCACCCATGGTCATAGTCTCAGCCGGTCACCTGCCTCGCAGCGGGTACTGATGAGGCCATCGCGCACGGTCAAAGAGCCAGGACCGAACGTCCGCACGCGCGGTACACGCCGGCGCGGCGGCACTGATGCTGTCATCGTCCGCTGCGATGACAGCATCAGCCGCAAGCCCAGCCGCCGTGCGCCAGCCGCTCACCCGCCTGTATCGCCGACGCCAGCTCCCGCTGTTCCCACCGCAGCAATAGCCCAGCAGGCCGGCAGGCCGTGCCAGCGGGCCATCCGGCACGCCGATCGTCACAGGGACCACCCGCTGATGCCAACCCCGATCGTGAACATGGGCAAACTGACCAGGAATACCGGTCCGCGGCGGCTTGTGACCGCTACCAGGAGGATCCCGGCTACGGCGACTACATCTGGCCGGCGAAGACGCCCAGAACGCCGACGTCCGCACGGCACGGATTCGAGCAGCTATCAAGTCGCTGCTTCTGATGATGGACCCAGACATTTCCAGCTGGGCGCTTATAACCCGCCGTTCCCGAAGACGGAGTACGCCAGAATGGCTGATATGGGCGCCGCGCGTGACGCTTGCACCTGACGGTTCTCAAGCGCCGAGTCGGCGATCTCGCACGTATCTCTGGCTGCCAACATCGCCCGCTCTCCTTGCCGGTTGTGACGGGCTGTGACGGGCTGACGCGGCTTAGGTTGGGCTTTCCGCTCAATCGCTGGGACTCGCAGCTGGCCCAGCTCTCCGGGTCTCAGCCCGGCCGGGAGGTGCCCGATGACCACTGCTGCCCCATCCACTGCCCTCGTCATGATCCAGCCCGCCTTCACCGATGCCGAGCGGCTTGCGCTCGCCGGGTTCCTGGCCGGCTACCGAGGCCTGACCCGCGAGGCCTACGCGCTGGACCTGCGCCAGTTCACCACCTGGTGCCGCGCCCGCTCCCTGAACCTGCTGGCGGTCCGCCGCGCCGACATCGAAAGCTTCGCCCGCGACCTGGAAGCCCGGGGCCGGGCGCGCGCCACCGTGACCCGGCGGCTGTGCACCATCGCCGGGTTCTATAGGTACGCGGTCGAAGAGGAGCTCCTCGAGCATTCCCCGGCTGCCCACGTCCGGCGGCCACGGCTGGACTATGAGTCGCATGCCGTCGCGCTGGATCGTAACGAGCTCGGCGCCCTGCTGGTGGCCGCCGGGCTCGGGCCGCCGACCGAGCATGCGCTGCTCTCCCTGCTCGCGCTGAACGGGCTGCGGGTCTCGGAGGCCACCGGCGCCGACATCGAGCAGCTGGGCCTGGAGCGCGGGCACCGGACCCTGACCATCACCCGCAAGGGCGGCACGGTCGTGACCATCCCGCTAGCGCCGCGGACTGCCCGGACGGTCGACCTGGCCATCGGTGAACGCACTGACGGGCCGGTGTTCCTGGCCGCGGACGGCCGGCGGCTGGACCGGCACGGCGCCGGGCGGATCGTCCGCAAGGCCGCCCGCCGCGCCGGGATCACCAAGGCCGTCACGCCTCACACGCTCAGGCACGCGTTCATCACCGCCGCGCTGGATGCCGGGGTGCCGCTGCGCGACGTCCAAGAGGCCGCCTCCCATGCTGACCCGAGAACCACGATGCGGTACGACCGGGCCCGGGGCAGCCTGGACCGGCATGCCACCTACATCGTCGCCGCGTACATCGCGGGCGCCGCCAGGTAGGCCATGCCGGCTGGCAGTTCCGCCTGGCGACAACTGCCGCCAGGCGGACAGCCTGATCGCAAGGACGACAACATCCGCAAGGCCGTTACCGACCGCGACCTCAACGCAAGCGTGAACCGCCGATCTGGCGCTATCGATGGTCGTCAGGCTGGCCATCGGAAGTGCACCCGAATTGTCGATCTGTCGCTCGTTGCCTGCCAGGGTCGCCGGTCCTCGGCGTCGCGAGCAGGCTCCTGGGCGCGGGCGACCGCAGCTTTGACCGGCGTCCCGCCTGGCAGCTCGGCGCCCGGACCAAGCGAGGGTCAGCGGGCACGACGGCAGGTGCTGACCTCTGGCCGCGCGGGCCGCGATCGCGACCTACGCCGCCGCGGCCTGCCATTTCCAGGGCCGGGTCCACGCGGAGGCGGACGGGAATCGAACC
>Ga0306926_10008851_pt1 | contig 11044 bp, 10 predicted proteins | sample flu12Cox44000178_FD_203759 | JGI IMG/M metagenome (GOLD analysis project Ga0306926, IMG submission 203759) | Lab enrichment of tropical soil microbial communities from Luquillo Experimental Forest, Puerto Rico - flux8day.12C.oxic.44.000.178 (v2)... | ecosystem: Environmental > Terrestrial >...
GCTATAGGGAATCACGATGGCGCGCCCGTGCGGCACGCGCTTGATCTCGCGCTCGAGGATGCCGAGCTCGGGAGGATTGATGAGATCGTCGGCCGAGTTGACGGCCGTGAGGGGCGCCTGGATCTTCTCGAGTCCCGGCCCCGGGTCGTAGTCGCGCGAGGCGGCGAGCGCGTACATGAGGTCGTTCGCGTCCTCGCTCTTCATGCCGCGCGCCACGGCGGCATCGATCACCTCATCGGCCTTGGCGAGCGTCGGCGCCTCCTGTTGGCGCAGCACCGGGTTACTCCCGACGAGCCAGATCATCGCGAGCGCGGTGCGCAGTGATGGCGGCTCGGTCTGGTAATCCCCCTCCTTCCACTCAGGGTCGTGGGTGATCGCGTCGATGACGGTCTTGCGCCAGACGCGGTTGCGGCCGGAGATCTGCGTCGGGAGACTCGCGAGTGGCATGAGCGTATCCATGAACTGCGGATGCTGTTCGCCCCACAGCCACGTCTGCATACCGCCCATGGAGGTACCCATGATCAGCCGCGCATGGTTGACCTTCAGTCCCTGCGTGAGCAGCAGGTACTGCGCCTGCACCATGTCCGTATACGCGTAGTGCGGGAAGTGCCCGCGCAAGCCCTCGCTCGGCTTGCTCGACTTGCCGTGTCCGATGCCATCGGGGAGCACTATGAAGTAGCGTGCGGCATCGAGCGGCTGACCGGGGCCGAAGAGCTCGCCGGCGAAATCATCGCGCATCAGGCTCGCGCCGCTGCCGCCGGTGCCGTGCAGGATGAGCACCGCGTTGCGCACCACCCCGTGGCTATCCGTGCGGGGCTGGCCAAAGGTGCGGTAGTGGATACGCAACTGCGGCAGCGATTCTCCGGAAACGAACTTGAAGTCGCGGACGACGAAGTCACCTTCGGTGGGCGCGGGATAGTTCGCCGCGAGCACGGCGGCACACACCGGTAGCAGCGCCAGGAGCGTGACAAAGCGCTTAGTTGCGCTCGCATAGGCCCTGCGTCGCGATCTCAGGGTGCCGCGCGCCGCGCGAGTATTCACACGCCACGCCCTTTGAGCCACTCAGCGTGGACCTGCTCGAGGACCGCCAGCGGCATGGGCGCCGCGGTCAGCCCGACGTCGTGGAAATCGCGGATGTCGAACTTCGTTCCGAGCCGCCGCTGCGCGTCAGCGCGCAACGCGAGCCAGCGCGTCTCGCCGACCTTGTAGCTCGTCGCCTGCGCCGGCCAGGCGCAGTAACGCTCGACCTCGGTCGTCATGCGGCTGCGATTCTCGCCCGTAGTCTCCACCATGTAATCGATCGCGCGCTCGCGGCTCCAGCCCTTGTTGTGCAGCCCCGTGTCGACCACACAGCGCGCCGCGCGGAACAGCGCCGACTGCAGCATTCCCAGCCGCCCGAGCGCGTCTTTCGCGTACATCCCCATCTCATCGCACAGCTGCTCGGCATACAGAGCCCAGCCCTCAGTGTTGGCGGAGAAGCTGCCGCCCGCCTTGCGGATGAGCGGGAGCGAGGGCATCTCCAGCACCAGCGCCAGCTGGAAGTGATGCCCCGGCTCGGACTCGTGGTACGCGAGCGTCGGCAACTTCCAGCGCGACCATTCGTTGGTGTCACGCAGGTTGATGTAGAAGGCACCGGGGCGCGAGCCATCGAGCGCCGGCCGCTGGTAGTAGCCCCCGGGCGCACCGGCTTCGGTATAAGCCGGGACGCGGCGGATCTCCACCGGCGTCTTTGGCAGGATGCGGAAGTACTGCGGCAGATGCGGCTGCAGCGCCTTGATGAGCCCGTTGCAGTAATCGAGGATCTGCTGGCGCCCCGCGTCGGTGTTCGGAAAGAGGTACTCGGGATCCTTCGCCAGCGCCTGCGCGCGTTCGGCCACCGTGCCGGTGGTCTTGCCCTCACCGTGCAGCAGCGCGTCCATTTGAGCCGAGAGCGCTTTCCCCTGGTCGAGGCCGAGCTGGTGCACTTCCTCCGGACTCATGTCGGTAGTGGTCGAGCTGCGAAGCGCAACCTGGTAGAAGGCTGCGCCCTGGGGAAGGCGGCTCACCGAAGCCTCGTGCACGGCGTCAGGGCGCAATTTCGCGAGCGCCGTCGACTGACGATCGAGCGCCGGATACACCTCGCCGGCGACGATGCGGGCGGCATCCTCGCCGTAGCTGCCGGCGATCCCGAGCTGCGTCGTGCGCCTCGCGACCGAGGTGCTGAGGATGGAGTCGGCCGGCGCGGCGCTGCGCAGGGTGTGCATCTGCTGGAGGGTGCGATCGATCAGTAAGTCAGGCGGCACGACCTTGAGGCCCGCGTCGTGCTGCAGCCGCTCGGTCTCCTGATCGAGCACCACGGCAAAGGCGCGCAACCGAGCCAGGTAGGCATCGGCGTCGTCCTTGTTGGCGATATGGTGCTGGCGGTCGAGGAAGGTCGGCACGCTCTGGTAGGCACCGGTGAGCTGGCTCACGACGTAGGGGCGCCCGAGATTCCCGTAATCGAAGGGCTCGGTACTCGCGATGGTCTCCATCTGGAACTCGACCGTGTCGTAGTTCGCGAGGTCCGCGCCGCTCAACTGTCCACGTCCGAATGCCTTCAGCCGCTTCAGCTGCGAGGCGTTCTCCTGCTTGAAATCGCGCACGCGCTCGAGCGAGTTCTCGGTGAGGCGCGACTTCGCCCCGGCGTACTTGCCCTTGTCGAGCCCGAGGGCCGTCACCAGCTCGGGATCCTTGGCCAAGCGCTCGTCCATGAAGACATCGAAGAGCGCATTGAGGCGCGCGGTGACGTCAGTCGCGCCGGGCGCGGTCGCGAGCGCTGCCTGACGGAGCGAGGCGGCAACGCAGGCACTCACCACCGTGCCGGACGCGGCGGCGAGAAACTGGCGGCGGTCGACCACGGCGGCTCCTTCTACCCGATCAAAGACACCACCAACGCCGCGCGACCCGCAGGCGCATAACACGTGCGGCCGGGTGGACCGGGACAGCGAGAAGGCCGCGCGCTGGAAGCGCGCGGCCACCAGGCTCACGCGGCGAGCGTGCCTTTCTTCTTGGCGGTGTGCGTCGCCATGAGGTCCATCAGCCCGGGCGAGAGGCTGTCATAGGGCTCGAGCTTCAGCTCCTTGAGCCGCGCACGTACCTCACCCATGCGCGCCGGGGGATGGCCCGACTCGATGATCGAGGAGACGAAGGCGGCGAACTCCGGCGCCGACCAGCCGCTGTCCTTGGACAGCTCGGTGTGTACGAAGTCGAAACCGTAGAACGGATGATCCTTGTTCTCGATGCGCCCGTACATGTGCACGCCGCAATCCTTGCAGGCATAGCGCTGAATCGCCGCCTTCTCATCGACGACCTTCAGCTTGTGGCCGTTCGCCGTGACACCGAGCTTGTCGCGGCCGATCACCGCTATCATCGAGAAGAGCGCGCCCTCGGGTTTCCAGCACTTCGTGCAACCGCACACGTGGTTGAAGGCCGTGTTGCCCTTCAACGTCACCGTAACCGGCGAGGAGCTGCACTTGCAGGTGAGCGTGCCGCCGGCGAAGTCGGTCTTGCCGGACTTCACGCCACTGTCTACAGCCGGATGGATCGAAGTAGCCATGGTGTTCTCCTGGTTCGCTTTGTGAGTTGCAGCAGCGGTGTGCGCCACAGCGGCGCACTGACCGTCAGAAGGTGACCACCGAGCGGATGGATTCGCCGCGGTGCATGAGATCGAAAGCGTCGTTGATCTTCTCGAGCGGCATCACGTGCGTGATCAGATCGTCGATGTTGATCTTCCTGTCCATGTACCAGTCGACGATCTTCGGCACATCCGTGCGCCCGCGCGCACCGCCGAAAGCGGTGCCCTTCCACACCCGCCCGGTGACCAGCTGGAACGGCCGCGTCTTGATCTCCTGACCGGCACCGGCGACGCCGATGATGACCGATTCGCCCCAGCCGCGATGGCAGCACTCGAGCGCCTGGCGCATGAGATCGACGTTGCCGACGCACTCGAAGCTGTAGTCGGCGCCGCCGTCCGTGAGACTCACGAGGTGCGGAACCAGATCGCTCGCGACCTCCTTCGGGTTCACGAAGTGCGTCATGCCGAACTTCTCCGCGAGCGCCTTGCGCCGTGGATTGATGTCGACACCGATGATCTTGTTCGCCCCGGCCAGGCGCGCGCCCTGGATGACATTGAGCCCAATGCCGCCGAGGCCGAACACCACGACGTTCGCGCCGGGCTCGACCTTGGCGGTATTGATCACCGCACCGATCCCGGTGGTGACGCCGCAGCCGATGTAGCAGACCTTGTCGAAGGGGGCATCCTCGCGGATCTTCGCGACCGCGATCTCCGGCAGCACCGTGTAATTGGAGAAGGTGGAGCAGCCCATGTAGTGGTGCACCATGTCGTTCCCCAGCGAGAAGCGGCTGGTGCCATCGGGCATGACACCCTTGCCCTGGGTGGCGCGGATGGCGGTACAGAGATTGGTCTTGCGCGACAGGCACGATTTGCACTGGCGGCACTCCGGTGTGTAGAGCGGAATCACGTGATCGCCCTTCTTCACCGAAGTCACCCCGGGTCCGACATCGACGACGATGCCGGCGCCCTCGTGACCGAAGATGACCGGGAACAATCCCTCGGGATCGGCACCCGAGCGCGTGAACTCATCCGTATGGCACACACCGCTCGCATGGATCTCGACGAGCACTTCACCCGCCTTGGGTCCGCCGAGCTCGACGGTGACCACTTCCAGTGGCTTCCCGGCAGCGTACGCGATGGCAGCCTTGGTCTTCATCCCGCCCCCCGTTATTTGTGCGCTCTCGCGCAGCGGACCGCAGAGTTTACCTGCCTCCCGCTCCAATTCATAAAAGCGCTTGCCGGGAAGTGACCCGCCTGAGCGACAATGAGGCCTGGATGCTCAAGGCCTTGCGAGGATTGCCCCATGGCAGAGACGGTGTTCGGCAAGATCGTTCGCGGTGAGATCCCCTGTAATAAGGTGTACGAGGACGAACGGGTGATCGCGTTCCTCGACATCAGCCCGCTGTCCGCCGGGCATACGCTGGTGGTGCCGAAGGAGCCCGCCGAGACCCTGGATCGATTGTCGGATGAGTCGGCGGCGGCTTTGGGGCGGGTGCTGCCGCGGCTGTGCCGGGCGGTGGTCGCCGCTACCGGCGTCAAGGAATACAACGTGCTCGAAAATAACGGCGCCGCAGCCCACCAGGCGATCGACCACGTGCACTTTCACATCATCCCGAAGCCGAATTCCCGCGAAGGCCTCGGAATCGGCTGGCCGTCCAGGGCACTCGAGCACGGGGCGGCCGCTGCCCTCGCCAAAAAGATCGCTGAATCAATTTCCTGAGCCCCGGAAGGCGGGACGTCAGGTCCGCGGCACAGCTTCCTCGCCGCGCTTTGGCAGTGCGCCGCCCGACTGGCGACACACCCTCCGGGGGGGTCGCAGACTGCGGCGCTGGCTCCGGTATTGCTGCCTGAAGTGGCCGCTTGTAGAATGCGCGCCCCTCCTGGTGCGGGGTGGAGCAGTCTGGCAGCTCGTCGGGCTCATAACCCGAAGGTCGCAGGTTCAAATCCTGCCCCCGCTACCAACAATACTTTCCATGCGCGATCCGGCGGCTCTTACGAGAGCCGCCTCGACCGCGTTCCGCTCACTGTAGAGAAGCATTCGTGTCGGCTCGGCAACGACGCGGATCGAGCCAAGGTGACCCTTCAGCTCTTGGCGGGCGCGGTCGACGTCCCCGGTCCACAGCGTCTCGGAAAGCTCAAGCATCGCACGCTCAATCTCGTCGGCAAGTCGCGGAAGCAGCCGTTCCACGTCGCCGACTGGGCGCACCAGCGACTCCTCGAGCTGCTCGAGCTCCTCCTCGGCCCCCCGCAGCTTCGCGGCAATCGATGGCGAGGAGCGCAGCGCCCCCTGCGCGACCGCGCTGACCAGGTTGTCGATCTCCTCCTTCAGCGCCCGCACACGCTTCGCGTTCGCGTCTGCCGGCTTGCTCTCCACAGTACTGGCGCGGATCAGTGCCCGGGCGCGGCGCTTGGCCTCCTCGAGGACCTGCGGGTCGAGGAACGTCCTGCGAATGCCGGCGAGCACGCCCTCCTCGGCTTTCTCACGATGTAGCCGCGCACCGTTCGTGCAGCCGCCGAGGCCGCCGCTCAAATACGTGGAACAGGCGTAGTGCATGGCGCCCGCGATGGTGTAGACGGCGCCGCACTGTGAGCAACGCAGCAGTCCCGAGAGAAGGTAGCGCGGCGTTCGGCCAGTGTGCTGCGCAGCCGCACGTGAGAGACCGCGCGACACACGCTCGCCAACATCGTGCGAGCGCTCGAGCTTGCGCGCGCGGACGCGCTCCCAGAGCTCCTGCTGAACGACGCGTAGCCGCTCCTCCTGGTGCACGATCCATTCCGACTGCGGATTCTCGACGCGGCGCCGTTTGTGTGAGTTCGCCGCCGAACGCACCCATCGCTGACGGTTCCAGATCACCTGTCCCGTGTACACCGCGTTGTGCAGAATGCCGGTACCCTTCCCGTCGCCATTGAGCGCCGAGGCCACCCAACCGGACTTGCGTCGCTCGGTGCGGGACCAATTTGCGCCGGGACTCGGAATCCGGTCCCGATTCAACTCGTCGGCGATTGCCCGCGGCGACTTCCCGGCCGCGTAGCGCTCAAAGATGCGGCGCACGACCGCCGCCTGCGTCTCATCGATCTCTATGCGGCCAGTGCCACTCAGCGCGGCGGGAATGTAGCCGTAGCTGCGGCCGCCTGCGGGCTTGCGCTGCCGCGCTCTGCCCTCGAGACCCCGCCGTGTACGGCGTCCGATCTCGCGCCGGTAGGCTTCGCTCGAGGCACCCAACACCGCGCCGAGCATTCCCGCAGACTCCGTACGCGTGTCGAGGTCGTGAGTCACAACGTGCACCCCGAGGTCGGAGAGCTCCGCGAGACGCGGCGCCTGTTCGGCCAGGTTGCGCCAGAGCCGCGAGGTGTCCTCGGCGAGGATCACTTCGAATCCGTGTCGGCGCGCGCCAGCCAACAGCGCCTGGTAGCCCGGCCGCTCGGCCGTGCCGCCACTGATCGCGGCATCGCTGAAGCGCTCGACCACTCGGAAGCCATGGTGTTCCGCCAAGCGCTCGCACACGCGAAACTGATCCTCGATCGAGGCTCCGGATTGTTTCTCCGTGCTGTAGCGGGCGTAGAGAGCAGCCTTCATTTTGGTTTCCTCGGTACGGTTTTGCGCCGGAACCGGCGTTGACGATCTGCGGACGCGTGTTGATCACTGCAATACAAGCGCTTCGTCACAGGCAACTGCAGGAACCAGTGCGGCATCTGTCGTATGTTCTGATCCGCGTGCCAATTCAGGACGCGCTGCAGAGCTCCTCGTATCGCAGCAGACTCGAGACGCTTTTCGACAGAAATCTGCTGATTCTCGATTGGACGCTCGGCCGACGTGGGCACGCTCGGAACGAAAGGACACTGCTTAACGGCCCGTCGAAAGCCGTGCGCATCCAGTAGATACAGGCGAATCGTGTAGGCGATACAGCGCTCGACGTTGTCGAGCCGAGCAATCGGGACTTCGTACACCTCACCGTCGAGCATCCTGGACTTGAGAACGGTCTGGGCGCCGGCGAGCTGCTCGGTAAACCAGTCATCAAGCGCTTTGCGCTCGCTTGGCGAGGGCCGCTCCCGCTGCAGTCGGCTCGACCTGCCCAGGCTGACTCGGAATTTCCATCGGAGCTCCGGAGCGGGGACGCCAGTCCAATCCGCCTTCCACTTCAATGAGGCGATCTCTGTCGACACGCATCCCGCTGCGCGCGCTCGCTCCTGGATTGCAGCCTCGACCCACTCGAAGCATTGGCGCGCTTCATCGCCATTCCCAAATGCCAACGCCGACTCGAGTAGCCGGCGGTCGAACGCGAATTCGTCTGCCTGCGCTCGCTGTAACGCTTCCCTGCGTTCCTTCTTCTGGGTTTCCGTGACAGTAGACATACAGGGCCGTAACGCTTTGACTTGCCATTTCCGTGACCCGCAGTATGCGCCGCAGGTGGACTAGATAACAAGCTGTCAGGTGACACCGATGGAAAAGCTCTACAGCGTCTCAGGAGCGGCCCGGCATGCGGAGTGCTCGGAAGCCACCGTGCGGCGCGCCGAGCGGGCAGGCATCGTCCAGGCCCAGCGCGACAGCTCGGGCCGTCGGCTTCTCACCCAGACGGAAGCGGACAAGTTGCGCGAGCACATCCAACGCCAGCGAACGGCTGCCTGACACTCTCATGCGGCTGGACCCGCACCTCGATCGGCTACTCGACTGCGTCGTGGAGACGGTCGTGGAGCGGCTACTCGTGCGGGAGGCGACGGCGCGAGAAATGACGAACCTAGAAACCCTCGGAGAGGCCGGCAAGCCTCTCCGAGGTGAAGTGCTTCTACGACAGGCCGATCACGAACAGGAAGGTATTCGCAATGGCAACGATACCCGCGCAGCGGAGCAACCTCAACGATGATCCGGTAGAACTCGTCCCCGGCGCCTGGTCACCGGTGCGTGGCTTCGATCCAAAGCGCGGCCCCGCCGCCGCGCGTGACCTGCTGCCGGGCGTCATCTGGAAAATCGCCATGCGGCGCCTCGCCGCGAAGGCAGTCGAGGAAGCCGAGCGAGAGGCTGTGCGGGCGGAGGTACGGCGATGACCGCAGTCGTTGTACAGCAGCTCGTCGACGTCCTGGCGGAAGCGGCATTCCACCGCGAGATGTTGTTCCTGGAGAGGGCGGCCGCGGGCGACTACTCTAGCGCGCTCAGCTACCTGAGCAGCACCGAGCGCCTCACCGGGCTCTCCGAGATCTGGTACGAGATCCCGATCGCTGACCAGGCGCGGGTCCTCGGCGACGCCATCAGTGGCGGCGACATGCTGCACCGGGAGCACGAATTCCTGGTGCAGGCACTGACCGAATGCAGGGAACGCGTCGAGCTCGTCACTGACTGCGATCGCGCGCGCCAGCGCTTCGCCGAGCTCCCCGATCGCCTTGAGGTGTACCGCGGCACGGTCGCAGCCGAGGAGTGGCCGGACTACGGCGTGTCGTGGACCCTCGACAAGGAGGTCGCCGAGAAATTTGCCGCCGGTTACCGCTGCAGCAACCGCGATAGTACGCCGATCCTGATGCACGCCAGGCGCGTATCGAAGACAGCGATCTGCGGGGTGCTCGTCGAGCGGAAAGAACATGAGGTGCTGATCCTTCCCGGTACGTTCTACAAGAACCGGCCGGCACGATTACCGCGGAGGTGGCACGCATGACCGCCCCCTACCCGTCCCTCGTGAGGCTGCGCGGATGAGCGGTACAGACGGTCACGACCGTACCAACGGCAAAGCTCGGAAGTCGTCGATCGTGCTGCGCTCGGCGCTCGAGATCGCGATCCAATCGCATCGTGCGAACTGGCTGCTCAAGCCGCTGGTGCCGCGCAGTGCGCTAGTGCTCATGTATGGCGCGGAAGGCACCTACAAGTCCTTCCTCGCGCTCGATTGGGCGCTGCAGATCGCGAAGGCCGGTGAGGCTGTCGTGTTCCTGCACGCTGAGGGCCGCGGCTTGTGGAAGCGCCTGCGTGCCTGGTCAATGCGCCACTACCCGACAGCGCCCTGGTCGGAAACGCTCAACGGAGTGCCATTCCTCGCTGTCGAGCGTCCGCTGAATCTCAGCGCCGATAGCGTGTTGGAGGAACTGAGACTCGCCATCACCGAAACCGGCCGCAAGCCCGCGCTAGTGGTCGTCGACACGATCTCGCGCAACTCGGACGGCACAGTCGAGCGATCGAATGAGGACGCCAACATCTACCTCAATCGCCTGGACCAAGGGATTCGCGCCGTGTATGGAGCCAGCGTCATCCTGGTGCACCACATCGGCCACGCCGCTCGCGATCGCGCTCGTGGTCCGTTCACTCTCACGGGATCAACCGACGCGAACGTTCGCCTGGAGCGCCCTGACCTGAAGCGCCGGACTGTGACTGTCATCGCCGGTCGCATGAAGGACGTCGAACCGCCGCAGCCATATGAACTGGAGGCGGAGATCATCACCCTCGATGAGGTGGACGAGGACAGCAACCCTGAGACCAGTCTCGCGCTGCGCGCAACCGGCGCCGCGCCGACTGCGCTGCGTCCCATGCCGAAGGGTGGCAATCAGAAACTGCTGCTCGGCGCACTGCGCGAACACGCGCGCGCCAGCGGCTCGGAAATCGTCACCACGGCAGACCTGCAAGAGATCGGCAAGGCCCAGGGACTCAGCCGCAAGCGGCTACCTGAGGCCCGCCAGGCGCTCCTTCGCGATGGATGGATTGTCGAGACCATTGGCGGCATCAGGCTGCTGGATGCCACCGCGTGACTGTCCGAAACGTCCGAAACATGTCCGAACCGTCCGATTCGGACAGGCGTGAAGTGTCCGAAATGTCCGAGAGACCTTTAGGTCTCGGACATTCGGACGCGCTTTCGGACGGGCGCCTGGATGGCACGTCGAGCGATCCGTCGCACCCGTGGAACCATGAGGCGGCCGCCTACCCAATGGGGCTGCGAGAGCTGGCGCCGACCGCCGGACTGCGGTCAGCGAGGGAAACATCCGTATCTACCGTACGATTTTCCTGAGGTCTCATGCCGCGTAAACCCCTCCCGCCCTCCGTCCTCGAGCTCCGCGGTGCGTACATCCGCCATCCTGAGCGCCGCCCGCCTGAGCCCGCCGAGTGCTTGCCGGTCACCCTGCTCGCCGAGGCACGGATTAGCGTTGTGGAGCCCTGCCCGCCGAGCGTGCGCGATCCGCGCGGCCTGAAATTGTGGGAAGAGACTTGCCAGAGAATGGTCGAGCTCGGGACGTTGCACAGGGATCTGTTGAGACCGCTCGAGCGTTACGTGCTGCTGAATGTCGCGATGTGGGCCGCGGCTGAAGCCGAGCGGCCGCTGCGGGCTGCGCTCTTTCGCGAGCTCTCTTCTCTCGAGGCGAAGTTACTCGGACCGCCGCCCGCGACATCGGGCACCTCGAAGCCGCGAGCTCTGCGACCTGGCAATCGTTTCGCACAGTTCCGCAATGATCCGGACGAAGCGCTTCGGAAATCCGACCCGA
>Ga0306926_10008855_pt1 | contig 11042 bp, 10 predicted proteins | sample flu12Cox44000178_FD_203759 | JGI IMG/M metagenome (GOLD analysis project Ga0306926, IMG submission 203759) | Lab enrichment of tropical soil microbial communities from Luquillo Experimental Forest, Puerto Rico - flux8day.12C.oxic.44.000.178 (v2)... | ecosystem: Environmental > Terrestrial >...
CGAGCACATCCAAGACTGTGGCGCCTCCGAGCACACCAACGTGGGATGCAATGCTAACGTTCTCGACTGGCAGCGACGGATCGGTCAGGAACTTGCCCGTCGAGTAAGCATAACCGACGACGACAAAATGAAGGCCGATCGGCGAGTTAGTGTAGGCACGCGGTTCGAGATCCTGCGCGGCGAGCGGGGAGCAAAACATGACGAACGGTGCGCTGGTCACCGCAGCAAAAAGGTCCATCAGGTTCGCCGCTCTCATCGTCGAGAGGATTGGACGATTTCTTATACTTTTGACCCCAAGAGTGGCGAGAGAATCCTACGGATTTATCAGCAGAGGATGCTGCTGGGAGATGACCGAGAATTCCGATAAGAGGAAGGTCGGGTATGCGGGGATGGTCGTGCAAACACAGCTGTTAAAATGGAGGTCGCGTTTGGCACGCATCAGACAAAGGTCTTATCTCTCAGCGTCTTCAGAGGCGAAACTCTCACGGACGCGGATCCGAAACCAAGCATTTGCCACGTCAGAGCTCTCCCTTGATCGGCAGCAAGCCGACGAGCCACGTCGAGACACGCCGGCCAAAGGAGGTCGCGGGTTCGTTGTAGTAGCGAACATCCCTGCCGTCTTCCTGCGTCACCCACACGAGCCGGTTGCCCTTCAGTTCGACGCGATAGGCCTCCGACGCGAGGGCGGGGCCGAGTTTTTCAGGCAGGCGCGAGGCGAGAGGTGCACAGTCGATCAGCACGCCGATCTCGGTGTTCAGATCGCGCGAACGTGGATCTAGATTGAAGGAGCCGACGAAGAGCTTGCGGCGATCGAAGGAGAAAGTCTTCGCGTGCAGGCCCGCGCCTCCCGACCCTGGTGAAGCCCACCGGATGCGCAGGCGTTCCTCCCCCGCCTTGGGCTTCAGCTCATAGAGTTCGACGCCTGCGCGCAAAAGCGCCTTACGCGAGGTCTGGTAACCCGAGAACGCAGCCTTCTCGTCGGTCGAGGCCAGGGAGTTCGTGACAACCACAACGCGCACGCCGCGTTGCCGCGCTGCGGTGAGCAGCGAAACCCCGGCTTCACGCGGAACGAAATAGGGCGAGACAAGGAACAACTCCTTCCGCGCGGCGTTCGCCTCCGCACGCAGCTTCGGCGCGAGATGGGTGCTTTCGTCGGTCGCGGAGGTCAGCGCCTTTTCGGGGTTATCGGTGACCACGCGTGACTGGCCCCAGAACCATGACAAACGGTGCGCCTTGAGTTGCTGCGCAAATTCGCTGTAGCGGACGCTTTTTCCGTAGGCTGATACTCGGGCCGCCGACCATTCGGTACTGAGCCCGTAGCGAATCGCGGCGAGTTCCTGTTCCGCGGGGCGCTGATGCGCGACATCGGTGATCGCGATGACAGGTCTGCTGTTCCAATAAAGATCGAAAGCATTGGAGATCTCCTTCACGACCGGGCCGATGGTCACCACGTCGAGGTCGGCGTAGTTTGTTCCACTACGCGCGGCAAAGTATTCATCGGCGATGTTGCGCCCCCCACGATCGCGACCCTGCCATCTACGATGAAAGATTTGTTATGCATCCGTCGATCGATTCGGCTGAGTTCAGCGACCATGCCGACGAATTTCGGTGAGCGGAAGGTGACCGGATTGAAGATGCGCACCTCAATGTTCGGGTGGCTGTCGAGCGCGAGTAGGGCGCGATCGGAATGAGCGGAACCGAGATCGTCGAGCAACACGCGCACGCGCACTCCACGATCGGCCGCCCGGACGAGACTTTCGAGCAGAGCCTGGCCGGTAAGGTGTTGATCACCATTGCGAAATGACTGATCGAGGAACCGCGCGGAGTGATTTATGGCGCTTGCTGAACTACATTCCCTCCTACTGGTCTTCGCGATCGCGGTGGTGGCGCCGCTGTTGTCCGAATGGATACCGCGGCTACGGCTGCCGCTTGTGGTCCTGGAAATCAGTCTGGGGATCTTGGTGGGGCCGCAGATACTCGGATGGGCAAGCGCAGGACCAACCATCGCGGTGTTCTCCAACTTCGGTCTCGCCTTTCTCTTCTTTCTTGCGGGATTCGAAATCGATTTTCAAGCCATTCGCGGCCGGCCTATCAGTCTGGCCGCGGTTGGCTGGCTGATGTCGTTCGTCGGCTGTCTCGGCGCGGGGTTCGCCCTTCAAAGTTTCGGCATCGTTGATTCCGGCTTGATCGTTGGGGCCGCTCTGGCAACAACCGCCTTAGGGACGCTGATGCCAATCCTGCGCGACGCCAAGGAGCTCACCACGCGTTTCGGCGCCTACGCGGTCGCGTTCGGCGGCGTGGGAGAGTTTGCACCACTCGTTCTGACGTCACTTGTCCTGTCATCGTCCGGAGGGGAGCAGGGCAACCCCTTGGTGCTCATGTTCGTCTTCGCCGGGATCACCCTCCTTGGTGTGTTCATTGCCCTGACGTACAGGCCGCCCAGGTTGATCGAGGTCCTCGAGAAAAAGATGGATACGAGCGCCCAACTCCCTGTACGGCTGGCGGTCCTCGTGCTGGCGAGCCTGGTCGTCCTCGCGCGGAACCTCGGGCTCGACGCCATTCTCGGCGCGATGGCCGCAGGGGTGTGGGTAGCCCTGGCCACGCCCGGGGAGCACGGGAAGGCTCTGAGTCACACGCTGGATGGGATCGCGTTCGGGTTCTTTGTGCCGATCTTTTTCGTGACAACGGGTCTGCGCTATGATCTGCACGCGCTCGTCACGTCCAAGTTGGCGTTGCTTCAGTTGCCGATGTTCCTGACGTTGTTTCTCGTGATTCGCGGCCTGCCAGCTTTGTTGATCCGGAGTCAATATCTTGATATCCGGTCACGAGTCGCCCTTGCGTTCTTATCAGCCACCGAGCTACCGCTGGTCATTGCCATCACGGACATTGGTGTAAAATCCGGGCAGCTCAAGCCGGAGACCGCCGCCAGCCTGGTCGGTGCCGGCATGGTGTCGGTGCTATTGTTTCCGATCACTGCACTGACTCTGCGAAGAAAGGCAGCGCCGCGGAGTGACTCCCAATCAGCGGTTCCAATCCCGGAGAAGGTCGATTAGAGGGTGCTCATCACCGGCGGCGACTCAGGCGCGGCCGTAACGGCTTCGTCTATACACCAACCGGCGCAATTTGGGGCAGGCGCAGTGCAAAAACAGGTGGACGAAATGCAGATCCCGATCGGTGATATCGCAGCGCAGATTGCAGCGGCAACAATCAGCCAATTTCACAGCAAGCTGGAAAGCGCGGGAGGCCGTGCGTAACGGAGAGCGCTATTTGTTCAGCAATTTCTTTTTCGCCGCAGCTAGCTCCTTGAGTTTTGATTCATCCACTTTTGGATATGCAAGATCGAGTGAAGCGAGAGCGTCGATGACTGCCGCGGCAACGACGACCCGGGTAAACCATTTGTTGTCCGCGGGCACGACATACCACGGCGCTTTGTCAGTCGCCGTTTCCTGGATCATTTCTTCATACGCGCCCATGTAGTCGTCCCAAAAATCGCGCTCCGCGGCGTCATTGGACGAGAATTTCCAATTTTTCAGCGGATCTTCGATTCGTTCGAGAAATCGGCGTTTCTGCTCCTTTTTTGAAACGTGAAGAAAAAATTTTCGTACGATCACGCCATTCCTCGCCAGGTATTGCTCAAAATTGCGGATCTCTTGGAAACGATGTTCCCAAATCTTTTTACCGACGAGTTTTGGCGGCAGTTTTTGCTTTGCCATGAATTCGGGATGGACCCGAACGACGAGCACCTCTTCATAGTAACTGCGATTAAAAATTCCAATGTGTCCGCGGTTCGGCAGACGTTTCATGCACCGCCAGAGATAATCATGATCCAAATCCTCACTTGAGGGAGATTTAAAGGAAAACACCTGGCAACCTTGCGGATTCACGCCCGACATGACGTGCTTAATCGCGCCGTCTTTGCCTGCTGCGTCCATGGCTTGAAAAATCAGGAGCACAGCCCATTTATCCTGCGCATATAATTTGTCCTGCAACTCGGTCAGCGCTGTGACGCCTCTGGCCAGGGCTTCTTTCGATCTAGGCTTGTCTTCCTTGGTGAAATCAAGCGTGTTGTCCGGATCGACGTCCTTGAGAAGGAAGTTTTTACCTTTGGTGACGCGAAATGGTTTTAATAATTCACGGGAGTTTTTGATGATCTCTTTTGTTTTCATAAGAATGTCATTCCTTCATACAGAATATTCATGCGACTCGTTCACTTGTTTCCCACAGGCGGCAAAAGATAAAGGGCTGTTGCAAACATTAGGTAAACCATAATTGTAAGCACGCCAACGAACCAGGTGGAGCGCCCAGCGCTGGTCACCAGAGATGCGGTGAGCGTTGCGAACAGAATCATTGCCACTGCCCCTGGCCACAAATACAAGTCCATCGGGGCCGGGCCAACGAAATAACTGAGCAGCACCAAAACCGGACCAACGAAGAGCGCGATCTGCGAGGCGCTGCCGAGCGCAATCCCGACGCTAAGGTCGAGACGATTTTTTTGCGCCGCCGAAAATGCGGCTGCCATTTCGGCAGCTGCGCCCACGAGAGCGACAACGACGAAGCCGACGAATGCAGGACTCATTCCGAAAGCGGTGGCAGCGTACTGAACGGATCCGACAAATACTTCGCTCACCAATGCCACAAAAATGGTCACAATCGCGAGCGTAGCAAGTGCAACACCGATTGGCCACGCTGCTTCATGTTCCTCAGCTGTGCTGGCGAACAATTCGCGATGGGTGTTAAGCGAAAACCAGAGACCAAGTGCGTAACCGAGCAACAGCAAGAACGAAAGCGCCAGGCTCAACTCCTGATTTACGCCCGCTTTGCCTAACGTCTCGTGCTCGGAGACGGCGGACGGGATCAGAAGCCCTACGGTCGCGAGAAAAAGCAAGCCGGCCTGAAATCGCGCGGCGATACGGTTGAACTCCTGAACGTGATACCGCAGACCGCCGAGCAGGAATGATGCGCCCAGCATGAACAACGAGTTCGTCACGATCGCGCCGGCGACCGACGCCTTCACCAATGTGTATTGTCCCGCCTGCAAAGCAGCGATTGCGATGACAAGTTCCGTTAAATTTCCAAGGGTTGCGTTCAGCAGACCACCGACCGAATCGCCGGTCTTCACCGCGACTGATTCCGTCGCATGACTCAGCAAAACGGCCAATGGCAAAATCGCGAGCACCGAAAGAACGAAGTGCAGCGTGTGCGCTTCGTGATTGACTTTCTCGGCCGCCAACGCAATCGGGACGAACACGAGCAGCCAAAGCAGCGGGTTCCGCCGGATCTCTTGAAGGAGCAGTCTCATGTCGATGCATGTTCAGTTTGCCGAAATGCTCGCCATTACGGAATAGGACTAAAGTCCTATAGGTGTGGGCGAATCAATTCGCTCAATTCGTAGGCGTTTCGGAGACATTAAGGGTTTCCCGATGGAGCGCGAGATGGTATAAACCAGGGCAACTACTGACACCAAAGCTATGAGCTGGGTCACCGTCATCTGGTCACTAGGTGCCGGCGCGTGCCTCACGCTCGCGTTTCTGCAGTTTATCGTCTGGTGGAAGGATCGAACCGCTCGTGCCAACCTCGTGTTTTCGTTCGGGGCGGTCGCGGTTGCCGTTTTTGCAGCGTTGGAATTCGCCTTAATGCGAGCTGAGACGGCCGAAGAGTTCGGCAGAGTAACACGCTGGATACATGTGCCGGGATGGGTGCTGATCGTGTCGATGGTCGCGTTCGTGCGCCTCTATTTAAATGCCGGTCGGCGATGGCTCGCGTGGACCGTCGTGGCAATGCGGACGTTGTCGTTGATCCTCAATTTTATCCTCTCGCCAAACATCAATTTTCGAGAAATCACTGCCGTGCGGCAGGTTCGTTTCCTTGGAGAATCTGTATCGATCCCGCACGGCGTACCGAACCCCTGGATGCTGGTGGCTCAGTTCAGCCTACTGTTACTCGTCATATTTGTGGTGGATGCAACAATTACCGTGTGGCGACGCGGCGAGCACAGGCAGGCGCTGGTAGTTGGCGGTAGCGTCGTTTTGCTAGTCGGCCTGGGAAGCGCGCAAGCGGTGGCAATGACGTGGGGACTTATCTCGACGCCGCTAACGGTGAGCCTGTTCTATTTAATTTTCGTGGCCGCGATGGCTTACGAGTTGAGCTACGATCTAATTCGCGCAGCAGCGCTTACACGCGAGTTGCAAGCGAGCGAAGCCAGCCTGCGCGAAAGCGAGGAACGGTTCCGAATCGTTGCTGACGCCGCGCCGGTTCTTATTTGGGTGTCCGGGGGGGATAGGCTCTGCACTTTCTTCAACAAAGCGTGGCTGGAGTTTACTGGCCGAACGTTGAAGCAGGAGATGGGACACGGCTGGAAAGAGGGCGTGCATCCAAACGATCTGCAACGCCTCGACACGCACAAGGCTGCATTCGACGCGCGAAAAACGCTTGTCATGCAATACCGGCTCAGACGAAATGACGGCGAGTATCGCTGGATTTCAGATCAAGGGGTGCCGCGCTATGACGCGCAAGGAAGGTTCACCGGCTACATCGGCTCGTGCGTGGATGTCACTGAATTGATAAGCAAGGAGCATGCTTTGCATGAAAGCAAAGAGCGCGTAGATCTGGCCACCAAAGCGGCCGGGCTCATCGTATGGACCTGGGACGTTGCGCGCGATGACGTCTGGCTCTCCGGTAAAGATCGCGCTCTTTTTGGCTTCTCTCCCGAGGAGAAACTCAACGCAGAGCGCGTCCGATGCATTGTTCATCCCGAAGACCGTCAATTGGTGCGGAGGCTTGTAGAGGATTCACTGACAACCGAAGAGGAAATAGAGGCTGAATACAGGATCATGCTGGCTGATGGCGATGTCCGCTGGGTCACCAGGCGGGGCCGAGTCGAGTTTGGCGCGGACGGTAATCCTGCTTGGGAGCGCGGCGTTTTAATGGACATTACTGAACGCAAATTGGCGGAGGAGGCATTAGTGGAGAGCGAAGCGCGATTTCGCAACATGGCCAATACTGCGCCTGTGATGATCTGGATGTCAGGCGTAGATAAACTTTGCACATTCTTTAACAAAGCTTGGTTAGACTTCACTGGCCGCACCCTGGAACAGGAATTAGGAAATAGGTGGGCCGAAGGCGTTCATCCGGATGATCTGCAACAGTGCCTCGGCACATACACGGAAGCATTCGACGCGTGCAAACCGTTTGTTATGCAATACCGGCTGAGACGAAATGACGGCGAATATCGCTGGATTTCAGATCAGGGCGTGCCGCGCTACGATGCACAAGCGAGGTTTGCTGGCTACATCGGTTCGTGCGTGGATGTCACCGAGTTGCTGACACAGCAACGGGCGTTGCACCAATTTGAAGAACGCGTCGCTCTCGCTACCGAAGCAGCGCACCTCGGGGTGTGGGAATTGAACATTGCGACGAATCGAATCTGGGTCTCCGACAAAGTGCGTGAGCTATTTCAATTTCCGCTAGACTGTGAGATCAGCTACGCTGAATTCGAGCAGCGCGTGCATCCGGACGATCGGGCGATGCGCGATCAGGCGGTGCAGACAGCGATACGTGCTGAAGACGCCTACGAAATCGAGTATCGAATCCTGCTCCCTGATGGCAAGGTCAAGTGGATTGGGGGACGCGCTCGTTGCCTTCTCGGGGGAGACGGCGGGGCAACGCGGCTTCTCGGCGTCTCTATGGATATCACCCAGCGGAAGCAGGCGGAGGAATTATTTCAGCTTGCGACAGAGGCTTCGCCTAGCGGCACGGTGCTCGTAGATCATCAAGGTCGGATTTTGCTCGTAAATGCGCATATCGAAGAACTATTCGGCTATGCGCGTGACGAATTGATTGGCAAATCCGTTGAGGTTCTGGTGCCAGAGCGCTTCGCGCACCTCCATCCTAGTCGTCGCGCGAACTTCTTCGCCGCGCCTGAAATGCGTGCGATAGGCGCAGGACGGGAATTATTCGGTCGTCGGAAGGACGGCAGCGAGTTTCGAGTCGAAATTGGTTTAAACCCAATTCAGACGCCACGTGGTCTTCTTGTCTTGGCAAATGTCGTTGATATCTCGGCGCGGCTGGCGGCAGAAGAGGAAGCGCGCCGCCGTCGCGAGCAGGTCGAACTTCTCAGCCGAGTGAGCTTACTCGGTGAGATGACTGCGTCTCTCGCGCACGAACTAAACCAACCGTTGGCTGCAATCGTGAACAACGCCACCGCCGCAATGCAATATCTCGAGCAGGGCAGGCTGAACCCGGAACAATTGCAGGATATTCTTAACGACGTCGTGGCAGATGGGCGCCGCGCCTGTGACGTCATGCACAATGTGCGAAGTGCGATTAAAAAGGGCGCTGCGATTCGCGGACGGATAAATTTGAATGACGTGGTGAAAGCCGTCACGCATATGGTTCAGCCGGACGCCGCTGCGCAGCTTTGCAAGATCGAAACGTCCCTCGAACCAGACCTGCCTGTCATTGAAGGCGATCCCACCCAAATTCAACAGGTGCTGATTAATCTTATGCGCAATGCCTTTGACGCCATGCGCGAAACGCCGCCGAGCCATCGGATTGTGAAGATCGCCACGAGTCACAACGGCGATAGTACTATCTCAGTCGCGGTACGCGACTACGGTTGCGGGATCTCAGAGACAACGCATAAGCGGCTTTTCGAGCAATTCTTTACTACGAAGGATGAAGGCTTGGGAATGGGTCTTGCCATTGTGCGGTCAATCGTCGAGGCGCATGGCGGAACGATCCGGGCTGAGAACGCGGAAGGAGGCGGAGCGCGTTTTCGTTTTCGTCTGCCAATTACTGAGGAGATTGCACAATGATTGGTCCAACTGCAATGGTGTTCGTGATCGACGACGATGAATCGGTGCGCAAAAGTCTGAAGCGGTTGTTAGACGCCGCTCATTACAAAACCGAGGTGTTCAAGTCTGCGTCCGAGTTTCTCTCGCATTCAGCCTATTCGGGACCTTCGTGCGTCATTGTTGATGTGAAGATGCCTGGGCTGAATGGAATCAATTTCCAGGAAGCGCTGATCGGGTGCGGGCGCGAAGAGCAACTCATTTTCATAACCGCGCATGGCGATATTCCAATGTGCGCCCGCGCAATGAAAGCAGGCGCCATCGACTTTCTTCCAAAGCCGTTCAGACCTAACCAATTGTTAGAAAGCGTTGAACGCGCTCTTGCTCGTTCGAGCGAACAGCTCCTGCGCGCGTCGGAAAGGAATCACGCTCGCGCGCTGCTTCAAAAGCTAACGCCGCGTGAATACGAAGTAATGCAACTCGTGGCTACCGGATTGCTCAACAAACAAGTCGGTGGTGAGCTCGGGATGGCCGAAAAAACTGTCAAGACTCATCGCGCCCATATGATGCAGAAGCTCAGGATAACGTCGGTAGCCGAGCTTATGGTGGTCTTGCAAAAAGCTGAAGTTATCCCACCGGTCAGACCCGGGACTAAGGTCTGATTGCATTCCGGCCGTCCGAGACGCAAACATATTGGTATGCCGGATGTTGCGTCTGGAAACCGTTTCCGTTCTGCCCTGCTAAAATCAGACCCACTCTGGTCAGAGCCGTTCCGGTCCCCAGATCCGATTTTCAATGTAATCGGGAGGAAAAGACATGGTTGCGCTTGATAAAGAAACTTTGGCGGTGTTCCTGCTGGACGATGATCCTTCGGTTCTCAAAGCCACGAGCCGACTTCTCGATTCCGTGGGTTGGCAGGTCAACGCCTTTACTGATCCGATTATATTTTTAGAGCACGCCGCAACAAATCGCCCTGACTTTGCAATTATCGACATCCTTATGCCGGACATGAACGGGCTGGAGGTGCAAACAAGGCTGCGACGCATTTCGCCCTCGACACGGGTGATTGTATTAACTGCCAGGGATGATCTGTCAGTTCGTCGGATGGCGATGAACGCAGGCGCCTCCGCTTTTTTCATTAAAGGAGTGGAAAGCGGCGAATTTCTAGCCGGAATAAAGGCTACGGCAGATTCCATCAACTAGTTGACGGTGTCGGGTAAAGCCCTAAGGCTAAAGTCCCATAGACTCGATGTTGCGTTAGCTGCACGATGGGGGCCGACGGAAAGGGGAGCGACTTTTAAGTGAAGTATTTTCCTTGACCAGACCGCTGTTTTCCAATAGAAGACGAAAACTGCAAACAAATGAAAGGCCTTAACATGAAAAAATTACTATTCTGCACCGTTGCGTTGACGGCACTTGTTGCCGCATCTCTTCGAGCCGGGACCGAGTACAAGCAGGTCGCACCGCCACCGCCACCACCAATGTATGGACTTGGCTTTTACGGCGCGATCGACATGGGAGCAAATGTCTATCAAAACCGTGGCGGAAACCGCTTCTTCAGTTCTGACAATGATGGGGACTCTTTCGATCAAGATTTAAGGTTTTTCGGATCCACTCTGGAGGTGAACCCGAAAAATGACGTCGGCTTTTTCGGCGGCATCAAACTGGGTTACGTATTTGGCACAGGCGTCATTCGTCCGGCTGTTGAGGGAGATTTCTTCTACAATGGCTTCAGGGGTGGGGCTGATTTCACCCTGAACGAGGCGTTCACGCCGTCCCCTCTGCCCGCCGGGTTTGGCACGCCTGGCACGCGGTTCCCAACCGACCAGACGGTTTTTTCAACTCACCAGCGCAACGTGACCACTTGGATCAATAGCGGCGCCTTTATGTTTAACGTCATTTTTCGACTTGGGCCCCCAACTTGGAAGTTCCAGCCGTATGCCGGCGCAGGGGTCGGCGTTTACTACGCCGAATCTGCGGGGGTCGAGGTCCAAGACCCCGTGACCGGCACAACCCCCATCAACACTGGAGGCGGAGCAAATCACGCTGACCTGGCGTGGGACGTGGTCGCCGGCGCAGATTACTTTTTCAATCCTCAGTGGAGCGCGTTTGTCGAATACCACTACCTCGACTACACAAGTACCCAGATCGACACGAACCAGAGTCGCGATCTGGGGCAACACTTGGTGGGCGCCGGTGTCCGGTTCTTTTTCCACTAAAAAGCGAGCACTCTGTCTAACAAGCTGATTGAAT
>Ga0306926_10008857_pt1 | contig 11042 bp, 9 predicted proteins | sample flu12Cox44000178_FD_203759 | JGI IMG/M metagenome (GOLD analysis project Ga0306926, IMG submission 203759) | Lab enrichment of tropical soil microbial communities from Luquillo Experimental Forest, Puerto Rico - flux8day.12C.oxic.44.000.178 (v2)... | ecosystem: Environmental > Terrestrial > Soil...
GCGCGCCCCGCGCTGGCCACGCCGCCCGCGTACGTCGGGGGGCAGTTCCGCTATTGGGTATTCGACGACGGCAACAACATGCGCGACGTGCTGGCGTACTTCGCGCGGCCGACCTGGCACGTCCAGCTCGAGTACTGGGACTGGGAGGACCCGAACGCCAGAAATCAGTTCCGGCCCGAGGTCGGGATCCACCTGCGCGACTTCCGGCGCTCGGTCTACACGATCCAGTGGCGCCACGAGGGCGATTACGAGCGGTTCACGTTCGGCACTGACCAGGTGCTGAACGGACACTTCGTCGGGCGCGCGTACGTGAGCCCGCTGGTCTCGGGCCAGGCCGGAACCTTGTGGGTCGAGGGATTCGGCGCCGACTACTACTGGGGCTCCTACAACTTCGCCTCGTCGACGCTGATCCACGACGCGCGGGGCGGGGGGCTCTGGTCCATGCCGCTCCGGCTCCGGCTCGCGACCGAAGGCGACGACTGGATCCAGTTCGCGCTCGTCCCCGCGAGCCAACGGAGCATGGGCGGCGCGGTCGACGTGAAATGGCGCGGCATTCGCGCCGGCGTCGAGGTCAACAGCCGCTACGACTTCACGAACCGCGACAACGTCATCTACACGATCGGCTACGAGCGCGCGCTCGGCGTCAAGCCCTGAACGAGGGCGCCGCCCGCCGCGCGCTCTACTTCATCCCGAACTGCAGCATCAGGAAGCTCAGCACGTCGACCGATTCGTCGATGCGCTTGGAGACCGGCTTGCCTGCGCCGTGCCCGGCCTTGGTCTCGATCCGGATCAGGATCGGCGCGTCGCCCGCGCTCTTCGTCTGGAGCAGCGCGGCCATCTTGCGCGCATGGAGCGGGTCCACGCGCGAATCCTCGTCGGCGGTCGTGAACAGCGTGGCCGGGTACTTCACGCCGGTGCGCACGTTCTGGTACGGCGAGTAGGCGAGCAGGTACTTGAACTGTTCCGCGTCCTCCGAGCTGCCGTACTCCGGGATCCAGTAGCGCGCGATCAGGAACTTCTGGTAGCGGATCATGTCGAGCAGCGGCGCCTGACAGACCACGGCGCCGTAGAGATCGGGACGCTGCGTGAGCGCGGCGCCAACCAGGAGCCCGCCGTTGGATCCGCCGCGCGCCACGAGCCGTGCGGGCTTCGTGATCCCCGAGCTCACGAGATACTCGGCGCAGGCATGGAAGTCGTCGAAGACGTTCTGCTTGTGCGCGAGCCGCCCGGCCTCGTGCCACTCGCGCCCGAACTCGCCGCCGCCGCGCAGGCACGCGCTCGCGTACACGCCGCCGCGGTCGAGCCACGGAAACACGTCGGGCCGGAACGAGGGCGTCTCGGAGACGTCGAACCCGCCATAGCCGGTGAGCCAGGTGGGGCGCGCGCCGTCCTTCGCGATGCCCTTCCGGTTCACGATGAACAGCGGCACCTTCGTCCCGTCCGTCGACGTCACCCACTCCTGCCGGATCTCGTAGTCGCCGGGGCGCGGCGTCGTGCCCGCGGGCTCGAGTCGCTCGGGCTTCGCCGCGTCGAGACTGCAGTGGTAGATCGCGGTGGGGTAGGTGAACGACGTGAACGTGAAGTACAGCGTCGGGCGCTCGGGATCGCCGGCGAGATCGCTGACCGTGCCGAGCGCGGGCAGCGCGATCTCCTGGAGCAGCTTGCCGTCGAGCGAGAACACGCGCAGCCGCGAGCTCGCGTTCTCCATCACGTGCACGACGAGCCGGCCACCCACGATCGCGAAGTTCTGGATCACGCCGGCCTGCTGCGGCACGACGTCGTGCCAGTGGTCGGCGCCCGGCGTGGCCGGGTCGGCGGACACGATGCGCCAGCGCGGCGCACCCACGTTCGTGAGCAGGTAGAGCTTGCCGTGGTACGCGTCGCCGCCGATGCGGCCATCGAGCCCGACGGCGACCGGCGCGAACGCCTCGCTCGAGCCCGCCGCGCGCACGAAGAGGTCGTTCTTCGCCCAGTCGAGCGTCGTGGTCAGGAACGTGAACTTGGAATCCCGCGAGAGCGTGACGCTGCGCAGCTCGTGGATGTCGCGCCCCTTCTCGGAGAACACGAGCGCGTCCTGCGCGGGCGGATCCCCGATGCGGTGATGGAAGATCTGCGCGTGGTAGACCTCCTCGCCGGCCGGCACCTCGCCCTTCGCCGGGTGGCGCGAGTAGAGGAAGCCCTTGCCGTCCGGATCCCACGCGACCGAAGCATGCTCGGTCTCGGGAATCGATTCCTCGAGATCCTTGCCGGTCACGACGTCTCGGATGCGCAGTGTGCTGTGCTCGCTGCCGCCCGGCGAGGTCCCGTACGCGAGCCGCCCGCCGTCCGGCGACGGATAAAGCCAATCGAGCGCCACCGTGCCGTCGGCCGCGAGCGGGTTCGGATCCAGCACCACCCGCGGCGCGACTCCCGGCGCATCGATCATCTCGATCACGGGTTGATTCTGATGGCCGGTGTGGCGCGAGAAGAAGAAGCGCTTGCCATGGACGCCCTGCGCCGTCGTGGTCGTGACCGCGAACAGCTCGGCGAGCCGGTCGTGCAGCTCCGTGCGTGCCGGCGCGGCGTCCAGCACGCGCCGCGTGAGCGCGTTCTGCGCATCGGACCAGGCCTTGGTCTCCGTGCTCGCCCCGTCCTCGAGCCAGCGGAACGGATCGACCAGCACCTGGCCGTGCAGTGTGTCGGCGACGTCGTGCTGCGGCGAGGGCGGATACGCGGGACGCTCGGCGCGCGCCGCTCCGGGCAGGCTCATGAGAGCGGGGAGGAGGAGTCGCAGCGCGATGCGGACAGTGGACACACGCGAGGCAGGGGACGCATTCATGACCTTCTCGTCTCGGGAGGTGGACGCGATCCGGACGGGCAGCGTCCGGCGGGCAGGCCGCGATGGAATCGAAACGCGCGCGCGGCGTCAAGCGGGCTCCGCGCCGCCCGGGCCGCCGCGCGCGCCTCGCCCGTGCGCGCGCGGCGTGCTAACGTGCGCGCCATGACGAACCTCACGATCCTGGAGCGGGTGCAGGCCGACATGACGATCGCGATGAAAACCAAGGACGCCGAGACGCTGAGCACGCTGCGCATGCTGAAGGCCGCACTGTTCGAGGCGAAGACGCGGAAGGCGAAGGACGAGCTGCTCGGCGCCGACGAGGAGATCGAGGTCCTGCAGCGCTACGTGAAGAAGCGGCGCGAGGCGATCGAGGAGTTCACGCGGCTCGGGCTTCCGAGCCGCGTGCCGCCCGAGCAGAAGGAGATCGAGGTCACGCAGCGCTACCTGCCCCAGTCGCTGTCCGACGACGAGATCCTCGCGCACGTGCGCGAGGCGATCACGGCGAGCGGTGCTGCGGGCCCGAAGGACATGGGCCGCGTGATCGGGGCGGTGATGGCGAAGGTCAAGGGCCGCGCCGACGGCAGCGCGGTGTCGCGCCTGGTCAAGCAGGCGCTCGGCGCCTGAGGCCGGCTCAGCCTCTGGTCGTATCCGCCGCGCTCGTGTCTCGCGGCGTCGTATCCGCCGGCATCGTCCCGGTCGGCGTCGTCTCCGCCGGCGGCGTCGCCCGGCTCGATCCGCCGCCGAAAAGGTTCCGGAGCCAGTCGAGCGGACCAGGCGGCGGAGTGACCCCGAGCGCGAGCTGGTACTCGCGATCATCGAGCGCGCCGCGGCGGTGCAGCCGGCTCGCGATGATGCCCGCACGGCGCTGGATCCTGGGTTCGGGGGAGATCGCGGAGTAGCGGCGCGGATTGATGATCACCGCCGCGAGCAGCACGGCCTGGCGCGGGTTCAAGGCCGACGCGCTGACGCCGAAGTCGCGCCGCGCGGCCGCCTCGATGCCGAACACCCCGTCGCCCCACTCGATCTCGTTCAGGTAGAGCTCGAAGATGCGGCGCTTGCCGAGCGCACGCTCCATGCGCACGGCGAGGATCATCTCCTTGAACTTGCGCGCCAGCGAGCGCTCGTCGCCGAGGTAGAGGTTCTTCGCCAGCTGCTGCGTGATCGTGCTGCCGCCGCGCACGACGCGCCCGGCCGCGAGGTCGCGGCGGGCGGAGGCACGGATCTCGTTCCAGTCGAGGCCGCTGTGGCTGAAGAACGCATCGTCCTCCGCGACCAGCACGGCGCGGCGCAGGAGCGGCGAGACGTCGTCGTAGGACACCCATTGCTGCTCGGGTACGAACGCCCGGCCCGCCTGCTGGGCCTCGCGCGCGCGCTCCAGCATGATCGCGGTCGGCCGCGGCACATGGTTTCGCAACGCCAGGACGTCCACACCCTCGGCGTCGAGCGCGGCGAACGTGAGCCATGCGACGAGCAGCAGCGCGAGCGTGAACGCGCCAATCAGGATCAGGCGCACGGGGGAGTTCCTGGTAGGGGCGGGAGGATCAGCCGGAGCGCGGCGCGAGCACGACCACGGTCATGTCGTCGCTCTGCCCCGCACTGCCCCGGAATCGGCCCACCTCGCCGAGCAGGAGCTCGATGAATTGATCGGCGTGGCGGCCGCCTTCGGCCTTCCAGAGATCGAGCAGCCGGTCGTCCCCGAACGGATCGTCCCTCGTGTCGAACGCCTCGGGGATGCCGTCGCTGTAGAGCAGCAGCGCATCGCCGGCCCGGAACGTCACGCTCCCCTGCTCGAACTCGAGGTCCTCGAAGATGCCGAGCAGCATCCCGCCGGTCTCGAGCGCCTCGATGGTGCCGTCCTTGCGCCGCAGGAGCGGCGGATTGTGTCCCGCGTTGCTGTAACGCAGCTCGCCCTTCGCGGGATCGAGCTCGGCGTAGAACAGCGTGATGAACTTGCCGGCCGTCGCGCTGCGCGAGACGCCGCGGTTCACCTGGCGCAGCGAATCGGGAATCGACTGGCGCCCGTTACAGAACGCGCGCACCGAGGCCTGGACGTTCGACATGAGCAGCGCCGCGGGGACGCCCTTGCCGGCCACGTCCGCGATCGCGAGCCCGAGCCGCCCGCCGTCGAGCAGGAAGTAGTCGAACGCGTCGCCGCCGACCTGGCGCGCCGGCACGACGCGGCCGTGCACTTCCCAGTCCGCCGCGACCATCGGGAGCGAGGGCACGAGGTTCATCTGGATTTCACGCGCCAGATTGAGCTCGCGCTCGAGCCGGTTCTTCTCCTCCTCGATCTTCTGATTCTCGATCGCCTGGGCGCGCAGGCGCGCCTGCTCGATCACGCCCGCGGAATTCGCGGCCACGATGCTGAGCAGCTGCACCTCGTTCGGCGTCCACTCGCGGCCGGGCTCGAGCGTGGTGACCGCGATCATGCCGGTGTTGCGCCCATCCACGCTGAGCGGCAGCGCGAGCACCGAGCGGATGCGCGTCGGCGTGCCGCGCAGTCCCGGGAAGCGATCATCCGCGACGAGATCGGGCGAGAGCAGCGGCGTGCCGTGATGCATGAGGTAGCCGATCACGCTCATCGAGACCGGGGCCGGCCAGGATCCGGATTCCGTCCCGGCGGACTGGCGGCGCACCACCGTCTTCCATGGCTGCCCGGGATCGGGAACGTGCAGCTTGATCGAGCCCTCGTCCGCGTTGAGGAGCAGTGTGGTCTTGTTCACGATCCAGTCGAGGATCGGCTGGAGATCGGACTTCGCCGCCACGACGCTGCAAAGCTCCGACAGAAACTGGAGCTCGTCCATCAGGCGCTCTGCGCTGGGTCGTGCGGTCACGGTCGGCTGGCTCATCGGGTCCCCGCGATGAAGGCGAGCGGAATCGAGCTCCGATTCTAGGCTCACACCGCGGCAGGCACAAGACCGCCCCTGCGCCGCGCGGCCCGCGCGCCCTCGCGCTTGTGACAGGCTCCAGCGCTCCCTATACTGCGCCGCCGTTCCGGATTCCCGCGCCGCGCGCTGGCGGCCGGCGCCACGAACCTCCCATTCCGCCGGGGAACGCATGCCCTTGACGACCGACACCTACCGCCATCTCCGGGTCGAAAACCGCGGCGCCGTCACCGTGCTCGCCGTGCACCGGCCCGACGTGCTGAACGCGCTCAATCGCGACACGCTGGGCGAGATCGAGCAGGCCACCGGCCGCTTCCTCGAGGATCCGTCGTCCGGCGCGATGATCGTGACCGGCGCGGGGGAGAAGAGCTTCATCTCGGGCGCCGACATCAACGAGCTCGCCGTGCTGGATCCGCGCGGGGCCGAGGACATCTCGCGCTTCGGCCAGCGCGTCGTGGACCAGCTCGAGCAGTCGCCGAAGCCGGTCATCGCCGCGATCAACGGCTTCGCGTTCGGCGGCGGCTGCGAGCTCGCGCTCGCGTGTCACGTGCGGCTCGCGTCGGAGAACGCGGTGATGGGGGTGCCCGAGGTGAGCCTCGGGATCATCCCCGGCTACGGCGGAACGCAGCGCCTGCCGCGCCTGATCGGAATGGGACGCGCGCTCGAGCTGATCCTGACCGGGCGGCGCGTCAAGGCCGACGAGGCGCTCGCTCTCGGGCTCGTTCAGCGTGTCGTGCCGCGCGAGCAGCTGCTCGATGAGGCCGTGAAGCTCGCCGAGGCGATGCTCAAGAACGGGCCGCTCGCTGTCGCGGCCGCGCTCGAAGCGGTGCGGCGCGGGCTCGAGGCGCCGATGGCCGACGCGCTGCGGCTCGAGAGTGCGCTGTTCGGCATCCTGGCGTCGAGCCAGGACATGCACGAGGGCCTCCAGGCATTCCTCGAGAAGCGCCCCGCGCGGTTCGAGCGGCGCTAGCCCGCGCCGTTCAGGCCGGGACTTTCGCCTCGAGCGCCTCGATCACGAGATCGCCGATCTGCGTCGTCGAGAAGCCGGAATCAGTGCCGAGCGACGGGAGGCGCTTCGAGCGCAGCAGCCCGGAGACCGCGTCCTCGACGTGGCGCGCGGCGCGCGATTCGCCGAGATAGTCGAGCATCATGCTCACCGCCATCACGGTCGCGATCGGGTTCGCGACCCCGCGCCCCGCGTACTTCGGCGCCGAGCCGTGGATGGGCTCGAACAGACTCACGCGCCCGGGATGGAGGTTGCCGCTCGCGGCGATGCCGAGCCCGCCCTGAATCATCGCGGCGAGATCGGTGAAGATGTCGCCGAACATGTTGCTCGTCACGACCGCGTCGTACTGCGCCGGGTCGCGCACCACGTACATGCAGGCGGCGTCGATGTACTGGTGGTCGCGCGTCACGTCCGGGAACTCGGCGCCGACCTCCTCGAACACGCGGGTCCAGAGATCCATCGCGCGGATCGCGTTCGCCTTGTCGATCAGCGTGAGCTTCTTCCGTCCGCCGCGGCGGCGCGCCAGCTCGAACGCGTAGCGCACCGCCCGCTCGACGCCCTTCCGGGTGAAGAGGATCTCCTGGGTCGCGATCTCGTCCACCGTGCCCTTCTTGAAGAAGCCGCGCATCCCGGCGTACGCATCCTCGGTGTTCTCGCGTACCACGATGAAGTCCACGTCTTCAGGCTTCGTCTCCTTGAGCGGGCACAGGTGCTCGGCGTAGAGGCGCACCGGGCGCAGGTTCACGTAGAGGTCGAGGTCGAACCGCAGTTTCGCGATGATTCCGAACTCGAGCAGGCCGACCTCGATGCGCGGATCGCCGATCGCGCCGAGCAGGATCGCGTCGTGCCCGCGCACCTCGCCGAACGCCGCGTCCGGGAAGATCTCCTTCGTCTTGAGGTAGTGCTCGGCGCCGAACGGGTAGGCCGTGGTGCGGATCGCGAAGCCGTGCAGCGCGGCCGCGCGCTCGAGCACGCGCAGGCCTTCGCGCACCACTTCGGGCCCGATCCCATCCCCGGGGATGACCGCGATGCGATGGTGCTTCGCCACGCGCGCTCCTCTTTAGTGACGCGCTCCGCCGCCCGCGGGCGGGGAGGCCGAATAACGATAGTCGATGGTGGCCCACACCGGGTACGGCACGCCGTTCTTGCGCGCCGGCCTGAACCGCCAGTCCGTGAGCGATCCGATGATCCCCGACACCGCCGCGGGAGGCAACTGGGTGGCCGCCATCCACGGCATCCAGGTCAGCACCGCGCGCCCGCGCGGATCGACGAGCACGGGGAGCGAGATCTCGATGTCCGGGAGCGTCGCCACGAGCGAATCGGGAATCCGCGGCGTGCCGCGCTGCAGGATCTCCGCGGACTCGTCCATCTGGACGAACTCCTCGATCTTGGGACGCGCCGGCGAGGTGAGGAGTCCGGTCTCGCGAATCCCGATCAGGAACCGGGACGGCAGCGTGTCGGGTGCGGCGCCCGGCAGGCGCGAGCGCACGAGCGCGATCGCCGGAGCCTGCCAGGCGGAATCCAGCGCGACCGCGGCGCGGAACTCGCGCTGCGCGGACTGCGAGCGCCCGGCGCGCCACTCGTAGAGTCCCGCGAGGTAGTGCGCCTCGGGCAGCGTGGGATCGAGCAGCGCGGCGAGCGCCGCGGCCGGCTCCGCGCGCTCCGGCGCGCCGTCCTTCGCCGCGCACACCGCGAGGATCAGCCACTCCGCCCCGGCGAGCGGGCGCGCCGCGGCGCACGCCTCGGCCGCGCTCCGCGCGTCGTGCCAGCGGCCGAGCGTCGCCGCGACCTCGGCGCGCGCGCGCGCGACGTACCAGTGCCAGCCGTCGAACTTTCCGTTCGTCCACATCGGCTCGCGCTCCCAGCCGTACAGGTGGCGGCGCGAGACCGGCAGCGTGTCGGCGAGCGCGCGCGTGAGCAGCGGACTCCACAGCAGCGCCGCCGCGGAGTCGGGCTGCCCGGAGCGCGCGAGATCGAGCGCGAGCTCGAGATCGAGATCCGCGTCGGGAGGCACGAGCGTGCGCAGGCGGCGCAACGCCTCCGCGGCGCGGCTGTACACGCCGAGCTCCTCGAGCGCGCGCACCCCGCGCGCCGCGTCCTGGATCTGCTTCGGCGTCGCCGGCACGACGGAAGCTGCGTGCGTGCCCGTTGCGCTCTTCGCGACGGTCTTCGGCGCGGCGGTCTTCGGCGCGGGAGCGGGCGCGGCGCCGGCGCGCGCGACCGGCGCCGCGATCAGCGCACCGAGCACGATCGCCGCGGACGTGAGGCGCGCCGCTCTTCGGCACGATGCGTTCGGGAAGCCGCTGTTCACGAGACGCGGGTTTCGGCCACGGCTTCCAGGATGGCGTGGATCTCGGCGTCCGTGAGCACGCGGTCCATGCTCTTCGCACGCTGGAACACCGCCTGCACGCGCTCCGGACTCGCCGCGATGCCGCGGCTCTCGAGCCAGAACACCACGTTGCTCTCGCCGCTCATCGGGCCGACCTCGATCTCCTGGCGGCGTCCGACGAGCGCCGCGGGCACGCCGGAATACACGCGGTCCGCGAGCCAGTCCTCGCCCTTCCGATACGCCTTGATCACCGCGGCCGCATGCACGCCGGTCCCGGTACGGAAGGCGTCGCGCCCCACGACCGGGTAGTTCGGCGGGATCGCGACCCCGGTCGCCTCGCTCACGCAGCGGCAGTACTCGGCGAGCGCGGTGAGGTCGTTGTCGATCCAGCCGAGCAGGCGCAGGTTCACGAGCAGCTGGTCCATCGCGGTGTTGCCGACGCGCTCGCCGATGCCGATTCCACAGCCGTGCACGCGCGTCGCGCCGGCGCGGATCGCGGCCAGCGTGTTGATCACCGCGAGGCCGCGGTCCGAGTGTCCGTGCCAGTCCAGCTCGACGCTCGCGCCGCTCTCGCGCACGACGTCGAGCGCGAACCGCACCAGGTTCGCCGCACCGGTCGGCGTGGCGTGCGGATCGCGGTCAGGAACAGCTGGCGCAGCTGCGCGGGCTGCGCGCGCACCGTGTCCTCGGTCACGTACATGACCGGCAGCCCGTTCGAGACCGCGTACGTCACCGCGTCCTCGGTGTGCTTCAGCATCATCTCGAGGTCCCAGTTCTCCGCGAACTGGCGGATCGGCGAGGAGCCGATGAACGCGCACACCTCGATCGGGATCCCGGCCTTCTGCGAGATCTCGATCACGGGCGTGATGTCCTGCCGCAGCGTGCGGGCTGCGCAGTTCGGGCGGACCTTGAGCCGCTGCGTCACGATCTCCTGCGCGAGCCGCAACGTGTCCTGCACCACGTGCGGCCCGGCGCCCGGCAGCCCGATGTCCGCCGTGTCGATGCCGAGGCGCTCCATGAGATGGAGGATCGCGAGCTTCTCCTCGATCGCGGGGCTCCTGACCGAGGGGGACTGGAGGCCGTCGCGCAGCGTCTCGTCGTCGAGCTGCACGCGGAACGCCGGTTTCTCCCAGCGTTCGCCGGCCTCGTTCCAGTCGTGGATCAGTTCCTGATCATCCATGGGCTTTGGGCACGCCTCGCGGTGGGGAGGAGTAGTGAGGGCGCCATCGAGAATAGCAAATCGGCCGCGCGCGGGCCGCGCGGGTCAGACGCGCTCGAGCAGCACCGCCATGCCCTGGCCGCCGCCGATGCAGGCGCTCGCGATCCCGAAGCGCTTGCCGCGCTTGCCGAGCTCGAGCAGCAGCGTGTAGATGAGGCGCGTGCCGGTCGCGCCGAGCGGATGTCCGAGCCCGATCGCGCCGCCGTTCACGTTCACCTTCTCGCGATCCAGGCCTAGATCCTTCTCCACCGCGAGGTACTGCCCCGCGAACGCCTCGTTGATCTCGAACAGATCGACCTGATCGAGCTTCATGCCGGCGCGCTCCAGCACCTTCTGGATCGCGGGCGAGGGGCCGAATCCCATGATCGAGGGATCGACGCCGACCGCCGCCCAGCCGCGCACCGCGCCGAGCGGCTTCTTGCCGGCGGCGGACGCCTGACTCGCGCTCGCCACCACGACCGCCGCCGCGCCGTCCACCACGCCCGACGCGTTGCCCGCCGTCACCATGGATTCGGGACCGAACGCCGCCGGCAGCGCCGCGAGCTTCTCGATCGACGTGCTCGGAAACAGATGATCGTCGAGCTCGACCTGCACGGTCTTCTTGCCGGCTTTGACCTCGACCGCGACGCGCTCCTCGGCGAACCGCCCGTTCGTGTTCGCGGCGTTCGCGCGCTGGTGCGAGCGCAGCGCGTACTCGTCCTGCGCCTCGCGCGTGATGCCGTACTTCTTCGCCAGGTTGTCCGAGGTCTGCGCCATGAACAGGCCGCAGTAGCTGTCCTTGAGCG
>Ga0306926_10008858_pt1 | contig 11041 bp, 6 predicted proteins | sample flu12Cox44000178_FD_203759 | JGI IMG/M metagenome (GOLD analysis project Ga0306926, IMG submission 203759) | Lab enrichment of tropical soil microbial communities from Luquillo Experimental Forest, Puerto Rico - flux8day.12C.oxic.44.000.178 (v2)... | ecosystem: Environmental > Terrestrial > Soil...
CGTCATCGGCGCCGCCACCCTCCGAGACCTCCAGCGCCTAATCAAGGCTGCCCAGCAGACAGCGCCGCACGCCACCTAAGCCGATCACGCCAGCAGTTGCAGTCTGGGTTGCGGTTCACTGCTATCTCACGGTGGGCAGAACAGCCCGCGGGCTGACAGCGGAATACCGCGCGCCCCGATACCGGCGCCGGATGCCTGCTGACCAACCGCCACGATGCCCAGGCCCGGGCGAAGGCCTCGTCCACAAGATCCTGCGCCCTGTCCCGGTCACCGACGCTGACCAAAACCGAAAACAGGCACGCATCCTTGGACTCGCGATAGAACTCCGCGAAGTCCAGCCGCTGGGTTCCCACGCCCGTATAACGCACAACCCCCCGCCGGGGACTACCTGACTCCCACCAGGCCGGCGGGCCTATCGGCCAGGCATGCCAGAGACGGCCCTGCGCCCGGGCCCGCCACCCGGCTGAACCCGGTCATATACTCCAGGCGCCGACACAGAAAGACCTGCTATGCGCGAGGCGGGAGCCCGGCACGAGGCCGCTGGCGGCCGACCAGAAGAACGGCGGCTCGGCGTGCGTTATTCACGGTCTTTGCTGTCCGGTCGGCGGTCGACCCGGCCTCCCCGCGAAAGAGCCAATCCAAGAGCCAACGCAGGCCGACTTCAGGCGACGCCCAGCGACGCCAGGCGACTGTCAAGGCTGGTCAAGTGCCCACTGAGCGACACTGAGCGACGTCCAGCGACGCACGGAACGTGACTGGGGGTCAAGGGGTCGCCGGTTCAAATCCGGCCGTCCCGACGGTTTTTCGAACACTTTGGGGACCAATTGGGAACCAAGTGGGAACGATCATGGTCGGTTGGCCAAACGAGGCAGATGAGCGCCCTGCGCTGACGGCGGCACGGGAGCCTGGAACGGTCCATCAGCGCGCCCAGGCCACCCTGCTCATAACGGCGAATCCAGGCATGCACGCTCTGCCGCGACACCCCGAACCGCTCTGCCACCTCCGTTACCGGAACCCCGGCGGCAGCCTGCAGGATAGCCCGGTAACGCTGCTCGACAACCGACAACGCCACCAGTGCCAATCCCGGCCTCCCGGCGCATCAGGCCCGCAAACGAGATGCGACAGCGAAGCCAAATCACCGGCACCTGGAAGGCATCTGGTGAGACTGCGCCCTGTCAAGCATCAAGCGGGACAGCACAGAGTCCTCCCGCTGCCGCTGTGAGAACCTTCTTACGCCTTTAAGGCGGCCCGGCAGGGCCGCTCGCGCCGCCGCCACAGCGGCCTTCGCCTCCGCTCCCGCCAGAGCTCCCGCTACGGCGGGCCCAACGCCGGTCGGCTGGCGCGAAAACCGGAAAGACCGGGGCCGCCAAGACGTACAGCGTTCACGGGTCACGAGGTCCTGGGGATGCAGCTGGCTGGCTCCCGCCTCAGCATTGTCCGGGGCAAGCAGAACCCGTCAAGGCGCCTACGGCGTCGGCTACGCCGCAGACCCTTGATTGAACCTGCCCGCAGTCTCGGAGTTCGCAGCTATCGGGAGCCCGGGGTGAAGACTGGGGCCATATTGAGCGCAAAACCGACGTGCTTGACGCTTTAATTCAGCGCCCAGGCCTGGCGCTGGAGACTGTGGCGGCGCTCACAGTGGCCGACGTTGATGCGTTAGCTAACTCCGATTCAGACGGATGCCAGTAGGCACAGACTCTGTCCACTCCGGACCCGTTGAAGAGACCAACGTGCTTTAGCGGCCATAAGTCCTGCGGGATCGCCCGAAGTGCGTGCAGCGACTATCACCTTATCTATAAGCACAGACAAAAGCACCTGGGCCGATAGAATCATCATATCAAACCCGTAAGGCTTGAAGGCGCCCGTGTGTACGATCTGGTTCCGCGCCTGGTAGAGGCGCCTGAGAGCTGCAGATATGTCGTTACGAATATCATCTACCTCAGATGGATTACCGACTAGACGTTTGGCACGGTAAGCCACCAGAGCCCCTATCCCTGTTCCGACAATAATATCTCCGCCGTTCCTAAAATGCTGCTCCAGGAGTCTAATGCGTGTCATGTTATCGGCCGCTATGAGGTCTGTGGCCAACGCGTCGTTTGATGCCCGGCTATGCGCTATTGCCAAATTGCGAAATTCATCTGCCACATAATGGCATGTAAGAATGTCAGCTGCTCGATCCGCTACCTTGGCTAGACTCCCGAAATCCCCCGGGTCGGCCAGTAGACTCTCCAACGCAGCCCAAGCACCTATACATGCAGCCCTTTCAGGGCCAGATTGGAACGTCGTTAGCAGATCGAATGCCGCTTCGATCTCATCTGACATGACCGTAAATAGAAGCTTTCCTCCCTCAACATCCAGGGAGGGAACGCGGAAATCGACTGGCAACATGGGCGCTAGATCGACCTTGACGGCACCCGGGTGCATCCAGGCTTCATAGTCATGTACAAGCTTTCTCTTGTTGCTGGAAACGTTGACCCGCATTTCTGCACGCGCTAGCAACATACTCGCTTCTTTAATTGCGGAGTACTTATCGATCGCAGAGACTTCCAACTGTAGGCCACCGCCAGGACTCCTTGGCACTGTCACAGTGGGAAAGAGTTCCTCGAACCTAGCTCTAAACATCTTCCGAGGCAGCCAGGGCAGGCCTGTACGTGGATCAAGTCGAGATCTCTCAGCCAGCGGAAGCAAGAACTGCACCGGTTCTTTACCTCGCTGAACGAGCCGATCCGCTGCCGCCAAAATGTCGGCCATTGAGCTTTGGCCCTGCTTACGCTTAAGCTGATAATTACATAGATTTAATATCCATCTATCGGACAACCCGGAGGTACGAAGATGTGACCCGATTAGCCACCCGCACAAATTGATATCCATCTGACAATCAGAAAGAGCGGTATCCTCGCCTGCCCCTTGGATTAGCTGTGTCCATCTTGCTGTATAATCTTGTTCCAAGCTATCGACTTCTTGCGCAAGTACCCAATATGAGTGGCTATTAGAAACGAAACGGTCCAACTGCTTATTGGTCGGAAGTGCGTCGAGAATCTGACCGCGGCGCTGACCTGAGACGGTGGGATCTCGGGTTATCAGTAAGTAATCGGGGAACCCGTGGGAGATCACGTTGTGGCGCCCACTGGGCATGACGGAATGTAACTGGTCAGGTGCCCTGTCCTATTGAGCCGATGAATCGGTCGTGAAATCGGCTGGGCTGGAGATCCTTTTCATTCAGGGATGGCCGGTGAGCACATTCTGAACTTGGGTGATGCGGCCGGTCAGTCGCAGGGCCCAGTTGAGTTCGGGCGCAGTGGCGGCGAGGTGGCGCCGGGCTGCGGCTTGACTGTCGAGGAGGGCCACCCAGACCGAGATGGACCATAGCGGCTGCCGGGCCATGGCGAGCGGGATGGCGGCCCGTTCGTGCTGGGAGAGCCGTGTGCCCAGCCCGGTTTCGTAGGCGCCGATGAGCCCGGCGAGTTGCGCCGGGTCGCTGGTGATGTCGGTGATATCGACGCTGGTGTAGTAGAGGGTGAGCGCGAGATCGTCGGTTCGCGGGCGTTCCCCGGCGAAGTCGAAGTCGGTGACCAGGGCGACCCGCTGGTGGCGGAACCGGACGTTGTCATCCCAGAAGTCGCCGTGCACCAGCTGGCGCCGCGGCGGGCCGGGATGGTCGCTTTCCTGCTCGGCGAGGGTGCCGGCGAGCTGGTCGGCGAGGTCGGCCAGCTGCGCCTCGGCCGGGGCCGGCTGCCAGGCGCGGATGCGCCGGGTCCCGGCGGCGACGGCCTCCACCAGGCCGGTCGCGGCGACGTAGTTGGCGAAGCGGGGGGCTGCGGCGGCCGGGCCGGCTGGGAACGCCTCCAGCAGTGCATGGATGCGCCCCAGCACCGCCAGCCCCGTTCGCACCCCGGCCAGCGTGTGCATCGCCGCTGGCGCGGTCACGTATGGTTCCAGCTCCACGGCCCGGCCTTCGAAGGATTCCCAGCCGCGGCCGCTGCGCGCCGGGATCGGCTCGGCGCAGGGGATGCCGTGGCTGGTGAGGTGGCGGCGGACCGCCTGGAGTGCGGCCACCCGCGGGCCGGTCACAAACGGCCTGTATACCCGGGCCACCTTGAGCGACCTGCCGTCGGTGACCAGCAGGTTCAGATTGCCCGACCCGCCGAGGTCGGGCGCCGCGCCAGCGGGCTGCACGCCCCAGCGCGCCCGCAGAAACCCCTCCAGATCCGCTGAGAGGATGGCCCTGGTGCCCCGCTGGCCCCCTGCCGCGTCATCCACGACCCCGAACCTAACTGCGCCGCGTACATCTGGACGAGGCATGGACCAGACGCCAGGCCCGGGCGGCTGCCTGCCGCGAGGCTTTTGCTGTGCTGGGAAGCCGGCACGCCGATGTGATGGGGATACCGCCGGTAGTGGATCTTCGTCCCGTAGTGTCCGGGTGTGCCCGCTGATCACGCTGATTCCGGCGATGACGTGGTGGCGGCGCTGGTCGCCTCGCTGCGCCGGGAGCTGGCCGATGCCCTCGCCGCGCTGGAAGACACGCGGGGAGAACTTGAGCGGGCGCGGGCGCGGATCGCCGAGCTTGAGGCCCGGCTGAAGCAGAACTCCCGGAACTCCTCCAAGCCGCCCTCCAGCGAAGGACTTGCCAAGCCGGCGCCCGGGCCGCGCTCGCTGCGGAAGAAAAGCGGGCGCAAGCCCGGCGGGCAAGACGGGCACCCCGGAACGACGCTGGGGCAGGTGGCCCGCCCGGACCGCCAGGTGCGGCATGAGCCGGGCTGCTGCGGCCGGTGCGGGGCGGCCCTGGCGGGCCGGCCAGTCACCGGGGTGGAGCGCCGCCAGGTGTTCGACCTGCCGCCGCTGGCGGTGACGGTGACCGAGCACCAGCTGATCGAGCGGGAATGCGCCTGCGGCCACCGGACCAAGGCCGCCGCTCCCGGTGGCGCCGAGGCCGCCGCCTGCTACGGGCCACGGATCGCCGCGGTCATCATCTACCTCTACATCGGGCAGTTCCTGTCCAAGAACCGGACCGCGCAGGCACTGGCCGAGCTGTTCGGCATCCCGGTCTCGTCCGGCACGGTCGCCGCGCTCACCGCCCGCGCCGCCAGCAAGCTCGATGGATTCCTGGAGCATGCCCGCGAGCACATCGCGGCCAGCGCCGTGGCCGGGTTCGATGAGACTGGGTTCCGGGTGGAGGGGAAACTGGCCTGGGTGCACTGCGCCCGCACCAGCACCTACACCCTGCTCATGGTGCACCCCAAGCGCGGGAAGCAGGCCATGGAGGCGATGGGGGTCCTGCCCGCCTTCGCCGGGGTTACCGTGCACGACGCCTGGGCACCTTATGACATCTACACCCAAGCAGGCCACCAGCTGTGCTGCGCCCACGCCCTGCGCGAACTGCAGGCCGTCACGGACCTCGCCCCAGCGGGCGAATGGTGCTGGGCTGCCCAGGCCGCCGAAGCGCTCACCGCGATGCAAGCACTGGTCAGCGAGGCGATCAGCCAGAGCCGCGGCGCTGTGGACCCGGCCGCCCTCGCTGAGCAGGTCACCCGTTACCGCTCCGCTGCCCTGATCGGGATCGGCCAGACCCGGGACCGCCCCGGCACGCTCGCCCGCAAGCATCACGCGCTGGCCCGCCGCCTGCTCAGCCGCCAAGACGACTACCTGCGGTTCACCCAGGACTTCGCGGTGCCACCTGATAACAACGGGACCGAGCGCGACATCCGGATGGTCAAGCTCCGGCAGAAAGTCTCCGGATGCCTGCGCACCCTCACCGGCGCCCGGCAATTCTGCACCATCCGCAGCTACCTATCCACCGCAGCCAAACACGGCCTCAGCTTCTTCGACGCCCTCATCATGCTCACCGAGGGCCAGCCATGGATGCCCATCGCCGCCTGATCACATCACCGCGATTTCAGGCACCTGACCAGTTACGATCAAATAAGGCGCCAGAGTGGCAGCTCACCAGTCACGTGAAAGAGGGAGGCTAGTGGCGATCATATCGAAGCGCTCGGCGGAGAACAGGCGCCAGTTCCGGCGCCGAGATCTGGCGGCCGGAATGTGCTACATCACCCTAGCCAGCCCGGCCATTGGCGTTCGATAAAAGCCGCGAAGTAAACGCCGGCTTGCCATGCAGTCTTCTTCAACCCTGCTCCTGCCGGTGCTGTTCCTGGTGACTTCCGCCTTGGTGTTCCGCAACTCCGCGGTCAAGGTGCCCGTGGCAGCACCAACGAGTCTGTGTACTACGTGCCCGGCATCATCGCCATAAGCGGTACAGTCGGCTACCCCGCGGCGGGCGAGCCCGAACTCGCCGACGCCGAACGGGTCGGAGGTTCCCCGCCACGGCAGCGTCATGCTCCCCGGCTACGGCCCCATGACCTTCTCACTGGGATGAGCAGTTCAGCCCGATCGGCGCGGCCATCCGGATCGTCTATCTTGACTACACAGCCGACCACAATCAGGCGGATCGGGCATGCCCGTTTAGTTCACGCTCAGTGGCGGCGGCCTACGCCTGGCGATCTACGCACCTGGAGCGTGCTCGATCGAGCTATGGCGTCCGAGATCGGCCCGCCCGTGTTCTCCTGAATGAACCGGCCCCAGCCGCGACACGGCGGACCCAGCGCATTCGCTCGATGGCCGCCTCGGGATGGTCGCCGAACTCCTGCGCCATCCGGCCAGCGCAGCCACCGGCGCCGAATCGCCGCACGGCCCACTCGATGGCCTCTGCCACCCTTCCGGCGGTCAGCGCCTCCGACGGTTGCAGCCAGGAGGCGAACAGGGCCGCAGCCTGCACGCCGCTCACGTTGACCCGGTCCTCGTGCCCGCAGGCCAGCACAACGGCGGCTCCCCGGGCAACGGACCGCGCAGCCACGCTGCCCGCGGCCTCGGGGTGGCCGTCACCGTCGTAGCGCTTCGCTACATCGTTGATCTGCACCAGAGCATCCATGTTGCGCACGGGCCGGGGTTACCGGAGGTAGTCAAGACACCCTCAGGGTGCGGCGGCATCGGTCTGGCAGGCATCGGCCAACTGGCCGATGTTGCCGGCCGGTGGAGCCTGGACGATAGGGGGATGGAGATCCGCATTGTGCTGGAGGTCGTCGAGCCGCCGGCTGGCCGTCTGTGGGTGGTCTGTGGCCCGGGCCAGGGTCAGCACCCGGGCAGCGGGCGGGAGATAAGTTTCACGGGCTGGCTGGGGCTGTTGCGGGCGTTGTATGAGGTGACCGCGGCGGCTGGCCCCGGCTCATCTGCGGGGCCCTAACATGTGGCGAGCTGGGGCCGGGCATGGCCGCCCGAGGCCGCTGTAGCATCCGGTCATGGGCACGTTGGCCCCAGTTCCGCGGATCTGCGGGCGGGAGGCTGAGATCCAGGCCCTGGGCGAGGCCCTGGACCGTGTTGCCGCCGGCGGGCCAGCGGTGGTGCTGGTTGAGGGCGAGGCCGGGATCGGCAAGACCCGCCTGCTCGCGAGGGCGCTTGAGGACGCGGCCGGGCGGGGTATGCGGGTGGCCGCGGGCCGGGCCGAGGAGCTGGAGCGGACCCGGCCGTTCGGCGTGCTGGCCGCCGCTTTGAGGTGCGCCCGGTCGTCGCCGGACCCGCGGCGCGCGGCGATCGCCGGGCTGCTGGCCGGCCCGGGAGCGGGGGAGCTGGGCCCGATCACGGTGACCAGCGACCCGGGGCTGCGGTTCCGCGTGGTGGATGCGCTCACCGACCTGGCAGAGGAGCTGGTACTGTCCGGGCCGTTAGTGCTGGGCCTGGATGACCTGCAGTGGGCCGATCCGTCGAGCCTGCTGACGGTGGGCGTGCTGGCCCGCCGCCTGGCCGGTCTTCCGGTGGGTGTCATCGGGTGCCTGCGGCCCTTCCCGCGCGGCGCTGAGCTGGACCGGCTGGCCGGGGCGCTGGAGGCGGCCGGCGCCCGGCATCTGGTCCTGCATCCTCTGACCGGGGAGGCGGTGACCGGGCTGGTGGCCCAGGCGGTGGCTGCCGAACCGGGGCCGCGGCTGCTGGCGGAGGTGGCCGGGGCGGCGGGCAACCCGCTGTTCATCTCCGAACTGCTCGCCGCGCTGGCCCAGGAGGAGGCGATCACGACCGTCGGCGGGCGGGCGGAGGTGGCGCAGACGGTACTGCCGCCGACGCTGCGGCTGACCATCTTGCGCCGGGTCAGCTTCTTGCCCGAGTCCACGCTGCAGGCGCTGCGGGCCGCCTCCATCCTGGGATCGGGGTTCTCGCTCACCGACCTGGCAACGGTCACCGGCCGCCCCGCGGTCGAGCTGTCCGTCGTGCTGGGCGAGGCGATCCGGGCCCGGGTCCTGGACGACGACGGGGCGCGGCTGCGGTTCCGCCATGACCTGATCCGTGATGCCATGTATGAGGATCTGGCCGGCAGCGTGCGGCGCGGCCTGCACCGCGAGGCCGGCCAGCGGCTGGCGCAGGCGGGCGCGCCGCCCCTGCAGGTCGCCGAGCACCTGGCCCGCGGCGCGGTAACCGGGGACACCGAGGCAGTCACCTGGCTGGCCCGGGCGGCCCGCCAGGCTGCGCCGCGGTCACCGGAGGTTGCCGCAGATCTGCTGGGCCGCGCGGCCGGGCTGATGACACCCACGGATCCTGGCCGCGATGGCCTGCTCGCCGAACAGGCCAGCAGCCTCATGTGGGCCGGGCGCATCGGTGACGCCGAGACGGCCTGCCGCTCGCTACTCGGCCGCGACCTCGATCCACCCCTGGAGGGCACGGTCCGGGCATGCCTCGGGCACGCTCTGCTATCGAGCGGGCGGGCGCCCGAAGGTCTCCGCGAACTGGAACGGGCATGCCAGTCACCCCTGCTCACCGGTTCAGAGCGAGCCGAAGCCCAGGCGTGGGCCAGCTTCGACCGTATGCTAGTGGCAGACCTCGACGGTGCCGCCGCCGCCGCCGGGGAAGCCCGGTCGGCAGCCGTATCGGCCCGCGATCACGTGGCCACGAGTATCGCCATGGCCACACTCGCCTTCAATGCTCTCTTGCGCGGGCACCTCCCGGAGGCGCTCCAGATCGCCGACGAGGCCGTGCTGTTGGCTGACCAGAGCCCCAGCAGGCTGGGACACCGCTTTCCGGTCCACATTCCCCGCTGCTACGTCCTCGTGGAGTTTGACCGGCTCGATGAGGCCAGGACCACGATCGAATCCGGCATGCGGATCAGCGAGGAACTCGGCATCGGCTGGGCCCTGGCCCCCTATCAGACCCTTCGCGCGTTCGAGCGCTTCGTCGCGGGGGACTGGGACGATGAGGTCGCCGAAATCGAGACGGACACCAGGCGGGCGGGCGCGCCCAGCGAGAGCCACAACCATCTCCACCTCCTCCGGCGCAGCGTGCTGTCCCTGATCAGGCTGCATCGTAACGACCTGCCCGGCGCATGGGATGCCGTCGGCGCCCCGCCGGGCCAGGTGTCCGGCACACGCGCTGACTGGTACGCATGGGCGCGGGCCCTTCTGCTGGAGGCTGACGGCGACCTCGCGGACGCGCTGGAGACGCTAAGCGACTGCTGGGACCGGTGCGCCGGGTCCGGGCTCGCGCTCGAGTACCCGGTCATCGGTCCTGATCTGGTCCGGCTGGTACTGGCCGCCGGTGAGGCGGGCCGGGCCCGGGATGTCGCGGCCGCGGTCACCGGCGTGGCGTCCCGCAATCAGGTGGCCTGGATCACCGGCGCCGCGCTGCGCTGCCAGGGACTAACCGAAAATGACCCCGGCATCCTGCAGTCAGCGGTCGAGGCCTGCGCCCGCGGGCCGCGCCCGCTCCAACTCGCGCTCACCTGCGAGGACGCGGGCGCCGCGTTCGCGCTGCGGGGCGACGTGGCCCGCGCCGGCCAGCTCCTCAACCGGGCGATCACCGTTTACGAGCGTCTCGACGCGACGCGTGACCTTGCCCGGGCCGAGGCCGCGCTGCGGCAGCTGGGCATCCGCCGCGGCCGCCACGTCACCCACCGCCGCGCGCAAAGCGGCTGGCAGAGCCTCACCCCCGGCGAGTTGGCCGTGGTGGACCTGGTCGCTGAGGGACTGTCCAACCCGCAGATCGGCCAGCGCCTGTACGTATCCCGCCGGACGGTGCAAACCCATCTCGGGCACGTGTTCGCCAAGCTTCACGTCACCTCCCGCGCCCAGCTCGCCGCCGAGGCGGCCCGGCACCGGGGGTAACGAGCCGGCCGACGGACATAGGCCCCGGCAGCGTGTAAGCCCGACACCGCCCGTGGCGGTGGCTGCCGCCGCCAAGATCGCGAATCTGCGCTCCATCCGCGCGGCAGCAAGGATGCCTCCCGGCTGACCATGCCTCCGCTCCACCAACCTGTCCAGGACCACGCGAATCCGCGCCCTACCGCTACGGTCCTCACCGATTGCATATCGGCCAGCTGGCCGATGCCTCCCAGGCCGGTACCACCGCACCCTAAGAGCGTCTTGACCACGGTCGCAGCGCCCGCCCCCGGCACGCAGAACGAACAACCCGCACTCGGACGCTAGGCCACTTGGAAGGAGGTCACCCCGATGAGGCAGATCCGTATCAGCAAACGCCACACTCGCTCAGCCGGCGGGCAGCAAGAGCCGCTACGGCTCGACCCGCGCGATCCCGACATCGTCAGGGCCCATCGGCTTACCCGCAGCCCCCGCTCGCGTCACACCGGCCGACAGCGTTCCCGGCAGATGCCAGCGCACCAGCCCTGACCCACTGGAGATCACCATGCGCATGGAAGCAACTATCGAGGTCACCGGCCTGCGCAAGAGGTTCGGGCCGGCCGTGGCGCTGGACGGGGTGTCGTTCACGGTGCTGCCGGGGCGGGTGACCGGTTTTGTCGGGCCCAACGGGGCCGGGAAGTCGACCACGATGCGGATGATCGCCGGCCTGGATGAGCCCACCGCGGGCCGGGTCCGGGTCAACGGCCGGGATTACCGTGCGGCCTCGGCCCCGATGGCTGAGCTGGGCGTCCTGCTCGAGGCCAAGGCGATGCACACCGGCCGGTCGGCCCGCAATCACCTGCTGGCGCTGGCCCAGACCAACGGCGTCAGCCGATGCCGCACTGCTCAGCAGGCGCGACATCACCTGACCA
>Ga0306926_10008859_pt1 | contig 11040 bp, 13 predicted proteins | sample flu12Cox44000178_FD_203759 | JGI IMG/M metagenome (GOLD analysis project Ga0306926, IMG submission 203759) | Lab enrichment of tropical soil microbial communities from Luquillo Experimental Forest, Puerto Rico - flux8day.12C.oxic.44.000.178 (v2)... | ecosystem: Environmental > Terrestrial >...
TAATTGAGAGTGCGTAGAATCGCACCTTCCGACAACGAAGATCCGGGGTCTGAAGGGGCACGGGAATTAGATTGAAAGTGAGGATACCGGCGTGAAGTCACTCCGCACTGCAACGGCGTTCTTGGGCTTGGTGGCCTGCACCGCAATTGCGGCCCAGCCTGAGCAGCCTGTTGAGGTGCCTCCGGCGATTAATCCTCATAACGTCCCGGCCAGCTACGATCCATACCGTTTCTCCGCCGACAAGAGCGTCGGGCAGTCGGTTCGTCTAACGCATACGCGCCAGGGTGTTCGGTTCGTCTGGCCTCAGGTCTCGGCTACGACCTGGGATACGGCACTGTTGGGGGTGAAGAGCGCGGGCGCTGAATCCCAACCGTGGATAGAGGTCTCCGCCGGGGTCGCCACTGTAAGTCAATTTCTTGACCCGAACGCAATCGGCACCCAATGGTTGAATCTAAGCGGACTACGTAACGAGCTCGTAGCGGGGGCGCAGGTAACCGTTCGGGCTAATGCTGTGACACTGAAAGGGGACGATGCGACCGTGCGTCTGTTCCGTAATCAGCTTGATCTCCGGAAACCGCTACTCGTCATTGCGCCTCATCCCGACGACGCGGAGATCGCGGCTTTCGGTTTATATGCAGATCGACAATCGACCATAGTGACACTAACGGCCGGGAATGCCGGCAGTATGAATTACCGCGCTCAAGTAGCGGATCCGCCGGAGCACTATCGACTGAAGGGCTATCTCCGCGCCGTGGACAGCGTGGTTGTACCGTGGCAAGGCCGCATTCCTCCGGACCGAAGTTACAACCTCGGATATTTCGACGGACGCCTCGACGTCATGTATGCAGATCCATTGCGGACAATCCAAGAAGTCTACGGTCCGAATACTGACGTTGCACCGTATCGCCGCGCCAACGTCGGAGCCCTGTTGCCAAATGAGTCACGTACCAACACATGGAATCACTTAGTGGAGGATATCGTCACCATACTACACAAGGTAAATCCCGCGATAATCGTAATGCCAGACCCCCGGCTCGACAGTCACCTCGATCACGAGTACGGAGCGGTAGCTGTCGTGCAGGCGCTGGAACGGTGGGATCGCGAAGCTACATTTCTGTTGTATACCAATCATGCAGGATCCAATCGCTATCCTTTTGGGCCGGCAGGCAGCGTGATGTCGCTGCCTCCAATTACGCCTGGAACCGAGGAAATCACGGTTCAGAAGGTATTCTCATATGAGACGGATCAGGAGCTGCAGACTCGCAAGCTCTTTGCATTGGAGTCGATGCACGATCTGAGGCTATCTCCCGAAGAGCAGATCACCTGTGACGCACCAAATTTCCGACGGCGGTCTGACGACTACCCACGGACGATCGAGGAGGACTACCTGCGGCGGGCGGTGCGTGCCAATGAGATTTTCTATGCCTTCGACCGCCCCGGCGTTCAACAACTCGTCCGGAACTTTCTAGCAAGCGTGACGAAGACTCAGGGTTCGCAAGGTCCCTGATGCGCCCGGTGCACGGCGCGTCGGGACTCGACACGCTGCCAAGCTATCACCTCCGGTGACGACGGCTAGTAATCAGGCAGCAGACCTGTACCGCTCAGCCGGTACGGCTTGGGCAAAGTTCGGCAGCATCGCCCGGCGAGCGACCTCGAAGGCGCTCCACTGTGTGGCGTCATGGAGCGGCGGGATTGTGATGAGCTCTCGGCGGTCGAATCCGACCAGGGCGGCATCCACCAGCTCGTTCACCTCCATGACTCCGGGAACGGCATTGACGTCCTTGCCTGCGTACTCCCAGATTTGGGTGCGGACCGCGGCAGGTAGCACCGCCTGTACATAGACGCCTTTGGATGCGAGTTCGAGGCTAAGTCCCTGAGAGAGGAAAAGGACAAACGCCTTGGTGGCGCCATACACCGTGGAACCGAACTCTGGCGCGAGGCCGACCACGGAGGCCAGATTGATGATTGCCCCCTCTCCCGCCTTCACGAAGCGGGACGCAGCGGCATTGGCGAGCCGGGTGACGGCGGTGACATTGAGCGCGAGCAGTCTTGAGAGATCCTCGCTTCCTTGATTCAAAAAGCCGCTGCGGATCGTTGTCCCGGCATTGTTCACCAGCACGCCAATGCGCGCATCTTCGCGCAGGCGCCGCTCGATTGGGCGAGATCCTGCGCGTCTGTCAGATCGGCTGGCACCAAATCAACTGTGACGCCAGTTTCGCCCCGGAGGCCGGTCGGCCAGGGCGGCGGCCAGGCGCGCCGCATTGCGGGCGACCAGGACGAGATCGTGACCGCGGCGCGCAAATCGATCCGCATAGACCGCCCCGATGCCAGTCGAGGAGCCCGTTATGAGGATAGAGGGTTTCGTGTTCATGGCGAATTGCTCCTTATATACAGTGATGCTCCCTACGGGGAATCAATGCGTGTGAGGCGCTTCGCTGTGGGGAGCCCCAGCGCGCCGAAGCACGCTCGCGCCAGGGGCTCCATGAATGCGAATGCCACATCAGACTCGGCCGGGGAGCCGCGTCGTCACCTCCTGGACCAGCCACGTATTGCCGTCGGGATCGTTGAAGGAAAAGAACGACCCGTAGCTCGTGTGCTTGGGGTCCGGGCCTCTGAGCCGCGCCTCTTTGGGGAAGGACGCGCCGTGCCATACGTCGCTCGCGTCGATACCACGGCGGACGAGTTCGTCATGGGCCGCTTCGATGTCGGAAACGACCAGTGCCGCCTCGGCCGAGCCAGGCGCGGCCGGGGTTATTCCCTTGCCGAATGTGACCGAGCACGCTGAGCCGGGGGGCGTGAACTGGACGATGCGAATGTCGTTTGCCGGGGCGTCGTCTGCGTCGAGCCTCCAACCCAGGCGTTGGTAAAACTGCTTGGATCGCTCGACGTTGGACACCGGGATTACGTCGACCTCAAGCTTCATGTCGACTTGTTTGACGCTGGTGCCTGTCTGACTCATGTGAGTCTCCTTTCGTTAATCGAACCTGACTTCGCTCCTGATCGAGTGAAGCCATCATTCACAGCTTCATCGTGGCTTCGTGCGGACTTCAGCCGGGAAGCTTCGTGCCGAGCACATCGATGCGGTCAATCGACGGCGCCTGCGCCAGCAGCGTGGACGCGTTTGCCCCGAGCGCCTGCGCGATCGGGCCGTTCAAGTGAGCCTGGCGGCCGGCTTCATCGGCGAAGGCATCGAAGACGCCGAAGGTCGACGGGCCGAGCTGCAGGGCGAACCATACCGGGGTGGTAACTTCCTGCTGTGCCAGGCCGAGGCCCGCCTGCAGGAACTGGGCGACTTCTTTCTCTTTGCCGGGCTTGGCTTCGAGGCGGACAAACAAGGCATTCCTGATCATGGTTGACTCCAGGTTGAGGTGAATCGGCCTAGGGTGAAACGACGCTTGGCTGCGTCGGGCCGGAACTTGCTAATCCCGCCCGGCTGCGCCTCGCGAACGAGACGGCATATGCAGCGGCGCGCGCGCGCGGTAGTGGATCGTCCGAGAGCTCAATACCGGCGGTGAGACTTGTCGGCATGAAGAGCAACTTCTTCTCCGCCTCCAGGGTGTTGGGCACCAGCCTGCTGAGGGTCAGCACACCGAGGTCGACGACTTTGCGGTCATCAGGCCAGGGCTGGCTTCCGTCCTTGGTCTGATCGCCGGGCTCAGCCAACTGCGCTTGCAAGTGAAAGACCACCGGCTTCTGCGCGAGGCGCTCGCTCAGTTCCCCGGACAGAAAGTCGGGCGGCTGCTTGGCTGCTTCCTCCGGTGTCAGGTGCACCAGCTTTTCCGGAACCAGCAGGTAGCGCACTGCCTGCCGCTGGCCAGCCTTGTTTACGAGGATGAATGCATTGATGCCGTGGTACTCCTCGTCCGCGTAACTGTCCGGCGTCGCGGCTGTCCCGAACGCCTTAGGTGCATTCGGATGGCTGGCGAAGAACTGTTCCAGTTTCGTCGGCTTCGGGGCATCGGGTGGGCTCGCGATGATCGCCTGCAAAAGATCACGGAAGTCCTCTGCGGTCCCTGCCGGGAAGAATTTCAGCGAATTGGTCACCATGTCGGTGTCCGCTCCGCCGGGCAGGTGGTACTTGATGGCCATGCCATGGGGGTTCGCACCGGGCGCGCCGTCTGCCACATTGGGCATGCCGTTGCCGGCTGAGAAGCGCACCGTGACCGGAATAGTGCGGCCGTCAAAGAGCGTTGCACGACTGAGGCGGGCAGCGTCCGGGGAAGCCCTGAAACTGCCTTCCACCACAATGCCCTTCGCGTGGAAGGCACGGAACCCAGGGTGCACGCCGTTCAACTTGTTCGCCAAATCGACGACCTGAGTCGTGACGGGTGGATCGTCTGCGAGGGCTGCTGCGCAAGCCAGCATGACTGATGCGAAGGCCAACACAAATGATCCAACAGTCAGGGAATTTGCCAAGCGTCTTATGGGAGAGGTGACTATTGCCGGATTCTTCGCGGTACTTTCCAAGGGAATCATGTCGTATCCTCCTTATTGCGGGTGGTCAGGTTTGCACCGGATGCCGTGAGGCGCCGTGCATGTCGGCCCGGATTCTCGACCTCCGTGCTCCCCTTGATTAGATAGGAAAGATTGGAATCTGATTTCCATGGATGGTAAGGCGCAGCATTGGCGCACCTCGACGACATTTGATGTCAGTTAGAGTTCGATCCGCGGATCTTTTGGCGAACTTGGGAACTCGAGAGTGCTGTTGGTCTGAGCCAACCGTTCACATTCTCACTTCGAAAATGAGTTCCACAACAACGCACACTCCCACCGCTAAGCTTCCCATGCCGTAAACCATCCGAGTCGATTTCCTATCTGCTCCGAATACGGTTCCCAGGAGCTCCGAGGCGGCATCGGCGACACGTGCGTGCTCACGGAACTCGGGAGTGGTGACCAGCGAAACCGCGAGCCGGACTACACGCATCACTCGATCGAGCGACCTCAGATGCGCCCTCGCTGCCGCGAGGGCGTTCAAGGTGGCGAGATAAGCCGCGCGTCTTCCGTCCTCCATGCTCAAATCGCCTCCAATACGCCCTACAAACTTGGGGATACCGCCCTCGAGGGGAAGCGTGCCGCTCAGAAAGAGCAGGTTTCCGGTCTGCACCGCCTCAACATAGGCGCCAAAGGGCGCCGGAGGATGAGGCAGATCGATGCCAAGGTCTCGCAGACGTTCTTCAGCAGTAGCGTTGGTTGCATTCGGGGACATGATTGGTTCTGCCGCGTGCGGTTACCATCGACCGAGGTGCATTCCACCGTCGACATAGAGCACTTCGCCGGTAACCTGACTTGCTTCAGTCAGATAGAGAACAGCCTCGGCGATGTCGCGGGCGGCTGGAATCTGCCCAAGCGGTGACAGAGTGCGCAGGTAGTCTTTTGGGGCGTCCTTGAGCAGGGGCGTATCCACAACGCCAGGTGCCACGGCGTTTACGCGAATACCCTGCTTCGCGTACTCCATCGCAAGGCTGCGTGAGACGGCGTTGATACCGCCTTTGGTGATCATCGGGACGGATGCAGAGAACGCCGCAAGCGGATGATCCGCGATGGTAGCCGTAATGCTCACGACACTGCCGCCGGTCTTCTGCGTGAGCATCTGCTTCATGGCCAGTTGGGTCGTGTAGATGAAGCCCTCCAGGTTCGTGGACGAAAGCGCCCGAAAGTCTTCCGGCGTGTACTCGGTGAACGGCTTTGGGAAGAAGATTCCGGCGTTATTCACCAGGGCATCGAGCGAGCCGAACCGCTCGACTGCCGTTGCGAGGATCCTCTCCGCCGTGGTAGCGAGAGCGATATCACCATCAACCAGGGCCAGTCTGTCGGAGCGTTGCAGATCAGTCGTGCGACTGATATGGCGTGAGTTGGCCACCACGTTGTAGCCACGCTCCAGGAAAAGGTTGGCAATTGCCGCGCCAATGCCCTGGGATGCTCCAGTCACAACGACGGTCTTTCGCTTGGTAGTCATCTGAGTCTGCTGGGCTAAGTGCGCTGTGCGAATTGTCCGGCCTCCCGTCGAGCTTGATTAGATGGTCGTCTCTGTAATCTCATTTCCATAAATGGCAAAGTGCTTCGATGGCGGACCTCGATAACATCCTGATATTCGCTAAGGTCGCCCAATTCGAGAGCATCACGGGCGCGGCGCGCTCGCTGGGGATGCCCATCTCGACGGTGAGCCGTCGGTTGTCGGTGCTGGAAGCCGAGCTCGGCGTGTCGCTCTTGCGGCGCACCACGCGACGCGTGAGTCTGACCCCGCAGGGAAGGGTGTACTTCAGCGAGTGCCAGGAGCCGCTGAATCTTCTGCAGGACGCTGAGCGGGTTCTGACCCAGACGCAGAAGAAACCGGAAGGTCTCCTGCGAATCACAATTCCCTTCACGCTGAGTCGGGAGCCGTTCGTAGATTTCATATCCAGTTTCTTGAAGGACCATCCGCGTATCCGAGTTGACCTATTCATCACGAACCGTTTCCTTGATCTGGTTGCGGAAAATGTCGACGTCGCGATTCGCATCGGAGAGCTACGGGACTCGAGCATCATCGCCAGGCGCCTCGGCAAAACCGTTTTTTACGTTGTAGCCGCTCCGGAATACATGAGAGGGAGAACGCTCCCGGAGGAGCCCGCCGATCTGAAGTCGCACGACTGCGTGCTGCTCAATGGCAAGAACAACGAGCGCGACTGGGACCTGGTTAGCGGGAGAAGGAAGGTCACGGTCCATGTGTCGGGCCCAGTGTCGAGTCGCGATAACAACACGATCACTGCATTCGTGCACCGGGGTCATGGAATCGGGCTGTTGCCTTCGACCTTCTGCGACGAATCCATCGCCAAAGGCAAACTCATTCGGTTGCTGCCGAAGTGGGCTACCTCGCCGATTCCAGTTTTCGCCGTCTACCCGAGTCGGAGGTTTCTGCCCTTGCGACTGAATGTCTTCTTAGAGGCGCTGGCAACTTGGAACAGTCCGCTCTGGATCAGGGACTGAGTCATCCCCAGCGGGTCAGCAATCGTGCGGTACTGAATAAAGAGGACGACCCTATGCCACTTGTACGAATCGACCTTCCCCAATCCATCGCGACCCACGCGGCACGAGACATCGGCGAGGCCATCAACAAGGCCATGCAGGAGGTCATCAACGTGCCTGCGGGAGACAAGTTCCAGATCATCACGAGGAGCTCGGCGGATGGACGCAACGTCACACCTGAGTACTTGGGTATCCGCTACTCGGAAGGACTGGTTCTGATTCAGATTACCCTCAATCAGGGTCGATCGGTGGATTCGAAAAAGGCCTTCTACAAACGTGTCGCTGACGATCTCGCGCACCTGGGTGTGCGGAGAGAGGACGTGTTCATTAGCCTTGTAGAAGTCGCCAAGGAAAACTGGTCGTTCGGGAGCGGCGCGATGCAATACGGGCCACAATGATATGGTGCAGTGCCCCTGCAGTATTGGAGGACAGCATGAGAGTTATAAGGAGCTTTCAATCGAAGCTTGACGCCGATCTGGCAAAGATCGCCTTGGATGCTGCGGGGGTACCATCACTCGTGGTTGGAACCGGTGTCGAATTCGAAGGTGGTGCCAGTGGCGTGCAGTTACTGGTACCGGACGAGTGGGTCGCCGCAGCGAGTGCAGCACTTGAACGACCGGGGCCTCCCGGCGTGGAATCAGTGTAGTGTTAATTGCTTTCGCGTGTAGGACTACAACAAGTTTGCTGTAGCCGAACTGGGCCGGATCGTACCGCTGCGAAGACTCACGGCACGACACAATGCGTTTTTGCAGGCCTGGCACTCGCTGAGCGCATGCGTAGGTGACTGCAGTTTATGGGCTCATGCCTCGGGCTGAGTCCCGTAGTCACCACGGTCGTTACCCAAGATCGATAATAGCCTCGCTATGGCCAAGGATTCCGAAGCCCCTCTCAGCATCTGCGTCATCGTGATGCCGAACTTCAATCTCGCCGCGACGGTGGGCTTCATTGATCCGTTTCGGGCGGCAAATTATCTCGAGGGGCGCACGCACTTCCGTTGGGGGGTCACGTCGATTCCGGGTGGCGCGGTAGTGGCTAGTAACGGCATGACTGTCGAAACCAAGGCGCTGTCGGCAGTCCAGGATGAAACGCCGAACATCGTCATCGTGTCGTCCAGCTGGGCACCGGAAGCCCATGGCAGCCCAGTGCTTGACGCGGTACTGAGGCGGTGGGCGCGTGCCGGCGTCACAGTCGGCGCGCTCGATACAGGCGCCTTCATACTTGCAAGATTCCGCCTTTTGACCGGGCGACGTTCAACAGTGCATTACGAGCATCTGGACGCGCTCAAGGAGCTGCATCCGGACATTAAAGTCAGTGATCAGTTGTTCGTGTTTGACGGCGACCGAATCACCTGCTGCGGCGGCGAAGCAGTGGTGGATTTCGCCCTTCATATAATCAGGCGCGCACGCGGCGACACACTCGCCAATAGCGCAGCTCGTTATCTCTTTCATGAAAGGCTAAGACCTCAAGGAGCTCGCCAGAACTCATCCCCAATCGAGCCTTTGGGCAGCACGGTCCCGACGACTGTCCGAAAGGCTATCCAGGTTATGGAAGAGCATCTCGAAACGGCGCTGCCGATCCCGCAGATCTGCCAAAGTATCGGGATCTCACAGCGGCAGCTGGACCGGCTTTTCCTGCGATTTGTTCGGCAAAGTCCCGCGCTTTACTACCGGGACATTCGTCTTGACCGCGCCAGGGGCCTGGTGACGCAGACCGAGTTGCCGCTGGCCGAGGTGGCAGTCGCGTCCGGCTTTTCAAGTCAGGTGCACTTTAGCCGTGCCTATCGGGAGCGTTTCGGAATTGCGCCCAGACGTGATCGGATTGAAGGGCGAATACCCTTCGAATTCCGCGCTTGGCCGGTGCACCATCCGATGCCAGCTGTTAAAAAGAAGCGGGTCCGCCGGGGGGCGAAAAAAGTTAAGAAATAGTCCTGCTGGGTATAGTCAACGGAAGGGCACCGCGCGATGCTCTTGTCACTAGTTGCGCACTGAAGGCAGCTGCCATGTCGATGCCATCGAAGCTTCAGTTCAGTGAAATCGGATCGGGGTACCACGTGGACCCCGCGTGCTCATTTTCCCTGCGGGCCGAGGCGTATACGGATCCCGCCTGGTTCGCTGTCGAGCAGCAGGAGATCCTCAGGAAGTCGTGGCAATGGGTATGCCACGCGGAGAGGGTCCGCGCCTCGGGGTCGTATACCACGACGCAGGTAGCCGGGTACCCAATCGCAGTCGTTCGCGACCAGCAAGGGATTTTGCGGGCGTTCTACAATGTCTGCAAACACCGGGCGCATCCGGTACTGCAAGGTGAGGGCACCGTCAGCAGGATCGTGTGCCCCTATCACGCGTGGCGCTACCGCTTGGACGGTCAGCTGGCCGGTGCTCCGCACACTACCGACCTTAAGAACTTCTCGCTGACCGATATCCGCCTTAGCGAGATCAAAGTCGAACAGTTCTGCGGCTTCATTTTTGTGAACCTTGATCCTTCCGCACCGCCGTTGCGGGAGGTTTCGGGAGCGCTAGAGTCCGAAATTCGCCATTGGGCGCCCGACATTGAGCAACTCACGTTTGGACACAGGTTGAGCTACGACATCAAGTCCAACTGGAAGAATGTCGTGGACAACTTCCTCGAGTGTTACCACTGCCCGGTCGCACACAAAGACTTTTGCACGCTCGTGGACATGAGGACCTACAAGGTCGCGACCTACGGCATCTACTCGAGTCACATGGCAGATGCGGGAAGGACTGAGAATTCCGCCTACGATACTTCGACCGCGAGAGTTCGCACCCACGCCGTGTGGTGGCTGTGGCCCAACACCTGTTTGATGCGCTACCCGGGCCGAAGCTCGATGATCGCCCTGCACATAGTGCCCGTCAGCGAAGGTCAAACTCTGGAAACGTACGATTTCTTCCTGGAGACGGCAGAACCTGACGAGCTGGAAAAGAAGGCGATTCACTATCTCGACACAGTCCTTCAGGCCGAGGACATCGCGCTAGTCGAGAATGTTCAGCGCGGAATGAGCACGCCGGCATTCACGCAGGGGAGGATCGTTAACGATCCGCAGGGTTCGGGAAGGTCTGAACACGCACTGCATCACTTCCATGGTCTGGTACTCGAGGCCTATGAACGGGCTCGTCGAACCTGAGCGGCGGTCTGGTGCCGTTGGCCCTTGTTCTTGCGGCCGCCGCGGGATGTCGAGAAATCGCGTGCATGGTCTATGAATGCGCGCAGCTTGGGTGAGACCTGTTTCCGGTCGGGGAAGTAGAGAAACACACCCAATGTTGTCGGCGCGTACTTGGCGAGCACCTCTCTGAGGCGGCCGGCGAGCACGTGCTCACGTGCGATCGGCTCCGGCACTTGGGCCAATGCAACGCCGGCGAGCGCCGCATCCAGCATGCTCGGATAGTCGTGGACGACGAGAGGGCCTGAAACCACGAGATCGACCGGACTGCCGTCGTCCTGGAGCCGCCAGTTCGCCAGGGCACCGCCCGAGCGCCGCAGCCTGACGCAGGCCTGCGAAGCAAGGTCCGACGGTGTACGCGGTCGCCCCGCGCGTGCCAGATAGCCGGGGCTACCAACGATGATCAGGCGAAAGGACGGCGTAAGCCGAACCGCCACCATATCAGATGCGATGAACTCGCCGAGCCGGATGCCCGCATCGAACCCATCCCTCGCAAGGTCGACCAGTTCTTCGCTCGCGGCGATCTCAACCGATACGTCGGGGTACGCCGCACAAAAGGAGGCCAGCAGTGGCCGGAGCACGACCGGAACGACGGCGCGCGGAACGGCCAATCGCAGCAGGCCCGACGGCTTCGCGCCGAGGTCGCTCGCCGCGCTGCTCGCGGCGATAATCTCCTGGAACGCGGGCTGCGCGCGCTCCCGAAAACGCTTACCGGCCTCTGTCAAGCCGACGCTGCGCGTTGTGCGCGTGAACAGCGCAACGCCCACACGCCCTTCCAGCGCTCGCACGGCTTGGCTCACGGCCGAAGGCGTTACGCCGAGATCGGCTGCCGCCGCGCGAAAACTGCTCCGCTCGGCAACGCG
>Ga0306926_10008860_pt1 | contig 11040 bp, 9 predicted proteins | sample flu12Cox44000178_FD_203759 | JGI IMG/M metagenome (GOLD analysis project Ga0306926, IMG submission 203759) | Lab enrichment of tropical soil microbial communities from Luquillo Experimental Forest, Puerto Rico - flux8day.12C.oxic.44.000.178 (v2)... | ecosystem: Environmental > Terrestrial > Soil...
GTTTCGGACCAATGCCCAGGCGATTCCCGTTGATGAGATCAGCCGGCCGAAACAGCCGCAATCGATGTTCAATCCTCTGGCCATCGCGCTGATCAAGGCCGCGCAATAGGCTATCAGCATCGCACTGATCAGCAGCAGGGCACCGCGCTGGAAGCGCTTTAAAAAAAGCGCGCCGCCGGCAAATATCTCGACCCAGGGAAGAAACAAGGCCAAAAGAACGCCTCCGACCCACGGTACGAGATGATAGTTCTGGATCTCGGTGGCAAAGCCGGCCGGGTCGTAGGCCTTGGTTAGTCCGGCGACCAAAAACAGCCCACCAAGAATGATCCGGCAGGCCATAAGACCTAAATCAGGAAGCCTCATCGCTTTGATTTCCAGGCTTCCCAGCCGCCCTTGAGAACGTAAACGGGCTCGACCGAATTCCGTCTCAGGCGGTCGGCTACTTCCTCACTCATGTGACACGCCAGCGAACTGCAGTAGACAACGACCTTCTGATTGGGTTGCCAGCGGTCAAGGAAGGCTGGGAACAACTGGTCCCACTCCTCCAGGTTGAGAAGAACCGCGTTTGGAATGTGTTCGGTATCGAACTCCTTTCTCGAGCGCGCATCCACCCAGAGAACTGAATCGCCCCAGCTTTGAACCGTGCCAAGCCGCTCCTCGCCCGGTTGCAATACATCCTCGGACCAGGCCGGCCGCTTCGGATGGAAGGCGGAAGCCAGGAAAGCCGGGACCAGCGCAGCCAGTAAAATCCAGAGCGCCTGGCGAACAGCTTTCATTTCACGCGGGCGTAGGCATAGTGTGTTTCCGGATTTCCGGGAGGATAGTCCGTACGGATGACCAGGGTCGTAGCCGCAGCCTGAGTCGTGCCTTGCGGGGTCACTCTCACTTCCAGTTCCTTGCCCGGCCGGATCTCGCGCAGGTCGAGCTTCACTGCCTGATTATCGGTTACAACCGAAACGACCTTCGCAGGAATTTCGTCCGGTACTGCGATCCTGATCGTTTTGGCTACGGGCTGGTCGCCGAGCCGCCACATTACCAACTGGGGTTCAATCTTGATCGACTCTGGGATGTCTACTTTCAGACGCAAAACCGTCGGGTTCAGTAGCGCCGCGCTTGTCGTTACGTAGATATCCTTCTCCTGGTGTCCGGTCCGCCCGGCAATGTTAAACGCCGCAGCAATCTCACCGGACTCGCCCGGACCATACTGTTTCTTTTGCAACGCCGCGGTCGTGCAGCCGCAGGAGGTGTGTACGTCACTGATCGTAACGGGTATGGTTCCAGCGTTCGTGAACCGATACCTGGCAATAACCTCTTTATCCTGTGGCTTCGGCACGAAGGTCTGGTCGGGGTTCTCCCACTTGAGCTGGCCGAACAGGGGGGTGGTAAGAAGAACGAAAAGAAAAGGGAGGAATCTCATAGCTGTTTCCGCGTAGTAATACACGAAAGATGACGAAGGGAAAACAGAAGACAACGCCGGATTGCCTGGGTGCCGAAGGCGTGAGAGAATTTAGCCTAGGATTCTGGATCAAGGCGTAGCGCTGGTTTGATTTCTGCGGTCCTTCAGACCGCAAACGACCTTTTTGACCACATCCTAGAGGGCTTCGCCGTAGGCTAAAATCTTTCGCACCATTGGTGCTTAGATCCGCAGCGCCAAAGGCGCGTCATATTTATAGCCTGGGGCGCAAGCCCCAGGGACGATTTCAGCTTATACCCTTGGCTGACTTCGTGTGCTACACTGCCAAAAACCGACGCCATGTACCAGATCGTCTTTAACGAGATCAGCGCCGCGGAAATGGCCAGGATCCCAAAAGAGCTGCAGCTCGAGCTCCTGGCGGATTTCCAATTCTTGCCGGACGACCTGGATCAGCTTGACTCCCGGGCGTTCGGCGCCGTCGAGCGCGAGGGCAAGAAACTCTATCGCTACCGCGCGCACGATTACCGGATCTATTTCGAGCGGAGTCCGGAAGGTATCCTCGTCCACCGTGTGCTCCACAAAAATACTATCCGTGATTTTCTCTACCGATCTCAACTGCCTCTCGGCGAAGATGAGCAGCTCGAGGAGCATTCCGGTTTTTGGAAGCTGATCGAAGAGGGCGAGAAAAAGGGAAAAGATTGAACCCGGATTCCGATTTTCCTGGCGGCAGGATTTGGTTGTCTTCTGCAGGCCGGCCGATAATCTGAGGAAATCATGGTAGCCAAGAATTCCGCGGTCGATTCTCCAGACCCCGCCCACGCTGCGCGCAAAAAAAATCTCGAACTTGCTCTGCAGCAGATCGCAAAGGACTATGGCGAAGGGGCGATTATGCGCTTGGGAGACGACCACATCGCCCCGGTCGAAGTCATTCCAACCGGAAATATTCTTATTGATCGCGCTCTTGGAGTTGGAGGATTTCCGCGCGGTCGGATCGTTGAGGTTTTCGGGCCGGAATCGTCGGGTAAGACGACGCTGACCCTGACGGTGATTGCGCAGGCTCAAAGGCGAGGCGGGCTAGCGGGCTTCATTGATGTTGAACACGCCTTGGACCCCCAGTATGCCAGACGTCTAGGCGTCAATCTTGACGACCTGCTGGTCTCGCAGCCCAGCTCCGGAGAAGAGGCACTCCGGATTTGTGAAACCTTGATCCGCTCAAATGCGCTCGACGTCATTGTGGTGGATTCTGTCGCCGCGCTGGTCACGAAAGCGGAATTGGAAGGTGAGATCGGCGATGCCACGGTTGGAGCGCAAGCGCGACTCATGAGTGCGGCTCTTCGAAAATTGACAGCGCTGATTTCCAAAGCTCGGACATGCTGCGTTTTCACCAACCAGATCCGGGAGAAGATCGGCGTGATGTTTGGCAATCCTGAGACAACTCCGGGAGGCAAAGCCCTCAAGTTCTATTCCAGCGTTCGCATCGATATCCGACGGATCAATGCCATTAAGCAGACCGACGGTACGGTAGTCGGGAACCGGACCAAAGTTAAAATCGTAAAGAATAAAGTCGCGCCCCCGTTTACCGAAGCCGAGTTCGACATCATGTACAACGAGGGAATCTCGAACGTCGGCGCGTTGCTGGATCTGGCCCTGGAGAAGAATGTTCTGGAAAAACGTGGATCCTGGATTTCGTATCGAGGACAGCAACTCGCCCAAGGCCGGGACGCTGGAAAAGAAGCGCTGAGGGCGGACAAATCGCTTTACGAAGAGATCGAGGCCGCCGTGAAAGCGGCCCTTGATCAGGATGCAACGAAAAAGCGGTAGGGGCGCCTCCGGCCTGAGGGCGAGGGAGGCCGACGCGTTCGGTTACCGGAATTTGCAAGCCTAATTCCCTGGAATCAGTCAGGGGAACCCTGCCTCTCCCAGCCTTGTCGGGCGCGTGGGTCCCGACTTCGCCAAGGCTCCGTCGCGGCCAAATACTTCAGAGGGCGCGCCACAGCGTTAGCGACGGCGGCACGCGCCGCAAGTCCCAAGAGCAATTACTGACGAAAGATCCTGACTCTTGGCGCGTGGACCCACGCGCCCGACAAGGCGGTGCCAAGGTACTTGCAAGGTGACGCTTCCTGCGCTAGTCGAACCATTCACGTAAACATGAATGCAGCAGAGATCAGGCAGTCGTTTCTAGATTTCTTCAGGGAGCGCCAACACACGATTGTCCCTTCTTCAAGCCTGCTGCCCGAGTCGCCGAACCTGCTCTTTACAAACGCCGGGATGAATCAGTTTGTTCCCTACTTTCTTGGACAGGCGACTCCCCCTTACCGACCTCCCCGCGCGGCGGACACCCAGAAATGCATCCGCGCCGGCGGCAAGCACAACGACCTCGATGATGTCGGATTCGACACCTATCACCACACGTTTTTCGAGATGCTCGGCAACTGGAGCTTCGGCGACTATTTCAAAAAAGAAGCGATCGCCTGGGCTTGGGAGCTTCTCGTCGACCGCTGGCATTGCCCGCCGTCGCGGCTGTACGCGACAGTCTACCGTCCGGGTCCCGAAGATCCTGCTGACTTCGACCAGGAGGCTCACGATCATTGGGCTTCGCAATTCGCAAAGGCCGGGCTCGACCCCGCCCTTCACGTAGTCAACGGCAACCGCCAGGACAATTTCTGGATGATGGGCGACACCGGGCCTTGCGGGCCGTGTTCTGAAATCCATATCGATCTCAGCCCGGCCGGCGACACAGGGGGCAAACTGGTAAACCAGGGCAACCCGCTCTGCATCGAAATCTGGAATCTGGTCTTTATTCAGCTCAATGCGAACGCGGATGGCAGTTTCTCCCCTTTGCCCGCACAGCATGTCGATACCGGGATGGGACTTGATCGCGTGGCCGGTATCATCGAGTGCACCAGCGGTTTTCAGGATTTCACTCGGCCCGTTTCCAATTACGCGAGTGCCGCCTTCCGCCCGATCATTGCAAGCATTGCGGAATTGAGCGGAAAGACCTATTCCGGTTCACTGCCAACGTCCCGCGCCAACTTGAACGACCAGCAAAGAGTTGACGTCGCGTTTCGGGTCGTGGCTGATCATTTGCGAACGCTCTCATTCGCCATTGCGGACGGGATCATTCCGGGAAACACGGATCGCAACTACGTGGTGCGCAGAATCTTGCGGAGAGCGGTATTGTTTGGGCGGCACCTCGGACTCGGCTCTGGAGGATTCTTGAGCAAACTCGTGGCGCCGGTGATCGAAATTTTTGGCGGTGTGTTCCCCGAGCTGCAACGCCATCAGGCGCGGTTGGTCAACGTACTGGATACCGAAGAAGCCTTGTTTAATCGCACGCTGGACCGTGGGCTGGGTCTGTTCGAAGAGGAACTGGCGCGCCAAGGCGGGAACCATTTCTCGCCCGAAGCCGCGTTCAAGCTCTATGACACCTATGGCTTTCCCCTGGACCTCACCGAAGTCCTGGCCCGGGAACACGGCCTTGGCCTGGATATGCCGGCCGTCGAGGCGCTAATGGAACAGCAACGGCAGCGCTCCCGGGCAGCCCAGGAGAAAGAGTTGATCGCCGGCGGGGGCGGTTCGGTCGAGACGGAGTTCGTCGGGTTTGTGCGCGACGAGGCCCCGGCGCGCCTCGTCGAAATCATCTCTCAGAACAATGAGACCCTTGCCGCTGTGGATCGGTCTCCTCTTTATGCAGAGATGGGCGGGCAGGTAAGTGACACCGGGGAACTCATTTCCGCTGACGGCTCCAGGGTGCGGATTGACGGCGTTCTCAAGCAAGGCCGGACACTCTACCTGAAGCTGCCGGGAATCCTGTCCCTGGCGGTTCCGGCCGAAATCTTGCTAAAGGTCGATTCGCCACGGCGGCGTATGATTGAGGCAAATCATACGGCAACCCACCTTCTGCATTGGGCCCTGCATGAAGTGATCAGCCCGGAAGTCAGTCAGAAAGGATCGTACGTAGGCCCAGATCGGCTTCGCTTCGACTTCAGCAGCACCGCCCTCGCCCCGGAACAACTGCAGGAGGTTGAGCAATTGGTGAACAGCCGCGTCATCGCCAACGATGTCGTAAGCTGGATAGAGTTGCCCTACGGCGAAGTGAGGACCCGATCCGATATCATGCAGTTCTTTGGCGAGAAGTACGGCGCAACGGTTCGCGTTGTCCAGATTGGCGGAAACGCTGGCCGCCTTGATGGATATTCCATGGAGCTTTGTGGCGGCACGCATGTCCTGCGGACGGGTCAGATCGGTCTTCTGAAAATCATCAGCGAAGGCGCGATCTCCGCGGGGATACGCCGGATCGAGGCCCTGACCGGGCTCACCGCCTGGAGTCATCTGAATGAGCAGCTTCGCCAGAAAGAGGCCAGGATTGGCGAGTTGCAGCAGCAGCTGATTGATAGCAGGAAGGTCTTGGAAAAAGAAAGAGCCTCACAGCTTCAGCAGCAAGCCGATCGCGAACTTGCCACCCACTTGCAAAGCGCATATCAAGCCGGGAAGATCGTTCACGTTTTCTCCAATTTTCCCCCAAACATCCTCCAGGCGTTTATTGATGTTCTAAAGTCCCGTCGATTCGACGGGGTCGCCATCCTGTTTAACAAGGCTTCTACTCAAGTCCAGGTTGCGGCATACGTTCACCCGGCAAAGGCCAGAGACCTTCACGCCGGCAAAGTTGTTCAGGAGCTCGCCAGCATCATGGCCGGGAAGGGCGGCGGCCGGCCCGACTTTGCCCAGGGCGTGGGCAAGGATATTAGCAAGCTGGACCAGGCCAGGAACCGGGCGGTCGAAATAGTGGACAGTGGTCGGCTGTAGGGCGCGAGGGCCTGCCTCGCCTATCGGCGGGACACGCGCCGAATAACGAGTTTCCCATCTTCGCGCACCGTTTGGAAATCGGAACCCGGATTTAACCGCGATTACAGTTCTTTTCATCGAGGACATGCCCGTGTTAGGATCCAGAGCTTTGGCCCCATCTCAGCGACGCTAAACCCGGAGCGCTGGACGAAAATGAACGATGAACTATCGGAATTTATAGCAAACGGCGCTCGCAAGATTACCCCTGCGCTTCTTGCCAAACTTGTTCGCTGGCTGCCCGAGATTCGCCTCGCGGTTACGCAAATCACCGATTTTCCGGAGCTGCACGAGCAGGTGGAATTTCTTGCTCACATTATCGAGGATTTCCACTCCGGTCTGATCAAGTCTATTCCTTACACTGCCATCGCTGAATCAGCCTTTGCCCTCCTGCATTTACGCAAAGGAGTAGATATTATACCGGACGCGATCCCCGGAAAAGGCTACGCCGATGACGCCGCTATCATCGCCGTTGTTTTTGAGCGCTACAAACACCCAGCTCTACGGCGAGCCCTGGGCCGTCGAAGGAATCCGGTTACGGAGGGGTCTCCCTAGGCAAAACCTGTCGGATCGTCCGCCTTGTCGACAGACTCGAGCCAACGACTTCGATCCTCGTTGGGACAGGCCCGACATCGCGTCCGCCATAGCGAAGGCTGAAGCCTTGTGCGAAGTCGGAAGCCTTGGCAACATCGGGGAGAGCCGACGCGGTGTCGACGATTGCTGGTGGCTCTTCACTGAATCGCCCGCTTCTAACCTTCGAGAAACCTATCTCCAGACCGTAGAGTTGTTTGAAGAGTTCGCGAGCAAGTGAGAGTCATAGAAGGTATTCTTCCCCCCAGAGCCTGTTTCGATGAACGCTAAAGTTGTTTTCCTCGCGGTCGCATCGGTCCTGAACACCGCTTTGCTCTTCGCCAGGGAAAAGCCCAACACCGCTGACCTCCGGCAGATTGCTGCCAACGAAGGGCGGCTGTTGGAGCTGGGCCATTACAGCAGATGGAAACTCGGGCCCGAAATGTCAGAGCGTATACTGGAGACCTATCTCCAGGATCTGGATTCCGATAAACTCTTTTTTACCCAGGACGATGTGAATCGACTCCGCGCTCGGTACGGGACCAGCATCGGTAAGGCCGTCCTGCTTGGGGATCTTGGGCCGGCCAAAGCAATCTACGCCCTCTTCAAGGCCCGAGTCGAAGAGCGAACCGCGAAAGTCCGCCCACTTGTCTGGAAGAGCTACAATTTCACGAGCAACCGCTTCATTAACCTGGACATCCGTAAGAAACCGTGGCCAGCGAATATCCATGAGGCCGATTCCCTTTGGGCGAACAGAATTGAGAGTGAGCTTTTGCAGGAAAAGCTTAACAAACTTGGAGCGGCAAGATCAGGGCCTGAAGTAGTGGCCCATAGATATAATGAACTCCTTAAAGACGTGGAAGACAGAGGAGAGGAGGATATCGACGAGATCTTCCTCAATGCGGTCGCTGAATCTTATGATCCACATTCCGAATACATGGGACATTCGAATCTCGAGAGTTTTGAGATCGACCAGCGGCTTTCATTGGTAGGGATAGGCGTCGAGACGCGTTACGAAGACGGATACGTGAAGATTCAGCGTCTTGAGCCGGGTGGACCTGCCGCGAAAAGCGGCAAAATAAGTGCAGGCGACAGAATTGTCGCCATAGCTCAGGGAAAGGGTCCGTTTGTCGATACCAGCAACATGGAGCTCGACAAAGTGGCTGAGCTGATGCGTGGCAAAAAGGGGACTCTTGTCCGCCTTCAGGTGCTCCCGGCGGGCACAGTTGACCCATCCAAACGGCGCGCTGTCGCGCTCGTCCGCGATACCGTAAAATTAACCGATCAGGAGGCCAACGCTCAAATAATCGATAAAGTCCTCCCGGACGGTTCTGTCCGTCGTCTCGGTTGGATCACCTTGCCATCCTTTTATCAGGGCACAGTAATATTCGGAATGGGCAAGAGTGCTTGTCGTGACGTGGCAGCACTGCTCAGGCGTTTGAATCGGGAAAAAATCCAAGGACTGGTTCTCGACCTTCGTTCAAATGGCGGGGGTTCACTGGATGAGGCTATCCGGATAAGCGGGCTCTTTATCAACCAGGGACCGATTGTTCAGGTCAAGGACGCCGATGGAACCATTCATGTTTTGAGAGATCACGAAGGCAAAGCCCTTTATACCGGGCCCATGATCGTCTTGGTCAACAAACTAAGCGCCTCTGCGAGCGAGCTTTTCGCTGCGGCGATGCAGGATTATGGCCGAGCCCTCATCGTGGGGGGCTCTAGCACTTTTGGCAAAGGGACCGTCCAGTCGATAACCGAACTCGGACGACCTATCCCTTTGTTTGGCGTATCTCCGGCCACTGGAGCCTTGTACCTGACTGTGCAGAAGTTTTACCGGGTGACGGGCGGATCGACGCAACTAAGGGGAGTCATCCCCGATCTGAAACTCCCCTCGGTTCTGGACAACGCTGAGTACGGCGAAAGTACCCTAAGTCATCCGCTCCCGTATGACCATATCGAGCCGGTGCCAATCGAATTGACGGGAAACCACCAAGAGCTCTTTAAAAGTGAACTGCGGGAGCGCTCCGCCGCTCGCCTGCGCCATGACCCGCAGTTCCAAGATATTGCTAAAGACGTTCGGCAACTTAAGGAAAGGCTTAAAAACAATCGGCTGTCGCTCAATCAGGCGACTCGCTGGACTGAGATAGCCAACTACACCAGGCAGAAAGAAGACGAAGAGGCTGAGCGCAGAAACGCGGAGCGCACTGATCAGAGTAACACCTACGAGTTGAATCTAGCCTATGTAAATAAACCGCACCTGCCCCTGCTAAAAAAGGCGCTCGCTACCGCCAAGCCTGCGCCGGGGAGCTATAATCCAGTTGACGAGGCTCTGGATGAAGGTGCGGAAAGTGACCTGGACAAGAGCGGCCCTGCGAAAAAAGAGACCCTAAACATCCTTTCAGACCTTATTGGACTCTCCAAATCGTCTCGCCCGCTTGGGCGGTAGTGCTCTCTCTTGAGGGAGTGGTGCGCGATACAGGGTTCGAACCTGTGACCCCTACCGTGTCAAGGTAGATTATATCACGTGTATTCTACAAGTTACCAGGTACTTACAATTTGCTCTACCTACTTAGTTTTAGCAATTCGGTAAATTCGAGCCATCTTGTGCAAAATCCCGTACGATTTACGGCACGCCGCTCATTTGCGTGGTGGGGTTTCTTTTCTTAGCGTTAATCATCGAAGAACCGCTCGTTCTCTCGCTCGCTGCTTGTCCAATCTACGAATCATCCGCTCTGCGTGCCATCGCACCTAAATGGGCGGTAGGTTAGTTTTGGGTTCGAGCGGGTTGCGACTCTTCACTAGGTAATGGGCGATACTTTAAAAGACCAAAACGACCAAAACGTAAATCACGATTGCGATTAGTATGGTGTATCATGGTCCCTTTCTTGGCCTTCCGCGAGGGTTGCCCTCGCCTCGGTTTAAGATCTTTTGTTTCTCCTCCTCCACGTTGACCCTCTGGAGCATGTCCGCATGTTTCAGAGCCTTATAGAGTTTCGACACGCGGACGGTCATCATTTCCTTACCAGCGTCCAGGGCTGGCCAGAAGTCATCCAGGATTCCGGCCAGGATTTTACCCGTGGAAGTGTTCATCTGAGCGGCCAGGATGTTCAGCCTCAAGATGTGCTGGGCCGACAACCGCGCACTCAGAGGGAATGACAAGGTTCCGTCAATTTCTGGGATGTTGCTGTCTTTCATGTATTTACTCCCCCACAACATAGTATGCTACGAAATTCTTGTCAATCTCCACCTTTTCGATTGACTTCTGTTATAGATGCAATATAATGTCGACATTAAATCGAAAATTACCCAAAATCACATGAAGACTTCGCTCCTGATGAGATTCGCCTGAGCGGCGGAATTCCTCACTCCCGAAAGTGCTTCGGAATCTTGAGCGAGCCCGATGCGGTGGAAAGACTAAATTATGAGAAAGATTGTAGACGTTAGTGATAAAATCCAGCAAGAGTGGGTTCGCCCTATCGATGCCGCAGCAGCTTGTGGACTAGGCACATCTCGGCTGTATGAACTGCTCAGCGAGGCGCGCGGACAGATTAGGTCGTGCGCCTGGAAAAGCCCCGGCGCAAAGAAGGGTGCGAGGTTAATCAATCTGCCTAGCTTGCTCAGCTATTTTGAACAAATGGCGGAACAATACGCTAACCTAACGAACTGTACTGAGAATTCAGGAGCAAACAACGAAAAGCCTGAGGCGTTCTTGAACGGCGAAACCGTACAGGGCTCAGAATGCCTAAGGGCTTGGCGATATTCGAGTGGAGCCCCGTCTCTGAGGATCCTCCAGGCGGACAACGCCCTCTCTGATTCTGAAAGCCCCGAGGCTTCTCGCTGGTACAGGCCAACACAGAGAGATGCTGCGGATGAGCGTCTGCGTCTATCTAAGGAAAAAGGGGGGATGCAGGCATGAACGCCTTAACTCGCGCAGAATTAGAACGCAAAGACGAGAATTGGGATTTCTCTATTGATTACATCAATCGTCTCGACAAAGGCCCATATTACTTCGAAGAAAGAGTGTGGCTGGACGCCGAGACCGACCCCGATGGAAAGGAGGAAAGAAAGCGGAAACGCGTAACACTGTGGGTTCCATACAATGAGTCAGAGACGAAAGCCAAACTACTACGCGAAGGTTTTGTAGATTACCTAAACAAGGGAATCGTCCGCGAGGCGCCGGGCGCCTTTATCGACGCGGAGATCAAAGAATTTTT
>Ga0306926_10008861_pt1 | contig 11039 bp, 11 predicted proteins | sample flu12Cox44000178_FD_203759 | JGI IMG/M metagenome (GOLD analysis project Ga0306926, IMG submission 203759) | Lab enrichment of tropical soil microbial communities from Luquillo Experimental Forest, Puerto Rico - flux8day.12C.oxic.44.000.178 (v2)... | ecosystem: Environmental > Terrestrial >...
CTGGGGCAAGTGCCTGCCACCGGCTGTGCTCACCAATCAGGATCTGTCCACCCTACTCGACACGAGAGATGAGTGGATCGTGAGCCGCACCGGTATCCGCGAGCGGCGCATCTCGCACGTCGGGCTGGAGGAGCTCGCCTTCGTGGCAGCTGCGCGCGCGCTCGCCGCCGCAGGCCTCGCGGGCGCCGACACCGAGCTGATCGTGTTCGGCAGCTGCAGCTACGACGACCAGGTGCCCAACATGGCCTCGGGCGTGCAGCTGCGCCTCGGCGCGCACTCCGCCGCGGCCTTCGACATCAACACCGCGTGTACCAGCTTCCTCTATGGCCTTTCCACCGCGAGTGCGCTCATCCGCACCGGCGTCGTGAGGAACGCGCTGGTGATCGGCGCCGAGCTCATCTCACCCTTCATGGACTGGAGCGACCGCGACGTCGCGGTGCTGTTCGGCGACGGGGCCGCCGCGGTGGTGCTGCAGGCGACCCACGAGGAGGAAGGCCTGCTCGCCGAGAAGCTCGGCTGCTACGCGGACTCGCGCGAGACGCTGCGCGTACAGGGCATGGGCGGCCGCTATGCCAACCGCGGAGTGCTCTACGGCGTCACGCGCTGGCAGTTCGAGGGTCAGGAGATCTTCAAGCGCGCGGTGCAGGGCATGGCCGGTGCGTGCGAGGAGGCGCTCGCGCGGGCCGGTCTCAGCGCCGCCGACGTCGAGCTGTTCGTGCCCCACCAGGCTAACCTGCGCATCATCGAGGCGGTCGCGCGGCGCGCGCGCGTGGGGATGGAGCGGGTGTACGTCAATGTCCAGCGCTACGGCAACATGTCGGCAGCGACCGTTCCGGTAGCGCTGTGCGAGGCACTCGAGGAGGGACGTGTGCGCCCCGGGGCGCTGCTGCTCATGCCCGGCTTTGGCGGAGGCTTGAGCTACTGCGCGCACCTGGTGCGCTGGGGGCGCCGTACTGCACCGCTCGGGTCGAGCGATGTGCAGCTGCCACCCAACGATGAGACTGCCCTGACGCTGATCCGCAGATGCCTCGAGCGCAAGACGCGCCCGGCGGTCACGGCTACGGCCGAGCCGTTCGCTGAACTCTAGAGGGCTGCGCTCGCAGCGGCGAGTACCGATGGCGCCCGGCGGCGCGCGGGCTCAACCGCTCCGCCGCCGCGGGGGTCAGTGCTTGGCCTTGGCCGCCTTGCGCTTCTCCCGGGTCGGATCCTTGGCGCGCGACTTGCCGAATGAGCCGCGATAAATCTTGCCGCGACGTGTCCTCTGATCACCCTTACCCATGAGAGCCTCTCCCGATCCGTGTACGCGAAAAAGGCCGGTCGCCGCTACCGGTCAGGGCAGCGGCAGGCCGGCCTCGAGTCAGGGAGCGCTTACCAGCGCTTCGGTGCGCCGCCGCTGCGATTACCGCCGCCGCTGCGCTCCTGAGCCTCATTGACACGCAGTGGGCGTCCGCCCAGCTCCTTGCCATTCAGATTCTGGATGGCGCGCGAGGCATCGGCGCGCGACATCTCGACGAAGCCGAAGCCGCGCGGCCGGCCGGTGTCGCGATCGGTGATGATGCTCACCGACTCGACGGTGCCGTGCTGTGAGAACAGCTCACGGAGCTCGGCGTCGGTAGCCGAAAAAGGCAGGTTGCCAACATAGATTCTCGTCATGCAATCAAACTCCTGAAACGAACGCTATCAGCAGGAGCGTATGCCGAGAATCGGTGATTGGTCGGCGCACACACTGCCACCTGGTCGGGAACGATTCGTCTTTTCAGACTCGGAAGCCAACTCGCGGTCTAGGGTGCGGGCGGCAGGCGGCAGGAAAGGGAAAGGTCACGAACCGGCGCGGACGATACCGCATGCGGCGGGCGGGGCACAAGACGATGCCGGTGCTTTTGCGATGTGGACGGCGGCCGGAATGGCCGCGATCGCGGTGTCAGGCGGCTGACAGGCGCGGTCGAGACACACTGTGAGCAGCGCCACGGCGAGTCCGGCGCCCACAGCCCGGAACGGTCGGCTGAAGATGAACATTCCATGACACTCCGCGTGGCGGGCCGCAGCGGCGGCCCATGGACTCGGACTGTAGTCCCGGGCGTTATCCAGAAAAACAGGCTAATCGTGAATTTATTGTTCGTTTATGGCATACAATGAGGCATGGACCAGCTCGTGGCCATGCGCAGCTTCGTGCGTGTCGCGGATCTGCACTCCTTCACCCGCGCGGCGGACGCGCTCGGGCTGTCGCGCGCGGTGGTGAGCACGCACGTCGCCGATCTCGAGAAGCACCTGCGCTGCCAGCTGCTCCAGCGCACCACGCGTCGCGTCGGGCTCACGGCCGACGGCGCGGAGTACCTCACGCGCTGTCAGAGGATCCTCGCCGAGCTCGACGCCGCGGATGAGGCCGTGCGGCGCACGCGGCTCGCGCCCCAGGGCCGGCTGCGGGTCGATGTGCCGGTGGAGTTCGGCCGCGCGCTGCTGATCCCGGCGTTGCCGCAGTTCACCGCACGCTACCCGGAGCTGCAGCTCGAGGTGCAGTTCAACGATCGCGTGGTTGACATGATCGCCGAGGAGATCGACCTCGTGGTGCGCGTGGGGGCGGTGCGCGAGCCACACCTGGTAGCGCGGCGCGTGGTGGGAACGCGGCTCCTCACCTGCGCCTCACCCGAGTATCTGCGCACGCACGGCGTGCCGGCCATGCCCGAGGACCTGCGCCGTCACAAGATGGTCGGCTATCTGCCGACCGGCACGCGCCGTGCGCACCGCTGGCTGTTTCAGCGCGGCCCGCAGCGCATACGACTCTCGCTCCCTTTCAACATTGCGTTCAACTCCGCCGAGGCCGAGATCCGCGCGGCGATCCGTGGCGCGGGCGTGGTGCAGTCCATGGACCTCATGGTGGCCGAGGCGCTCGCGCTCGGCCGCCTGCAGGTCGTGCTGCCGGACTGGTCGGCGCCGGGGAAACCGATTTCGGTGGTCTGCCGCGCCGCCGTGCGTGACTCGCCGAAGATCCGAGTGTTCGCGGATTTCGCCGCGGAGCTGCTGCGCCGCTACCGCCAGCGCGTGGACGCGCTGCTCGGGTTACCCGCGTGAGTCCGCATCCCGCACACGCTGACCGCGTGCGCCAGCCTCAGCGCCCGGAGCGCCCCGCCAGCTGATCGAGCGCCCGGATCTGCCGGACGGTCGAGTCCGAGTCCGGCAACACCTGATTGGCCTGGCGGACGAACCCTTCGACCTGCGCCGGTGCGAGCGGCGGGCTGATGAGATATCCCTGGGCGAAGTCGCAGCCGAGGCGCCGCAGCAGGTTCCACGCCGCCGCATCCTCCACTCCTTCCGCCACCACCTTCAGCCCCATGCTGTGACCGAGCTCGATGGTCGAGGTGACGATGGTGACAGCGCCCGGGTCGGCGGGCGACATGAAGGAGCGGTCGATCTTCAGCTCATCCACCGGCAGCACCGAGAGCTGCGACAGCGAAGAGTGGCCGGTGCCGAAATCGTCGATCGCGAAGCGTATTCCGGCGACGCGCAGCCACTGCATGTTGCGCACCGCGAGCTGCGGATCGCGCATCACGCCACCAGGTCGATTCAACCTCGCTCGTGCTGGAGATCCACCGAGAGCGCGGTGCGTCGGCCGCGCGCTCGATGTCCCACAGCGCTGATGATGCAAAATGTCCGTCATGTACTCGAACACATGGACATTTTGCATCAGTCCGCAACCGGAGGCTGCATCGCCAGCTCCTGACGCCGACGTTGCGCTTCAGCGGTAGCGGGCGAGCACCTTCTCGAGCCCCTGCGAGCCCGGCGACAGCACCTCGTACGGCAGGCTGTTGAGCGGTGCATCGGGCGTGCCGTTCACCTGGTGGAACTCGTTCTGCGAGCGCTCCACGTACAGGAGGCCGGTGAGGTACTCCCCGGCTTTGATGCGCTCCTGGATCTGCGCGGCCGCGCGGCTGCGGTTGGTCGGATCATAGGCGGAATCGAGCTTGCGCAGGACGATGCGGCTGCCATCGTGCAGCACCACGGGCAGTGCCTCGCCCTCCCCGTAGTCGGCCGTGATCTCGCGCTCGAGCGGCACGAAGTCCGCGTGCACCGCGGGCTCGTAGTGCTCGCGCGTGTACGCGTAGCTCTTGGTGGAGCCCTCGTGATCGTTGAAGGTCACGCAGGGTGAGAGCACATCGATCAGCGCGAAGCCCTCGTGCTTCAGGCCCGCCTGGATGAGCGGCACCAGCTGCTGCTTGTCGCCGGAGAAGCTGCGCGCCACGAAGGACGCGCCGAGTGTCATCGCCAGCAGCACCGGATCGATGGGCGGCTGGAAGTTGGTCTCGCCCTTCTTCGCCTTGGTGCCGACGTCGGCGGATGCCGAGAACTGCCCCTTGGTGAGCCCATACACACCGTTGTTCTCGATGATGTACAGCATGTTCAGATTGCGGCGGATGGCGTGGCAGAACTGCCCGAGGCCGATCGAGAGCGTATCGCCATCACCCGAGACGCCGATGTAGATGAGGTCGCGGTTCGCGGCGTTGGCGCCCATGGCGATGGACGGCATGCGCCCGTGCACCGAGTTGAAGCCGTGACCGCCGCCCACGAAGTAGGCCGTGGTCTTGGACGAACAGCCGATCCCCGAGAGCTTCACCACGTTCTGCGGCTCAAGCCCGAGCCCCCAGCACGCCTCGACGATGGCCGCGGTGATCGAATCGTGCCCGCAGCCGGCACAGAGAGTCGATAAGGCGCCCTCGTAGTCGCGCCGGGTGAGGCCGAGCGCGTTCTTCGGCAGCGAGGGATGGGCGACTTTGGGCTTGGCAATGAAGGTCATGTCGGTTCTCTCGGCAGTGCGGTGATCTCAGCCATGCGCGGCATCCCGCGATGCCACGCGCGCGCCCGGTTGCAGCTCCGCGAGCACGCCCTCGACGATGAAGTGCGATGAGATCGGCAGCCCGCTGTAGTGCAGCAGCGAGCGCAGCTTCGCCTTGTCGACCGCCGTCTCGAGGGTGAGCAGCTGGCGCAGCTGCGCGTCGCGATTCTGCTCGACCACGAACAGCAGCTCGTGGGCGGCCAGGAACTTCTCCACGTCCTCGCTGAAGGGGAAGGCGCGCACCCGCATGTAATCGAGCGTAACGCCGTGCTGCTTGAGCACATCGAGCGCCTCGCGGATCGCACCGTCGCAGCTGCCGAGTGACACCAGGCCGACGCGGCCGCCGGCGGTTGCATCGATCACCGCGCGCGGCACGAGCCGCTTGGCGGTGGCCCACTTCTTCAGCAGCCGATCGAGGACGATCTGGTATTCGGCGGCATCCTCGGTGTAGGCGCCGTACTGGGTGTGTCCCGAACCGCGGGTGAAGTAGGCTGCCTTGGGATGCACGCCGGGGAGTGTGCGGTAGCCGATGCCATCGCCGTCTTTGTCGAGAAAGCGGTAGAACTTCTCGAGCTTGAGAACCTCCTCCTTGCCGAGCATCTTGCCGCGATCGGGACGGTAGTTGTCGTCCCACTCGAGGTCGCGGCACATCCAGTCGTTCATGCCGATGTCGAGGTCCGACAGCACGAGCACCGGGGTCTGCAGGCGCTCGGCGAGATCGAAGGCCTGTACCGCCAGGTAGAAGCACTCCTCGGGGTTGGAGGGGTAGAGGCACACATGGCGCGTGTCGCCGTGGGAGGCGTAGGCGGAGAGCAGTAGATCGCCCTGCTGGGTGCGGGTCGGCATGCCGGTGGAGGGACCGACGCGTTGGATGTCGAAGATCACCACCGGCACCTCGGCGTAGTAGGCGAGGCCGAGGAACTCGTTCATGAGCGAGATGCCGGGTCCCGAAGTGGCGGTAAAGGCACGCGCACCGTTCCACATCGCGCCGATCGCCATGCCGACCGCGGCCAGCTCGTCCTCCGCCTGGATGAAGGCGAAGTTGCGCCGCCCGCTCTGCGGGTCGACGCGCATGCGGTCGGCGAACATCTTGAAGGCGTCCATCAGCGAGGTGGAAGGGGTGATCGGGTACCAGGCGGCGACCGTCGCCCCGGCGAACAGGCAGCCGAGCGCCGCGGCCGTGTTGCCATCGATCATGATGTGCCCGGCGGTCTGCTCCATCTGCGCCACGTGCAGCGGCAGCGGGCACTCGAAGTTTGCGCGCGCGTAGTCGTAGCCGAGCTGGATGGCTTTCATGTTGCTCTCGACCAGCTGCTGCTTCTTCGCATAGGTCTCGGCGAGCAGCGCGCGGATCTGCGCCAGGTCGAGACCGAGCAGCGCGGCGAGCACGCCGGCGTAGCAGATGTTCTTCATCAGGATGCGCGTGCGCACGCCGTTGAAGTTCTCGTTGCACAGCCGTGCGAGCGGCACGCCGAGCACGGTGATGTCCTCGCGCTTCAGCAGCGCCGGCCGCGGCCAGGTCGAGTCATACACCAGGAAGCCGCCGGGAGAGACCTCCCTCACATCGCGCGCGTAGGTCTCGGCGTTCATCGCCACCATGATGTCGACCGCGCCCGAGCGCGCCACGTAGCCGTCCTTGGTGACGCGGATCTCGTACCAGGTCGGCAGTCCCTGGATGTTGGAAGGGAAGTAGTTCTTGCCCACCACCGGGATGCCGCTGCGGAAGATCGACTTCATCAGCAGCGTGTTGGCGCTCGCCGAGCCGGTGCCGTTCACCGTGGCGATCTTGATGGTGAAGTCGTTGACGCGCGTCAAGTTGGCTTTCGACATGGTGAGCTTCGCTTCAGGCAATCTTGGGCTTCTTCGACTCGAGCGCATCCGCCTCGTCGGAGGCGTGCGGCCAATGCAGCTCGGACTTCTGCATGTCCCAGGCGGCCGTCGGGCAGCGCTCGGCGCACAGACCGCAGTGCACGCACAGGTCCTCGTCCTTGACCATCACCCGAGCGGTCTGCGGCAGCGGCGCCGACACGTACAGCGGCTGGCTGAGGTTCAACGCCTTCGCCTTGAGGCGCGTGCGCAGCTCCGCCTCCGCGCCGTTGTGCGTGATGGTGAGACAGTCGACCGGGCAGATATCGATACAGGCATCGCACTCGATGCAGAGCTTCGCAGTAAACACCGTCTGCACGTCGCAGTTGAGACAGCGCTGCACTTCCTGCTCCACCTGCTCGGCGGTGAAGCCGAGCTCGACCTCGATGTTGAGCTTCTTGAAGCGCTCCTTGAGCGACACGTGCGGCATCAACCGCCGTTCCACCGGTGTGTAGTCGTTGGCGTACGACCACTCGTGCATGCCCATCTTGCGGCTCTGCAGGTTCATGCCGGGCGGCAGACGATCGTGCACGGACTCGCCCTGGCAATGGCGATGGATCGAGATGGCCGCCTGGTGGCCGTGCTCGACGGCCCAGATGATGTTCTTCGGCCCGAAGGCCGCATCTCCGCCGAAGAACACCTGCGGGTGCGTCGATTTAAAAGTCACCGTGTCGATCACCGGCACGTCCCACTTGTCGAACCTGATGCCGAGATCGCGCTCGATCCAGGGGAAGGCGTTTTCCTGGCCGATCGCGAGGATCACATCGTCCGCCGGCAGGAACTCCTCGCCCACGATGCGTTCGGCGCTGATGCGGCCCTGCGCATCGAGCTCGTACTCCATCTTGTCGAACTGCATGCCCGCGAGGCGGCCGTTCTCGATGACGAACGCCTTGGGCGAGCGGTTGACGACGATCTCGACGCTCTCCTCCTCGGCGTCCTCGAGCTCCCACTCCGAGGCCTTGAAGAAGCCGCGCGGCTTGCGCGCCATTACCTTGACGCTGTCGGCGCCAAGCCTGAGGCTGGTGCGGCAGCAGTCCATGGCGGTGTTGCCCACGCCGATGATGAGCACGCGCTTGCCGACCCGGTCGATGTGCCCGAAGGCCACCGACTCGAGCCAGGCGATGCCGATGTGGATGTTGGCGGCGCCTTCCTCGCGGCCGGGAAGCTTGAGCTCCTTGCCCTTCGGTGCGCCCGAGCCGACGAACACCGCATCGAAGCCGCCCTGGGTGAGGAGCTCCCGCATGCTGCTCACGGGAGTGTTGAGCCTCAAGTCGACCCCCATGTCGACGATCATGGCGATCTCCTCGCTCAGCACCGTGGCCGGGAGGCGAAACGAGGGGATGTTGGTGCGCATGAGCCCGCCAGGCTCGCCGTACTGCTCGAAGATGGTGACTTCGTAGCCGAGCGGCATGAGATCGTTCGCAACCGTGAGCGAGGCGCAGCCGGCGCCGATGCAGGCGACGCGCTTGCCGTTCTTCAGCCGCGGGATCTTCGGCAGCCGCGCGCTCACATCCTCGCGATGATCGGCGGCGACGCGCTTGAGGCGGCAGATCGCCACCGGCTTCGTCTCGATGCGACCGCGCCGGCAGGCCGGCTCACACGGCCGGTCACAGACGCGCCCGAGGATGCCCGGAAACACGTTCGAGTGCCGGTTCACCATGTACGCGTCGGTGAAGCGGCCCTGTGCGATCAGTCGGATGTATTCGGGAACATCGGTGTGAGCCGGGCAGGCCCACTGGCAATCCACAACTCGATGGTAATGGTCCGGATGGGAGGTATCGGTCGGTTCCATTCAGTGCTCGGGCCTTAAGCCCTCGAGCCCTCGGGTAGCAGCAGGGGATGGTGAGTATAGGGGCGCGCGATGGTTTGTCATCGGCGTTAATGCGCGGAACGTCTCGCCGCGCACGGCCGACACGCATATATTGCGCTGCAGCAATCCGGCCGTCCAGTGCGGGTTCTATACTGGAGCGGTCATGTCCGAGCCGGTCGCGACCGAGATCCGCCTGCGGCGCGCCTCGCGCGTGCTCGAGGTGACCTTCACCGACGGCAGCCGCTTCGAGCTGCCCTTCGAGTACCTGCGCGTGCACTCGCCCTCAGCCGAAGTCAAAGGTCACGGACCCGGCCAGGAGGTGCTGGTCCTCGGCAAGGAGAACGTCGGCATCAGAGCCGTTGAGCCGGTCGGTCAGTACGCCGTGAAACTGGTATTCGATGACGGGCACGACACCGGGCTCTACACGTGGAAGTATCTCCACGAGCTCGGGCGTGAGCGCGAGGAAAAGTGGGCGCGCTACCTCGCGCGCAAGGCGCGCGACAGCCGCTGAGCGATCGCGGCACTCACGGTGTATCACGCATGTCCGCTGCGTTGAGCGTTCGGTGCCCATCCGAAGACGCGCGATGAATGCATTTACACCACAGTCAGGCGGATACCTAACTAATGCACAAGGGTACATCGCAATCGGCACTTCGCTCGCGGCGGCACCGCGCATTCGACTGCACCGCGCGCCGTGCGAACACCGCACAAAATGTGCGGCCTCGAAAAGAAGCTGCGCGGCACCCGAAAAGCAAAACGGACCGGACATCGCTGTCCGGCCCGTTTCGCTATGCAAGACCCCCCGTAACGGCCGGGATTCTGCGCGTGACTGAAGAAAAAAATCAACAGCGATCTGAGCGGTGCACCGCTCATGATCGTCTAGAATGTGTCTGAATTCCGGATGACCCTTCCGACGATGGCCATGGCAGAGCAGCGCCCCACCACGGACTTCGGCTTCGAGCGCGTGCCCCTTGCAGAGAAAGCGCGCCGCGTCCGCTCCGTGTTCGACTCGGTGGTCGAGCACTACGACCTGATGAACGACCTGATGTCCGCGGGCACGCACCGGCTGTGGAAGCGCTTCACGCTGGCGCTCGCGAATCTGCGGCCCGGGCAACGGGCGCTCGATGTCGCCGCCGGGAGCGGGGATCTCGCCGTGGGTCTGGCACGACAGGTCGGTCCCCGGGGACTCGTCGTGCTGAGCGATGTCAATAGCGCGATGCTCGCGCGTGGCCGCGACCGGCTGATCGACGCCGGTATCGTCGGCAACGTCGCCTTCGTACAAGCGGACGCGGAGCGGTTGCCGTTTTCCGACCAGACTTTCGATTGCATCACCATCGGCTTCGGCCTGCGCAACGTCACGGACAAGCCCGCCGCGCTCGCGGCGATGCGCCGCGCACTCAAGCCCGGGGGGCAGCTGCTCGTGCTCGAGTTCTCCCAGCCGCGCCTGCCCGCATTGAAGCCGCTCTACGACGCGTACTCCTTCCGCGTGCTCCCGTGGCTCGGCCGCATGGTGGCGGGTGACGAGGCGAGCTATCGCTACCTCGCCGAATCGATTCGCATGCATCCGGATGCCGACACCCTATTGAAGATGATGCAGACGGCCGGACTCGAAGCCTGCCGCTACCACACCCTCGCCGGCGGCATCGTCGCCGTGCATCGCGGCTACCGCTCCTGAGCCAGGCGACGCCATGCTGACCTCGATACTCGAGAACCTGCTGAACCGCGGCCTGCCACGCTCGCCTCGGGCGCGGCAGCTCCTCGCCAGCCTGAGCGCACGGAGCGTGGCGCTGGTCGTGCCCGATGTGGTGCGGCTGCGCCTCACCTCAACCGGCCAGACGCTCGCCGTGACCCGCGATGATGCGCCGGCCGATGCCACGCTCACGGGCGGTGCGCTGAGCCTCCTCGCGCTCGCCGGTGACTCGGCGCAGGCCGTCGTGCAGCGCGGCGACGTTGCCATCACCGGCGACAGCGATGTCTCACAGCGCTTCCGTGAGCTCGTGCAGCTGCTGCGACCGGACCCCGAGGAGGAGCTGTCGCTCCTGATCGGGGACGTGCCGGCCCATCAGCTCGCGCGACTCGCACGGCTCGGCACCTCCTTCGGCGCGCGCGCCGCGGACACCACCTTGCGCAACCTCGCCGAGTACCTCGGCCACGAGCGCGGCGACCTGGTGTCGCGCAACGAAGGCGAGCAGTTCCTGCGCGGCGTGGACGCGGTCCGCGAGGGTGTCGATCGGCTGCAGGCGCGCCTCGATCAGCTCGCGCGGCGACGCGGCGCCCCGTGACGCGGACCGCGCCCCCGTGAAGGCGCGCGTGCTGGTGCGGCTGCTCGAGATCCAGCGCGTGCTGCTGCGGCACGGCCTGGACGACTACGTCCGCGCGACACACCTGTACCGGCCGCTGCGCTTCCTGTTCTTTCTCTCGCCGCTCGTGTGGTTCGAGCGTCGCCGCACGGTGAGCCGCGGCGCGCGTCTGCGCCTGGCGCTGGAAGAGCTCGGACCGATCTTCGTGAAGTTCGGCCAGGCCGTATCCACCCGG
>Ga0306926_10008862_pt1 | contig 11039 bp, 10 predicted proteins | sample flu12Cox44000178_FD_203759 | JGI IMG/M metagenome (GOLD analysis project Ga0306926, IMG submission 203759) | Lab enrichment of tropical soil microbial communities from Luquillo Experimental Forest, Puerto Rico - flux8day.12C.oxic.44.000.178 (v2)... | ecosystem: Environmental > Terrestrial >...
TGGACGTCTTCAATCCGGATAAACGCCTGTTGCTCTACTTGACCGCTAGGACAACCGGTCCCCCGACAGGGTCCGTGAGACCCAGCCCGCCGCCCAGATCGTCAAGCGTCTGCCGGAAGCTGTCGAGTGTGGCAACCATGTGACGCCGACCGGCAGCCAGTGCCTCCGCGCTCTCCCACTCCGCGATGATGCAGTACCGTCCTTCGCCAGTCTTGATGATGTTGGCATGGCGCATGCCTAACCAACTCTCCCCGATATTTCGGTGAGCGCCCAGAAAGGCTTCCTCCATGCCCGGCTTGACCTTGAAACGCACGACATTGAACGCAGTCATCGCTACCTCCGGCCGTTGGGGAACTGCCCTTCCCGAGAAATGTACAGTTGGTACTGGGTGACAAGAAGCACACAATTAGACTTTAGGCGGGAAGCGCAACACGACCCGAGCCGAAGGAGTGCAAGGAAAAGCTTCGGCAGGCCTAGGTCGTGTACTCGTTCGTTAGGGACTGTTTCTCTGTCGAAAAGCACACATGCGGCGACAGCCTTGGAATGTCGCCTATTGGCCCGGAGCGGAAGTTGAACCGGCTTGCCAATCGAACCGCCAGAACACCGTGGAAGTAGCCGGCTACTTGGATGATCGCTGCTGCCGGGCTAATTGATGCCTTGGCTGCTGTCGTCGAGCATCCTGAACGAGTGCTCGAGCTCCGACGACATCGGTACGCCCAACCGCTCGCCGGTCGGCAGACGGTCCATCAACCATTTCTGGTAGAGCGGCACCAAGTCGTGGTTGGTGGCGAGCTTACGGAAAGTGCGCTCGACCACGTCAGCAAGCTGCGGCTCGCCTTTGCGGAACATGATGCCGTAGGGGTCATAGCTCAGAAAGTCGCCCGCCACCATGAACTTGTCCTGCGCCTTGTGCCGCGCGATCAATCCATAGAGGAGAATGTCGTCGGTGGCGAAGGCCTGCGCCTTTCCGTCGACGAGCAACTGGTAGGACTGCTCATGGTCGGTCGTCGCCACGACGGTCAGCCCCAGCGAGAACTTCTTGTTGGCGATTTCGATCGCACGTTCGTTGGTCGTACCCCGGGTTACGACGATCGTCTTGCCCTTGAGATCGGTAATGCCAGAGACGGCCGAGGCTATCGGCACCATCAACTTCGTACCCGCGATATAGATCGTCGGGGAAAAGGCGACGCGCCGCGCGCGATCGGGGCTGGCCGTAGTCGACCCGCATTCGAGGTCGATCTTGTTGTTCAGTACGGCCGGGATGCGGGTTTCCGGCGTCACTTTGACGTAGGTTTCGTCGACCTCGGCGCCGATCTCCCCGACGATCTCCATGCATAGCTCCAAGCTGTAGCCGATCGGCCGATTGGCCTGGTCGAGGTATGAGAAGGGCGGCGAGGCCTCGCGGTAGCCGAGGCGCACCGCATGTGTGCGCTTGATACTAACGAGCGTCGGGCTCAACCCGACCTCCTGCGCTGGCGCCGGCGTGGAAGCCAAGAGGGCCACAAGCGCCACCGTGAGTAGCCGATTTGCCAGGTCCGGCATTTGCTAGCCCTCCTCGTTGCCGTACTTACGACTGAGCGGAGGCGGATGTTTGAATCCTGAACTAGATGCGGCGTCTACAACGGATTGACGAAGTTCAGTCTACAAACTGGCGCACTCTCGTTGTGTGGCAAAGACCACACTTCAGCGAAATCTTGACGGCTGAGAGTTGCGCAAGAATTGATTCGTCGCTGGCGGCGTTTATTGCCATTGCGCTGATGTCAACGAACCCATGGTCGTTGTGACCGAGTGTCTTCGTGATCTAGAGCTGTCGTCTGATTTTGGCCCGTAGCCGACATAGTTTGGATGTCGAGGCATGCCCGCTTTCGAGGGCAAAGCGGACAATGACACCGACAGGCTGCTATGTCGGCTTATGACCCATAGCGGACCTCGCCGTCTCGCAAAATCGTCACTTGATTGGCAGGCGTAAGCTCGCAAGGTCAGTGCCCACCATGATGCTGCCGGTGAAGCCGCCTTCTTCTGCTGCCTTTCTGTAGTCCGCTTCCGACAGGGGTCCTCCCGGCACCTTGAAGGGGTACTGCTGCTGCGCCCCAAGTGGCGGAATCAAATGGGTAAGTATCAGGTACTTGGCACCCGCACGTCTGGCCATCGCAGCAAGATCAGGCACTGAACTTTGGCGAAGGTAGGCATATGGGTACATCCCACTACCTTTTCCCGGAGCCATCACTGGATGGATCGCCGAATGCACGATGATGTCCGCCCCGTGGGCTAATTTCTCGACCTGGTCCGACGTTGAAGAACTGCGTGGAGGGGCCGGCACGTCGTTTCCGGCATCACCGCCGATGACCACGCTGCCGGCGGGTGTGTCCACGCGATAGGATGCATGACCTGCTATATGTGTTGACCGAATAGCGCTCACTCTCACTTCGCCGGAGGACCACACGACCTGCGGGTCGTCTGTCGGATGAAAGGTGATCGTATTGATCAAGTCGGCAGGGCCGCCTGCCGTGCGCTCCTTAACCTCCGAGTGACGTTGCGCAATTTCGCCGGATTGTATGAATGCATCACCAATATGCGCCGTGAACTTGCTGCAGCTTATCGTTACGCCCTGTGGCGAAACGACATCGGCGCTGCAGACAACATCGAGTTTCGGTCCCATCGCATTGAAAGTCCAACGGAGCTGGACCAGGTCCGCAAAGTCGTCGGTATGGTCGTTGTGCATATGGGTGAAGAACACCGCATTGAGTTGCTCTGGCCCGACGCCAAGCTGCGACAGGCGCATCGTGGTGCCGCGACCTGTGTCGAACTGCAGCTTTATGGCGCCGCAGTCATTTGCATCGTCTCCATAACGAACCAGCGTTCCCGCACCTGCGAGACCGTTAAAAGACTGTGGGCCGCCCTGTGTCCCGGTCAACGTCACGATGAGGCACGGCGCTGCTTCCGCTCTCGAATTGCTAGTCGCAGTCAAAGCAGCGGCAAGCAATGCCGCCATGAAGAAGAATCCCTTCATTGTCGACCTCCCGCGCACTACGCCCTTGCAAAGGGTATTTGCTTAACGCCAGTCAAGACTGGACGTCGAAGGCAAGAATTACAAACATCTGCAATTGGCCCTCAGCGGACATCGGGCCCGCAATTGGTGATGTCCGCTTCTGACCCAACGCGGACCTGCGCGCGTTCCGGCGCGAGGCGCGATGCGCCCCTTAAGCCGCCATGACTCCCCTGCATGGAGGAGTGCGATGGTCCGTCGACAAGCCATGTGGCAAGCTTCCGCCGCTGACCGTCAGAAGGAATTGGCGTATGGATGATCTCCTAATGGCTGCCCTGAGCGGCGACGAGAAGCGGGTCGGCCAGCTTTTGGCCGGCGGTGCGGATGCCAATCATACCGATGGCAATGGCTGGACGGCATTGATCGGTGCCGCTGCGCGGGGCCATGACGCGGTCATTGAACGACTCCTGATCGCCGGCGCCGAGGTCGAGCGCACCGACGTCAAGGGCTTGACAGCCCTGATGCGCGCTGCCGAAGGCGGCCATATAACCATTGCCGACCGCTTGCTAGCCGCCAAGGCGAAGGTCGACCACGCCGACAACAAGGGAAAGACCGCGCTAATGCGGGCCGCAGAGAATCGCCGTGTCGCAATGGTCGATCAGCTCATCAAATATGGCGCGAACGTCAACCATGCCGACAAGCGTGGCAAGACCGCCCTGATGCGTGCAGCTCTGGGCGGCGACCGTACGACCGTCGACCATCTTGTGAAAGCCGGCGCCGACGTGAACCTAGCTGACGCTAGTGGCTGGTCAGCGTTGATCTGCGCCGCGGCGGGCGACGCAGCCATCGTCAAACAACTGATCACTGCGGGTGCCAATACGAAGCACGCGGCCAAGGACGGAATGACGGCGCACAAGCGAGCCCTTGCAACGGGCCGCAAGGAAGTGGCGGAACTCCTTTAGTCCCGAGAAGCACACGGTCGATCTGCTGCCTTGATCGTGCCGCCGCTTCTGCTTCTGGCCCAAAGCGGACATTCATCGATCGCCTACCAACGCCGGCTTTTGACCCAAAGCGGACATCCCACTCGCAACTCGCAACGTCGGTTATTGTCCATTTGGTCTGTGGATCAGGCAGCGCTCGGCCGGGCCTTCATGCGCCTGGTCCGGCGTGAGGCGGCATCGGGACAACACAGGGCCGGCCACTACGGCCTCGACTAAGCTCCCTGCCGGGCGCTCAGGACGGCGTAGTTGTTGCAGGCCGCCCCTGAGCACCATTCCATCCGATCAAGCGGCGGCATTCCAGAACCGGTGAAGGGCGGCCGCGTCGCCATTGAACAAGTTGCGATCGCAGCGGTCGAGGCCTTGGACGATTCTGGTGTGGGCGTGAGCGCGGTGGCCCGCACTCTCGTCGCCGGCATATTGCCAGAGCCGCCAACCGCTCGTTGCCCAGGCCAGCGGGATCTCAGGCGAGTCATGATAGTCGACGACCCAAAGGCCGCAGCGCGCGACGATCGAGTCGGGCGTGATCCGGGCGCCGAAGCTCAGGCCCGACAGCATGGGATCGCCGTTGGCCCAGGTCGGATGCACGTAGACGAGCGGCAACCGGCCCGTGGCGCTGGCCACCGCCTGCACGAAAGCCTCGGCCTGTTCGAGCGTCATGGAGTTCGAGGGATCGCCTTCATTGGCCTCGAGGTCCAGGGCAAGGAGGGTCCCTGGGGCGGGCCGAGAAGAGTCCAGGAAGAACGCTGCCTGCTGCGCGCCGGGCGAATCACCCTTGCCGAAATGATAGGTGCCCCACAGCAATCCTGCCGCCTCGGCCTGCGGCCGTCGCGCAGCACACGCGGGGTCGGCATAGAAGTCGCCTTCGCTCGCCTTGTGGATGACGGCGAGGATGTTGCTCGCGCGTACCAATCGGAAATCGGAGACAGTTGTGTTTGCGCTAATGTCGATCACCACATCCAGTCCCTGGGTTGCGCGGCTAGGCGGTGCCGACGCGATCGGATATTGAGCCGGCGGATTTTGGACTGGCGGGGTTTGCCGATACTGATCCGGTGCCACGGAGGCCTGACGGGGCGCCGGAGGTGCGCCGCATCCTGTCGTCGCTGCAGCAGCCAGGCCCGAGAGAACGTTCCTGCGAGAAATCATGCAGCGACAGTAGGGTGTTGACGGCGCGTGGCAACGCCCACAATACACGGCCAACATCGAAACGGCCGCAGACTCCTTCAAGATGACCAAGGCCTTTCTCGACGAGAGCCCTTGAATAGTGAGCCAGACCGCGACGGCAGGTGGTCGAGCGCTTTCGGCGTGTCCGCTCTTGGCCCGAAGCAGACAGTCGGAGTTCCTTGGTCAATGTCTGTTTTGGGGCGTAAAGCAGACAGGCGGCGACGACCCTGCGATGTCGCCTTTTGACCCAAGCGGACATGGTCTGGCGAAAGCTCGCGCCCGAGAAGGAATGCTGAAAGAAGGGAGTGAAGCGGGCGATCTAGGCATGGATCGCCCGCCCTCTTTGTGTTCTACGGCACGGCCTCGCTGATGGCCGGTCCGCCCGACCAGTGGTACCGGCGCAGGGCGCTCTCGGCCCCGCTGACACGGAAGGTCAGCACGAACGGCACCGACAGCGGTCGCACCACAGCAAGACGCAGCTCGCTCCGGCCGTAGAGCTCGGCCAGGAACGCGATCGCCCGGTCGCCCGACAGCGCAAGCACGCTGCCGTCGGCGTTCGCCATCCAGGCGCCGGCGACGAAGCGGCCGCCGTCTAGACTCTGCCTCACATCAACCGCGGCGCGACCAAACGGAAGCCCGTCGATGTCGACGCGCACCACCGTCCGGTCCTCCGAGCCATCGACGCGCAGGCTGGCCGGGCGGCTTTGCCCGCGTTCCTCGGCGACGCCGAGCACCATCGCCACCGGCCATTTGGTGCCGTTGGCATGGTTGCGCGCGTCGACCACGACCCAATTGCCGGGAGCACGGTCGTTCTCTGGCGGCGCGGCGTGCGCGGCGACGGCGGAGAAGGCCAGCACGGCGGCGACGGACAGCATTGGTTGAAAGCGTTTCATGGCAGCACCTGATTTCGGCATAAAAAAAGCGGCCTCCCGGCCGCACGCGCGAAATCGCGAGATGCTAGCCGGCGTGAGTTATGTCCCAGGGGACGGCAACGAGGGACATGCCGAGGCAAAGGCCTTCGGCAGCCGACGTAAACCGCCCTCCAATCGAGTCGAGGTTGATCATGCGGGGCCACATACACCCGTCGCGCTCGGGACGCCAGAGGCCAAATAAGATTCGAGTCCGGTGTTGCAGACTCGGCACAGTGGCCACGCGACCTTTGAACAGAGCGCCCTCGCTTGGGGCCTTCGTACCGGCGACCCGCCAAGGGTCAGCTGCACAGCAGATGCTGGTGCGCTAGCGGCGAACGCGCCCGAGGGCGAGGAAGCGCGACATGGCGCGCTCGCCGGCGAAAGCGAAAACTCGCTCAGCGCCACGAGAACGCAGCTGCAATGGCCAGTGTAAGTGGCATCTGTACTCTAAGCCGCGCGCCTACGAGGTGTTGGAACTGTCAGCGATGTCCGCTCATTGCCCTTAGCGGACATTAGCCGGGCGCCTATCGATATCCGCTTTTGACCCAGAGCGGACATCGGGCCTGGCCCTGGACCATCCTGGCGGCATGCGCATGGTGCGCACGTCCGTGCGTGGGCAAAATAGCAACAGGGCAACGCCGTCGAACGCCGAGATGGTAGTATGGGACGGACGGACGAAACACTGGGGAAAGTGCGATGGTGAAGGTCGCGCCGCGGCGGCTGGTCTTAAAGGCTGCTAGCCTGCTGCCGATGGCTGTAGGCGCGTGTGGCCCTGTCGCGCGCGGGCCGGCGGTCCCAGTCGCCCAGACGACGCAGGCGAGCGTCCTCGGGGTGCCCAACGAGCGCTTCTTCCCCTTTAGCAGCAACGCCGCCCTGGAAAGTGAGATGGTCGCCGCCATCGACCGTCAGCGCCGTGCACTCGGGCTCAGGAACTACGCCGACCTGCCGGAACTGCAACTCCTGGCCGTTTCAGGGGGCGGCGAAAACGGCGCCTTCGGCGCAGGCCTCTTGTGTGCCTGGAGCGTGCAGGGAACCCGCCCGACCTTCGAGTGGGTGACCGGCGTCAGCACCGGTGCACTGACCGCTCCTTTCGCCTTCCTTGGTTCGGCCTACGATCCGCAGCTGCGCGCGGTCTACACCACCCTCTCCCCCAGAGACGTGCTGACCACGCGCTTCCTGACGGCGGCGCTGTTCAGCGACGCCATGGCCGACAATGCGCCGCTCTTCAACACGATCTCGCGCTATCTCGACGAGCGGATGATGGCGGACATCGCCAAGGCATATGATGAGGGACGCTTGCTGCTGATCGGCACCAGCAACCTCGACTCCCAGGTACCGGTCATCTGGAACGTCGGCGCCATCGCCAAAAGCGGCCATCCGCGCTCGCTGGACGTCGTGCGCAAGATCCTGCTGGCTTCGGCGGCCATCCCTGGTGCCTTTCCGCCGTCAATGATTGATGTAACGCTCGACGGCAAGCCCTATCAGGAGATGCATGTCGATGGCGGGGCGTTCGCGCAGACCTTCCTCTATCCGGCATCCCTAACCAAACAGCGCCGCCAGAGGCTGGCGGCACATCAACGGGTGATTCCCGTCAAAGCCTACGTCATCCGCAACGGCCGCCTTGATCCGGAATGGGCGGTTACCGAGCGCCAGACGCTAGGCATCGCCGGCCGCGCCATTTCCACCATGATCGCGACAAGTGGCATCAACGACGTGGTGCGCATCTACAACACCACGCAGGACGACGACATCGAGTTTAACCTCGCCTATATCGGCCGCGACTTCGACATGAAACTGCCGCAGCCATTCGACCAGGCTTACATGCGGGCGTTGTTCGATTACGGCTATCAGAAGGCCATTCACGGTTACGACTGGGCGAAGAAGCCGCCGCTGCCCTAGATCGGGAGAAGAAGCCCAGATGGAGCTTCGGTGCGAAGTGCTCCAGGGCGATCGCGACCGGAATGAAGATCAGCAGCCAGTTCATACCTGCCTCACCGCCGCTCCCCCCGATTCGATCCACTTGGCATCATATAGCTTCACCGCGCGCAATCCTCCGCGAGGAGCTTGCAAAGGCCTGTCAGGACGCAGCATCAGTCGTCCAAATTGGACGGCTACCCGTGATTTGGTTGAAGTAGTGCGTTAAGCTGCCCACCAACAGTCGGGGGGAGAAATACGTGCGCCTTCCTGCGACAGCGGCTCTATTGGCGGCATTCGTTTGCAGCCCGGTCTTCGGCCAAACGCTGAAGGTGGGATCCAAGAACTTTGCCGAGCAGTTTATTGTCGCCGAACTCTATGCCGCGGCCCTCGAGGCGGTGGGCATCAGCGTCGAGCGCAAGATCAATCTCGGCCCGACGGCTGTGGTGCATGAGGCCCTGTTGGACGGCGCAATCGATCTATACCCCGAATACACGGGCACAGCGCTTGGGGCGGTCATGAAGGTCGCTACCGACACATTCTCGCCAAAGGAAGTATTTCAACAGGTCAAGGACTTCTATCAGCGGGAATACAAGCTGCTCTGGCTTCCCCCTTCCGCTGTCAACAACAGCTACGTCCTCGTTGTGAGACCTGAGACAGCGCAGGCGATGAAGCTCACGACGCTGTCCGATCTCGCCCGAGTGTCCAAGTCCCTGAAAATCGGTGCTGGTGCCGAATTTGGAGAGCGCCGCGACGGCCTGAAGGGCCTCGCAGACGTGTATGGAATCGAATTTGGCGAGTACCGCCAGTTTACTGACCTGCGCGGTCGATATGAGGCGCTGAAGCAGCAGCAAATCGATGTCGTAAACGGATTTTCGACTGACTGGCAGATAGCGGCAGCGGGACTCGTCGCGCTCGCAGACAACAAGGATCTCTTTCCTCCTTACGTACTTGCCCCAGTGGTGCGCATGGATACGGTGGCGGCCGACAAGACGGCCGTCGCGGCGCTGGATCGCGTGAACTCACTGATCGACAACGATGTCATGCGCGAGCTCAACCGGCAGGTCGAAGTGGACAAGAAGGATCCGCGCCAGGTCGCCGAAGCCTTTCTCAAGAAGAAGGGACTATTGCAGCGCTGAAGGGCGGCCCAACGGTACATCATGGGACAAGTAGCAGTTATGTCCGGATGGCCCTAAGCGGACATTCGCGGATCACCTAACGATGTCCGCTTCTGACCCAAAGCGGGTCTGGAGAAATGCTGCGAGATCCGTCTCAGAAGCGCCACTTCCGGACCAGGCCTTTCAAATCAAGTGTCCCCGCCTCCGCAATAGGTCTACCGTCAGAACAACAACATCTACAACACGGGAGGCGACGATGCTCGCGACGAGGTTCACGGAACTCGTTGGCTGCGCGATGCCAATCCAGCAGGCGGGCATGGGGGCGGCGGCGCCACCGGAATTGGCGGCGGCGGTGTCACAGGCCGGCGCCCTCGGGATGCTGGGCACTGCCCGGCCTGGGCTGACGGCAACTACGCTTGCCGATCTGCTCGCGACGCTGCGCTCGCTCACTGACAAACCATTCGGAGTCAACTTCATCGTGGCCCCGATCTTCCTCAATGGTACATCGACACGACCGCCCCTCGACCTGAAGTGCATCGAGATTGCTGCGCGCGCCGCGAAAGTCGTCGAGTTCTTCTACGGCGAGCCAGACCGGCGCCTTGTGGAGATGGTGCACGCGGGCGGTGCACTGGCCTGCTGGCAAGCTGGGTCGCGGGAGGAGGCGGTCGCGGCGGCCCGAGCTGGATGCGACTTCGTCGTTGCACAGGGCATCGAGGCAGGCGGACACGTTCGCGGGACGACTCCGACGATGACGCTGCTCAGCGAGGTGATCGCGGCGGTTGACATTCCGGTGCTTGCCGCGGGCGGCATCGGCACAGGGCAAGCGATGGCGGCGGCGCTCGCCGCCGGGGCAGATGGCGTGCGGATCGGGACGCGCTTTGTCGCCGCGGTGGAGGCGGCGGCGCATCCGCAATACGTCGCCGCCCTGATTCGCGCAGAGGCGCAGGACACTGCCTACACCGAGGCGTTTTCCGTTGGCTGGCCCGACGCACCGCACCGTGTTCTACGCTCGGCTATTGCGTCCGCTGAAGCCTTTCAAGGCGACGTGATCGGCGAGTGGAGCAGCCTGGACGGGACGCGAATGCCGATTCGCCGCTTCCAGGTTGGCGTTGCCGACAACACGACGACGGGAACGATCGAAGCGATGCCGCTCTGGGCAGGAGAATCTGTCGGTGCGGTAAAGCGTGTCCAACACGCAGCCGAAATTGTGCAGGAACTGGTAGAGGAAGCGGAACGGTCTCGATCGCAAGGAGAGCGGACTGTCGTGCCCGCCTCACCCTAGACTAGTGCCAACTGGCGCTGCCCTCGTCCATTACTGATGCGGCGTGCGGGCCGATGTCGCGTCGCTGCAAGGATCGATCTCGCAGGCTCAAGGCCATCACTGCCGAAACCTCTCCGAAGCATTACTAAGTCCGCTTATGGCCCAAAGCGGACACTCACAGATCATCTACAAATGTCCGCTATTGACCCAAAGCCGACGTGCCAAAGCCGGCTACTCGATCACCTGGTCGGCGCGCACCAGCATTGCCGTTGGTATCGTCTGGCCTAAAGCCTTCGCGGTCTTGAGATTCACCAACAGCTCGAACTTGGTCGGCTGTTCGACAGGAATTTGCGAAGGCTTCGCGCCTTTCAGGATCTTGTCGACGATAGCTGCAGCGCGGCGGTAGATCTCGGCTTCCGCAGGCGCGTAGCTCATCAGCCCGCCTTCCTCGACAAAGCCGTGAATGACCGAGACGGCCCACAAGGAACGGCTACGCGGCCTGCTCGCCCGCGGGGTGCCGCCTAGGCAGGCCGTACGGGCCATTCCGCACTCTTTTTAGAGCGCTTGGCGCTCACCTGCGCCGATGAGAGCAGCGCAGAAAACTGGTCGAGCCTACGGAGAGATATCCCGGGCCGAATATCCGAAACTGGTCGGGACGAACCCGGGTACGGCCGATGGCCTTCTCAC
>Ga0306926_10008865_pt1 | contig 11036 bp, 10 predicted proteins | sample flu12Cox44000178_FD_203759 | JGI IMG/M metagenome (GOLD analysis project Ga0306926, IMG submission 203759) | Lab enrichment of tropical soil microbial communities from Luquillo Experimental Forest, Puerto Rico - flux8day.12C.oxic.44.000.178 (v2)... | ecosystem: Environmental > Terrestrial >...
TGGCGCAAGGTATCGACAATCTCCGCAAGTACTGGGGCCTGAAGAACATGAAGAGCATCGACGGTCTACCGACCAGCTTTGCTCCAGATAGTATGGCGCCGCCGCACTGACGTACCGGGACCGCGTCCATGTCGGCGAATCAAGCTTCCGGTGAAAGCACGCGGTTGTACTTGATCGCGGTGCTCTTCGTACTCGTCAAGCCGGCGATCGGGAAGCTGCCGACCGACAATGTCAGGACAGCTGGCCTCACATGCAAGCGCGGCAAAGGGCGGCTGATCCGGTCTTATGCTTCACTGCGTCCGGGACACAAGTGAGCCATTCGTGAAAGGGGACACTATCCTTCGCGGGGCGCGCCCGCAAAGCGCTTGGCCTCCTCGGCGGCGCGGAACAATGCCTTCGCCTTGTCGACGCATTCCTGCTGCTCGGACTTGGGATTGGAATCGGCGACGATGCCGGCGCCGGCCTGCACGTACATCATTCCGTCCTTGATCAGGGCGGTGCGCAGGATGATGCAGCTGTCGAGCTCGCCCGCGGCGGAGAAGTAACCAACCGAGCCGGCGTAGAGCCCGCGCTTCTCCTTCTCCAGCTCGTCGACGATCTCCATCGCCCGCACCTTGGGCGCGCCCGAGACGGTGCCGGCGGGAAATCCCGCAACCATGGCATCGAGCGCATCCTTGCCGGCATCGAGCTTGCCCTCGACATTGGACACGATGTGCATGACCTGGCTGAAACGCTCGATCAGAAACTGATCGGTAACCGTCACGGTGGCGGTGCGCGATACGCGGCCCACGTCGTTGCGGCCAAGATCGAGCAGCATGAGATGCTCCGCGCGCTCCTTCGGATCCGCGAGCAGCGCGGTCTCGAGCGCCTTGTCCTCGGCCGGAGTAGCGCCGCGCGGCCGCGTGCCCGCCAGCGGCCGAATGGTCACGGTGCCTTCGCGCACGCGCACCAGGATTTCCGGACTGGAGCCCGCCACCGCAAAGCTCCCGAAATCGAGGAAATACAGGAAGGGCGCGGGGTTGATCCGCCGCAGCGCGCGATAGAGCGCAAACGGCGGCAGCTCGAACGGCGCCTGGAACCGTTGCGAGAGCACGACCTGGAAAATGTCGCCGGCGGCAATGTACTCCTTGGCAACCTCGACGCTGCGCTCGTACTCGGCGGGCGTCGTATTGGACGATGGCCACACCGTAAGCGAGCCCGACTTGACCCGCGGCGGAGAATGCGCAAGCGGGGCATCGAGCGCCTCCACAATGCCTGCGAGCCGCCTGCCTGCCCGCTCGAAGGCCGCCTCCGCCCGGACGCCGGCCTCCGGGCGCACCGGGGTCACAATGGTGATGGTATCGGTGACGGTGTCGAATACGACGACGAGCGTCGGACGCATCAGCAGGGCGTCTGGAATGCCGATCGGGTCGGGATTGGGGCTCGGCAGCTCCTCCATCAGCCGCACCATGTCGTAGCCGAGATAGCCGAAGATGCCGGCGGCCATTGGGGGCAGGGGATCCGGGATCTCGATGCGGCTCTCGGCAATGACGGCGCGCAGCGCCGAAAGTGGCCTCTCCTCGCACGGTCGAAAGTCGTTGCGTCCTTCCGAGCGGCGAAGGATCTCGGCGCGGCCGTCCGCCGTGCGCCAGACAAGGTCCGGATCAAGCCCGATGATCGAATAGCGCCCCCGCGCCTCGCCGCCCTCGACCGATTCCAGAAGAAAGCTCATCGGCCGCTGGCCGGCGATCTTGAGAAAGGCCGAAACCGGAGTCTCCAGATCCGCGACCAGCGTGGTCCAGACAATCTGCGCCTCGCCGCGCGCGTAGCGTCTGGCAAACGCGGTTGCTGGCGGCTCGATCTGCATGGCGGCAAATCAGTTGTCGTCGCCGCTGCCGCCGCCGACCGCCTGGTTCAGCGCACTTTGATTGATGGTGACGCCGACCTCGCTTTCGAGCCGGCTGATGTATTCGCCCAGCAGGTCGTCCGAGAGCGAACGATTGAGCGTTTCAACCATGCGCTTGGTATCGGCGGACTGCAGATCGAGGGGCGGGACGACGATATCGGTCACGCGGAATATGACCTGCTCGCCCGGCTGCTCGGCATTCTCTCTGCCGGCGGCGTCCTTCGCCGTACGGAAAACCGTATCGACGGCGGTTGCCGAAAGGGGGCCGGAGGCGTGGCCGCGCTTGAGCCCGGTCAGGGTTTCCACCTTGAGGTGGTCGGCGGCATCGGCAAGGCTCGATCCCGATTTGACCTTGTCCAGAATCTCGGTCGCCTTGGCGTCGAGCTTGGTCGCAATCTCCTGGTCGCGCCAGCGCTGTTCCACCTGCGCCTTGACCTCGTCGAGCGGTCGCTCCCGCGACGGCGTTATTCCGACGACATCAAACCAGACATAGCCGTCCTGCGTCTGCAGCGGATCGTGCTCGACCCCGACGTCGGTAGTGAACGCCGCCTCCAGCAATCGCTGCTCGTCGGGAAGCTTGATCGGCGCTCCGCCAGGATCGCGTCCCGAGCGATCGATCGCTTCGATGGTGCGCGTGGGCAGCTTGAGATTTTCGGCAGCCTCGGCCAGCGTCTTTCCCTCGGCGCGCGCATCCTCCACCTGGTCATAGACCTTGAGAACGTCCGCCTTGGCGCGCGCGGTCGCCAGCTCCTGCTTGAGCTCGCCGGCAACCTCCTGCAAGGGACGGATCTGCTCCGGCTCGATCTTGACGACGCGCAGGAGGACCGGCCCAAACCGCCCCTGCACCGGCGCGCTGACCTCGCCTTCCTTGAGAGCGAAGGCGGCATTGGCCACCGTGCGATCGATCAGGCCGGCCTTGGTCACGGTGCCGAGATCGATATCCTTCTCGGTCTTTCCGAGATCCTTGGCGACCTCCTCGAAGCTCGTACCTTGGGCAATCCGCTGCGCTGCATTCTCCGCCGCCTCGGCCGAGGGAAACGCGATCTGCTGGATATGCCGGCGCTCCGGCGTCCCGTAGCGCGTACGGCGCTCCTCGTATGCCTTTTGCACATCGGCATCGGAAATCTCGATCCACTGCGCCTGCTCGCTCGGGATAAGCGAGACAACCACCAGCTTGCGATACTCGGGCGCGCGAAAGGCGTTCTTGCGATCCTCGAAATAATTGGCGAGCTCCTCCGGTGCGGGCGCCGGGATGTCGCCCGCCAATCCGCGGTCGAGCAGCACATATTCGATTGCACGTTGCTCGTTCTGATAGCGGTTTGCAGCTTCGATCAGGGTCTTCGGCGCGCCCGCGCCCGAGGCGATGGTGCCGGCGAGCTGGCGGCGCAGCAGCCGCTGGCGTTGCGCGGCAACATAGCGAGCCTCGGTATAGCCGGCACTGTGGATCATCTGCTCGAAGCGGAAACGATCGAACTGGCCATTTGGTCCTGCGAAGGCAGGATCGGAGGCGATCATCTTGGCGACCTCGGCATCGGAAAGATTGAGCCCGAGCTTGTGCGCGGTTTCATCGAGCACGATTTCCGAGACGATCTGCCCCATGATCATGCGGTCGAGCCCCATGGCGCGGGCCTGATCCGTGCTGATGGGGCGGCCGAGCTGGCGCCCATACTGCTGAAGCCGCTCGTTGTATTGGGAGCGGAACGCATCGATGGTGATCTCGGTGCGGCCCACCTTGGCCACGGTGGAGCGGCCAAATCCGCGAAAGATGTCGCCAATGCCCCAGATCGCGAAGCTGATGACCAGAAAGCCGACCACCGCGGCCATGATCACCTTGCCAAGCCAGTTGGAGGAGGCTTTTCGTAGACCTCGAAGCATCGATCGTCCGCGCTGGAAATTCCCCGCGATCGGGGAGAGGTTCGTGCATCATAAGGAGGCGCTTCGTTCGCCGCAATGCTCAATTGGTGATTGAATTTGTGATTATTGCAATCTATCAGAGTGTTTTGTCCGAACAAATTCGAGCGTGCAAAGGCCCGAAACTTGCGCGATCTGCCTGGGGCCTTTTGGTGTGATTTTCTTTCTGAGACATGATCTTATGCGGAAATCTGTACGAGGGGATTTAGGTCATGGCCGCCGAAACTCGCCGCCCGCTGGTTGCGGGAAATTGGAAAATGAATGGCTTGCGGTCTGCGCTGGGCGAGCTCGTGGAGATCGCGCGCGGCGCTGCCAGGATTCCCCGCGCCGATATCATGGTGTGTCCGCCGGCGACGCTGATTGCCGAGTTCGCTGCCGCGGCGCGCGATACGCCCGTGCGCATCGGCGCGCAGGACTGCCACTGCGAGCCGGCGGGGGCTTTCACCGGGGACCTGTCGGCTGAGATGCTCAAGGATGCCGGCGCGAGCGCCGTCATTGTCGGGCACTCCGAGCGGCGCATCCATCACAAGGAAACCGACGCGAAGGTGCGCGCCAAGGCACTCGCTGCCCGGCGCGCTGGACTGCTCGCAATTGTCTGCGTCGGGGAGACCCGCACGCAGCGCGAGGGCGGGTCGGCGCTTGCGGTGGTTGGCGCGCAGCTCGACGGCTCGTTGCCCGACGGGACGGACGCTGACGCGGTGATCGTTGCGTACGAACCCGTATGGGCGATCGGCAGCGGATTGACGCCGACGCCGTCCGACATCGCCGAGATGCACGGATTCATCCGCCGGCGTCTGTCGTCGCGCTTCGGGCAAGCCATGGAGCAAGCGCGTGTGCTTTATGGCGGATCGGTCAAGGCTTCGAACGCCGGGGAGCTGATGAGCATCTCCGATGTCGACGGGGCGCTCGTTGGCGGCGCAAGCCTCAACGCACGGGAGTTCCTGGCGATCGCGGGCGTTTACGCCTGAGGCCGCGAATGGCTCTTCTCGATGCGGGCGTCGAGTGACAATATGGAGCAAACAGAACGGGAGATCTCCATGGCCGACGAAAGAATGAATGACAGGCCCCCGGTGGCGCGGCGCGATTTTCTGCTGGGCGCCGGCACGGCTGTCGCCGCAGGCCTTGCGCCGGCATCGGCCGGCAGTGCCGAGCAATCCAGTGCTGCTCCGGCTCCGGCAGTGCTTGAGCCGGATGCCTTTGTCACCCTCACCGCGCCGGAGGCGGCGTTCATTGTCGCCGCCGTCGACAGCATCATTCCGGCTGATGAGCTCTCGCCTGCGGGCAGCGACTGCGGCGTTGCCGTCTTCATTGACCGGCAGCTCGGCAGTGCCTGGGGCGGCGGCGCCAAGATGTACCGTTCCGGCCCGTTCCTCAAAGGCAAGCCCGAGCAGGGCTATCAGCTCGCGCTCACGCCGCGCGAGTTCTTCGCGGCCGGGATTGCCGCCGCCAACGAATGGACGCGCAAGACCTACGGCAGGGATTTCGATCTGTTGCCCGCCGCCCAGCGTGCGGAGGCACTCAAGGCCATGGACGAGGGCACGGCGCAATTTGCGAATTTCAGCGCGCGCGCCTTCTTCGGGCAGCTACTGGGCATCACCATGGCCGGGTTCTTCTCCGACCCGATCTATGGCGGGAACCGCGACAAGGTGTCGTGGAAGATGCTCGGCTTCCCGGGCCTGCCGGCAATCTACGCCGACAAGATCGACGCCTACCGCGACAAGCGCTACGTGGCGGAGCCGCAATCGCTCGCGGACTTTTCGTGAAAGGAGGGCGGCATGGCAACGCGGCTGAAGGAAGTCGATGCGGTCATGGTGGGAATGGGCTGGACCGGGGCAATCCTTGCCAGGGCGCTCACCAAGTCGGGACTGAACGTCGTCGGGCTTGAGCGCGGCGCCGACCGCGTTCCCGCCGACGCGTTCGCGCTCACGCGCGTGCGCGACGAGTTGCGTTACGTGATGCGCCTCGAGCTGATGCAGGACAATTCGATCGACACCATCACGTTCCGCAATGAACCGGACGAGATGGCGCTGCCCATCCGCCGGTTCGGCGCCTTCCTGCCCGGCGAGGGCGTGGGCGGTACCGGCATCCACTGGGGCGGACTGCATTGGCGCTATCTGCCGGCCGATTTTCGCATCAGGAGCCTGCTTGCCGAGAAGTACGGAGCAAAGGCCATTCCGGAGACGATGACCATCCAGGACTGGCCGTTTACGTACGACGAGATCGAACCGTTCTATGACCGGTTCGACAAGCTGTGCGGCGTGTCGGGGCAGGCCGGCAATCTGCGCGGCAGCATCATTCCGGGCGGCAACCCGTTCGAGGGTCCGCGCAGCGACGACTATCCGAACAAGCCGATCAAAACGGGCGTTGCACCGGCCATGTTCGGGGAAGCCGCCAGAAGCCTCGGCTATCATCCGTTTCCGCTGCCGGTGGCGACGTCGAGCGCACCCTATGTCAATCCGGAAGGAATAACGCTGGGGCGCTGCGAATATTGCGGCCACTGCAACCGCACGGCATGCGAGGCAAATGCCAAGGCATCGCCAAACGTCAATGTATTGCCGGCGCTGCGCGCCGATCCGCGGTTTGAGCTGCGCACCCGCGTGTTCGTCACCCGGCTTGTCTATGACAGGCAGGCGAAGCGCGTGAGCGCAGTGCTCTACACGGATCTGCGGACCGGCGAGGAATACGAGCAGCCTGCAGGCGTGGTCGTGCTCTCCTCATTCGTCTTCGGCAACACGCAGCAGCTGCTGCTCGCCGGCATCGGCGAGCCCTACGATCCGAGGACCGGCAAGGGCGTGGTCGGCAAGAACTACTGCTATCAATTCGAAGCCGGAGGCGTGGCGTTCTTCGAGGGCAGGGAATTCAATCCCTTCATGGGCGCGCCCGGGATGTCGGTGGCGATCGACGATTTCAATGGCGAGAATTTCAACCACGCGGGCCTCGGCTTTTTCGGAGGCGGCTATATTGCGTGCAGCAACGGAGGAGCGCCGCCGATCAGCGGCCGGGACACTCCGCACGGCTCGCCGCGCTGGGGGGCAGGCTGGAAGCAGGCAACCGTCAAATGGTACCGCTCCAACACGCGATTCAATACGCAGGGCTCGGTCTACGCCCACCGCAGCAACTACATGGACATTGATCCCACCTACAAAGATGCGCTCGGCCGCCCGCTGATCCGCATGACCTACAACGGGACCGAAAACGATCACAAGATGTCGCGCTATCTCGTTGGCAGGCTCGAGGAGATCATCAAGGCAATGAGCCCCACGCATTACGAGGTGCGTTACCGGCCCAAGAACTTCACCATTGTGCCGTACCAGTCGACCCACAACACGGGCGGCACGATGGCGGGATCGGACCCGAAGACGAGCGTGGTCAACCGGTATCTGCAAGCCTGGGACGCCCACAATCTGTTCGTCCAGGGCGCCTCGGTATTCCCGCAGCAGCACGGCTACAACCCCACCGGCACCGTGGGCGCGCTTGCTTACTGGTCGGCCGAGGCGATCACCACGAAATACCTGCGCAGTCCCGGCCCGCTGGTGCATGCGTAATGCGCGCACCGGCGAGGACCATGCGGCACGCGGTTGCGGGCGCGCGCGCCCTGGTTTTTCTGGCACTGTCCGGCGCAACCGTTCCGGCCGCGGATGCGGAGCATGGAAAGGTGCTGTTCGGGGCTTGCGCCGCCTGCCATAGCGAGCGGCCCGATGCGCTCGGACCCTCGCTCAAAGGCGTGGTAGGGCGCAAATCCGCAGCGCTTGAAGATTTCCGATATTCGAGCGCGATGAAACGGGCGCAGCTGATCTGGGACGAGGACAACCTTCGTGCGTATCTCAAGGATCCGCAGGCCAAGGTGAAGGGAAATCGCATGCCGTATAGCGGCATCGCCGATGCATCGGATGTCGAGGACCTCATTGCCTACCTGAAGGCTCTCAAATAGCCCGCCGGGGCGCCTGCGCGCCCGGTCTCTGCCGGCTGCGTGCGCCAATAGAAATTATGCGGGAGATCGTGTAGACGGATGCCGCGCTTCCTATATGAACGGCGGGGCAGGGCGTTCCGATCAGGCAGGGTTCATGCAGACTGTCATTGTCGTCATTCATCTCATGGTGGTCGCCGCCATGGTCGGGGTGGTGTTGCTGCAGAAGTCGGAGGGCGGCGGGCTCGGGGTCGGCTCGACGGGAGGCTTTCTCTCGAGCCGCGGGACGGCCAACATCCTCACCCGCACGACCGCGGTGCTGGCCGCTGCCTTTTTCGGAACCAGCCTGTTGCTGTCCGCCCTGGCCGGCTGGGACAGGAAGCCTCACTCCATCATTGAGCAGACGCAGGCGCCAGCCCAGCAGACGCCAGGCGCTCCCATGGGGCCCGTGACGCCGCCGGGGCAGGGTGGCGGCATCCTCGACACCCTGCGCAGGAACGAGCAGCAGCCACCGCCCCCGGCGCCGGGGCCGCAGGTCCCGCGCTAGAATGAGGCAATACAGCACAGGGGCCGGACGACGGCCCCTTCCGCTGTCAGCTATGCAAACGGCGAATGGCAGATTGATAGATCACATTAACATATTGCCGCATAAGCCCGGAAACCATCAGAAGAATCCCGGCATGCAAAAGACGCATGGAAATCTCTCCGCGATGCCGGGAAGGCTCTCGGCGAATCACCGGGGCAGCGATAAACGTTAGGTCCCATGGCGCGGTACATCTTCATCACCGGCGGCGTGGTTTCCTCCCTCGGAAAGGGTCTCGCGGCGGCAGCGCTGGGCGCGCTCTTGCAGGCGCGCGGCTATCGGGTTCGGCTGCGCAAGCTCGACCCCTACCTCAACGTCGATCCGGGCACGATGTCGCCCTACCAGCACGGCGAGGTATTCGTCACCGACGACGGCGCCGAGACCGATCTCGACCTCGGCCATTACGAGCGCTTCACCGGACGGCCGGCCAGCCGGCACGACAACATTACCACCGGCCGCATCTACCAGCAGATTCTCGCCAAGGAACGGCGCGGCGATTATCTCGGCGCCACCATCCAGGTGGTTCCCCACGTCACCAATGCCATCAAGCAGTTCATCCTCGAAGGCAACGAGGATTGCGATTTCGTCCTTTGCGAGATCGGAGGCACTGTCGGCGACATCGAAGGCCTGCCGTTCTTCGAGGCGATCCGGCAGCTCGGCAACGATCTGCCCCGCCACCATGCGATCTACATCCATCTCACGCTCTTGCCCTACATTGCGGGTGCCGGAGAGCTGAAAACCAAGCCGACCCAGCACTCCGTCAAGGAGTTGCGCTCCATCGGCATCCAGCCCGACATACTGCTTTGCCGCACTGACCGTCCGATACCGAAGGAGGAGCGGCGCAAGCTTGCGCTGTTCTGCAATGTGCGCGAGAGCGCGGTCATCGAGGCGCGCGATGTCGACAACATTTATGGCGTGCCTGAGGCTTATCACGAGGCCGGTCTCGATCGTGAGGTGCTCGCGGCCTTCGGCGTCGAGCCCGGCGGCCATCCTGACCTCGATCGCTGGCGCTTGATCAACGAGCGCATCCGCAATCCGGAGGGCGACGTCACCATCGCGATTGTCGGCAAGTATACCGGCCTCAAGGATGCCTATAAATCGCTCATCGAGGCGCTCTCCCACGGCGGCATTGCCAACAAGGTCAAGGTCAATCTCGATTGGATCGAGTCCGAGGTCTTCGAGCGCGAGGATCCGGCGCCCTTCCTCGAGCACGTCAACGGGATCCTGGTTCCCGGCGGCTTCGGTCAGCGCGGCAGCGAAGGGAAGATCCGCGCCGTGCAGTTCGCGCGCGAGCGCCAGGTGCCGTATTTTGGCATTTGCTTCGGAATGCAGATGGCGGTGGTTGAGGCCGCCCGCAACCTGTGCGGCATCGAGGACGCCAACTCGACGGAATTTGGCAGCACGCGCCATCCGGTGGTTGGGCTGATGACGGAGTGGATGAGGGGCAACGAGCTCCAGACTCGCGGCGTTCACGACGATCTCGGCGGCTCGATGCGTCTGGGCGCCTATCCCGCCGTGCTCGAGCGGGGCAGCCGGGTGAACGAGATATACGGCACCACCGAGATTTCAGAGCGCCACCGCCACCGCTACGAGGTCAATACCCGCTACAAGGACCGCCTTGAGCAGCACGGCATGCGCTTTTCCGGCATGTCGCCGGACGGGCTGCTGCCCGAGATGATCGAGTATCAGGATCATCCCTGGTTCATCGGCGTTCAGTTTCATCCCGAGCTCAAATCGCGGCCGTTCGAGCCGCATCCGCTGTTTGCCTCGTTCGTCGGAGCCGCGGTCGATCAGAGCCGTCTGGTTTGAGCTGCCTCCATTGCCTTTCTCCCCGCGGGCGTTAACGTCAAGGCACTGGAAACGACCGGTGTGAGGCAAGCATGATCTACGAGTTGCGGATTTATCAGTGCGTGGTGGGGCGGCTGCCGGCGCTTTTGAAACGCTTCGAAACCACCACGCTGGAGCTGTGGAAACGGCACGGCATCCGACAGGCCGGGTTCTGGACCGTCCTGGTCGGTGACGGAGGGAACCAGGACCTGCACTATCTTCTCGCCTGGGAATCGCTTGCCGAACGCGAGAAGAAGTGGAACGCGTTTACAACGGATTCCGAATGGCTCTCAAAACGTGCCGAAAGCGAGCGCGACGGGCCCATAGTCGCATCCATCAAAAACATGTTTCTCCAGCCGACCAGCTTTTCGGCAGTCAAGTAACCCGGGAAACAGCAGGTTTGGTTGACCCGCGGGCAGGCGCGTCGCATGGTCCGCCGCCATGAGTACCTGCTGCGAGCCCGCTCCTAACCCGGTCGTTGCCGTCGGCAGCATCCGGTTCGGCAACAAGCTGCCGCTCGCGCTGATTGCCGGGCCTTGTGCGCTCGAGAGCCGCAACCACGCCTTCGAGATGGCTTGCGCGCTCAAGGACATCGCCGACGGATTGGGGATCGGCTTGGTCTATAAGACCTCATTTGACAAGGCGAACCGCACCAGCGCCAGAAGCAAGCGCGGCATCGGGCTCGAGCAGGCACTACCGATCTTTGCCGAGATCCGAGCGCGGCTCGGCGTCCCTGTGCTCACCGATGTGCATGAGACAGCACAGTGCGAGGCGGTGTCGCAGGTCGTGGACATTCTGCAGATCCCGGCTTTCCTGTGCCGCCAGACCGATTTGCTCACCACCGCAGCGAAAACCGGCCGCGTGATCAATGTGAAAAAGGGACAGTTCCTGGCTCCCTGGGATATGGCCAATGTCGTCGCCAA
>Ga0306926_10008866_pt1 | contig 11036 bp, 8 predicted proteins | sample flu12Cox44000178_FD_203759 | JGI IMG/M metagenome (GOLD analysis project Ga0306926, IMG submission 203759) | Lab enrichment of tropical soil microbial communities from Luquillo Experimental Forest, Puerto Rico - flux8day.12C.oxic.44.000.178 (v2)... | ecosystem: Environmental > Terrestrial > Soil...
CAGTACCCGATCATGCGGCCGGCGGCGATCGCGGTTAGCCAGCAGACAAGGGAGATGCCACCAAATACTGCCAAGGTTGCCTGTTCGCGGGGCGAGAGTTCCCGGCGCGTGTGTTGCTTCCAGGCGGAGACGCGACTGAGCGCCATGACATTGACGAGCCCTAAGCTAATTGCCGGAAATTTGATGTAGAGGAACGGATTGCCGACGTATTCGGTCGCCTTGGTCGCCAGCAGGCAAATGCCGCTGAGAGCCGCGACGGCGAAGCCCGCAGCAGCGACGGGTACGGTCGGCCTGCTGATCGAGCGCAAGGTGACGCTACGCCAAACGCCTAAAAGTCGGAGATCGAGGACCAACAAGGAACCAAAAAGCGTGGCCACGCCCAGGATGTGGACGAGGTTGACCACGCCATAAGTCCAGACCCCTGATTCACGCATCGCGTGACCGAGTGGCGAGGCCTGCAGCCACGCCATGAAGTCGTACAAAATGCTCCCCCGGGAAGGCGGCTATTTCCGATCGGGATAAACGTTGAACGTCCGGCCGTTCCAAATGACGCGTTCGGTCTTGACTTCGAAGCGGTTGGCATCCCGATTGCGATGGCCGTGGATCGTTACGGTAGCGCCCACGGGGATAGTTCCTTCCTTTAGGCCTGCATGCGCGGTCCGGGCCGGTGGGGCCAAGGTGAGATCCCAGGTCTTTCCGTCGGCGCGCAGCCTCATCGTTGCGTGCGGCCCGGCAAGGCTGACACCCTGTTCGACCGTTCCGGTGAGTTCGAACTCCTCATCCAGGTTCCCCGCCCAACCGTGATGCGCAGATGCAGGAAAAGCGGAAACCGAAACCGCAAGGATGCCCAGCCGAAGACCCAGCGCGAGCCTCGAGTGCATGGTGTAACTCTCCTTTAACTTCCTCATGATACTACCGACCTACTTTCCCCGGCCTTTCGGGCCCTGGGCGAGCATCGGGATCGCGATGATCCAGTCCTTGTTCTGTGCGTTGTCGCGGGACACCGCGTACAGCGTCTTTCGATCCGGGCCGCTGAAGGCCACGCTGATGATGCCGCGCGGAGTGGGAATCAGGCCCAAATACTTGCCGTCCGATCCGATCACCTGCACGCCGGGATTTGTGGTCACGTAGAGGCGTCCGCCGGTGTCATAGGTGCTGCCATCGCCCTGTCCGCCGCCTTCGAGCTTCGCGAACTCGCGCTGGTTGGAAAGCGAGCCATCCTTGTTAACGTCAAACGCCGCAACGGCGGGCCCGTTGGTGACATATAGGTGTCTTTCGTTGCCGCTGAGGACGATGCCGTTGGTGGTCAGGTTCTCGCCGTACCGGCTGATCTTGCCTTTCGGGTCCGCGTAGAAGAGCCCACCCATGGTGAAGTACACGCCGCCTTTGCTGTCGGCGGCCACGTCGTTGAGAACGCCACCGATGCAATCCATCGGATCGTCGTTGTACCGGTTGGCCAGGGTTCTGCGCTTTGGCGCGAGCTCCTCGATCGAGGGATTCAGCCCGCGATTTGCGACAAACAGCGTGCCCTTCGAGTTCATCGCGAGCGAACCTCCGGTATTCGTACCCGTGTAAGCGACCGAAGTTTTGCCATTCGGCTCCAGTTTGACGACAGCGCTATTGTCGTTCTGCGCGATCAGAAGACCGCCGTCGTTGGTGCCGATGATGCCATCGGCATTGTTGCCGTCGACCTCCCAGACTTCTCTCCAAAGCTGGCCCGCGGCGACGACGCCAGGAATCTCGGTCACCGTGTACTCGCGGGGACTGGTTTCGGCAGACGCCCGACCCCGCGGTGGCCCGCCGCGGCCGCCACGGGCGGGGGGAGGAGTCTTGCAGGCCTTCAACACCTCCGGTTCTCTTTCGTCCTGGGAGGACTGCACCCCCGGTCCCGACCTCCGTCCGGCGGGAGGCTGAATCTGGCACAAAACGGCCGTCGCACCGAAGACAGCCAGCACCATCGCGAGCGTTGCGGTCGTTTTCATGAAACCCCTTTTCAGTTCCGCGTTCCAGAATATCAAGACCTGGGCACAGGGGTGGCGTGCCCCCCCGCGAACGTGGCTGTGGAAGGCGCCGCAGGCACATTCTATTCCTCCGGCGCCCTGGAGGAGACAAGATCGGTGTTCGAACTTGAGAAGCGCTGGCGGGTGCGCGCCACGGCGAGCTGCCGGCCCCCTCGGGTCAGGGTATAATCGCTGGGGATGGACGTTTACGAGGAGTTGGTGCGCTTGCGCAGCCTGGGGCAGAAGTGTGCGATCGCCACCATCGTCGAGGTGCGGGGCTCCATCCCGAGCTACGAAAGCGCTAAGATTCTGGTCCGGGAAGACGGTTCGATGATCGGGACCATTGGTGGCGGGTGCGTCGAGGCCGAGGTGTGGGCGGCCGCCCGCGAGGTGATCGAGACCGAAAAGCCCAAGCACCTGAGTTTCAACCTCGGCCAGGACGCCGCTTACGACAACGGCCTGATTTGCGGCGGGCAGCTTGACGTGTTTGTCGAACCGGTGCTCCCGCTGCCGCGGGCGTTCATCTTCGGAGCGGGGCATATTTCAAAGAGTTTGTCGAAGGTGGCGACATTGGCGGGCTTCGGCACGGTAGTCGTCGACAACCGCGAAAGCTTCGCCAATCGCGAGCGGTTCCCCGAGGCCGTCGAGGTGCATGCGGTCGAGTACGAGGAGCTTTTTCCGAAACTGCCGATCAACGAAACCAGTTACATCATCATCGTGACCCGCGGGCATCGCGACGATATGCGCGTGCTCAAGCTGGCTCTGGGCACGCCGGCGCGCTACATCTCGATGATCGGAAGCAAGCGGAAGGTTATCAACGTGATACGCGAGCTCGAGAAGGAAGGAACCCCACGCGCGGCCTTCGAGCGCATCCACGCCCCCATGGGCCTGGATATCGGCGCTATTTCGCCGGAAGAGATTGCCATCTCGGTGGCGGCGGAGATGATCGCAGTCCGTCGCAATGCCACGTCCAACTGGCGATCGCTGTCGTTATCGGTTTTCGCCGATGAATCGCTGCGAGCCGTCCTGGCCAAGTGAGCGTCACGGGAGTCATCTTGGCCGCCGGCGAATCCCGGCGGATGGGTTCAGCCAAAGCGCTGTTGCGGTACCGGGGAGAGACCTTCCTGGACACACTGGTCGGGCTGTTCAGTGAGCGGTGCGCGCCGGTGATTGTTGTGCTCGGTGCAGGCGCGGACGAGATCCGGCGTCGAGCGGCGCGGCCGGCTCGGTTCGTGGTGAACCCCGATTACGCTCGCGGTATGACCAGCTCGCTAAAGTGCGGACTCGAGGCGGCGCCCGCTGAGAGCGAAGGCGTGCTGCTCACACTGGTGGATCACCCGGCCGTCGCAGGCTTGACGCTGGACGCGCTGCTGGCCGTTCCGAGACCCCTGGTACGCGTGCCTCGTTATGGAGACGAACGTGGGCATCCCATCTGGTTCCGCCGCGAACTGATTCCCGAGTTCTTAGAACTTTCTGACGGCGGCGCTGCCAACCAGGTGGTGCACCGCCACCGCGTCGAGACCGAGTTTGTCGATCTCGACGATTTTGGCATCGTGGCCGATGTCGACGATCCGGAGGCCTATCGCAAGCTGATGGGTCGAGCCGTATGAAGATCCCGTGGCGAGTCCTTTTGAAGCTTTTCGGGACCGCCGTGGCGGCGGTACTAGTGGCCGGCCTGGTGGCCCCGTTTGTCGCGGCCGACTCGTACGGCAAACGGTTGCAGGCTTCCTTGGAGCGCGCTCTCGGCCGGCGCGTCGACATCGGCAGCGTGCGTTTCAACGTTTTCAAAGGCCCGGGCTTCTCGATCGACAAGGTGGTGATTCACGAAGATCCGTCCATCGGGATCGAACCGATCGCCTATGTGCCGCGCATGGAGATTGCGCCGTCGCTGTGGTCGCTCGTTGGCGGGCGATTCGTGGTGGCTTCGATCCGCCTGGAGCAAGACTCGGAGGGAACCCCGCCGGTCATCAACCTGGTCAAGACCGGGGCCGCTTCCGAATTGGGGCGCTGGAACTTCGCGGCGCTAGTAAGCCGATCGGTGATGAGCGCGATACCGGCGATTCACGTGCGCAACGGGCGCATCAACTTCAAATTCGGGGACACGAAATCGGTCTTCTATCTGACCCAGACGGATCTGGACATAGGGCCGCCCGGTTCTCTGGGCGGAGGCTGGAAGGTTGACTGCGAGGCGCAGGCGGCGCGGACCGACCGGCCGGCGCAGGGCCTGGGCGCTTTCACTTTGAAGGGCCAATGGTACGTGGCGCCGGAGCGCCTGGACCTGGATCTGGAACTGGATCGCACCGGCCTTGGGGAATTGACCGCGCTGCTGCAAGGACAGGCGGGCGGCGTCCACGGGACAATCTCGTCGCACTTGCGGCTGGCTGGACCGATCGACGGCATTGGTATCGTGGGCCGTCTTACGATCGAAGACGTGCACCGTTGGGACCTGCTGCCGCCGAAAGGCGCAGGCTGGCCGCTGGACATCCGCGGCCGGCTGAATCTGGTGGCGCAACAGATGGAGTTGCAGTCGACTTCTTCGGTGGTACCGGTGACGGTGCGTTTCCGCGCCAGTGACTATCTCTCCCAGCCGCACTGGGCAGTGGCAGTGAATTGGAACGGCTTTCCCACAGCGCCCATTCTCGAACTGGCGCGGCATATGGGCGCGCGGTTGCCGCCGGAGCTGGCTTTGGGTGGAACCATCGACGGCGCGATCGGCTACTCCGGGCAGGGGAGCTTCCAGGGACAGCTGGCTCTGCACCATGCGGCAGTCACCATTCCGGACTCTCCGCCGGTCCGCTTCGATGTGGCTTATATCCTGGTGGATCACGGCCACGTCCGACTCTCGCCCGCAGTCGTGCACACCGCCGAACAGGACACCGCTGTCCTCGAGGCCGACTACGCGGCAGATTCCGGCACGCTTGACCTGGCCATTTCGACCGACGCCATGAAGGTGGCGTCGTTGCGGGCTCAAGCGGCTCTAGCGGCCGTGCCCTGGCTCGAGCAGGTGAGCACGGGGCAATGGAGGGGCCAGCTGCGCTACCATCGGGAGCCGGAGAAAGCGGGTTGGAGCGGCGTGCTGGAGATCGCGGATGCGCGGGTCGTGATTCCCGAGCTCGCGGACCCGCTGGAGATTGCGGGCGCGCGTGTGCGCATCGATGGGGAGCGGCTGGTGCTGGAGCATCTGGATGCGCAGGCCGGCGCCATCGCCTTCACGGGACAGTATCGGTATGAGCCGGGGGCGGCGCTTCCTCATCGTGTGCGGCTGCGCGCCGGACAGGTCGACGCGGCCGATCTGGAGGCGGAGCTGATGCCCGCGCTGCATCGCAGGTCCGGTCTGTTCGCGCGCGCGTTTGGCCAGACCGCGGTGCCCGATTGGTTGCGGCATCTCGGCGTGGAGGGATCCGTACAGATCGAGGATCTCGAAATCGCCAACGCGCACCTCGAAAATGTGCGGGCTGCCCTGGTGTGGGATGCCATGCATCTGGAGCTCGATGAGATTGAGACTCGGCTTTCCAACGCCGCCCTGGCGGGCACGCTGGCGGTTAACCTGCGAGGAGGCGGGCCGGCTTACAAGCTGACCGGCAAGCTGAGCGGGTTGAACTGGCAATCCGGCAAGCTCGACGCCGAAGGAACCGTCGAGACGTCGGGAACCGGGTTGCAATTGCTGGCCAATTTGAAGTCGGAAGGTACCTTTAGCGGAATCAATCTGGATCTTGGGACGCTGACACCGTGGCGCGCCGCGTCCGGAAGCTATACGCTCGAGTGGGCGCAGACGGTGCCGCGCCTGCGTCTCAGCGATCTGCGGCTGCGGGCCGAAGAGGAGATGTACACCGGCCATGGTGCGACGCAGGATGATGGTCGCCTCTCGATCCTGCTCACAAACGGCGCCAAGGAAATGCGCGTGAGCGGATCGCTCGCCTCAGTCAAGGTGGACGAATCAACGCGTCCTTGAAACGCTTCTCACGGTTCAGTGAGAGACAGGATCGTCATTGGGGCGTTGCCTTCGAGTCGGTTGTTCACAAACAGCAAGAGTATGCGCTTGTCCGCACGAGCGCGGCCAATCAGGATCCGCATCGAATCGCGAGCTTCCGGATTGGGGTCCTGTATCTCGCGGTAGGGAGCGAACAGCGTGACTGCGTCCTCGTAAGAGCGGCCGTGACGCAGCAAGGCGCGGCAGACCAGAAAATCGGCCGTGGTGGAATCGGGAATCGCCATCTGGTAACGGAGCTCGGGCATCTTCGACCAAGCGTTATATACGTGGGCCACTCGGTGAGCGCGCAGACAGGCGAAGTAGTCTTTGTCCAAGAACTCCGGGTTTCGGATTTCGACCGCGTACCGAAATTCCGAGGGCAAAGCCGCTAAAAAGGGGTCGAGGCGATCAAGGAATTCCGGCAAGGAAGCGAAGCTGCGCCGGCCAAACGCGCCGAACTCGAAGATCAGCACCGCCGTCTTTGCGCGGTGCGGGGCGAGCGGCTGCAAGAACTTTTCCCGGAGCGCATTGCCATCGAGAAACAACGGGTTGGCTTGACCGGCCTGGGCTCCGTAGCGCGAGTGTGACGGAAACACTTTGCAGGTAATCGGCTCCGGCACCTTGAAGGCGAAACGGAAGCCATCGGGCACCTGGTGGAAGAGCTTCTGCCAGAACTCCTCAACCGGGAACTGGTAGAAGGCAAAATCGCCGCAGACGGTGGGGAAGGTTTCGGCATACTCGCGCAAGCAGTCGGCGTCGAAAACCCGGCGGGAAAAGCGGCCGCGTGTGAGATACCGCCCACGAGTGTAGATCTGGCCTAGCCAGCCTTCGTATTTCCAGGAGCTGCCGCCGATGTAGATGCCCTCCGAGGCGTAGGATAAAAGGCGCGCCGCGAGCGCCGCGCGGTCGAAGGCGCCGGGCTCGTCGAACAGAGGACCTACCACGCGCGTGCTGCGCGGTAGTAGAACGGGTCGGAACCAGCCTCGATCATGCCATCCGGATGCAGGCTGACGAGGCCGGGCGCGGCCCCGCTGGCGTAGCGCGAGCGCATCTCGACTTTATGATTGCGCTTGGAGAGTTCGCTCACCACCGCCGCGGGGGTGCGTTCATCGAGCAGGAGACTGCCCGGGCTCATGGCATGGTTATCAAAGCTCGAGACCAGGTGCTCGGTCTGGAAGCGCGGTGCTTCGACCGCGTACTCGGCGTTCATGCCAAATTGGATGGCATTGAACAACACCTGGATGAGCGACTGTTCCTGGTTGTCACCGCCGGGCGTGGAAAGCGCCAGGACGGTGTGGTCGGGTGCCACCGCGAGTGTTGGGCTCAGAGTTACGCGCGGGCGTTTCCCGCCAGCCAGCTCGTTGGGGTGTCCCGGCACCAACAGGAAACTCTGGGCCCGCTCGGTGAGCGGGATTCCGGTGTCGCCGGCGATCACCGAGGGCAGCCAGGCGCCTGAAGGGGTCACCGAGAAGGCTACGCCATCTTTGTCGACGGTATCCACGCAGGTGGTGTCTTTGGCCATCAGAGCGTCGTCGATCTTGTAGCGCGCGATCTCCATCTGGGACGGGTGGCGGGGCGGATTTGGCCCGATCTTGCCCGGCCGAAAATCAAGCGAAGCCTGTGGGCCGATCAGCTTGCGGCGCTCCGCGGCATAGTCTTTCGAGAGCAGACGGTCTTCGGGAATCGTAACGAACTTGGGATCGCCATAATAGGCGTCGCGGTCGGCGTAGGCTAGCTTGAGAGCTTCGACCATGGTGTGGATATAGTCGGCCGAATTGTAGTGCAAGCCCTGGAGGTCGAAACCCTCGAGAATGTTGAGTGCTTCGATCATGGCCGGGCCTTGGCTCCAGAAGCCCGGCTTGTACACGGTGTAGCCGTGGAAAGTAGTGGAGACGGGAGCTTCGGGCTCGAGACGGAACGCGGCCATATCCTCATAGCGCAGGAACCCGCCATTCTGCTTGGAAAACTCGCCGATCCGGCGTGCGATGTCACCGCGATAGAAGTAGTCGCGGACCGCATCGATGGCCTTGGCTCGCGTGGCGCCGGAGGCCAGCGCCTTCTTTTCCACCTCGACCATCGAGCGAAGCGTGCGGGCTAGGTCCGGCTGGTGGAAGATCTCGCCGACGCGCGGCGGGCGGCCATCGGGCAGGAACACATGCTTGGAGGACGGCCATTTTTCCAGATACCGTACGGTGCGCTGAATGGTGGCGGCCCGCAATTCATCGATGGGGAAACCATCGGCCAACTCGATAGCAGGCTCAATGGCCTCGGCGAACGATTTGGTGCCGTATTCCCGCAGGGTGACCATGGCCGCCTCGGGCATGCTCGGCACGAGCGCGGGCAAAAGGCCGGCCACCGGAACCCAGTCCTTCAAGCCGTGCTCTTCGGGCGGGGAGGTCATTTCTTCCGGGAGCAGCTTGTGACTGCGGAAGAAATCAGCGGTTGCCAGCTTCGGCATGGGGCCGACGCCAGCGATTGCGTGCACTTTGCCATCGCGGGTACGCACGAGGATGGGTGCTTCACCTCCGAATCCGAAGTGAGAGAACTCGGCGACGGAAGCTGCGAACATAGCTGCGATGCCGGCGTCGACGGCGTTGCCGCCGCGGTAATACATGCGCATGCCGGCGTCAGTGGCAAAATCGGTTCCAGCGGCCACCGCGCCGCGCGTGCCGCGGATATCCAATCGGGCCGCGCGCTCGGCGTTCTTCTGCTGCCCCCAGCACGCCGCCACCAGGACCACCACCAGCATCGCTCTGAGTTCCATAAAGGTAGCATCTATTGTAAGAAATCGGCCGGAGGTTTGCAGGAAGGCGGAAGGCCAACGGTCGAGGCGCGCGCGATATAATCAGGATCCGTGGAGAAGAGCGAAGCGGAGTGGCATGTCCGACATACCCACGATACTCGAACGATTCCGGCGCAGCCCGGAAGTACTGGCTGTGGTTCTGACGGGAGTGTTCGGGGAGGAAGAGGACTACAGCACCGCTCCGGGTAAGTGGAGCATCCGCCAGATTCTCGCGCACCTGGCCGACACCGAAACGGTGTACGCGCACCGGCTGCGGCAAGTTCTGGCCGAAGAGAATCCCACCCTGATGGCTTTCGATCAAGAGGCGTGGGCCCGGAACCTGGACTATCGACGGCGCAAGCCGAAGCAGTCGCTTGAAACTTTCCGCCGGGTTCGCGCCGAGAATTACGAACTGCTCCACGGGCTGTCCGAAGGCGCTTTTGCGCGCACCGGGAATCACACCGAGCGCGGTAGGGTGACGGTGCGCGACATTGTGGAGGGGGCCGCCAATCACGCCGAGTCGCATGCGCGCCAGATGCAGCAGATCCGTGACGCTTACAAGCAGGCCAAGGGGAACAAATAAGGCTGCTAGCCTCCTGGTTCTATCGAAGGCTCATGCCTCAAGTCTACGCACGCTTACGAGCGCAACGCTGGTTGGACCCAGACCGAGCCTGGTGGCGGCGCGCGTGTATGGAGCTAGGTCGCAACCTCTCGACCCGCTCTTTTTCGGGGTCGGCGAGTCATTCGGCCGCTGAATACGCCCCGGGGTCGGGTGTGGACGAAGCCCTGGTGTGGCGGCGGGCGTCAAGGTTTTCCGCATTGGCCTGATGGGCCACCGTCGACAGCCGATAGCGGTTTCTGGTCCCGGAGGCACCGACCGACGCGCTGGAGCTCGAAGGGCACGGCGTTGCCGGGGACCGAGGCACAGCGACTGAGAGAGGCGTGGTGGCCGCCGGGCGGTCAATGGATTGCTAGGAAATTGCGACGCCTGACGCCGGTGGGCGCCGCGACACCGCCGACTGGAATGTCACCGCGACGGTAATCTCCAAGAGGCCGGAGACCGGTCCCACGACTGCCGTGGCGTAAACCAGGGTGGCGTTCATGCCGCCGATGGTGACCGTGACCGGCTGGCCCGCGACCGGCGATTGGGTGGCGACTACGCCATCGCCGGACGGGGGCTAAGTCTGTCCCATTCCGGTGGCGAACAATGTCAAGTTGCACCCGGGGGTTGCCGGATTACCAGGGCCGCTCGGCAGCTGGTTCGGATTGAGGGCGGCAGCTTGCCCTCGACGGGTATAATTCAACGTAAATAGCGCGGGAGCCACGGCTGTCAAAGCCTTGGTGAGTGGCGGGGCGGTTTGGTTCTGATATTCGGCCGCGGACGCTTGCGTTACCGGCTGGTGTTGCCGAGCAGGCACAGGCGTGGCCTCGGCCGACCGTGGGCTGCCCCTGCTGCGGCAAGCGCATCCTTTAATCGGGCAAGGCGAAGGCCATGATGCTCTGTCCGGTGGCGATGGCGATGTGTTGCTCGTTGTCGAAGACGTAAGTCATCGGCGAGGCGCGCCACACCTGGTTGGCCAGAAACTCCCACAGCGGGCGGCCGGTGGTGGCGTCGGCGGCCATAAACGACCCGCCGTTTTCCCCGAAGAACACCAGACCGGTAGCGGTCGAAAGAAGGCCCGCCGAGGCGGTCACCGCGCCAGTCGCCTGCGGTAAATCCCACGCAATCCGACCGGTCTGAATGTTAATGGCGCGCAGCGATTTTTGGAAAGTCTCGCCAGGGGCCGGCCGCGCGGTGCCACCCATGTAACCTCGCCCAGCCTGCCACTCGGAGTGCTTCTTGGTGAAAATGTTGCAGCGTTCGAGCGCCTGGAAATAATAGAGGCCAGTCGTCGGGTTGAAGGAGGTGGAAAACCAGTTGGTGCCGCCCTGGAATCCGGGGCAAACGTAAACGCTGCCGTCCGGCTGCTCGGGAAGTTGGTTGAGGATCGGACGGCCATCGCCGCCGATTCCGGAAGCCCAATTCAGTTTTTTAAGGAATGGGGTGGCCAGGAGCAACTGGCCGCTGGCGCGGTCCAGCACGTAAAAAAAGCCGTTGCGGTTGGCTTGGAGCAGCAGCTTGCGCGGCTGGCCTTGCCAGTTGGTGTCGACGAGCACGGGCGGCTCCTCGGCATCCCAGTCGTGGATATCGTGCGGGGTGAACTGGAAATACCATTTCAGCTTGCCGGTCTTGGTGTCGAGAGCCAGAATCGAATCGGAGTAGAGGTTGTCGCCCGCACGCTCG
>Ga0306926_10008874_pt1 | contig 11031 bp, 9 predicted proteins | sample flu12Cox44000178_FD_203759 | JGI IMG/M metagenome (GOLD analysis project Ga0306926, IMG submission 203759) | Lab enrichment of tropical soil microbial communities from Luquillo Experimental Forest, Puerto Rico - flux8day.12C.oxic.44.000.178 (v2)... | ecosystem: Environmental > Terrestrial > Soil...
TCGGCCGCGGTGATTCAGGGGAGCGATCGGGATGTTCCATTGTGGTCGACCTCACTTGGAAGGAATGTCACGACTTGTTCTCCGTAAAATAGTCAAATCTTGCAGCGTGAATGCCTTAGCTTAACGCTACGGCCACGGCGGCCAGCGCAGCCGGTAATGCCCAAGCCCAATCGCCTAGGTACATAAGGGCTGCCGTGGCCAGGACGCAGCCTACGAAGAAACCGACAAGGAGATGGAGAGCGCCCCTAATTCGCGCTCTGTCACTCTCGATCAGCGGCTGGGTTCGCGAACTCAAGTCCATAAGTCCTAACACAGCGTTTGTCAGGTTGCCCGTCATCACGGCGGTTGAAGGCGCGACCGGCAGGGCCAAGCGCAAAAGAGCATACTGACTGCCCATTGCGGTGACCGCGATCATGGCGGCGAACGTGGCCATTAGGCCGTGCGGATCAGTAGATGGCTTGGTGATGGCACTGAAAATCAACAGGCAAGTGATCAGCAGAAACTGAATCAGGAGAAGGGGTCGCATCAAGCCGATACCGCGCCTGCCCGACGCCCTGGCAATCAACCAGGTGGCGGCGACGGCGAGCATAAAAACGGGAACAGCCAGGATCTGTGCGGAGTTTACCCGGCTATGACGCACGATCAGAGCGCCAGCGACCACGATGTTACCGGTTACGTGTGCTGTGAAGATGCCAAGGCTCAGGAATCCGATCAGGTCGACCATGCCGGCGATTACGCTGAGCAGGGTGGGGAGCCACAGTTCCGATCTCGAGAGTATCGTTGTGCTATGTGATGCGCCGGCTCCGGAATTTACGGCGGTTCGTTCGATCGTAGACATGGCATTCCTTCATTGCTCAAGACTTCGTCACTTTTTCACTGACGTAATCACTGATTAGCTTCGGGACGATGAGCCCGAAACTCATCGCCAAAATAATGAGGATGGCGATCAAGCCGTCAGCGAGGGTCGCTCCTATTAGCTCCGACGTCCTTTGTGAGCTGTTAGTAAGTTGCACAAGCCCGCTTGCCATCCTAAACATGAAGACCCCGGGCATCATCGAGACCACAGAGGCGAAGCCGATGGCCGCGAAGGGCATATTCCAACGGCGCGAGACGGGCGCGAGGATCACGCCAACGACGAGACACGCAACAAATGCATCCATTGCTGCGCTGGCCCCAAACGATGTGAGTGCGACCCACCTTAGAGCGTGCGCCACCGTCCCGACCACTACCGGCCAGGGGAGCATACGCAGAGGCGAGGAAAAGAAAATACTGTAACAAGCGACCGCGACGCCTGCAGCAATGACATCACTCCAAAGAGGCACCGCCCTCCCAGCCGGGTCCACAGGTAAGGAGGCGCCAAGAAGTGTGAGCCCAACCAACAGCCCCGTCGAGATGGCGACAACTGTGAGCACAGCGTAGATCAGCCGGGCCGCTCCGAGATTCATCCGGCCCCTGATCAAGTCCAACATGCCATTGAGAAAATGGGGCCCCGGCACCAGCACCATGCACGGGCAGACCGCGACCAGGCGCAGCGATGAACTCAGTTCATATCGAACTGCCAGCGCCCCAACTACGCCAGCGACCAATGCCGCACTGAATGGTTGCAGAAAAATGTTTGTACTGTAATGGGCCAACGTGCGGCGCAGAACGGCGCCGGCCGCCGCGCTCCCGAATATCAGCGCCGCTGCGGTCAGGTGTCGGACGCCGAAGAGTACGGCTAAAGCCACCGCACCCACCGCGGCCGCCAGAGTGAACAGCCATGTCGGCGCAGGTGGCGCCTCTGCGATTCTGTTGATTGCTTCCAGAGCGTTGGCCGGGGCCAGCCGACCGTCACACAACTCGTCAACCGCTTGCATAGCCGAAACCACGCGATCCATGTCCACGCCGGAAGGAGCGGCCTCAATTGCCGAAATGAATTTGCCCTTGGTGTCCTCGGTTTGAACTTTCAGTTCTCCCCAGTGTGGGAAGATCGTGGCGCGAAAACCCAGACAGCTGCCTACGCGTTCAGCGGCGCCCAAAGTTTGATGTGTGGATTCGCCGTTGACATACAAAACTCGAGCGAAGGCAAGGATTAGATTCGAGCGTTCCTCCCGCGCCATACTTGCTCCTAATGGCTGCGGTTTAAGAAGTGTAGGAGTCATCCGAACCTCCATACAGAGACACCGTCGAAGTGGAGCCGGCCCGAAAACTATTCGAGCCGGCTCTAGCCCTGGGCATCACGACTCTTGGCCGGTGCCCTATGCTGCGACGGGCGTCGCTACGTAGGGTCGGACCATTTTCTTCGGATCGACAACGCTATCAAATTCAGCTTCCGTCACGAAGCCGAGCTTTAGCGCGGCGGCTTTGAGCGTGAGGTCGTTGTCCATCGCATAATGGGCAATCTTGGACGCCTTGTCATAGCCGATCACCGGCGAAAGAGCCGTGACGAGCATGAGGGACTCTTCGACATATTGGTTGATCTTCTTCAGATTGGGCTTGGTCCCTTCCACCAGGAATTTCCGGAAGTTCGTGCATGAATCGGTCATGATCGTGATGGAGTGGGTCACATTGAAGATTATCAGGGGCTTGTAAACGTTCATTTCGAGGTACCCGCCAGCGCCGCCAAAGCCCACCGCTGTGTCGTTCGCCATCACTTGCACGGCGACCATCGTAAGGGCCTCAGCCTGCGTTGGGTTCACCTTGCCGGGCATAATCGAGGAGCCGGGTTCGTTTTCCGGGATGTTTAGTTCGGCGAAGCCCGCTCGCGGACCGCAAGACATGAGCCGGATGTCGTTGGCGATCTTGTAGAGTGACACGGCTAGCGTGCGCATTGTGCCAGAAAGCTGTACCAAGGCGTCGTGGGCGCCCTGTACTGTGAATTTGTTTGGCGCGGTAACGAAGGGCAGGCCTGTCAGCTTGGCAATCTCGGCTGCAACGGCCTCGGCGAAGCCAGGCGCTGAATTGATACCGGTGCCCACCGCCGTACCGCCGAGCGCGAGACGATAGACGCCTTGCAGCGCATCTTCGATGCGGTCGAGATCGTCCGCGAGCACGCCTTCATAGCCGGACCACTCTTGCCCAAGTGTGAGCGGCGTGGCGTCTTGCATGTGCGTGCGGCCGATCTTGACGATGTCGTCCCATTCCTGTGCCTTTTGGGCAATCGCATCATGCAGCTGCGTCACCGCTGGAATGAGCCGCTGCTTCACGTTGACTGCAGCCGCGATATTCATGGCCGACGGGAAAGAGTCGTTCGACGACTGGGACATGTTGACGTGATCGTTGGGATGAACCGGCGTTTTGCTTCCCAGCGGTGTGCCTGCGATCTGGCTGCAGCGGTTGGAGATTACTTCGTTCACGTTCATGTTGAACTGAGTCCCGCTGCCGGTCATCCACACGTGCAAGGGGAACATATCGTGATGCTGTCCCGCTAGAATCTCGTCGCAGACCTGAACGATCAGATCGTGGCGCTTCTGATCGAGGCGCTTGCCGGCAAAGTTTGCATTGGCCGCCCCTTTCTTCAGAATCGCGTAGGCCGTGATCATTTCGCGAGGAATCAAATCCTTCCCAATGCTGAAGTGTTCGAGCGAGCGCTGGGTTTGTGCACCCCAGAGCTTGTCGGCGGGAACATTTACCTCGCCGAGACTATCGGTTTCTTTGCGAATGTCTGGCATCCTATTCTCCTTTTTGACTGGCAGTTGTACCGGAACATGCAGTTTGGGTCTTCCGATTTATGTTCATCGTTTTGTCGACAGGGCATCTCTGTCTTGATAAACTAACGTCTTTGGTTTCCTCGTCCTAAAACTCCACTTTTGTTCTGTACACTAAAGCGACAGCGTGCCCTGTTCTTGCGCGTGCCCGCATTCCCACAACAGAAGGACCATCTGCGCCTCCGTTTTACAAGCAGCACACTCCCACCGAGCAAAGTTAAGGCAGATAGAAGCGGAGCGAGGTGTAGGCCACGATATTGCTACCTTGGGGCGTTGTACCTATACCGCTCCAAAGGCTGCGATGTATGTACACGACCTGGTTTCCCTGTTCGACCCTGCCGTATTCGCCCCGATAGAGGCGATACCAGTAGCCCACCGTCGCTTCATAGATGTTGCGAATCGCCCCGCTGCAGGTATTCAGCGCTACCTCGTTCGTGCAACCTGTGTAACTGACCAGAGGAGAACCGTAACCCGCAGCGGTCCCTGTTGGTGAGATAAATCCGTACCGGCCCGCGTATTCATCTCCGCCATATGTGTACAAATCAAGACGGCTGCTCCGGTGATATACAAGCCCTCCCATAATCCTGGCTTGGCGCAACGGAAGCAGCGCCCCCGATGTCGGATTTAAAGTGGCATCCGGCAGCCCGGAAGAGCCATAGCGTCCGATGCCTTGCCCAAGGAGACCTTCCAGCGATACTTCCAATTTCTTGTTCACAGAGGGCATTAGTGCACCAAAGCCAACGCCATAGCCTCCGTTGGTGTTTGTATGGCCATTCGTTGTTGCAGTTGATGCGATTCGATCGCGGAAGAAACGGCCCAGGGCTTTGATCTCAAAGTGTCCCCAGCCTTGCTCAAAGGCGACCTTCGCCACAAGATCGGGCGCTAAATTCGTGGAGTTACCGTTGCTGTAATTGACCAGAAAAGGCAGAAGGTTAACACCAGTTGCAGCATTCTGGCTGGTGTTAAGCCCCATAATGTTCGCAGGCACGAACGCCGCCGAATAAGTAGTCTCTGGACTCTCAACTGCAAGAGCTGTCCAGACCTTGTCATTGAAATTTTTCGTTACACGAAATGCTCTCTGGCGCGCCCAGGTAAAGCCAACGACATACTGACCATCCTCCCCACCTGGCCTTAGTTCCGCTAAGGTTGCAATGCCGTGCTGGTTCGTAGTGAGAAGGGACCACGTCTGACCGACAGTGACAGTCCATCCTGAAGGCCTATCGAGCTGAATCCACAGTTCTCTCAGGCGGGGTGTCCAGGAATCGGATTCAACGTAATTGGCAGTCGGTGCTGCGCCGAGAAAATCGGTTTCGACATATCCTTTCAGCTTTGTGCTCCCTGCTGTGCCCTGGACCAGCAGCGAGAACTCTGAGTTGCGCGCGGTCCCCCGGAACTCGGTCAGGTTTGCGTTCGACGATCCATTCAGCGGAATCGCTGAATAGTTGTTCGCAATATCTGCGTTTTCATTGCGAGTACGGACCAGCATTGTTCCTTCCAAGAAACCGCCCGGAGTCAGACTAAGCCCTTTGAACTGGAATGACGTCGTTTCCCCCGGGCTCTTCGCCTCGCCGGGCTGGAACTGAAGAGCTTGTGCCGGAGGAGTCGGGCTCTCAAGCACGACTGGATCAGTATGGAGGCTCGTCGCGGGGGTCCCTCTGGATGCCTCCAACTCCGCAATTCGATCCCGCATTTTGGCCATCTGCGAGCGCATCTCTTCCAGTTGCCTCTGCAACTCACCGGTAGTTGGCGCTTGGCTGGGGGCTTGGGCCAGTCCTGCCGTGATGACTATCAATGTGAAGATGCTAGCTAAGACGAGTCGACTCATGATTCCCACCTCCAATTTCTCAATTCACCAACACACCAATGGTTAGGCCGGCTGACGAGGTGGTGGCGGACGAGGCTGCGCTGCACGTGCTCAGGAAGATCCATCGCTCATTGTCAGGTTGGAGAGATTACGCGCGGGTGCGTTGTGTCGGGATCCGCGACGAAGTGAGTGTCTGCACCCGGTTTGAACACCACGTATGCGCGCTTCCAGGGTTCATCGTTGATCAGGCGCCACTTGTGACCTGAACCGACGTTGTCCTCTGCGAGCAGCACCTCGCCGGGATGGATAGTGAACGTCTCGCCGCCCACGGTCGTGAACTCCAGCACACCAGCCAGGGTGATCACGTATTGCGGGACGTGAGCGTCATGCCACTCCAACGACGAATGAGGCGGGGTCTCCTCGAAGTGGATGGATTCCGCTTCGACGAGTTTGTCGCCACTAACGCTACCGCTCCCTACATGCGAGTTTCCATCCGGACCGGTGTAGAGACGGTAAGCTCGGATCATTCTCTTACTCCCCTTCGCTTCAGAGCTGTTACGCCACCGTTGCGGCGGCTGTCGGAACGACATCGGTGATATTCAGAAGGTCTGCGGTCTCGGTCCGCACCCGCCTTAATAAAGCGGCATCCGCGATGAGCGATTGACCGTACGAGGGAATCATTTCTTTCAGTTTGGGCAGCCAAGCGGCGCCCACTTTCAGCTTGTCGCCGAAGGTGCGCTCAATCACGTTCACCATAATCCACACTGACGTGGAGGCACCCGGAGAGGCGCCCAGCATTGCCACAATCGAGCGGTCAGACGCGACTACGAGTTCAGTGCCGAATTCCAGAACGCCGCCGTGTACCGGGTCTTTCTTGATGATCTGCACGCGTTGCCCGGCTACCTCAATCCGCCAATCCTGCTCGTTGTCGGATGGGTAGAAATCGCGTAACGCGGCGAAGCGCTCCTCCGGCGACTCAAGGACCTGGCCGACCAGATATTTTTCGAGTGTGAAATTGTCCTTTCCGACGGCCAGAAGCGGAAGCAGGTTTTCCGGATCGATGGAGCCGAACAGGTCTAGATAAGAGCCGTGTTTGAGGAACTTAGTTGAAAATCCGGCGTAAGGCCCGAACAGCAGAGAGACCTTGCCATCCACGTGCCGAGTATCAAGATGCGGCACCGACATCGGCGGCGATCCCGAGACCGCTTTGCCGTAAACCTTAGCATCGTGCCGAGAGCTGATCTCCGGATTATCGCAGCGCAGCCACACGCCGCTCACCGGAAAGCCCGCGTAGCCGTACCCTTCCGGAATCTTTGAATTCTGTAACAGCGGCAACGCCCCGCCTCCCGCACCGATGAAAACGAACCTAGCCTGCATATCGCGTTGCTGCCCGGTTTTTTCGTCCCTGATAACGGCCGTCCACAAATTTCCGTCGCGGCGCAGGTCGTGCACTCGGCTGTTGAAGTGGATCGAGAAGCCTTCTTTGCCTGCGACCCATGCGAGCAGGTGCCGCGTCAAAGACCCGTAATCGACATCCGTACCGGTCACCATCCGTGTTACGGTAACGATGTCGTTGGGATCGCGTCCCTCCATCACCAGCGGGATCCATTCTTTGATCTGCCCCTTGTCTTCGGAATATTCCATGCCGTAATAGCAAGGGTGAGCAGACAGCGCCTTGAACCGCTTCTTCAGAAACGTCCGGTTCTCTTGCCCGCGCACGAAACTCATATGCGGCGTAGGATGAATGAACGACTGCGGGTCCCTGATCGCGCCCTTTCTTACCAGATAAGACCAGAACTGGCGGGAGAGATCGAATTCGGTGTTGACCTGCACCGCCTCCGAGATGTCAATGCTGCCGTCGGGCTTCTCCGGAGTGTAATTCAGCTCACAAAGCGCCGCGTGCCCTGTTCCGGCGTTATTCCATGCGTTCGAGCTTTCCTGGGCGGCGCTGCCCAGCACTTCATGCAATTCAATCTTGAGATTCGGATCTAGTTCCTTCAGCAGGACTGCCAGCGTAGCACTCATGATACCCGCGCCGATCAGAAGAACGTCAGGACTGTCCGTAGCGGCATTTGGTGTCATTCGATTTCTCCCTCTATGGGCCCACGATTAGCAACCGCACCTGCGGTTCATTGCAAACAGCAGTGGCCTCTCGGAAAAGTCCCGAATTTACTTACACCGAACGATGCGGTTGAACCCCGTGTTAGAGCCCTAGAAATGAAGCAGCGAGGTAATGTGATGCGCCCAAACGGCTCAGCGCCCGAGAATATTTGGCGAAAATGATGCCGCAATTTCGAGCGCGGATTCATTTAAATGCCGCACCCTTGCAATCTATAGGACGGAGACGCTGCCGCAACTTCCCCCAGAGCACCTAGGCTGATACCGGAGGCTCGGACCGACGTTCGACGGTTGTTGGGCTGGACGTTGTCAGCGACTGCAAGGTTGGGCTGGTGGCGCACGGTAGGGAACGGTAATCGATTCTGTGACCGTCCGATGCCAGGGTCGCCAAACTTCAACAAGACACCAAACAAATACTCACGAAAGAGCTCACTGTCGACCCCGCCCCTCCCGATTGAACCGCTCACGTCGATAAGGATGTCCTCGGGTGGTTGATCGCCAGCACAGAGTTTCCGGGATTAGTCCTGATTAACGGGGTTCTCGCCAGCGACTCCCAGATCGTCGGCTCTCAAGAAGTTGTTCAATCCGCGCCGAATTCCTCGAGGCGGAAAGCACAGATCATCATCCGGCAGCAGAAGTCAAATTACCTTTCGCGTTCTGTTCGAATTGCGATCGCAAAGGCTTCGCCATTTTGGCATGAGCGAACCGAACCACCGTATTTGGCTCCAGAGAAAAGCACCGCAAAGCGGCCCCGTGCTGTTTGAGTTTTGAGTTGTCCTTTCTCTGGTTCGTCTGCGCCACAAAATACCGTGAAATTGCGGCCCATTGAGGGGCTTTCCCCAAGGGAATCCTACATCGTAAGACTAGGTGGCGGAGAGGGGGGGATTCGAACCCCCGATACAGCTTTTGACCGTATAACGGTTTAGCAAATGTACCCTTGGCCTCCGCCCTCATTTGTATCCAGTAACTTAGAGCGGAGATCTTGAGGCAGAATTGGGCAGGTATGCTCTCATTCGGCACTAAATGTTCTCCACTTTGTTCTCCACATTCGGCCTCGCGAAGCACGGGTATGACCTTGCCCTCAGAATGCGTATCCGTTAGGTCGGTTGGTTTTAGAGATTAATTCATCTCGTCGTAGTCGTCGTGACGGTGGGAATGTCCTATAGAAGGGGATGTCAAGAGGCATTTCTCTCCCTCGACCTGTCCTATAGAAGGGGATGTCAAGAGGCATTTCTCTCCCTCGACCTGTGTCTGGCGAATTGGTAAGGGAGAGCCGATCTTACCGCTAATCGCGCTCTGCGAAAGTGGGCTAAGTCTCACTTTCGGGACGCACCCAATGGTAATGAAACGATCGGATCCGCGAAGCACCCTGCGACGGAGCAACACCGAATGATTTTTTGGAAGTTTTGCCGAGGTTGACCGAATATCGCAGCGAGCGCAGTCTTTGACAGATCAGGCAGCCACCGGTGTTTGATAGAGGGCCCGACAGTGGGGTTGCCAACGAAACGAGCTGAGATTGGCTGCTGGTCGTGACACCGACGTATCCGGCGTTCGCCCTTCCCGTGCGGTATGCGTGCGATGGTGGTTGAAGTAGGTCCTGAAATCGAGCAGTTTGTTTTCGAGATCTGCCGTCGTCCAGAACAACAGGTGATCTAAATACTCGCGTCGAAGGGTGCCGATTAGCCTTTCCACGAACGGATGGGATAGGGGAACGTAGGGGATGGACTTGATTTCTGTCACCTCCAGAACCCGCAGATTGGCTTGCCACTGGTGGAACCGATAGAGCGGATCGTTGTCCGAGCTCAGGTACTTCGGCAACCAGCGATGGCCTCGAAGGGCGCGGTTGAACATGCGACAGAGTGCGACGCCATCGACCGTGCCCGCATGGACGCCGAACCCAATGATCCGGCGGGTGTATTGATCCATGACGATCAGGACCCAGTGAGTCCGCAACGTGGCCGACTCGCAGCGGAACAGATCGATACTCCAGAGGCTGTCTTTCATGTGGCCCAGGAACGTCAGCCAAGAGGGGCCCCCGGAGGGCTGAGCTGGCCGGTAGTGTTGGGCGAGAATCCTTCGAACCACGTCCTTGTCGATTGGGATGTGGAACGCCAAGGCCAGCTGTTGTGCGATTCGCGGACAGCCCCAGTTGGGATTACGCTGCTTCATTTCGACGACCGCATGAATGAGTTCTGCGCTCGGCCCCTTCGGGCCGGGCTTCCGACGGCGATTCGGTGAGAATAGCAGCCGATACTTTCGCTTGCTCATGGCGTTGTGAAGGCCTAGCAGCGTCGAGGGCCTCAGTACGATTGCGGAGCGGAGCAGACGAGTTGGACGCACCCAGAGCGCCATCCAGCCGGCAAGGATGCGGTCCCACGCGGATAGATTGGGCGATCGTTGCCGGGAGCGATTCACGATCAGGAGTTGGTGTTTGAGGAGAAGCGATTCCGCGACTACGGAACGGACGCCGCCAGGACCGAGCAAGCGAGCCAGGACGGCGATTAAATGGATGAGAAGAACGGCCAGATTGCGCATCGAAGAATGGTAGCAGGACGGGAAATCCTAAGGAATCAAAGCAGGAATAACAATTCGCCGGGGACACCATCAGATAGGCCTTTTCATTGGTCAGCGACGCCCCTGTGAGCAAGGCAAAGGCGTCGTTGCCGTAGGTTTCCTGGATACGCCGGATCTCACTGGCCACACGGTCCAGCGCGACATCCCAGGAGACAGATTCGAATCCCTTACCCGCAACGCGTAGCAGCGGATGCTTGAGGCGATCGGGGTGCTCGTCCTGCATATACCGCTTTACGCCTTTTGGACAGAGTTTGCCGAAGTTGAAGGGAAAGTCCGCCCACGGCTCCCAGCCGACGACCTTGTTGTTACGCACTCGCAACTGAATGCCGCACTGCTGGCCGCAAAAGCAGCAGTGGGTCTTCACCATCTTGTCTTGTTCTTCGGACGCGACCCATCCGCCGGCGGGAACGCGGTTGAGGCTGGGGCCAAACTGTTTGACGATGTCCGGAATTTCAGCGGGAATTTTAGCCATACATCACAATCCTGCGAAGCGTTGAGCTTCCGCTTCGGGCGTGCGCCACAGTCCATCCTGGCTCAGGGCTAGGTTTTTGCGGCGGCACTGCGGACACACATCCTGGTAATGCGAGCCGTCGTCCATCTGATATTGAATGCAGAGAGCCTTCTGGACGGACTTCAAGTCGGCAATCTGCAATTGCGAGGCGTACGGTTGTCCGCAGCGACCGCAATGCGCAAAGCCACCTTCCTCCCCAGCGCGCTTGTAGAAATCGATACCCATTTGTGCCGGGCGCTGGAAAATGTGGAAGAACTTCCCAAAAGGCAGATACAACAGCGTGAAGATGACGGTCGCAGCGTGAAGCTGCGACAAGAAGCCATAGTGCAGTCCACCCA
>Ga0306926_10008875_pt1 | contig 11030 bp, 8 predicted proteins | sample flu12Cox44000178_FD_203759 | JGI IMG/M metagenome (GOLD analysis project Ga0306926, IMG submission 203759) | Lab enrichment of tropical soil microbial communities from Luquillo Experimental Forest, Puerto Rico - flux8day.12C.oxic.44.000.178 (v2)... | ecosystem: Environmental > Terrestrial > Soil...
CTGGTCAGCCGTCTACCCCTGCCATGTGACGCCGCGCGAGATGCGCACCCAGCCGATCGGCACCGGTCCGTTCAAACTGGTCGAGTTCCAGCCGAATGAAGCGATCAAGGTCAAGAGAAACCCGGATTACTGGAAGAAGGACCGGCCTTACCTCGACGGCATCGACTATACGATCATCAAGAACCCTTCGACCCGGGTGCTGGCATTTATCGCCGGCAAGTTCGACATGACCACCCCCTACAATCTGACGATTCCGCTGATGCGGGACGTTCAGAGTCAGGCGCTTAACGCGATCTGCGAGCTGACCCCGACCAATGTCGCGCGCAACCTGATCGTCAACCGCGACAAGCCGCCTTTCGACAATCCGGATATCCGGCGGGCGATGGCGCTCAGCCTCGACCGCAAGGCCTTTATCGACACGATCAACGAAGGCAAGGCCGACATCGGCGGCGCCATGCTGCCGCCGCCCGAGGGCATATGGGGGATGCCGCCGGAAATGTTGCGGACCCTGCCCGGCTACGATCCCGACGTGGCGAAGAACCGCGGTGAGGCCCGCAAGATCATGGAAGAGCACGGTTACGGCCCCGACAAGCGGCTCAAGATCACCGTGTCGACCCGCAACATCCCGCAATACCGCGATCCGGCGATCATCCTGATCGACCAATTGAAGCAGATCTACATCGACAGCGATCTCGAAGAGATCGATACGGTCAGCTGGTATCCCAGGCTGACGCGAAAGGATTTCATCGTCGGTCTGAACCTCGCCGAGAACGGCCTAGACGACCCCGACCAGACCTTTTACGAGAACTTTGTGTGCGGTGCGGACCGCAACTACACCGGATATTGCAACCGCGAGCTCGAAAAGGAGTTCGACCGTCAATCGATGGAAGCAGACCAGGAAAAGCGCAGGCGTCTGGTGTGGGAGATCGACCGAAAACTGCAGGAGGACGGCGCCCGGCCGATGATCTACCACAACCGCGCGGCGACCTGCTGGTATCCTCAGGTGAAGGGGATGACCGTCATGGTCAACGGCATCTACAACGGTTGGCGCATGGAGGACGTCTGGCTCGACCGGTAAACTTGACCTTCGAGCTGGCGGATCACGGAGACGCGATCGACGGGACCCTTGAACCCGTGCTAATCTGCCGCGTCGATGGGCTGCGGTAGCACCACTCCGCAGGTCAGGGAGGAGAACTGTGGGATCCTATCTGGTGCGCCGTTTCGGCCTGATGCTCCTGACATTGTTCGGGATATCGGTAATCATCTTTGTGATGCTGCGGATCGCGCCGGGCAATATCGCCGACATCCTGTTCGATGCGGCCGGCTTCGTCGACCAGGCCGAGAAGGCGCAGATCATGAAGGACCTCGGCCTCGACAAGCCGCTTCCGGTGCAATACGCGAGTTGGATTGGCGGGCTGTTGCAGGGCGATCTCGGTTTTTCCTACGTCACGGATCGGCCCGCCCTTACCGAGATCCTCCCGCGCATCCCGATCACGGCCAAGATCGCGGGGCTGGCGTTGCTCTTCGCCGCAGTGATCGGGATCCCGCTCGGGGTCGTCAGCGCCGTCAAGCAGAATACTCGCCTCGACTACATCTTGCGCGTCCTTTCTCTGTCCGCGCTGTCAATGCCGGCCTTCTGGCTCGGATTACTGGTACTGATGGGGTTCGTCAGCTATTTCGGCACGATCCCGATCTACAGTGATGCGCCGCAGAGTTTCGGGGCCGCCCTCGTCATGTATGGCGTGCCGGCCGCGGTCGTCGGGTTCCGCAGCCAGGCCTTGATGCTGCGGCTGACGCGCTCGTCGATGCTCGAAGTGCTGCGTCAGGACTATATCCGTACCGCGCGCTCAAAAGGCGCATCGGAAAACGTGGTCAACTATCACCACGCCTTGAAGAACGCGGTGCTGCCCGTCGTCACGTTGATCGGCCTCGAGGCCGCGTTTCTGATGGGCGGACTTGTCGTTGTCGAGACTGTGTTCAACATTCCCGGGGTGGCGCGCTTTCTTGTCGAAGCGATCCGCTGGCGCGACTATCCGATCGTGCAGAACCTCATCATGTATATCGCGATCATCGTCGTCGTGGTCAACTTTACCGTCGATATGCTGTACGCAGCATTGGATCCGCGGATCAAATATTCGGATTGAGCCGGAGATCACACCATGGCTAGCATCGATTACCGAGCGGAACTGGCCAAGGCCGGCGCGAACGTCGACAGCCGCTGGGCCAAATTGCGCTTCCTCGCGCGCCGCTATCCTTTGGGTGCGGCCGGCGCCGTGATCATGGCGGTCTGCGTCTTTGCTGCTGTGTTCGCCAATTACATCACCGTCTTCGATCCGCTGTCGACGAATGCGGCATTCTCGTTGGCGCGGCCCTCGGCACTGCACTGGCTCGGCTGCGACTTCATGGGACGGGACGTCTACAGCCGCATCGTCTACGGTGCCCGCATCTCGCTGGTCGTCGGTATCGGCTCCTTGGGTTTGGGGCTCACTTGCGGCGTCGTCATCGGGCTGACGTCCGGCTACCTCGGTGGCTGGGTCGATCTCGCGGTGCAGCGTCTGATCGACATCCTGCAATCGCTGCCATTGCTCGTCATGGCATTGTTGATGACCGCTTCGCTGGGGCCCTCGCTTCGGAACACGATCATCGCGATCTCGATCGCCCTGGTCCCCTCTTCGGCCCGCGTCGTCCGGGCGAGCACGCTCTCCCTGCGTGAGCAACCCTTCGTCGAGTCGGCGAAGGCGATCGGCATGAGCGAATTGCGGATCGCGTTCCGGCACGTGCTCCCCAACACTTTAGCGCCGCTGATCGTGTTGGCGACAGCCCAGCTCGGCGCGACGATATTGATCGAGGCGGCGCTGTCGTTTCTCGGGCTCGGCGTCCCGGAGCCCTATCCCTCATGGGGGCGCATGTTGTCGGAATCGGCGGCCGAATACGTGCGCACCGCGCCGTGGCTGGTGATTTTTCCCGGCCTCGCAATCAGCTCGATCGTGTTCGGAACAAACCTTTTGGGCGATGCGTTGCGCGACGTCCTCGACCCGCGGCAGCGCAGCTGACCGCCGCGCCGCCGAGCAGACGATAACCGCGGGATGCCCCGGATGGCCAATGACGAGACGGCGACCGACCGCACAGCCTCACCCGCCTATGCGATAACAAAAACGGCCGAACAGGCCGTGACGGTGATCGAGGTCAAGGGCCTGCGCACCTACCTCTTCACCCGGTCTGGCATCATCAAGGCGGTGGACGATGTCTCGTTCTCGTTGCGGCGGGGCGAAACTTTGGCGGTGGTCGGCGAGTCCGGTTGCGGCAAGTCCATGACCGCGCTGTCGATCATGCGCCTCGTCCCCAATCCTCCAGGTAGGATCGTCGGCGGCATGATCGCCCTCGAGGGTCGAGATCTGCTGCAGCTCGATGAAGCCGAAATGCGCGACATCCGCGGCAACGACATTTCGATGATCTTCCAGGAGCCGATGACCTCGCTCAATCCGGTTCTGACGATCGGTCACCAGATCGCCGAGGCGCTGCGGCTGCATCAAGAACTGTCGAAGCATGCTGCCAACGAGAAAGCGGTCGAGATGCTGCGGCTCGTCAAGATCCCCGAGCCAGCGCAACGCGCGCGAGAATATCCGCACCAACTTTCGGGCGGCATGCGGCAACGGGCGATGATAGCGATGGCGCTCGCCTGCAACCCACGGGTGCTGATCGCCGATGAGCCGACGACCGCCTTGGACGTGACGATCCAGGCGCAGATCCTCGACCTGATCCTAGAATTGCAGAAGCAGCTGGGCACCGCACTGATCCTGATCACGCACAATCTCGGCGTCGTCGCCGAGACCGCGCAACGCGTGATCGTGATGTATGCCGGTAAGAAAGTCGAAGAAGCCGAGGTCGACGCGCTGTTCGCGCAGCCGCTTCACCCTTACACCCACGGCTTGCTGGCGTCGATCCCGCGTCTCGAAATCATGGCAGGGCGCAACTACGCCTCCGTCGAGCGGTTGCAGGAAATCCCTGGCATGGTGCCGGCGCTGAGCAATCTTCCGCCGGGCTGCACGTTTGCCCCGCGCTGCCCTTTCGCCGATGACCGCTGCCGGGCGCAATTTCCACCCTATGAGCAATTGCGGCCGGGGCATTGGGCGGCCTGCTGGCATTCGGAAAGGCTCTACAGGCGGGATGACTAGTGCTCTGACACCAGAGATTGCTGTGACGAGGGGGGTAGGGCGAAACCGTGCCCCGGTGATCGAGGTCGCCGGGCTTAAGAAACATTTCCCAGTCAAGAAAGGCCTGCTTCGCCGCACTGCCGGATACGTCTATGCGGTCGACGGAGTGAGCTTTTCGATCAATCAAGGGGAAACCCTGGGGCTGGTCGGCGAAAGCGGCTGCGGCAAGTCGACCGTGGCGCGTACGGTGTTGCGGCTGGTCGAGCCGACCGAGGGCACGATCAGGCTCGACGGAGAGGACATCACTCGCTTGGGTAAGACGGCGCTGCGGCCGCATCGGCGACAGATGCAGATCATCTTCCAGGATCCGTTCTCCTCGCTGAACCCGCGCATGTCGGCCGGCGACATCGTCGGCGAACCGCTGCAAGTGCACGGGATCGCCCACGGCAGGGAAAAGGATGAGCGAGTCGCTGCGCTATTCGACCAGGTCGGGTTGCGCCGGTTGCAGATGCGCAGCTTCCCGCACGAGTTTTCCGGTGGGCAGCGCCAGCGCATCTGCATCGCCCGCGCGCTCGCCTTAAACCCCAATTTGATTATCGGCGACGAGCCGGTCTCCGCACTTGATGTGTCGATCCAGGCCCAGGTGATCAACCTGATGATGGATCTGCAGCGCGAGAAAAACCTTTCCTACCTCTTCATCGCCCATGATCTGGCCGTGGTCGAGCACATCAGTCACCGCATCGCGGTGATGTATCTCGGCAAGATCGTCGAGTATACGGACAAGCAAACACTGTTCACGCGCCCGCTGCATCCTTATACCGAAGCCCTGTTGGCTGCGGTCCCGGTCCCCAATCCGAGGATCAAGCGCAAGAAACACCTGTTGCAGGGCGATGTTCCGAGTCCGATCAACCCCCCGCCGGGTTGCACCTTCCATACGCGCTGTCCCTATGCCGAAGCGCGGTGCCAGAGCGAGGTCCCGCCACTGCGCGAGGTCAGTCCCGGCCACCAAGTCGCCTGTCATTTGCGCTGAAGCGCGTCCACCGGCTCAAGGGTCCGGCGCCCTTGAACCAAGAGCGGGATCTCTTCGGAGGCGGCGCCCAGCGATCGCGGTTGCCAGGACCGGCCGCAATTTCCCTCTCGCCGAACCCTCGGAGTGGAACCATTGCTGTTTACTAACAGATTATAGTGTAGAGAAAATCTAATGGTGGGACGCGTTAAGGTTAACAGTGGTTTGATCAAGAGCTGTAATACAACCCCATCCGAGGTTTGATCCGACTGCTGAATTTAAGCGTGTACCGACGGAAACATCACTCATCTTAATCTCGGTTGCCTGTAAGACTTGATTATGCTACAATAACCAGCGTTTGAAACGCCGCTCAACCTCACCGCGCTATATTGGTGACATAACGGGCGTAAGTGGGTGACCGTAGGATGTTAGACCAAACTTCGGCAAGCCCGTTGATCGATGAGCTAGCGCCGAAAGGCGGCGTGCAGCCCGATCTCGCATCGCCTAGGTCCTCGGATCCAGTGCATCTTCCCAATACACTCGACGCATCGTCGGGCACGCTCTCCGATATTGGGAACAAGCGGCTGCTGCCTGCCCTGGTGGCTCGAACGTCGACGCCGCGCCGCGCCGCCAGGGCTGTTCCGTTCGGTATCCTCCTCTACCTCCTCTCCGTCGCGATCGTCGCCATCGCAACCGTCGGAATATTCTTCGGTATTGGTTTTTTCTTGCTCGTGCAGTCTACGGAGGCTATGAATGCGAATGTCAGTATTGGGGATCATGCTTCGGGCACCAAACTTCGTCTACCGCCTACTTTGAGTAATGCATCGTCGACCTACGGCGACATTGCGTCGGTCCCGATCGAACCGCAGATCCCGCGCTCGGCCGCGACCGCAGCGTTGCCCGTCGTTCCTGTTGCAGCGCCAACGGCGCCCCCCTCCCCCGCCGGGGATGTGCTCGCAAGTGACGAGAAGGATCAATCCTTCGGCAAAGGGACGCCGGGGTCTGAGGCCCGCGGGGCTTCGGCAGAGGTTTCCCCGCCAGCCGCACTGACGGCCGAGCCGATACCGGACTCATCAGCCCCCGCGCCGGCGCCTGAGAGGGCCCCGCGCCTCCCCGCAGGGCAAATCACGGAGCTCCTGGCCCGCGGCGACTCCTTCCTTCAGGCCGGTGACGTCGCTTCCGCACGGCTATTTTACGAGCGGGCCGCCGATGCCGGCGACTGGCAGGCGGCGATACGGATGGGAGCAACCTTCGATCCTGCCTTTCTCGGCCGAGCCGGCGTGCGCACGGTCGGCGAACCAACTAAAGCGCAATCCTGGTACCGGCATGCCCTTGACCTCGGCGCGCCCAAGACCGATCGTCAGGTCGAGAGCCCAAATACGAAATAGCCACAGGGAAGACAATGAAGCGTCCGACCATCGCGGCCGCAATCTTCGCGACGCTGATCGGCCTTGCGACTCCGGTGAGCGCCGCCGCGCCGTTGGATGTCGCCGTCGTCAACAGGGGTGTCGTTGAACTCCAAACGGGGCGCGCTGCCGGCATCTCGGTGCGTATCGCTGAGGATCTCGCCAATCTCATCGATGATGGAGCGACGCGTCGGGTTTTGCCGGTCATCGGCAAAGGGTCGCTGCAGAACATTACCGATCTCAAGCTATTGCGTGGGATCGACATGGCCATCCTGCAGGCCGATGTTCTCGATTATGCGCGCCGGCAGGATTATTTCCCCGGCCTCGAAGGCTGGATCACTTATATCGCCAAGCTCTATAACGAGGAGTTCCATCTTCTTGCCCGGCGCGATATTAAAAGCGTTGCAGAGTTGGCAAACCGGCCGGTGAACGTCGATTTGCGCGGCGCCGGCACCACGATCACCGCAGGCCGGCTGTTTGCTCTCCTGAACATCCCGGTGACGCCCACCTACGACGATCACGAGGTTGCGCTCGAGAAGCTCCGCAAGGGCGACATCGCGGCCCTTGCCTTCGTTGCCGGGAAACCAGCGCCGCTCTTCCGCAGCATCGCCGGTGAGGACGGCCTCCACTTTCTCGCCATCCCGCTCAGACCGGAAGTGACCGCCGCCTACGTGCCGACCCGCCTCACAGCTCAGGATTATCCGGGTCTGGTGCCTGGCGACCAACCCGTCGACACGGTGGCGGTGGGCGCCGTGCTCGCGGCCGCTAATCTCCTGTACGGCTCCGACCGCTACCGCAATCTTGTGAACTTTGTCGAGGCGTTTTTTACTGGGTTCCAGACACTGCTCGAGCCCGGCCACCATCCAAAATGGCGCGAGGTCAATATCATGGCCGAGCTTCCCGGATGGCGCCGATTTCCGCCCGCCGAGGAGTGGCTGCAGCGCAACGTGCAGGCAGCCGCCCCGCCCAATCTCCAGGATCTCAAGACGATCTTCTCGCGGTTTATAGACGAGCGTCAGCAGGCCGCCGGGGGGCAGCCGATGACCCAGCAGGAGAAAGACCAGCTCTTCGGGCAGTTCGAACTCTGGCAGAAAAACCAAATCCGATAGGCCGTCGCAGCGAGCAGAGTGATCCCCTTCGACACCTTGGAAGGGCTCTGCGCAGATGAACCAGCCACTCGTCGAGAAAATATATCGCTTGGCTGCGATGCCGACCAAGCGGCGCTTGGTCACCTTTGCCGCCGTCGCTGCCGCTCTCGCCATCGGCCGGCCGGCCGTCGCCGAGACCAGCGCCAAACATGGCGGAACGCTCGAGTTCGCGGTCACCGTCGAGCCCGGCAATTACGATTGTCACGGCAACATATCCTTTGCTTTCCTGCACCCCATCGCGCCGCATTACTCGACCTTGCTCAAATTCGATGCCGCTAATTATCCGCGGATCATCGGCGACTTGGCGGAGTCGTGGAGCGTTGCGGCCGATCGGCTCACCTATAGCTTCAAACTTCGGCCCAATGTCCTGTTTCACGACGGCTCGCGACTGACGTCTGGCGACGTCAAGGCGAGCTACGAGCGCATCGCGCACCCGCCGCCAGGTGTCGTCTCGGCGCGCAAGGTCGATTACGCCGCCATCTCGAGCATCGATACGCCCGACCCGCTCACCGTCGTTTTCCATCTGCAGTGGCCTGAGGCGGCGATGCTGGCAAATTTCGCCTCTCCATGGAACTGCATCTACAACGCCGCCAAGCTCGCCCAGGACCCCGAATTTCCCAAAGCTCACGTGCTCGGCACCGGAGCATTCGCCTTTGTCGAGTACGAAAAGGGAAAGTATTGGCGGGGTCGGCGTTGGGACAGATATTTTCTGCCCGGCAAGCCCTATCTCGACGGCTACCAGGCAGATTTCATCCCTGCAAATGCGGTGATGACGGCGTACAAAAGCGGCCGCATCGCCGCCGAGTTCCGGGGTGTGACGCCCCCGCAACGCGACGACCTCGTCGAGGCGCTCGGCGACCGCATGGAGATCAGTGAAAGCCCGTGGCTCTCAAATCTCCTGGTCGTTTTCAACACCAAGCGCCCGCCCTTCGACGATGCGCGGGTGCGGCGCGCGCTTTCGCTCGCCATCGACCGCTGGGGTGCTGCGGCGAAGCTGCAGGGCTCGACTTTCCTAAAATATGTCGGCGGCGTGATGCGGCCGGGTTCGAGCATGGCGACACCGGAAGCGGAGCTGGTTACGATTCCCGGCTTTTCGCGCGATACCACTGCGTCGCGCGACGAGGCAAGGCGGCTGCTCGACGAGGCCGGGGTGCGCGACCTCAAGGTGACGATTACCGTCCGCGACATCCCGATGCCGCACTATGCGGGTGCCGATCTTCTGGCCGAGAGCTGGCGCCAAATCGGTGTCACGACGACGCAGGACCGCCGGAACATCTGGGATTGGCAAAAGGAAATCGATGCACGCCAATTCGATGTGGCGCTCGATTTCTCCGGCGACTTCTATGACGACCCGACGATACAGCTGACAAAATACGTGTCGCACGATCTGTCGCCGGTCAACTACTCGTATTCGACCGACCGTTTCCTCGATGCCCTCTTTATCGGCCAAGCGGTGACCAGCGACCCCGGACAACGCGCAAAAATCGTCCGTGATTTCGAGCAACATGCTCTGTCCGAAGCTTACACGGTCCCCCTCTTGTGGTGGAATCGCATTGTCGCAACCTCGGCGAAGCTCAAAGGCTGGAGCATCACGCCAAGCCACTTCATTGGACAGGATCTGACCGATGTTTGGCTCGACCAGTGACCTGTGGTACGAGTGCGGTCGACTTTGAGATGTCGCGGCACGCTGATCGACGCGGCTCCAGAACATTGAGTGGGGGCGTATTGAATGGTGAACTTAGGAGCCGCCGATCGAACGCACCGCGCGGCAATCCGCCGCTCACCTTTGAAGAAGCTCTATGTCCAGGTGCTGATCGCGATCGGGGTGGGCATTCTGCTCGGGCATTTCTATCCGAGCCTGGCAGTCGAGATGAAGCCGGTCAGCGACGGCTTTATTTCGCTGATCCGCGCCGTCGTGCCGCTGATCATCTTTGCGACGGTCGCCGTCGGCATTGCCAAGATGGGCGACATGCGCCGCGTCGGTGTCGTCGGGCTTCGAGCAATTATTTATTTCGAGATCGTCTCGACATTGGCGCTGCTGATTGGGCTCGTCGTCGGAAATGTGGTCCAACCGGGTGCCGGCCTCCACATCGATCCGGCGCATTTGGATGAAAAGGCGATCGCCGGCTACGTCACCAGCGCCAAGTCACTGACGATTGTCGATTTCTTGGTCAAGATGATCCCCACCAACCTGGTCGGGGCCGTCGCCCAGGGCGACATCCTGCCGGTGCTGGTGATGGCGGTCCTGTTCGGCTTCGCGCTCTGCCACATCGGGGAACGCGGCCAGCGGCTCGTCGCTTTGATCGACGACTTCACTCATGCGCTGTTCGGGGTCGTGCGCATCATCATGTATGTGGCGCCGCTCGCAGCCTTCGGCGCTATGGCATTCACGATCGGCAAGTTCGGCTTCGGCATGCTCGCCAGCCTCGGGCAATTGCTGGCGAGTGTCTATCTGACATCGATCTTGTTCGTGCTGATCGTGTTGGGGCTGATCGCCCGAATCTTTGACCTGAGCGTGTGGAAAATCATTCGCTACTTCAAGGACGAGCTGCTGATCGCCTTCAGCGCGACCTCGGGGGAGGCGATGATCCCACGCTCGATTGTCAAGCTCGAGCGGATGGGGTGCTCGCAGGAGACCGTCGGTCTGGTGCTGCCGACCGGCTTCTCGTTCAACACCGACGGCACGGCTATCTACATGACTATGGCGGTGCTGTTCATCGCGCAGGCGACCGATATTCACCTGACGACCGGCCAGCAGCTGACGATGCTTTTCGTCATGCTTTTCACCTCCAAGGGTGCCGCGGGAGTCGCCGGCGCCGGCTTTGTCGCTCTCGCCGCTACATTACCCGCACTGGGAATTCTGCCGGTCGGCGGCTTGGCGCTGCTCCTCGGGGTCGAGCGATTCATGTCCGAAATCCGCGCTGTCACCAACCTGTTCAGCAACATCTTCGCAACAGTGGTAATTGCGCGATGGATGGGTGAGCTCGACGACGAGCGTCTAAACCTTGTCCTCGACGGCGAGGCCGATGACGAGCCGTTGGAGCAGCCGGTCTAGCATCTAGACGTTGACCGGCGCCAGCGGGGTTCGGCCGCGGATCAGGTCGGCCGCCTTCTCCGCGATCATAATGACCGGAGCATTGATGTTGCCGCCGACGAGGTCCGGCATCACCGAAGCATCGACGACACGCAGCGCGTCTGTACCCAGCACTCTGAGCTCGGGGTCGACGACCGCCATCGGGTCGGCCGCCCATCCCATCTTGCAGGTGCCGAGCGGATGATGAACGGTAATTGCCGAGGCACGGATATAGGCGCCGAT
>Ga0306926_10008876_pt1 | contig 11030 bp, 10 predicted proteins | sample flu12Cox44000178_FD_203759 | JGI IMG/M metagenome (GOLD analysis project Ga0306926, IMG submission 203759) | Lab enrichment of tropical soil microbial communities from Luquillo Experimental Forest, Puerto Rico - flux8day.12C.oxic.44.000.178 (v2)... | ecosystem: Environmental > Terrestrial >...
CACCGCCGGCACGGCGATGTACGGCCTCACCGAGCTCGGCGGTCTCGTCGCCGGCGAGAGCGTGGTCGTCACCGGCCCCGGTCCGATCGGCCTTCTCGGTGTTGCGGTCGCGAAAGCGCTCGGCGCCCAGCCGGTGATCCTCACCGGCACCCGCGACAATCGACTGAAGATCGGCCTCGCACTTGGCGCTGATCACGTCGTAAATGTGCGCAACGAAGATACGGTCGAAGCGGTGCGCCGCCTCAACGGCGGCAAGGGCGTCGATTATGTCGTCGAATGCTCCGGCGCGCCGAATGCGGTGAACGAGGCGGTGCGCATGGTCAATCGCGGCGGCAAGGTCTGCTTGGCGGCGTTCCCGCACCAGGAGACGCCGGTCGACGTCGCCCACATCGTGCGCAACAACATTTATCTCTACGGCATCCGCGGCGAGGGCAAGAGCGCGACCCATCGCGCCGAAGCCTTCATGTCGCAGAAGCGCTTCGACGCCACCAAGATCCACACCCACACCTTCCCGCTCGACGATCTGCCGACCGCGATCCGCTACGCCAAGGACCGCGTCGACGACGCCATCAAAGTGGTGGTGAAGGCGCGCGGCGTGGCGGCGCACCGGGTCGCGGCGGAGTAGGGCCGTCCGCCAACCCTCGTGGTGAGGAGCGATGCGTCAGTGTCGCGTCTCGAACCATCACCTCTTGCGGATGCGGAACGTCAGCAGCCGTTTGTCTTTGCGCGTCTCTTCCAGCGCGTCGCCGGTCTGATTGAGCAAATTCGGAACGTCGATGCCGGCGAGCGGGTCGGTGCACTCCACGATCAGAATCTCGCCAGGCCGCATGGCGCCGAGCGCCTTGCGGGTACGCAGCGCCGGCAGCGGGCATTTCAGGCCGCGCAGATTGAGGGTCTTTTCCGCCATCATCAGTGCCATCGTCCGCAGCGTCGGACGATCCAGTATTCGAGGTATATAAGACTTGTAACCGGTTTTCAGTGATTACTGGATGCCCGCCTCCGCGGGCACGCGACATATTAGAGCATGTCTGACGATTCCAGCATTCAGCGCATCGCCCGCCTGACGCCGCTCAGCGCCGTCCTGATGCTGATCGAATCGCGAATCGAGCCGGTAAGGCCGCAATCATGGCGGCTCATCCACGCCTCCGGCCGCACGCTCGCCGAGGATGCCGTGGCGTTCGAGCGTCCGGCGTGGCCGATCGCCTTGCGCGACGGTTTCGCGGTCGAGGCCGCCGCCGTCGGCGATGCGAGCTCGTACGCGCCGGTTGCTTTGCCGGTGTCGTCCGGCCGCATCGGAATCGGCGAGCCGATGCCAGCTGCGGCCGATGCCGTGCTGCCGCTCGATGCCGTGGTGTTGCGCGGCGATCGCGCCGAAGCAATCGCGGCAATTGCTCCGGGTGAGGGGGTTTTGGCCGCCGGCGGAGACGTGCCGGCGAACACGCCGCTGCGGCGCGCCGGCGAGCGGATTCGTGCCGTCGATATTGCGGTCATGCATGCCGCGGGTCTGGCCGGGGTTTCGGTTCGAGAGCCGCGCATCAGCGTGGCGATTGGCGGCACCGTAGGTTCGGCGCTCGACGCCGCCGGCGCCACTTTGATTGGCTTGGTCAACAATGCCGGCGGCACGGTGCCGCGCGGGTTGATTTCGCTCGAGGCCGTGCTTGCCGACTCGCAAACCGATGCGATCGTCGCGGTCGGTGGCACCGGCAGCGGAGCAAGCGATCGGGCGGTCAACATGCTCGTCCGGCAGGGCCGTCTCGACGTCCACGGCATCGCGGTGTCGCCCGGCGAAACCGCGGCGTTCGGGTTCGCAGGCACGCGGCCGGTGCTGCTTATTCCGGGACGGCTTGATGCCGCTTTTGCAGTCTGGCTTTTGCTCGGGCGCCATCTTTTGGCGAGGCTCGCCGGGGGCAGGGTTGTGGATTCGGCGGCGACCTTGCCACTCACGCGCAAGGTCACGTCGACCATCGGCCTGACGGAGCTGATACCGGTAAGCGCCGCCGGCGGTTTTGCAGAACCGCTGGCGTCGGGTTATTTGTCACTGACGGCGCTCGCCCATAGCGACGGTTGGACCGTCGTTCCGGCCGAGAGCGAAGGCTTTGCCGCGGGAATGCCGGTTGCTGTGACGCCATGGCCCTAAGTCCGAAATCCGACCGCCGCAGTGCGGCGATCCTCGAAGCGGTGCGGCGCGCCGCGCGCCAGGAGCAGTTCCTTGAAGTAGTGTCGGCCGAGGAGGCGCGACAGCGCTTCAATGCGCGCGTCGACGCTTCGCCGCTTGCCGGCGAGAGCGTGCCGCTTGCCACGGCGCTTGGGCGTGTCCTCGCCGCCGACGTGATCGCGCCGGTCGATGCGCCGCCATTCGACCGCTCCAATGTCGACGGCTTTGCCGTGCGCTCCGCCGACACGGTCGGCGCCCGCGACGGCGCGCCGAAGCGGCTTACCCTCAACGCCGAAGTCATCGCCTGCGGCATCGATCCGGCATTCGAAGTTCTCCCCGGTACGGCGACCGCGATCGCGACCGGCGGCGTCATTCCGCGCGGCACCGACGCGGTGGTGATGATCGAACAGACCGAGCTGATCGAGGACGAAATCCCGCCCGCCATCGAAATGCGCCGCGCCGCGGCCGCTGGGCAGCTCATCTCCTATGCGGGCTCCGATATCGCGCGCGGCGAAACGCTGCTGCGCCGCGGCAGCCGTATCGGCTCCCGCGAAATCGGCATGCTGGCGGCGTGCGGGCTCGCCGTGATCGCGGTGGTGCGGCGGCCGCGCGTCGCGGTGCTCTCGACCGGCGACGAACTGGTCGAACCCGGTCAGCCGCTGCCGCCGGCCGGCGTGTACGACAGCAATAGCGCCATTCTCGCAGCCGCGATAGCGGAAGCCGGCGGCGAGGCGGTGCCGTTCGGCACCTTCCCGGACGAGGAAGCGGCAATCGAGCGGGCGATGCGCGACGCGCTGTCGTCGTGCGACATGGTCGTGCTCTCCGGCGGCACGTCGAAAGGCGCGGGCGACCTTTCCCATCGTGTCGTGTCGCGGCTCGGCGAGCCAGGCATCCTGGTGCATGGTGTGGCGCTCAAGCCCGGCAAGCCGCTGTGCCTCGCCGTCATCGGCGAGAAGCCTTTGATCGTGCTGCCCGGCTTTCCGACCTCGGCGATCTTCACCTTCCACGCCTTCGTCGCGCCGCTCATCCGCGCCCGCGCCGGATTGAAGGCGCAAACTGCGCGGACCACGACGGCACGGGTGCCGGTGCGCATCGCTTCTGAGCTTGGCCGCGAGGAGTTCGTGCTGGTGTCGCTGGTCGCCGGCGATGACTGCGCGATTGCGTTCCCGACCGGCAAAGGCTCCGGCGCGGTCACGGCGTTTTCCCAGGCCGACGGCTTTTTGACCATCGATCCGCTAGCGAGCGCGCTCGATGCCGGTGGCGAAGCCGAAGTGACGTTGATCGGCGAGGCGGCGCGCGCGCCCGACCTTGTCATCATGGGCAGCCACGACATCGCGCTCGACGTCGTGGTCGGCGCGCTCGCCGAGCGCGGCTTTGCCGCCCGCACCATCGCCGTCGGCAGCCTCGGTGGAGTCGCTGCGTTGGGCCGCGGCGAATGCGATCTGGCACCGGTGCATCTGGTCGATCCGGTGACCGGTATCTACAACAAGCATCTGCTCGCGCCGGGGCTTACGCTGGTGCCCGGCTGGCGGCGCATGCAGGGCTTCGTCTATCGCCCGACCGACCCACGGTTCGCGCGCTTGAGCGCCGACGCGGCGCTGAAGATAGCGCTCGCCGATCCCGGTATGCTGATGGTCAACCGGAATTCCGGCTCCGGCACACGGGTCCTGCTCGATGGGCTGCTGCGCGGCGCGCGGCCGCCCGGCTACGCCAACCAGCCGCGCTCGCATAACGCGGTGGCCGCCGCGGTGGCGCAGAGCCGCGCCGATTGGGGCGTCGCCATCGCGCCAGTCGCACGCATGTTTGGGCTGGGTTTTCTGCCGATCGCGCCGGAAGAGTATGATTTTTTGTTGCTGGAGGCGCGCCGCGAACGTCCCGCCGTTTGGGCGTTTCTCGGCGCGCTGCGCGACCAGACTGTGCGTGCCGGCATCCGCGCGCTCGGCATGGAACCGGCCGGCGAATGAAGCTAAATAAGACCCATGCGCATCATCGGCCTCGCGGGTTGGAGCGGCTCGGGCAAGACGACGCTGGTCACCGGCGTGATCCCGGTGCTGACGCGGCGCGGCCTGAAAATCGCGACCGTCAAGCACGCGCATCATGAGTTCGACACCGACCAGCCGGGCAAGGATTCCTGGCTGCACCGCCAGGCCGGCGCCAGCGAAGTCGCCATCGTCTCGAGCCGGCGCTGGGCCATCGTGCACGAGCTGGGCAGCGAGCCCGAGCTGTCGCTCGGCGAAATTCTGGGAAAGCTGAGCCCGGTCGATCTGGTGATCGTCGAGGGCTTCAAGCGGCATTCGCACCCGAAGCTCGAAGTGTTCCGCGCCGCCGTCGGCAAGCCGCTGCTGCATCCCGACGACGATTGCATCGTCGCCGTCGCCACCGACGCGCCGCTGCCGCAAGCCGAGGTACCGGTGCTGATGCTCGATGACCTCGACAGCATTGCCAACGTGCTGCAGGCCGAAGCGGTGCCGCTCGATCAGATTTCGCCGCCGCGGAGCGATGCCTGATGGCGCAGCTCAGTGACGATTGCTTCGCCTTCAACGGCCCGCTGCTGCCGGTCGCCGACGCCGAGCGATTGATCGTCGAGCGCGTCGCGCCGGTCGAGGGCACCGAGACCACGGCGTTGCGCGACGCGGTCGGCCGCGTGCTGGCCGAGGGCATCATCGCACCGGTCGATGTGCCGCCGTTCGATAACTCGGCCGTCGACGGCTACGCGGTGCGCGCCGCGGATCTTCAAGCCGCCGGCGAAACGCGGCTCGCCATCGTTGATCGGGTGACCGCCGGTCGTGCCGCCGACCACGCGTTGAAGACAGGCGAAGCGATCCGAATTTTCACCGGTGCGCCGGTGCCGGCCGGCGCCGACACCGTGTTCATGCAGGAGGACTGCCGCGTCGAAGGCGGCGCGGTGATCGTGCCGTCTGGATTGAAGCTTGGCGCCAACCGGCGGCTTGCCGGCGAAGACATGCGCGCCGGCGCCGTCGCGTTGCCGGCCGGCCGGCGGCTCGCGGTGCAGCATGTGGCGCTCGCCGCTGCGCTCGGCCTCACGGCGCTGAAGGTGCGACGGCGCGTCCGCGTCGCCTTGTTCTCGACCGGCGACGAGATCGTAGAGCCCGGCGCGAAGCTGCCGCGCGCCGCGCTCTACGATTCCAACCGCTATCTGCTTGCCGGCTTGATCGCGCGGCTCGGCGCCGAGGTCACCGACCTCGGCATTTTAGGCGACGATCCGCTGGAACTCGCGCGCGCCATCGGCGCGGCCGCTCAGAGCCACGATCTGGTGCTGACCTCGGGCGGCGTCTCGACCGGTGAGGCCGACCATGTGCGTAGCGCTATCGAAAGCATCGGCCGCATCGTGTTCTGGCGCATGGCGATCAAGCCCGGCCGGCCGGTGGCGATGGGCGTCCTTCCGGCGCGGGGCGGCGATGGCGCCGCATTCGTTGGCCTGCCGGGCAATCCCGTTGCGGTATTCGTCACGTTCGTGCGCGTGGTGCGGCCGCTCTTGCTGCGCTTGGCCGGCGCGCTGCCCGAGCCGCTGCTCGCGATGCCGGCGCGCGCGGCGTTCGCCTACAAGAAGCGCAAGGGCCGCCGCGAGTATGTGCGCGTGGCGCTGCGGCCTGCCGCCGACGGTACGATTGAGGTGTTCAAGCACGCGCAGGACGGCGCCGGCGTCATAACATCTCTCACCGAAACGGATGGCTTGGCTGAACTTGCCGAAGACGTGACCAGCGTCGAGCCGGGCGCGACAATCGGCTTCCTCTCCTATGCGTTGCTGGTCGGCTAGAACCGCCGGGCGTAAGGTGGCGGCACAGGTGAATTGGGGGGGAGGAACTGCATGCGAATCGGGCGGGCGACCGCAATCGCTGCTGCCATCGTGGCTCTGCTCGGGCCGAGCCGCGGTGCGCACGCGCAGGCCCAGCCGGCCGCGTGGCATCCGACCGGCAATGTCGAGTTTTTTGTCGGCGCCGGCGCCGGCGGCGAGAACGACCGCATCGCGCGCGCCATCCAGCGCGTGCTGACCAAGGAGCATCTCGTCGACTCGATGTCGGTGCTCAACAAGCCGGGCGCCGCGCAAATCATCGCCATGACCGACCTGTCGCGCAAGGAAGGCGAAGGCAACGAGATCGGGCTGGCCTCCGGGAGCTTCATCAACGCCATCGCCCGCAGAGGCTTGGACCTACACCAGCACCTCACCCCGCTGGTCAAGCTGTTCGACGCCTATCAATGCTACTTCACCGCGGTCGACTCGCCGATCAAAAGCATGGTCGACGTGCGCGATCGGCTCAAAACCGATCCGGCGTCGGTGACATTCGCGTTCCCGGTCGGGCTCGGCAGCCCGCTGCATGTCTCCGTCGTCAATGTCGGCAGGACGGCTGGCGCGCCGGCGAAGAAGCTGGTGACGGTAGTGTTCGATTCCGGTTCCGAGGTTTCCGTGCAGGCCGCCGGCGGCCATATCGACGTCGGCGAGACCAGCATCGGCAGCTCCATGCCGCTTATTCAGGGCGGCAAGCTGCGCATGCTCGGCATTGCCGCGCCGGACCGGCTGCCGGGCGAGTTGGCCAAATATCCGACCTTGCGCGAGCAGGGGCTCGACGTTGTCACCGCGAATTCCTACACCGTGCTGCTGCCCAACGGCTTGAAGACCGAGCAGATTTCGTTCTGGGCCAACGCGCTCGATCGCGTCATGGTCGATCCCGACTTCAAGCGCGATCTCGAGCTCAATTTCTGGACATTACAGCCGATCCGCTATCCGGAGGCCGGCAAGTGGCTGCAGCACGATTATGACGAGAACCGCACGGTGCTGACCGAGCTCGGAATGCTGGAATGAGCGCACCGCGGACGCTGTTCGAGAAAATCTGGTCCGACCATGTGATCGTCACCTCGCCGCAGGGCGAGGCAATGCTCTACGTCGATTTCAACCTGATCAACGAAGGTCAGTCGTTTCTCGCCTTCGACCAGTTGCGCCTCGAGGGGCGAATCTCGCGCCGGCCGCAGCAGCATCTTGCGGTGACCGATCACTATCTGCCGACCGTCAACCGAGCGAGCGGCACGGCCGGCATGGCGAACCCGGAGATCCGCCGCGTCGTCGAAATGCTCGACGAGAATGCGCGCGATTTCCATCTGCCTCATGTCGGCTGGTTTCATCGCGACCAGGGCATCGCTCATGTCATCGCGCCGGAGCTCGGTATCGCCCAGCCGGGGATGCTGATCACCTGCAACGACTCCCACACCGCGACCAATGGCGCCTGCGGTGCGCTCGCCGTGCCGGTCGGCGGCGGCAATCAGCTGCGCCATGTGGTGGCGACGCAGACCGTGTGGCTGAAGAAGCCGAAGACGCTGCGCATGACGATCGACGGAGTGCTGCCGGCGGCGGTGACCGCGAAAGACGTGATTCTCTCGATCATTCGCGACATCGGTATCGGCGGCGCCACCGGTTATGCGGTGGAATATTCGGGCTCAGCCATCAGCGCCATGTCGATGGAGGGCCGGCTGACCGTCTGCAACATGTCGATCGAGGCAGGCGCCCGGATCGGCATGATCGCGCCCGACGACGTGACTTATGATTTTCTCGCCGGCCGCAAGTTTGCACCAAAGGGCGCCGACTGGAACAAGGCGCTCGCTCATTGGCGGACGCTGCCGAGCGATGCGGGGGCGACGTTCGATCGCGAGCTGTCGTTCGACGCCGCGCGCTTCGCGCCAATGGTGAGCTGGGGCACGAGCCCGGAGGATTCCGCGCCGATCGACGACGCCGTGCCCGACCCAGCGCGTATCGACGACGCCGACCGGCGGCGCCACGTCGAGCGCGCGCTCGACTATATGCAACTGCGACCGCAAACGCCGCTTGCGGAAATCGCGATCGACCGCGTCTTCATCGGTTCCTGCACCAACAGCCGTATCGAGGATTTGCGCGCCGCAGCGGCAGTGCTCAAAGGACGCCGGGTCACGGTGCCAGGCATGGTGTCGCCGGGCTCGAGCGCGGTGAAGCGCCAGGCGGAGGCCGAAGGTCTAGACCGCATCTTCACTGCTGCCGGCCTAGAATGGCGCGACTCCGGATGCTCGATGTGCAACGGCTCGAACGGCGAACTCATCGCGCCGGGTGAGCGCTGCGCCTCGACGACCAACCGCAACTACGAAGGCCGTCAGGGCCGCGGCGCGCTCACCCACATCATGAGCCCCGCCATGGTCGCCGCGGCGGCCGTCGCTGGGCGGCTCACCGACGTGCGCCGGCTCTAGGCGAGGCCCTTCGATGCAACCGTTCACCGTGCTCACCGCCGTCGCCGCGCCGCTCGAAATTGCCAGCGTCGACACCGGCATGATCCTGCCCGGCCGTTACATGCGCCGCCATCGCCGGCCGGGACACGATTACGGCGACGCGTTTCTGTACGATCTTCGCTTCGACGCGACAGGCGGCGCGCGCGCCGATTTCGTCTTGAACGGCCCAGCCTATCGCGGCGCCGAGATTCTCGTCACCTGGCGCGATTTCGGCTGCGGCTCCTCGCGCGAGGGCGCGGCCTTCGCGGTAATGGACTTTGGCCTTCGCGCGCTTGTCGGCCCGAGCTTCGGCGAGATCTTTGAAGTGAACTGCATCCAGAACGGCATTCTCGCCGCCACGCTGCCAGAGGCGGCCATCCAGGATTTGTGGCGGCAATTACGCGCGAGTCCCGGCGCTGCGATCACCATCGATTTGCCGAACCAATCGCTGATCGCCCCGGATCGGACCGTGCACGCCTTCGATATCAGCCCATTGCGCAAGGAGCGGCTGATGCGCGGCATCGACGACATCGACGTCACCCTCGAATATCGCGACGCGATCGAGAGCTTCGAAGCCAAGCGCCGCGCCGCGATGCCGTGGCTGCCGACGGCGCAGCGCGAGTAGCGCCGTCAGGCTTGCGGAATTCGCGCCGCGATCGCTTCGGCCTCGCTTGCGTCTTCGGGCGTATTGACGTTGAAGAATGGATCGACTGGCGCCGCCGGCCATTCGGCGACGCCGACACCATGGCGCGCCGTCCACGCCTCGATCTTGTGCAAGCCATCGCCGGTCAGCGCGCGACGCAAGTCCTCGCGCAGCTCAACCGGCCAAAGCCCGACCACCGGATGACGCCATTCGCCGGAGCGCGTGCAGGCGAGCGGGGCGTCTGCCGCCGCGCGAGCGTCGTGTAGGCGCGCCACCAAGTCCTTCGGCAGAAACGGGCAATCGCCCGGCGCGCTCGCAAGCCACGCGATGTCGGGCGAGTTCGCCGCCGCCCAATCGAGACCGGCCAAAATGCCGGCCAGCGGTCCGGCAAAATCCGGCACGTTGTCGGCGACCACCGGCAGCGCGGTATCGGCGAAGCGCGCCGGGTCGCCGTTGGCGTTGATGACGATGCCGTGGCATTGCGGTGCGAGACAGGCGAGCACGCGCTGCAGGATAGCCGTGCCGCCGATCTTGATTCGCGCTTTGTCGCCGCCGCCCATGCGGCGCGCCAGGCCGCCGGCGAGCACAAGGCCGAGAGTAGGGGGTGTGGTCACGCGCGCCAAAGCCTACTCGTCGTGCATCGCGGCCTTGCGGCGATGCTTGGCGCTCTCGTCCTCGACATAGGCGAGGTTCTGGTCGAACACGATACGATCGGTACCCGATAGCGCGATGAAGCGCTTGCCGCGGGCGCGACCGATGAGAGTCAAATTGGCCTTGCGCGCAAGCTCGACGCCCCAGGCGGTGAAGCCCGAGCGCGAGATCAAAATCGGAATGCCCATGCGCACGGTCTTAATTACCATCTCCGAGGTGAGCCGCCCGGTGGTGTAGAAGATCTTATCGGCGGCGGCGACCTTGTGCTTGAACATCCAGCCGGCAATCTTGTCGACAGCGTTGTGGCGGCCGACGTCTTCCATATAGACCAGCGGCCGGTCCTCGACCGCGAGCACGCAGCCGTGGATGGCGCCGGCTTCCAGATAGAGCGATGGCGTGGCGTTGATCTTTTGCGTCAGCGCATAGAGCCATGAGGTGCGCAATTCCGCCGCCGGCAGGGTGACGTTCTCCAGCGCTTCCATCAGGTCGCCGAATACCGTGCCCTGGGCACAGCCCGAGGTCTGCACCTTTTTCTTCAGCTTCCTCTCGTAATTGGTCTTGCGCTTAGTGCGCACCACGACGAGCGAGAGCTCCTCGTCGTAGTCGACGCCCAAGACAACGTCGTTAGCTTTCAGCATGTTCTGGTTGAGGAGATAGCCCAGCGCCAGATATTCGGGATGGTCGTTGATGGTCATCGCGGTGACGATCTCCTGCGAATTGAGGAAGATCGTCAGCGCTTGCTCGGCCGTTACCGACGTCTCGATTGCGGTGCCGGTCTGGTCGACGCCGCGCACGCGCTCGGTCAGGCGCGGATCGATCGGATCGGGACGAATCAGATAATCGTCGTCGGAAGAGGCCATGCCGGTAATGTAAGGCATGCGCGCGTCATGCGAAAGCACGCAGACGAAAGGCCCGGCGAACCGGGCCTTTCGCGTTACGCGTCGCCTAAAAATTGCTTGGAATAATGCCTAGCCGTGCAGGCCGCCGAGCAGCCAGATCACGAGAATAATTGGTAGCGGAATGCCAAGGAGCCAGAGCAATAAGCCGCGTCCCATTAACGTTCCTCCTGGGTTGCCTCGTTTACCGTCGACAACGAGTGGGAGGCCGGAAAGTTCCTTTCGTTGGGCGGCGCTGAAGGCTTGGCGGCGCGGGTTGTAACGCGTCCGGCCGCCGCTATATTGCGCCTCGCGCCGGGGCTTGGAGAGATGGCCGAGTGGCTGAAGGCGCACGCTTGGAAAGCGTGTATACGGGAAACCGTATCGTGGGTTCGAATCCCACTCTCTCCGCCATGAAAAGTTGATTTTATTGATGTTTTTGGAATAATAGTGACTATAC
>Ga0306926_10008877_pt1 | contig 11030 bp, 8 predicted proteins | sample flu12Cox44000178_FD_203759 | JGI IMG/M metagenome (GOLD analysis project Ga0306926, IMG submission 203759) | Lab enrichment of tropical soil microbial communities from Luquillo Experimental Forest, Puerto Rico - flux8day.12C.oxic.44.000.178 (v2)... | ecosystem: Environmental > Terrestrial > Soil...
CGCGAAAAATCGCAGATGTACGCCCAACGCTATATTCCACATCTCCCCGCGGCCGGGGAGATCATGATCTTTGACCGCAGCTGGTATAATCGCGCCGGCGTCGAGCGGGTGATGGGCTTTTGCACCGCGGAGGACGCCAAGCACTTCTTAGAGATGGTGCCTGCGTTCGAGAAGGTCGTCGTCGAATCCGGGATTATCTTGCTGAAATATTGGCTGGAAGTCAGTCCCGAGGAGCAGACGAGGCGGCTGGAGGGACGCATCGATGACGGTCGCAAGATCTGGAAGCTATCCGACATGGATCTCAAATCCTATTCGCGCTGGTACGACTACTCGCGAGCCCGTGACGAGATGTTCCTCGCCTCCGACACCTCATGGGCACCGTGGTATGTCGTCCATTCCGACAATAAGAGGCGGGCCCGGCTCAATGTCCTCACCCACATCCTGAGCAAGGTCCCGTACGAGGAGCCGCCGCGCGCGAAAGTGGACCTGCCGAAACGGCAGCATCGCGGAGACTACAAGGATCCGGACTACCCTTTCAGGCTCATTCCCGAGGTGTTCTAAGGGCGCGGGCCTAAGAGGGCCCGTTACAGTGCACGGGGCTCAACGCCATCCCGTCGCCGTCATTGACCGACCAAGGTCGCTTCATGTCTGGCAGGACCGGATCCGCGATCCGGCTCTGACCGTCCTGCTCGTTCTCGAAGCCTGCCTGATCTTCGTTGCTGCACCGGTAGCAGCAGCGGGAATCCAGATAGCCAAACCGATCATCCAGACGATGATGCTGGTGGTGGTCGTGATCGTCGGCTTGCTGTCCCACAGACGCGGCGCGATCGCAGCGATATTACTGGGGCTGGCAGCCATGCTGGCCGGCATCTCGCTCGGGTCGGAGTGGCCACCGGTCGCTGCGAGGGTGCTCCAGCGCTGCGGCGACATTCTCACCTTTTCGGCCCTGACCTGGGTGGTCGCGCACGCAGTCTACGCCCCCGGCCGTATCACACTCCAGCGCCTGCAAGGCGCGGTCGTTGTATATTTGAATGCGGCGACGATCTTTGCCGCAGCCTTCAGCCTGATCTGGGAACTGAACCCCGCCGCGTTCGCGATCCCTGCAGCCGCGGCGGACGACCTGCGCGAGTTGGCTACAATGCTGTATTTCAGTCTCACAACACTGACGACAACCGGCTACGGCGACATCGTGCCAGTCGACCCGTTCGCGCGCAGCCTCGCCAATCTGGAGGCCGTTATCGGGCCATTCTACCTCGCCATCACGATTGCCCGCCTCGTGACCTTGGAAATGGAAGACCGGCGCCGATGATCTGGCGCCAGCCACAAGACCGTTATCCCTGTTCGACCAGAGAAGCCCATCAAGCTCACATATCGTGAATGGTTATCTCGGCTCGCGCTCCCTCTGTCGTACAGCGACTGTTGCCGATCGTCGGATGGCTTCCGGGTTATCGGCGCGACTGGTTGCTGCCCGACATCCTGGCTGGCCTCGCGGTCTGGGCGGTGATGGTGCCGGAGGGCATGGCTTATGCAGGCATCGTCGGGGTCCCACCGATCATGGGACTCTACACCCTCGTCCCGCCGCTGTTCGCCTACGCGTTGCTCGGTACATCACGCCTGCTGGTCGTCGGCCCGGACACTGCGACCGGGCTGATTTCTGCGCTGACCGTAGGCGCCATCGCGACGCAGGGAACCGCGGATTTCAATACGCTCACTTCGACCCTCGCAGTTCTGATCGGCATCTTCTTCCTGCTGTTCGGCGCGCTGCGCATGGGCTGGGTGGCTGCCTTCATCCCCACACCAGTGATGCGAGGATTTATCGAGGGCCTCGTATGCGTCACGGTCATCGGCCAGGTGCCACATCTGCTGGGGATTGAAGGCACGTCGGGCAACTTCTTCGCCAAACTGTGGTTCGTGTTGCAGCATTTGCTGGACGCTCCGCTTGCTCCGGTGCTGACCGGTTTGCTGAGCCTGGCGGGAATGGTATTGCTGCGCCACTTGGCGCCTCGCGTACCTGCGGCTCTGGTGGTCGCGATCGTCGCCACCATCCTCGTTGGCCTGCTCGGTGGCACAACCGCCGGTATAAGCGTGGTCGGTGATCTTCCCTCCGGACTGCCTCACTTCGCCCTGCCCGATCTCAACCCTTCGATGCTCGGGGACCTGGCGCCAGGTGCGCTTGCCATCGTGCTCGTCGGCTACGCGGAGGCGCTCGGCGGGGCAAAGGCGGCGGCGATGCAGACGGGCGGCGACATCGATCCGAACCAGGAGCTCGTTGCACACGGGCCTGCCAATATCCTGAGTGGCGTCTTCGGTGGTTTTCTGGTCGTCGGAAGCCTGTCCAAAACCTCCGTGGCGATGGCTGCTGGCGCCCACACCCAACTCGCCAATCTTGTCGCGGCGATCTTTTGCTTTCTGACGCTGGTTCTGTTGACACCATTGTTCCAAGGCATGCCGCACCCGGCGCTGGCCGCCATCGTGATCGCAGCAATGCTCCACCTCTCCAAGCCCAGCTATTTGAACGAGCTGCTCGCCCGCAGCCGTTGGGAGTTTGCCATTGTCGCGGTCGTCATTGCCGGAGAGTTGACGCTGGGCGTCCTACAGGGCATCGCCCTTGGCGTGGCGCTCTCGCTGCTAATGTTGACCTATCGAACCAGCCACCCGCAAGGTGCGGTGCTCGGCCAGTTGCCGGGGATGGAGGCCTATCGCGACATCCGGCTTCATCCCGAGGCGCTCACGTTTCCCGGGTTGCTGATTTGGCGCCCCGGTGGCGACCTATTCTATGCGAGCATTGGTCACTTCAGTGAGGCGTTGAAAGCTGCGCTGGCGGTGAGCCACCCTCCGGCGAAGGAGGTGTTATTGGACGCTGACTCGGTGAACTTCATCGACACCAGCGCCTGCGACGAGCTGCTCAATTGCATCAAGGAGTTGCAGAGCCAGGGCATCGCCTTCGCCTTCGCCCGTGTGCGCGACCAAGTACGAGAACGGATGCGACTCGGGGGCATCGAGGCCGTCGTCGGGTCGGCCAACTTCTACGAACGTGTGACGGACGGCGTGCGTGCCTGGGAACAGCATGAAAGTCTCGACGCTAGAGCCACGGGACTGAATCGGCCATGAAGGGATCGTTATGCCCGGCAGGGTGCCGCGTCGTCCGAGCGGATGACCGCAGGACCGGCGGCCGTTGGGTAGTGTCTCAGTTTGTTGGGTAGTGTATCAATTAAACTGAGACACTACCGGCCGCTTTTGCCAGTACCCTGTATGCGCAATACTACCCGCCGCCTTCGCCAATTTCGCTCCTCCGACGGGCGAAATGAACGAGATGGCAACAATTCCGGATTTCAACCTCACAACCTTGACTACGACCGGCTATGGCGACATCGTCCCGATCGACCCATTTGCCCGCAGCCTCGCGAACCTCGAGTCAGTTCTCGGCCAGTTTTATCTCGCCGTCACCGTCGCTCGCCTCGTGACGCTGGAACTCGCGGGCCGTCGCCGCTAATCTGCGGGGCGCTCTTCTGATGACCTGAGGTACTCCGAAATGTCGCTACTCCGGATCGTTTTTCTGGGCGCCGCCACTCTGATGTTCATCAGCATCTCGATGGTTGCCCATGCACAGTCCTACTACGGCCCCCCGCCGGGTTATCGTCCGCCGTGCGCGGCCGTGACACCCGGTCCTTTACAGGGTGCGGGACGGGGCGCGGCTGGAGGCGCCCTTATCGGCGCGATCTCAGGCAATGCCGGACGCGGTGCTGCAATCGGAGCGGGATTCGGCGCTCTCCGCGGCGCCGTACGGCGGGGTTCGGCGCGCAACGCGGGCTACTGCTACTGAGGTCAACGGCCGCGTTGGCCGAGAACCGTCGCGGTGTCGCTGCCAAGGCGAAGAAAAGAGGGATAACAATGAAAAAAGAACTCAGCGCCCTATTTTTGGCGTGCTGCCTTACAGCGTGCGCCCAACCGCCTGCTACCCAGCAGGCCGCGGCGCCGCCTGCGCCCGCTGCGCCGCCACCGGAGGCTGCACCGGCGCCGCAGCCGGCCACATCCGAGGCGCAGGTCGCACCGGGACGATGGGATGTCGAGCGGGTGCGGTGCTCGGACCTGCTCGGCGCTGCGGATGACGACCGGGCAGCGGCCGCGATGTTCTACTACGGGTACCTTGCGGCAAAAGCCGGGATCCGTGTAATCGACGTGAGCCAGATCGACGGCAATGTAAAAAAAGTGATGGATCGCTGTGCTACCGCGCCGAACATCACCGTCCCCCAGGCTTTTCGTCAAGCGCTCGGGCGTCGCGGCTAATCTGGCGTCCGAGCGCGGGCGAGTCATGTAAGCGTCACCATGCCAAATTAAGATCATTCGATCGGTCTCACGATAGATCGGGGGTAGGCGATGGACGAAGCCAAACAGCCGGCGATGGCGGAACCCAAGGTGCGCGATCTTCTTGAGCAGTACGGCTGCGGGCCTATCCGGTTTTCCGGCCACAGCGATGCGCTCTACGAGAGGCATCTACTATTCGACGAGGTCGTCGATCCGCTGGCAGCCGGCGGCCGCGAACGCTTCGAGGCTGTCGCCCGGTCGGTCAGGGACGTCCTCTCGCAACGCTGGGTCAGGACAGAGCGCACCTATAACCGGCTGAATCCCAAGCGCATCTACTATTTGTCGATGGAGTTTCTGATAGGACGCTCGCTGACCAACAACATCACCAATTTGCTCCTCGACCCGTATGTGAGCCACGCAGCGCAACAGAGGGATCTCGACTGGTTCGGTCTGCTCGAGCAAGAACCGGATGCGGGCCTCGGAAACGGTGGATTGGGCCGCCTCGCCGCGTGTTTTCTCGACTCGATGGCGACGATGGAATTGCCGGCGATGGGCTACGGCCTGCGCTACGAATACGGCATGTTCCGACAGACAATCGAGGATGGCTGGCAACGCGAGCAGCCAGACAACTGGTTGCGCCAGCGCGACCCGTGGGAGGTTCCGCGCCTGAAGGAAGCGGTCGAAATCAAACTCCTCTCCTCCGTAGATACGCACCACGGCAGCCTGGAGATTACCCCCGGCCGCCCCTCGACATTGATCGGCATTCCCTTTGACCGCCCGGCAGTCGGCTATAGCGGTAAAACCATCAACACACTGCGATTGTGGTCTGCCGCATCGCCCGACTTTTTCGATTTTCAGGAGTTCAGCAGTGGCGATTTTGTCGGCGCGCTTTCTGGAACTCTCGCGGCGGAGTCGTTGACGCGGGTGCTCTATCCCGACGACAGCACTGCGGTCGGGCAGGAATTGCGTTTCTTTCAAGAATACTTTCTCGTTGCTTGCTCGCTGGCCGACCTCGTTCGTCGTTTCCACCACCGGAATGGGAATTGGCATCTGTTTCCCGACAAGGTCGCGGTGCAGCTCAACGATACGCATCCGACCCTGGCGGTTCCGGAGCTGATGCGCATTCTGCTCGATGATGCGCATCTCGAGTGGGACGAAGCTTGGGACATCACGCAAAAGACCCTGGGCTACACCAATCACACCTTGCTGCCCGAAGCCCTCGAAAGATGGCCTCTCAGCTATTTCGAGAAATTATTGCCGAGGCAGCTGGAGATCATTTTCGAGATCAACCGCCGCTTTCTCGATACCGTTCGGACGCGGTGGCCCAGCGACGAACCCCGTGTCGCGCGCATGAGCCTGATCGAAGAGGGCGCCGAACGCAAAGTCCGCATGGCGAATATGGCGATCGTCGGCTCGCACAGCACCAATGGCGTGGCTGCCATCCATTCAGCCTTGCTGCGCAAGCTGACGGTCAAAGATTTCGCTGAATTGTTTCCCGAGCGTTTCAACAACAAAACTAATGGGATCACGCCACGCCGCTGGCTGCTGTTGGCCAACCCTGTCCTCGCCCGCGCGATCACCGATGCGATTGGGGACGCGTGGGTGACCAACCTCGATGAACTAAAGAAGCTCCATCCCTTGGCTGACGACACGGCCTTCCGTGAAGTCTTCCTCGAGGCCAAGCGGGCGGCCAAACTGCGATTTGTCGATTGGGTGAAGACCAGCTGCGGCGAGACGGTCGACCCCGAGACGATTTTCGATTGCCAGGTCAAGCGCATTCACGAATACAAACGGCAGCTGCTGAACGCGCTGCGCATTATTGTTCTGTACAATCGACTGCGAGCAAACCCGGATCTTGAGATCATGCCGCGCACTTTTTTCTTTGCCGGCAAGGCGGCGCCGGCATATCGGCTCGCCAAGCTGATCATCAAATTCATCAATAACCTTGCTGGTACGATCGACGGTGATCCGGTGGCGCGAGGAGTGGTGAAAGTCGTATTTCTGCCGGAATATTGCGTGTCACTGGCCGAGCGGCTGATCCCGGCCGCCGATGTTTCGAACCAGATCTCAACCGCCGGGTACGAAGCGAGCGGCACCAGCAACATGAAATTTATGCTGAACGGAGCCTTGACGCTCGGCACCCGAGATGGCGCAACGATCGAGATGGCGGAAGAGGCCGCCGAAGACAATTTCTTCCTGTTTGGACTGACCGCGGACGAAGTCGAAGGCAGCCGTGGCTGGTACAACCCGCAATGGCATTACGACCACGACCCGGAAGCCCGCGCTGCATTGGACTTGATCTCTACCGACTATTTCAGCCGCCACGAACCCGGGATTTTTGCTCCATTGCACGATGTGCTGCTGGGCGGAGGCGACCACTACATGCATCTGGCGGACCTCCATTCCTATCTCGAGGCCGATCACAAGCTGACCGAGTTGTACACCCACGAGCATGAGTGGGCGCGCAAGGCAATACTGAATGTGGCGGGCTCGGGCAAATTCTCGAGCGACCGCACAATCGCCCAATATGCCTCCGAGATCTGGAACGCCAAGCCCTGCCCTATACCCTAAGGAGGACTGGCCGATGACCATATCACCGCTGGCCGGCAAGCCGGCGCCCAAGGAATTGCTGATCGACCCGTCTCGGCTTGAGCGCGAATATTTCGCGCGTCGCCCTGACCTCGACGACGCGAACCAACTGGTCAGCTTCGGCACCAGCGGGCATCGCGGTTCACCGCTGCATGGGTCGTTTACCGAGGCGCACATTCTCGCGATCACGCAGGCGATCTGCGACTATCGGACAGCCCACGGCACCAGCGGCCCGCTCTACATGGGAAAGGACACACACGCGCTTTCGGGGCCGGCGCAACGCAGCGCCCTCGAGGTCCTTGCGGCCAACAACATCGAGACAGTGATCCAACAGGGCGACGGTTTCACGCCGACACCCGTCATCTCCCATGCCATACTGGTTCATAACCGCTCGCGCAGCAGCAGTCTCGCCGACGGCATTGTCATCACCCCATCGCACAACCCTCCCGAAGATGGCGGGTTCAAATACAATCCGCCCAATGGCGGCCCCGCCGAGACGGACGTGACCGAGTGGATCGAGCATCGGGCCAATGAGCTTCTGCGGCAGGGCAATTCCAGCGTGAAGCGGGTGACCCCACAGGGCGCGATCAGTGCAGACACAACGCATCAGCAAGACTTCATGCATCCTTATGTCGACGATCTGCGCAATGTCGTCGACATGGATGCTATTCGTGGCGCGAGGCTCAAGCTCGGTGTCGATCCGCTTGGCGGTGCGGCAGTCCACTACTGGGAGCCGATCAACCGGACCTATGGGTTGGACATCGCTGTCGTCAATCCGCAGGTCGATCCGACTTTCTCATTCATGACGGTCGACCATGACGGCGCCATCCGCATGGACTGCTCGAGCCCCTACGCGATGGCCCGGCTGGTCGCTCTCAAAGACCAATACCGAGTTGCGTTTGCCAACGATCCGGACTCCGACCGGCACGGCATCGTCACGCCGACGGGGGGGCTCATGAACCCCAATTACTATTTGGCCGTCGCCATCTGGTACCTGTTGACGCACCGGCCCGATTGGCCGGCGCATGCCGCCGTGGGCAAGACCTTGGTCACCAGCAGCATGATCGACAAGGTTGTGCAGAAGCTAGGACGCCGCCTGTCGGAGGTGCCGGTCGGGTTCAAGTGGTTTGCGCCCGGCTTGTTTGACGGCTCCTACTGCTTTGGCGGCGAGGAGAGCGCAGGCGCCAGTTTCCTGCGGCGCGACGGCACGGTGTGGACGACGGACAAGGACGGGCCGATCATGGATCTTCTGGCTGCGGAAATTACTGCGCGCACCGGCAAGGATCCCAGCGAACACTATGAAAGCCTGACCGCGGAGTTCGGGACCGCCTATTACACGCGCGTTGACGCGCCGGCGACACCGGAGGAAAAGGCGAGGCTTGAACAATTGGCGCCGGAGGCGGTGAAAGCCCCGAACCTCGCCGGTGAACCGATCACCGCAAAGCTGACCCAAGCCCCAGGGAACGGCGCCCCATTCGGCGGACTGAAAGTCGTCAGCCGGAGCGGCTGGTTTGCCGCCCGGCCGTCAGGTACCGAAGCGGTCTACAAGATCTACGCCGAGAGCTTCAAGGACGAGCAACACCTCGAAGCGATCCTGGCCGACGCCCAGCAAATCGTCAGCGCCGCCTGAAGGCCAATCAGAGCGGCCATTTCCAGTTGACAATGTCGGGCGGGTCGATCCCTTCCGTATAGGCGTAGTGGCGGCAATCGATCTGCCGGTTCTTCAACGCCTCGCGCGCATGTGACCCACGCACTCTTAGCGACGGAACCCGGTCGATCGCGTCCATCGCCAGCGTAAAACGGTCGACCTGGTTCTGGATGGCCAGTTCCATTGGCGTATTGATATTGCCCTTTTCCTTGTAGCCCCGGACATGGATGTTGTCGTGGTTGGTCCGCCGATAAGTGAGCCGGTGGATCAACCACGGATACGCATGGAAGTTGAAGATGACGGGTTTATTGGGTGTGAACAGAGCGTCGAACTCACGGTCTGAAAACCCGTGCGGGTGCTCGGTTTCGGGGACGAGCCGGAACAGGTCCACGACATTGACAAACCGCACTTTGAGGTCCGGAAAATGCTCCCGCAGCAAGGCGGTCGCGGCGAGAGCCTCCATTGTTGCGATGTCACCGCAGCTTGCCATCACCAGGTCGGGCTCACTGTCCCGATCGCTGCTGGCCCATTCCCAGATTCCAGCACCCTTTGTGCAGTGCCTTACCGCCGCATCCATGTCGAGGTATAGCAAATGCGGCTGCTTGTCCGAGACGATCACATTGACGTAGTTGACACTTCGCAGACAGTGATCGGCTACCGATAGGAGGCAGTTCCCGTCCGGTGGCAGATAAATCCGCGTGACGCTCGGGCTCTTATTGGCGACTACATCCAGAAACCCCGGATCCTGGTGGGTGAAACCGTTGTGGTCTTGCCGCCATACGGTGGAGGTGATCAGCAGATTGAGCGAGGAAACATCCGCCCGCCAGGACAGCTCGCTCGATTTTTCCAGCCATTTGGCGTGCTGGTTGAACATCGAATCGATGACGTGGACAAAGGCTTCATAGGAAGACAAGAACCCATGTCTGCCGGTCAGCAGATAGCCTTCCAGCCAGCCTTCCAATGTATGCTCGCTGAGCATCTCCATGACCCGGCCGTCCGGCGCCAATTCGCCCCCGTCAGCGTCCTCGGGGAAGTACTCGCCGAGCCACACTTTTTTTGTGACCTCGTAGAGTGCGGTCAGGCGGTTGGAGGCGTTCTCGTCCGGGCTGAGGACCCGGAAGTTGTTCGGGTTGTCGCGCGCTATATCACGCAGGAACTGACCCAGGATCTGGGTCGGGCCGACCTCCGTGTTCCCAGGCTTCTCGACCTTTACAGCGTAGTCGCGGAAGTCCGGCAATCGCAGCGCCTGGCGCACGAGCCCACCATTGGCGTGCGGATTGCCTCCCATTCGGCGTTCGCCTTTGGGGGCAAGCTCCCGGAGTTCCCGAAGCAGCCGCCCTTTCTCATCGAACAGCTCTTGCGGCCGGTAGCTGCGCAACCATTCCTCGAGGAGCACCATATGTGACGGGTTCTCGTGCATCTCCGCCATCGGCACCTGGTGAGCCCGCCAGAAGCCTTCGACCTTGTGGCCGTCGACCTCCTTCGGGCCGGTCCAACCTTTGAGGGTGCGCAGGATCACTACTGGCCATCTCGGCCGTTTTACCTCGGCCCCCGGTTTGCGCGCTTCCTGCTGAATCCGCCGGATTTCCCGGACACAGTGCTCGAGGGTCGCCGCCATTGCCTGATGCACGCTGGGCGGGTCGGAGCCCTCGACGAAATAGGGCTCGTAGCCATAACCGCGGAACAAGTGCTCCAATTCTTCATGCGAAATGCGGGCGAGTATTGTCGGGTTGGCGATCTTATACCCGTTCAGATGAAGTATCGGCAGTACGGCGCCGTCGCGAGCCGGATTGAGAAATTTGTTCGAATGCCAAGCGGTCGCCAGAGGCCCGGTTTCCGACTCGCCATCGCCCACCACGACGGCCACGATTAGGTCTGGGTTGTCGAACGCAGCTCCGTAAGCGTGCGACACTGAATAGCCGAGCTCGCCGCCTTCGTGGATCGACCCGGGCGTTTCCGGCGTGCAGTGACTGCCGATCCCGCCCGGAAACGAGAATTGCCTCATCAGATGCCGCAGCCCTTCAGTGTCCTCGGATGCCTCGTGGTAGATTTCCGAGTAGGCGCCTTCCAGATAGACATTGGAGATCACGCCCGGCGCACCATGCCCCGGCCCCGCCAGAAAGATGATGTTCAAATCATATTTTTTGATCAGCCGGTTGAGATGGATATAGGTCAGGCTTAAACCCGGATCGGAGCCCCAATGACCGAGCAGCCGCCGCTTGACGTGCTCGGGCTTTAGCGGCTCGCGCAGCAGCGGATTTTCCCGCAGATAAATCATTCCGGCCGACAGGAACAATGTCGCGTGCCAATAGGCCTGCATGCGCCGCAGTTCGTCGGGCTCGAGGGGGGTGCCCTCTACCGTAGAACGCGCTTTTCCATACGCACTGATCGATTGAGCTTCAGTCAAAGCCGAGTTCATACGTCCCTCCGAGTTCCGCCTTTTGGGCAGTGTGCTCGTTCACAGAACTGCAACATTGGTCTGTATCAA
>Ga0306926_10008882_pt1 | contig 11028 bp, 12 predicted proteins | sample flu12Cox44000178_FD_203759 | JGI IMG/M metagenome (GOLD analysis project Ga0306926, IMG submission 203759) | Lab enrichment of tropical soil microbial communities from Luquillo Experimental Forest, Puerto Rico - flux8day.12C.oxic.44.000.178 (v2)... | ecosystem: Environmental > Terrestrial >...
GCGGCCGCGGTCGCCCGCAGCGCGTCGGCCACCGCGATCCAGAACCGCTGCGGATCACGCTCCTCGCCCTGCACCGATACCCAGGCGGCGCGCCCGGCCGGGACAGCCTCGCTGATCCACGACTGCAGCAGGAACGTCTTCCCGCTCCCGGCCGGCGCCGACACCTCAGTGACGCGCGCTGCTCCGCTGAGCCGTGCGAACAGCGCGTGGCGGGACACCACCCCGCGAGCGGCAGGGGCGACCGGAACGTCAGCGGTCCCGGACCGGACGGCAGGCTCCACGGCACCCCCTTGGACAGGCTCGTTGCTTACTGTAACGGCTCGCACCTCAGTCCAGCCGAAATGATCTTCAGACGCGACGACCATCCTGTTCGCGTCTGCCGGCCGACTCTCGGGCTGGCCGGCGATCAGATGTACGCTGGCCGGCCTTTCACCGGCTGCACGCTGCGTCCGCTGACAGGCGGGGATTCGCCCCCCACGGCATGCTGGTTCGCCAGACACCCGGGGAGCTGTACCGGCAGCTGCGATAGGCCTGATGCTCAGCCCGCGATCACCCGCCAAATCGTGCTTGCCGCCGCCATGCTGCAGCGTGATGAACCACGAGGACAGGGTGACCCAGACCCCGGTCAGCAGCCCGAGCACGCCGGGTGAGCGCGGCGGTGGCGACAGCGCCGGCGGCGCCAGGTACCCAGTACCTGGCCACCCGGTACACGATGACCGCGCCGGCCGCGGTGGCGGGGTGGGTGCCGGACAGCGCGAGCGCGCCGAGCGCGCCGCTCTCTACTCCGCCGAGGCCGCCGGGCAGCGGCACCAGGGCCCCGCCGAGCTGGCTGGCCGCGCAGGCCAGCATCAGCCCGTGCCACGGGACAGGCGTTCTGGCCACCCCGAACGTGGCGGCGGGATCCTGGCGGACGCCGCGGGCGCGGCGGAGCGCGTATCTCATGAGGATGCCGCCCCGGACGACGCTAGCGCCCGTGCCCCTGGCAGCACCGGAGACGAGGGCGATCTTGCTCTCCGGTCGGTTACGGGCCGGATGGTCCCTCATCGGATGCTCGCTTTTCTGCTGGGTGCGGCTTGGGCCAGATCACGTTGGCTGCTGGGCTGCGGATCGGTGGTGGCCGAAGCCCCGTCAGCACCCCGATCGTGGTTTACGGCCAGGATCTTTGCCGATCCCGCCGCGCGCTTGGCCGGCCGGGCGTGGCGGCATCACGATGCGGCCCGCCTTCGGCCAGGGCCGGGTCAGACCGGGAACGTGACCCGAGTCAGTTCTTCGGAGACTGTCCACAGGCGGCGCTGGATGGCGGTGTCGCGGGATTGCCTGCTGGGCTGGGCCAGTTTCGGGTAGCCCCTGGCCCCGAACAATCGGCCCGGGCCGTAGTACTGGCCGCCGAGCACGCCGGGGTCGGTCGCGGCGCGCAGCGTGGGCAGCGCGCCCATCGCCGCCTTCTGGCTGATCACCCGCGCGTAAAAGAACGCGGCGATGGGGGGTGAGTTGCGGGTCAGCTCGGTGCCGGCCAGGCCCGGGTGGGCGGCGACGGCGATGGTGGTGCCCGCGCCGGAGAGCCGATGTTGCAGCTCGTAGGTGAACATCAGGTTGGCCAGCTTGGACTGGCTGTACGCGGCCACCCGGCGGTAGGACCGCTCCCCATGAAGGTCGTCGAAGTTGATCCGGGCCCGGATGCGGTGCGCGAGGCTGCTGACCGTCACCACGCGGGAGCCCGGCACCGGCAGCATCTGCTCGAGCAGCAGCCCGGTGAGGGCGAAGTGCCCCAGGTGGTTGGTGCCGAGCTGCAGCTCGAACCCGTCATCGGTGGTCTGTTTCGGCGGGAACATCACCCCGGCGTTGTTGATCAGCAGGTCGATCCTGGGGTGCCGGGCGCGCAGTTCGGCGGCGGCGGCGCGGATGGAATCCAGCGAGGTCAGGTCGAGGGGCTGGACCGTGACGTTCGCGCCGGGGGCGGTGCCGGCGATGCGGGCGGCGGCGGCCTTGCCCTTCTCGGCGTCCCGCACCGCCAGCACCACCGAGGCGCCGCGCGCGGCCAGGACCTGGGCGGTCTCGAATCCCAGGCCGGTGTTCGCGCCGGTGACCACGGCGAGCCGTCCGTGCTGGCCGGGCACGTCATCGCTGGTCCATTTCGCGTTCATGATTCCTCCAGGATGCATTGCTAACTATGACGTACGACTTAGTTCAATAATAGGTTGGACGACATACATAGTCAAGGGTAGAATCGGGTCCATGCCCCGACGCACCGACAGCCGCTCCCGGATGATCGCCGCCGCCGCCGAGCTGTTCCGCCAGCGCGGCTACCACGCCACCACCTTCTCCGACGTGGTCCGCGACAGCGGCGCGCCCCGCGGATCGACCTACTTCCACTTCCCCGGCGGCAAGGCCGAACTCGCCCGCGAAGCCATCGCCCGCGCGGGTGACGAGCTCGAGGAGATGACCGGCGAGGCCGCCCGCCACGCCGGTGACCCCGGCTCGCTCGTCCGCGCGCTGGCCCAGATCATGGCCGGCCGCCTGGAGCGCTCCGGGTATCAGAGCGGCTGCGCGATCGCCACCATGGTCCTCGAGCTGGCCCCCCGCGACGAGGAATTCAGCGCCGCCTTCGACAGCGTGTTCGCGCGGTGGCGGGCGGCGCTGGTTGCCCGCTTCGAACCGCTGGGCATCGCCCCCGACCACGCTGCGGTCCTGGCCGACCTGACCATCTCGGCGATCGAGGGCGCGCTAGTCCTCAGCCGCGCCGCCCGCAGCACCCAGCCGTTCACCACCACCACCGAGGCGCTCATCAGCGCCATCGACCACGCCGCCGCCCAGCCCGCCGCTCCCTGAAACCGGGCCCGCCGGTAGCCACGGGAACAGCCAGCCGGGCCCGAGGATTAGGGGCGCCGGTACCAACCGCGCCGTCAGCCGAACCCGCACCCCGGTTCCGGCGATGGTCCGCAACAGCCCGCGCTGCGCGCCTGCCAACGGGAAATCTCCGCCGCTTCGAGCAAGCCGCGGCGCTGGCCGACGAGACCGGCGCACCCCCCGGCGCCGTCGAGCCGTTCACCGCCGCCGCCGGGCTGGTCAGCGTCTTCCGGGTCAACCTCAAAGGCCGCGACAGCGACACAGAACCACCCGGGCAACACGCCGAACGCGCCCTCGGCCTCCTCGAACACGGCCCCGGCGACTACGCCGTCTCGCCCGCCCCACCACCTGCCCCGCAGAGCAGAAATGCCGGATCTGCGCGCATCACGGCCGCACCGTCACCCGCCAGTCGGCCGCGCATTAGGCGGTTCTTTGTGTGTGTCATGACCATGGATCGGCCACGGTCTGTGACCGCTGGCGTCCTCTGGCCAGGCTCTATGGCACGTTCGTTCCGGGTCGGCAGGGGCCGGTGGCGGCATCTGCGGATAGCGCGGGGCTCTGCGGCCGGCTACCGGGACGGAAGGCCGGGCGCTTCGGGATGAGCCGGCGGTAGTGCCCGGTCAGGACCTGGCTGAGGGTCCCGGGCCGGCAGGGGCGGTGCGGTGGCAGATCTGGCAGCGCGTGACCGGGAGATGGGTAACGGTCACGGGGAAGCGGGGGAACGTCGGTGCTCATCACATCCCATGTTGCCAGCCCCGTCACGGTGACCTTGCCCTCCTGGCGCCCCGCGCACGCCGCGCGGCACCGGTGAGGGCTACTGGCCTGTCGCGGGTGAACAGTAGGTGAACTGGGCATGGCGAGCGGATGATGGTCACTAGCGGGCCCAGTGCGGGAGGTGCCGGACGTGACCATGGGCGATCATTTCGGACGGGTAGCGGCCGTCTATGAATCACTGCGCACCACCGACGAGGCGCCGGTGCGCGCGATCGGCCAGTTCCTGCCGGACCGCCCCGTCACCGGCCTGGATGTCGGCTGCGGGACGGGACGGTACTCGCGGCTGCTGCGCGAGCTGCTGCCGGACGGGTCGCTGCTGGCCGCAAGCGACGTCTCGGCGGCCATGCTGGCCCAGCTCAAGGCCGGCCAGCACGGCCGGGCCCCGGGCGTGGCGCCGCTGCGCGCAGCCGCCGAACAGCTGCCGTTGCGGGCCGCCAGCCTGGACCTTGTCACCGCGTTCAACTGCGTGCACCACTTCGATCTCGCCCGCTTCCTGGCCGCGGTCGCCCGGGTGCTGCGGCCCGGCGGCCAGCTGTTCATCTACACCCGCACGCCGCAGCAGAACGCGCGAACGATCTGGGGCCGCTACTTCCCGGGTTTCGCCGAGCGCGAGCAGCGCCTGCACAGTGAGGCCGCGCTTCGCGATGCCATCCGGCGGACCGGCGGGCTCACGGTAGCCGCGGCACAGGCCTTCCGTCACCCGCGGTCGAGCACCGCCGGGCGGCTCAGGGCCCAGGCCGAGGGACGCCACTACTCGACGTTCTCCCTCTACACGCCCGAGGAGTTCCGCGTGTCCATCGCGACTTTCCTTGCCCGCCTGCCCGGCCCCGAGGTCTCCTGGGTTGACGAGCACCTCCTGATCGTCGCCAGCGCCAGCCGCCGCGGCCATCCCGAGCCTGACGGCCGGGCCAGCCTGGCGGGCCAGCCGATCAACAATCACGCCCCCAGATCCGCGCCGGGCGCGCCGGCAAGGTTGCCCAGAGGCGTCCCGGCGGCCGCACGCAGATCACCCCGCTAGGAGCCCAGCCGGTAGCCGGCAGGGACCTCCAGCACAGCATCCATAAGGCGGGTATTCGCTGGCGGCGAGCCAGCTGGAGGCGTCACAACCACCTGCAGGCCAGCCCTCGCGCAGGCACCGGCCGGTGCGGACCCGGCCAGGTTCCGCGCTCGCTGAATGGCGGCTCGCGACCTGCGCACCTTGCCGGGACGGACCTGGACTGCCGCCGGCACCGGCCATACTATCTCGATGCAGGGAAGGAGCGTCATCATGCGATTCACCGGCTACTCCTTCGGTTCGATACAGGTCGACGGCGTGACCTACGATCATGACCTCATCATCGACCGCGGCAAGATCCGCAAGCGCAAGAAGGCCGGGTCGCGGAAGTTCCGCGGCGCCTACGGGCACACCCCGCTTTCGGTCGCGGAGGACATCCCGTGGCGATGCCGCCGGCTGGTCATCGGCGCCGGCGCGGATGGCGCGCTGCCGGTGATGCAGGAGGTCCGCGATGAGGCCCGCCGCCGCGAGATCGACCTTGTCATCCTGCCCACGGCGGAGGCGGCCGACGCGCTGGCCGAGGCCGCAGCGGACACCAACGCCATCTTGCACCTGACCTGCTGAACCGGCCGACGGCACTCCCGGCAGCTCACCTCCTTTGACCACACAAGGCAACGGAGCAGATGTCCTGCCTCTGCGCCTCTGCGCTGCCGATTCGGAGCGGCCGCAGCCGCACGGGCCGGGCGGTTGGGCCACATCCAGATCAGCCAAATGCGGCACAGATGCGGTTGCCCGAGCCTCCGGATCGCCGCCCGCAGATCCGTGGTCTTCGTCTCTTCGCCGGATTCCGCCATGCTGTGTAGGTGATATATGTCCCGGCTGCCGGCAAGGAGGTTCCAACCCCGTTTCGTCCTACCAGGGAAGGAGACGTCATGACGACATCGATCCTGGTCACGGGCGGTACCGGTACGCTCGGGCGGCCCGTGGCGCAGCGGCTGCGCGACGCCGGCGCCAGCGTCACCATCCTCAGCCGCCACCCCCGGGAAACCGCCGAAGGCATCCGCTCCACGGCCGGTGACCTCAGCACCGGCGAGGGCATCGAGGCCGCCGTGCGAAGCGCCGAGGTCATCGTGCACTGCGCAGGCAGCAGCAAGGGCGACGAGCAGAAGACCCGCACACTGGTCAGCGCGGCCAAGGACGCGCGGCACATCGTGCTCATCTCCGTCGTCGGCGCGGACCGGATCCCGCAGGTCAGCGCCATCGACCGGGCGTTCTTCGGCTACTTCGGCATGAAGCTCGCCACCGAGCGGATCGTCGAGCAGTCCGGCATCGGCTGGACCACGCTGCGCGCCACCCAGTTCCACGACCTGATCCTGATGGTGCTCAGGGCGCTGGCAAGGCTCCCGGTGATCCCGGCGCCGACCGGCTCCCGGTTCCAGCCGGTCGACGCCACCGAGGTCGCCGAGCGGATGGCCGAGCTGGCGCTCGGCGAGCCGTCCGGTCTGGTCCCCGACCTGGCAGGCCCGAAAATCTACACCGTGGCCGAGCTGGTCAAGAGCTACCTCAGCGCGGTCGGCAAGCGGCGGCCGCTAGTCCCCGTGCACATTCCAGGCCAGGCCGCAAGGGCGCTCCGGGCCGGGGCGAACCTGGCCCCGGACCGCGCTGTCGGCAAGCGTACGTGGGAGGAATTCCTGGCCGACCGGATCTAAATCAGCAGAACGAGGACCACAAGATCAGCTCAATCAACGTGCCCATGCTTTCGTCCGGACCTGGCGCGGTACAACGAGGTTCGGCTGACCTGGGCACGTATTGGGCATCCGCAGAACAAGCCGGTCTGCGCCTAAGCCGATATGCGCCAGCAACCAGACGCCCGCGCAGATCGGCGGTTGGCGCATGTCGCGTCCGCCTGGGGAATTGATCATGTTTGGGTGACACTCCGCGATCACGGCTGTCACCTTGAGCATGCGGGTCGGTGATCGTGTCTTCCGGCAGCACAGATCCGGCCGCGCCTACACTCGGGCCATGCCAGCCGACCGCGGCGGAGCCGCCCTTCCCACGTTCGAGGAAATCTACGCACGCGCAGGAGATGCCCTGGCATCTGTGCCCTGGGCCCGGCTCGCGCCGCACCCGCTGCTGGTGATGTGGCTGGATTTGCCGGGCTCGCCGGGCCGCTGCCCCGCACGGCATGCGGCGGGACATGAGGCGCTGGTGGTCGGCTGCGGGCTCGGCGACGATGCCGAGGAGCTGGCTCGCCGGGGATACGCGGTGACCGCCTTCGATGTCTCGCCGACAGCGATCGCCCGCTGCCGGGAGCGGTTCCCGCAGTCGCCGGTCTGTTACCGGGGCGCCGACGTGCTGAATCTGCCGGGCGAGTGGCGGGGCCGGTTCGGCCTGGTCGTGGAGATCAACACCATCCAGTCGCTGCCCCGGGCTGGCCGCCCGGCCGCGATCGCCGCGATCGCGGGGACCGTCGCGCCGGGCGGACTGCTGTTCGTCCGCTGCCGGACCGGCGCCGAGAACGAGCCAGATGGCCTGGAAAGGCCCTGGCCGGTGCGCCGCAGTGAGCTGGCCGGGTTCACTGCGGCCGGGCTGACCCAGGCAGACCTGATCGATCACGCGCCCGTCCCGGCAGCCTTCCCCTTCCTGCGCATCATCTACCAGCGCCCAGCCTGACCTGGCGTGAGCCCGCTCGGGCCTGGCATGGGCAGGCCATCATCCGCTGCCTGCCACTGCCGCGCGGCCGGCACCCATCGCCCCGGCGAGTGGGACGGACGGCATCCACGATCCGGCCAAGGCGCACGGCGAGCAGCGGAGAGGGGAAGAAGTCATCGACGCGCTGTTCGAGCAGCGCCTGGAGGAGGTCGCGGCCCTGGGCGAGCATGCCCTGGCCGAGCCCGATCCCTGGCGGGGCCTGGTGACCTATCTTGAGCAGATCCTGCAGCTGCAGATCAAAGACCGGGGCCTTACCGGCATCATCAACAAACCCTCTCTGAGCCAGCAGCGCGTCACCGAAGCCACCGACCGCATCGGCCCGATGCTCAACCGGCTGGTCGAGCGCGCCCCGCCAGCAAGGCAGCCTGCGCGATGGCCTGGCCGGCACCGACATCGTCTTCCTGCAACTCGCCCTGGAAGCGGTCATGGGCGCCACCCGGGGCGTGACCCCGGAACTGTACCGCCGCTACCTAGCGATCTTCCTCGACGGAATCCAGGCCGAGGCCGCGCGCTCCGGTCCGCTGCCGGAACGGCCCGGCCGCCGGCCCGAGCGGGATGCCGAGGATCCCGGCGAGGAACCCTGCCGATGCCTCCCGGTCCGTCGCCCGCACGATCGTGTGGTTCAGTTCGATGCTCATCGCGCGTTCTCCTTTCCGGCGGGTGCGAACGGCGGGCCGCCGATCGGGCTGAGGTGGATACCCGCCAGCCGCCACCGGTCCCCATCACGCACCAGGACATGCGTGTCGCGGAACCGCCCGTTCGCCGGGTGCCCCTGGTAGGACGCGACCTGGTCGTGTACGCCGATCGCGATCGCGGTCGGCCCGAGGTCGCGCACCTCGACGTCAGCCCACGCCAGCTTCTCCGTGACGAGGTCGCCGCCGCGGTAGCGCTCGAGCCACTGCCGCTTGTCCAGCACGAAACCCAGCGGCCCGACCAGCCGGAAGCCGTCCACGGCCAGTTCGTCGAGGACGCCGGTGTCGCCCCGCTCCTCCGCCGCGGCCCAGCGACGGCCCAGTTCGCGGATCTCTTCGTCGGTGGTCATCGGTCCTTCCCTTCGCCTGAGGTCTTGCTCCCGACCACCAAAACGTTAGATGTCGAACTCTTAGATGTCAAACGCTTAGACTTCTACGTATCTGCGGGTGTGCGCCGGCTTTCATCCGGCCATCAGACGGCAACGTCATCAACATCGTGAACCATCGGGGCTGAACAGCGGTGCTGCGGACGATCAGCGTCCGGTTCCGAACGGTCGGCCAGGGTCACCCGCGTGACGTTAGCCTCGATAATTGGACGTGCGATGTGTTCTGCCGCCGGCCACGACCGGGCCCAGGCGGAGTGTTGATTCGCGCCATGGCAGGCGTGATCCTTTCGAAGATGTCAGGGGTGATCGCCTCGAGTCTTGCCGCGGGCCGCGCGGCCCCCTGTCGGCTCCTGGTCCCGTAGCATGGCCAGGGCCTTCTCGATCAGCCGTATGCGCGTCTCGGGCTTCTTCGCGCTCTCGATGGCGAGCACGTGCTCCCGCTTGCGGCTGTAGGACAGGCGGTCGTAGGCGGTGCGGGCGACCGGATCGGCGTCCAGGGCGCGGGTGAAGTCCGCGGGCTCGGCCACAACACGCGGCTCGGCATCGATTTCTACCTCGACCTCGACCTCGTCGCCGGTCGCGATACCGGCGGCTTTTCGGTTGGCGATGCTGAGGCCGAGCAGGTAGCGGCCACTCATGATGGCCACCCTGCTCTTCCATGAATGCCCGTTGATCGTGATGATCACCGCCGGCCGCTTGCCCCCACCGAGTGCCTCCACAACCTCGGGCGGTACTTCCAGGCCCCTCATGGGCTCCGGAGGCTCGACATACGATCGGAACTTCATCATCTGCTCCTGCCACCTTGTGTCGGCTCGCCGCGCAGCGGTGCTGCGCCACCCGGCTCAGAGCGGCGCGGCGTCCCACGCGACCACGTCCGGGCCGGTGAAGGGCCCGGCATCGCTGCCAAGCGTGAGCCGGTGCGATCCGGTGCCGCCGGGAAAGACGCCGACGTCCCTGGCGGGGGCACGGCGCTGGCAGGGCGCCAACTTGACAGGACTCGGCGCATTAGCGAACCCTGCGCACCGGCAGCCCAGGCTCCGCCACCGCGCGGCCCGCGGTCAACGCAGCACCGCTTGCTCGCTACTCGGCGTAGGGCTGGTCCTTTCCTTCAGCGCTGTAGCCGATGTTCCATATGTAGCCGTCCGGGTCGGCGAACGAACCGCCGTACCCGCCCCACTGCAGCTTCGCCGCGGGCATGAGGATCTTCCCGCCGGCCTTCTTGGCCTCGTCCAGAACTTCGTCGACGCGGTCCTCGCTGCGCACGACGTAATTGAAGACGACGCCGCTGAAGCCGCTGCCCTCCGGGCTCGCGCCCACCATGTCGGCGAGCCCGTCGCGGCCGTAGAAGCCGACCAGCGAACCGCCATGTGGAACGAAGAACACTGAGATCTTGTAGTCGTTCTGGACCTCCCAGCCGAGACCCTCCGTGTAGAACCGCTTGGACCGGTCCATGTCCTGGACACCGAGGAGGATCGAGCTCACGTGCGCCTTCATGCCTTGTCTCCTTTGGGGCTTGGTGGTGATGCACATGACCGTCACGCTACGTGCGGCCCGGTGACCCGTGCTTCTCGATTCCTGATCGGTTTGGTGACTCGTTTCGCCACGCACGACGGCATCCCCGCGGGCAGGTGGATTAAGACGCAGAGCAGACGACCGCGCCGAAGCAGGCCGGGCCGAAGCCGGGCTGGTGGCGTCGGTATTGAGAAGGCCGCCGACGGTACCAGCCAGCGGGCACGCCCAGCCTGGACCCGGCTGATGCCGTCAGCTCGTCCACCGTCAGCGGGACCAGCCGGCCGATCCAGCCCGTCTCGCCATGCGCCCGCACCAGGGCATAGGCGTGTTCGTAGGACGCGACCGCGGCGACCGCCGCGACACCGACCACCGCCCCCGCCGTGGACCACCTGATAATTTGGCCGGTGGTGGTCATCGCGCACCGCCAGCCGCATCCAAGAAGAACTCCGAGGTCAGCAGGCATTGGTATTTTGGTGCAGTCGGTCCTCGGACACACATACAAGTCCCTGACCTGCGGTTATGTGCTTCCTAGCATGGTCCAGGTACGCAAAGCCGCAGGTCACAGACATGGGGGTTCAAGTCCCTCTCGGACACCAGCCCTTTGCCCATGCCGCGATCACGCCAATCCTGCGGCTGACCCCATTGAGGCGCGCCTAACGAGTGATACACGGGTGATCATCTCCGCATTCCGCTTCGAAAGATTGAGCGATGATCACCCGTGTATCCAGCGTTATACGGCCGAAGGATAGTGATCTGGTCTTCGATCACCCGTATAACGCCGACTCGGTGCGCCTTGCCAGTTCGATTTCCGATGGATAGCTGAGTACAGATCGGCCGTTCTGTCCGGCCCGGCCTCGTAGGATGATCGGCCGTTCGGATCACTGGTGGGCTGCTGGACAGTTCCGGGGGGCGTCGCCGCCGTTCCTGCTCGGTGCTAAGAAGCCGGAGCCGCGGGAGAGACGCTCGGCCGGTCTGCGCTCGGCGAGTTAGCCCGGCATCTCCTCCACGACCCCGACCTCGACGCCGAACCCGGTGTCTTGGAGGCCTGGGCATCCCTGGGCGACTCGTAGCGCAGCGTCAAGGTCATCGGCGGAGATCACCGAGTAACCGC
>Ga0306926_10008884_pt1 | contig 11027 bp, 11 predicted proteins | sample flu12Cox44000178_FD_203759 | JGI IMG/M metagenome (GOLD analysis project Ga0306926, IMG submission 203759) | Lab enrichment of tropical soil microbial communities from Luquillo Experimental Forest, Puerto Rico - flux8day.12C.oxic.44.000.178 (v2)... | ecosystem: Environmental > Terrestrial >...
TCCTCGCTCCGAAGTGTCCACATCTCCCCCAAGTGGGCACTTCGTAAGTGCCCACTTGAGTCATCTTCCTCAACTAAACAAAATCCGTCACCACGGCCTTCAGATGACGCTTACCCTGATCCGTGTAATCACTCCAGTGCCAGATTAAATACAACGCCAACGGCGCGACCATAACCAGTCCCATCATCGTGTGCAGCAGGAGTCCCCACTCGATGGCAGGGTGAAATGAACCGAACGTGATCGCCAGCCCTGAAATGATCTCGAAGAGGAAGAGGGCTGCAACCACCCTGCTTAATGCCCCGGACCAACCGGTTCGAACCTGAGCGCCTGACACTTGTAGCGGTTGCATACTCACCCCTGGCAAGAACCCGCCAAAGATAAGGTCATACCATCTGTCACTTATGTGACAAACGTCACACCGGTCTGTGCGCAGGCGCACGGGCCACTAATATGAATGGATTAGAAGCCAACACATATCGTTGCGACAAAACGGCTCGGATTTAACTGCCCGTCTCGGTCTCAGGATTTGATTTGGAAGCATCAGTGGCAAAATCATCATTCGGCTCTCTGGCTGCCCTTCCTGACAAAAGCCTGCGCCTAGTGTGTCCGCTTCTGCTCTGCAAGGGCTTTCGCTTCGCTGCAGTGAAACGTCGTCGAACGAAGGCCGAAACAATTTGGGTGGTTAGGGTGTGTCGGACCACTCAGTTGACAACCTTGTTTGCCCAGTGAGTACTGAGATTTTTTGGAACTACAAGGCTAGTTCCCTTCCCTCTGCCTGTCGAATAATAGCCCCGGGTGGACGCGCTGGACGTTGATTTCGTTTCCAGGTTTCGTGAGGGCAGCGATGCCGGCGTCTACTCCCAGTCGCCGGACATTAGGCACATCTTTCTCTCGACCATGAGTGGCCTTCGGCACGGCGCACGCACCTCACAAAGGATCCTTGTTCTGACGAGCGCTTTCCTTTGGCCTTTGAAGCTTTTGCCTCTCCTCGTTCTCTAACTTGCTAACAAGGTGATTAAAAATATCTTTTTCGCGCACGGCGCGTGTCGTGTCCTGCATGTCGTGGCCGCGGAAACATTAAAGGAGATGTTCATGAAGTTGTCGAAGGCCTCAATCCTTCTTATCGGATCAGCAGTTGTTTTTTCCTCCGGCGCTTTTGCAGGGGACGCCAATAAGGGGAAACTTCGTTTGCAAAATAAAACCATCGTTGACGGCAAGCCTCTCAATCCCGGCCATTACACCGTCGAATGGACTGGCACCGGACCGACGGTCCAAGTCACTCTTCTACAGGGAAAGCGGGTGGTGGCCACTTTCTCTGCTCACATAACTGAGCAGCCCACACCGGATCACGAAGACGCTTACGGGAGTGCACCCCAACCGGATGGTTCGAGCAGACTCACGGCCATCTATTTCAGTGGCAAGCGGACTGCCCTGGAACTGGAACAGTATGAAGCGAGCCAGCAGCCCAGCATGTCCAATTCAAGGTGAGGACCAAAGAACGAGTAGCGCCCATTTCTTTCCGGCCGGGCCGGCAAGGAATGGGCATTCTTTTTTGCGAATTTCTCGTGCCCTCGCGCAGCAAAAACTCGCACCCGCCAGCGGGTTCCTGAATCTCGCAAACGTAATGGCGATCTCTGTGTTTGCTATCTTCGTTGATCTTCAACAGCTGTGAAGCCGCGACTGGTATTTAGCGCCGTGCCTTACGGCGTCATCGGTGCGCTCGCAGCTGCACAATCGGGCACGTCTAGCCAGCCACAGCTTGCGCTGTGGCGCTTCCGAATCCGCGTTTAGAAGAGGAGTACCTGCCCAGAAAGCGCTGCCGGCCTGCCCATTTTACAAGACCAATGGCAGTCTCGAGTCAACCGAGAAGGATAGGCAGAAGCACACCGAGGGCCAGCGCGAACAGCCAAAGCGCGGGAGCTGGCGTGCCTACAGGACGCACCTTCTTTGCCTCGCGGGCGGCGACGCGCGGGTCCAAGAGGAGCACGCGCACGTAGCGGCGCTCCATCAACAGAAAGACAAAGGCCGTTGTCGCACCGTAAATCAGGTGCCCCATTAAGGACGGAAGCAAGGCCGAAACCGCATCGGCGCTCCAGTCGCAGACCCCCGTCAGCAGCAGGGGAAGGACGGTCATGGGGCCTACAAACCACCAGATCAAGCCAAAGAGCCATCCCCAGGCCACACCGAGCCCCAAACTCGAACCTTCATTGCGAAACAGAAGCCCGTAAGTCATTCCGATCGCCGCGCTGACCAAGAGATGAAGCATCAGTCCTCTGGCCCCGGAGAGGCTCGTATCCAACCCGATAATCTGGGGCAGCGCGTGAGTTGCCAGCAGGACCGGGCTGGCGATGACCCCACCTGTAAGACCGGCGACAGCTCCCCAACCCAACGATTGCAAGACGCGGACTCCGACTCCGCCCACTTCCCGGTTCATCGGGTCGGACTCAATGAAGAGGCGAACCCACAAGCGGTCCAGCGTTGCGTAAGTGACCCCCAAGATCAACCCGTAGAGAATGTGCCCGACCAGTGAGCCAAAAACGGCGCGAGCTTGGTCTGCTGACCAATCGATCGGCTTGTGTGCTGCTAAGGGAAGCAGGGTGAGCTGTCCAAGAAACCACCAGAGAATCGCGTACGCGAGCCCCCAACCCATGCAGGAGCCGTACCCACGCACGTCGCGCTCGAACAGCAGGCCAAAAGTAACGCCAATCAGCAGCGCGACCCCAAAATGCAACAAAATAGTCGTCTCACGTGAAAAACCTAGCGTCCCGTATCCGGCTAGGAGAGGGAAATAGTCACCCGACGAAACCCACCGGCCAAAAATCAATCCGCCGAGCGTACCCGCAAAGCCGCCCGCTATGATGGCTCGGCTCAAGCTGAATTTCTGGGTTCCAACTCCGCTGCGAAGTTCTGCCCATAAACCCAGGGTCAGCCCCTCCGGCGTTCCCAGGCAAATCAAAAAAGAAACAAGCTGCGGAAATCTCTCGCGGGCATCGCTGAACATCGCTCCGGGGCCAGCCGCACCGGATACCAGCGGTATCAAGCCTGCGGGGAACACGATCCAAACTAACACCGCAAAAGCCAAGCCCCAGATCAATCCTGCTCCAGGACTGGTAGCTCGCTTGCCAAAGAGCAAGGCAAACGCTGCCCCGAACACCAGGCCGCATAACAGAGACTGTGACAGCGGGCCGGGCAACAGCATACTTTGCAGCCCGCCACCCACCGCGCCGACAGACAGTCCGAGCAAAATCTGTGTGGCTCGTGGCGACGACATCCTGTGATGCGAAACGACCCGCATGATGCTTGCGTTCCGAACTTCCTCCATGTGGTTTCTCCTACTTCAATTCGATCGTCTGGACAATGTCGCGTGGAAAAAACAGCTCCACGACCCAGTCCATCGCGACACGGATTTTTCTCTCCAGCCCGGGTAGCTTCGAAAGATAGATGCCGCGCCACATCAACCACGCGAGCAGGCCCGAAAATCGGATGGACCTATTTCGCGCGAAAGGGACGCTCAGTTCCGCACAGGCGGTCTGATGACCCACGACACAGAGAGCTCCCAAGGAATCGAAATGAAATTCTCGGAGCGGGCGTCGCTCGATGTGCGAGCGAATGTTTTCTGCCAGAACTTGTGCCTCGCGCAAGGCAAACTGCGCCGTTGGCGGGCACGGTTTCTGAGTCTTTGCATCAATCACTGCAGCACAGTCGCCGAGTGCCCACAACCCTGGCCTACCGACCACAGCAAGGGTAGAATCAACGACCAGTGCACGCCTTTTATCCTTCTCTAACGGAAGCGCCTGTACGAGAGGATTAGGCACCGTCCCAGCCGTCCACACTAGAGTTTCCGTGCGGATCTCACCGTCATTCAGGATGACCGCACCGGGACCTGCGTCGGTCAGACGCGTATTGAGCCTGAACACGACCCCTCGCGCTTCCATTCTTTGCTGCGCATACCGCGCAAGCGATTCGCTGAGTTCGGGAAGAATACGATCGCGCGAATGGACGAGCACGATGCTGAGGTCCTCCCGCTGCAGCTTCGGATAATCCGCGAGGATGCCGTGAGCGTAATCGTTCAGGGCGCCCGCGAGCTCCGCGCCAGCAAAGCCCCCTCCTGCAACCACGAAAGTAAGCAGTGCCTTTCTCCGGGCGGGATCGGGCTCTTGTTCAGCACGCTCAAACATCTCAATAACGTGATTTCGGATGCGGATGGCATCGAGCAGACTCTTGAAGTTGAAAGAATACTTCTGCAGATTCGTCATCCCTAGATAGTTGGAAACGGCACCGAGGGCAAACACAAGGTGGTCATAGGAAACCGTCCGGGCGGAGGAGGTCTCGGCGACAGCGGGATCGCTCGCCAGGAAAATGCGTCGGCTTTCAAGATCAATCCGTGAAACCTGCCCGCGAACGAATTCCGTTCGATGCAAGCTGCTGCGCAGCGGAGTACTGATGTGCGTGGGCTCGAGACTGCTGCCGGCAACCTCGGCAAGCATTGGGGTGAAGAGCAGAGCGTTGGTCTCGCTGATAAGTGTCAGCTTGACGTTCGCATTGGAACGAAATTCTCGCTCCAGGCACTCGGCTGTATGCATTCCTGCAAAGCCGCCGCCCAGGATTACAATGTGTGTTTTCTGTGCTTCGCCGGGCACAGGTGTGCTGACCTCCAACCCCCAGATGCTCGCTGCCAGATCGTTGAGACCTTGTGTCAGCGAACCAAGGGCAGCTCCGTAAATCACCCACCCCAAGAGCCCCGGAAATTGGCTGCGCATCTGTTCCGCGTTCCACTCGGGATGATGGCCGGAAAGCACCGGGATCCCGATCACGCTGACCAGGCCCCAGAGGGGTATTCCAAGGGCTGCTCCCGCCATGAGGTTGTCTACATACGTACCGCGAGTCGGATCAAGACTCGCCGAATAGCACGCCCCCACGAGAGCACCTAAGACCAGGCTGAGAAGCGGGTGCCCCAGGGTCATCAGCAGCGCAATACCGGAAAGTAGACCTGCTGGAACCCCGACCAAGACTCGGCGCAACAACGGACTCATGCTTTTTCACTCCTCGAAGAGCAGCAAAATTCACCTGGACATCGCGGAAGTCTGTTGTGGCGAAGGTTCCCCAACGAAACAACTGAGAGCAGAATCCAGTGCGAATTTGCCCGGGCCCACGAGCAAAATAATGACGGACGCGACAAGGAATGTGTATGGGGCGGCGGCATAGAACTTGCCGGGGTCAGAGAAAACCGCCAGTAGTGCTTCTCGATCGGCAGTGACGTAAGCGACAAGCATGTTGACGGTCAGCGTCAGCGCGGTCATCCGAGAAAGAAGACCAAGCGCCAGGAGGATGCCACCGAAGAATTCCACACAAGAGACAAAGAGTGCTGTTTGGCTTGGATATGGGAGGTTGAGACTCATAAAGAAGTCGGTGACGTTGGACAGATTGTGAAGCTTTCCCCAGCCGCTCTGGGCTAGCTGCCAGCCCCAATAGACCCTCACGAAAAGGAGGAAGGGAGACTGAAGATAGTTCACAAGATTGAAAAAACGATCGTGCAGATGGCGAATTCGATTGTAAAGGTAGCTCATACCTGTAATGGATACGGAAAGTCTGAAAAAGCTTCAAACTTTCTTCGAGAAACTTGGACTCGCACCCGATCGTTCTCAAATATTCTGGGATGGCACTGCGGTGCCGCGTTCAGGGCGTCCAAGCCGTCGTCCCACGGCCATTCCGGCGATAAAAGCTTCCCGGCGAATTCTGCGGTGTTTTGCGTTCCATTTCATGAGATTACGGTGCTGACTGGAAGTTTCACTTTTTCGTTCTGGCCCACGGTTCCTTGAAACCTTTCTGCCACCTTTGACTCACACCGGTACGCACTTCGCTCGTGTCTTTCTTACTGGCGCCTTTTTTGCCGCCTCGGGAAATCGCTAAGTCATTCTGAGCAAATGGGATGGTTGGTAGGGGCGGGGGGATCGAATCCACGAACGATATGGAAATAAAGGAGTTTTGCGGCGCACCTCGGCCTTGTAAGTCATTTAAGGGAACACAACGGGATCGTTAGTGCCTGATTGCGTTCATTCGCGCAGTGAGCCCGTAGCGAAGAATCTCAGTGAGCCTCCGGTCCTACTACTCGTCACTGGAATGGCCGAAACGCGGCAAGTCTCGACTTTCGGTGGTGAGAGGTAAGTCAAGCCTACTTGGGTTGTGTGCGGTAGGCGAAGCAAATCTGTGCCAGATGACACGCAAAGCCGCAACAATCGGCACAGAAAGATAGATTCCCACGATTCCGCCGACCGCGCCTCCAACCATTACGGTAAAGATGGCCAGCAAGGGATGGATTTCCAATTCATGGCCCATCACGCGCGGGGCAATCCAGTAGTCCATAGTCACCCGCCAAAGGCCGAGCAGCGCCGCCATCCAGATCCAGTGCGAGTGCGTCAGAAGCCCAACGGTAGAGATAGCGATTAACGCCGTGATCCAGCCTGCGATGGGAATGAATTCTAGCACCCCGGCCAGGAGTCCCAGGGCCAGCGCGTGTGGATAGCCCAGGAACACCATGGTCACGGAACAATAGATGAGAGAGAGCACAGCAAGGGTGACCTTGGCGCGAACGTAATGCCGCAGCATATCGTTCAGATCGGCGGCTAAAGCCCGCGCGGTCTCGTAGGTTTCTCCGGTCGAAATAAGGTGGATGACTCCGTTGGCGAGTTTGTCGCCGTCACTCAGGAAAAACAGACCAAGGATCGGAATCATCAGGATCCCGCCAAACGCCACGGACACGAACTGTCTTACCGATTCCACCACTCCACGGATCGACTCGCGGCGTTGTTGCAGGAAGGCTTTTGCACGCTGCGATTGGGCCTCATCCCAGCCATTCCGTTGGCCCATCGTGATTGCAATATCGCCGGAATAGACATTTTCCATGACTGCCGGGGATTGCCGCACAAGCCGCCCCACTCGAGGAACGAATTGGGGGTCCAGGATGTGAACGATAGACCCGATAAGTATCAGCAACGCTAGGTAAGCTTCGGCAATGTGCGGCCCCCGCAGATTTTTGAAAAACAGAGAATGGCGCTGCAGAAATCTCACGATAGGATTGATCAGATAGGCGAACAAGATCGAGAAAGCGAAAATGACAATGACCGTACGGGCGACATAGACGATGGTCACCGCCCCAGCGAAGAGCAGTGTCGTCAGCAGGACGTTCAAAGTGCGGCGGTCGGGGAAAGTCATAATTCTCACTCCGCGATTGCGCTATTCGTTTTGCGATTCGAGTTTCTGCTTAATGGAGACCAGGGCCTTTTCCAGCGAAGACCGCGTCTTATCCACCGCGACTTTCCGTACAATTCCACCCTTTAATCCGGTGAGTCCAGCCTGTTGGGATCCTTTCAAGGTAATCAGGTAAAACCCCGGATGATCCGGGTGTTGTGTATCCCTGACGCACACGGTTAAATCGAGCGCACTTTCGAAGTAGTGGCTTGCGTAAAGCTGCTTCACAGCCACGGCGTAAGCGGGCTTCTCCGGAGATTTACCATTGTAGATGACCGCTTGCACCATACGAATCGTGGGCTTAAGTCCAAAATTAACTTTCTCCCAGTAGAACTGGGATTCGATGTTGGCGGAATCGGCCTTCGGATAATTCAGCAGGTACTCACGCAATGCGGGCAAGTACACCGGGAGTCCCTTCGAACGGTTGATCAAAGCTGCAAACGTCTCCGCCACGACCGCGGGATGATTCTTGTCCCGATAAGTTCCCAGTGCGGCGTTGCCTCCTCGTTGGTACTCCAGAAGAGCTCGCAGGGCCATTTGTTGCGCCAAATGATTCGCCTGGTCGGCCGCGTCTGGTGCGGACCAATTAACGGAGCGTTGGAACTCCTCCATCGCTTCGGTCGGCAATTGCACCTCGCAGTGGCCTGCTTTGCAATTTTTCAATTGCTTGAAATCTTCGTCGTCGAGGATGAACCCCGCGAGATCCGCAAGCTGCGGCGGCTCGCTAAACTTGCGGAGCTCCAGATAATTCGGCAGCTTGCGCAGCGCGTCGATGTCCGACGCGAATTTGAGGTAGCGTTCGGGAGTGGAATTGATGTACACGGAGCCAAACACAAACACTTGGTCTGCTGTCGGGGAATCCAGGATCTTCGCGACGGCTTTTCCGCCCCTAATTTCACGGATTTGATCGTCATTCAGTCCTACGAACTCGTGAAAAAACTTGGCCGGTTCGACAGGGTTGTCCGCTGCTGGAGTTCCTCCTGTGCTCAGCGGGAAGAGAAGTATGGCGAACAGAATTGGGTTGCGAGTTCCTTTACGCACGCACGGATCCCCCATTATTAAATTGCCGTTCCGTTTTTACCCCAATCAAGGCTAGTATTCAAACTTCCGATCTTTGCTCAGGCTCCGCCAGGAGGATGGCCTCAGCTTGCCTGGTCTCACGGAACCAGTGGAGTCGCCAAAAAGTGTGCCCCTTCGCGCATGACATCGCTTTTTATAACTGGGAGGGACTTTACCCTGTAGTCTGCGGGTCGGTGCGAGATCAACTGAATTGGATTGCAGCCCGATTTGCTGGAGCACCCGCGCCGAGCAATTGTCCTGGCTTTAGGTTGCAAAGGGCGTTTGCAGTGCGGATGCGGTAGAAGACGAAGGTTGTGACGAAATGGCATGCAAATACCTGGCCGAAGCGCATAAGGTCCATCGCGTCAATGACCGACGTCGCTGCCGTTCAGTGCTTCCCATTGGCCGAGCGTGTAACGAGTACATTCCGGGACACTTTGATATTACGCGGCTTTGGCGTCATTCCGCGTTTTTCCAGCTGTGTTGTGGGCGCTTACTTTTCCCTTGCAAACGTTACAGCAACACTGGCCTCTACGCCTACTTCGGCGATGAATGCCAGTTTGCCTTGAGCGCTAAACCCAAGAGAGATCTCGACGCTTTCGAGGCGCAGTCCTTCGGAACTTTGGTGAAGGCACTGCGGCAGACAAGTTTCCGGCACCAGCGACGCGTCGAGGACGAGGTTAAGGCTTTACCGGGACCTACCCGTGGATCTTACCCACGTGTAGTCATACCTCACGCTGAAGCCGGTAAGGGCCTGACCATTGTTATGCACCAGCGCCTTGGCAAATTCGAAGACCAACGAGTTTCGGGCATTAAGGGATACATTCACCTCACTGCCTAAGATGAAATTCTGTTGTGCGTCGTTCTGAGGGACACCATCGACGACGGTAGTGCCGCGAAAGGAATAGCGCGTATCAAGAGAGGCCCAGATGCTGTCGTTAAAAGAATAGCTGATGTGTCCTTCAACTCCGGGTAGCGGCTGCTGCCGTAGGAGCTCCTTTCCATGATAAGAAGTGTTGTCTGTGTAGAAATAGACACTCCCGTAACAATCGAACACCCACTTTTGCCCAGGCCCGAATGGATGCGACAACGCGATTTCTGGCTTGAACGACCAGCGATCCGAACCCAGGTTGAGAATCTTGTTGGGGTTGTATAAGCCCGTGGGTGCGGTGATGGTTAGGCTCGCACCCAACGTGGTAGTCGGCTCGTAGTGTTCGAACTGCGCTACGCTGAGCGCCGGCCCCCCCTTTAGCAACATGGCCAGCGAGTAGCTCGAGTCGCCCACGCCAGTGACGGAGCCTTGAATGTTTGTGCCGCTGACCGAGCCGCCAAGCCCAGCAACTTGAACACCCGCCTCCACCCACATCAGGCGGTGAAGGAGCCCGAAATAACGTGTGTAGTCGATGGTGCCTTGATTAAGGTTAAATTTTGCGCCGGTGATAATGAGCGAAGTATCTATCGAAGCGTTGGCGTGCACGTAAGCATAGCCCAGCTCCAGCTGATTAGTCCCCACGGGAGTATTCTCGTACGCGCGCGGATCGTTGAACTGGGCACAGGCTTGGTTCGGGAAGTAAAGAACAGCTAGAGCCAAGCAAGTGAACAGCAGCCGCTGGTTCATGACAGTAGTATTAGCTCATCGGTCCAGCGATTGCCCCAGAACAGCTGTTGAAATTTGACCGCTATTGCTTAAGGGTAACCGGAGGTCCGCTGAACTCGCGTTGCCTTGAGGTTGACGGTTACTTCAACGCGGTCGACAATCTTTATAAAGGGAATGCCGCGGCTCAGGTAGCCGCCGCATCCGCAAGGTGGAAGCCAAGCAAACAAAGAACGATCTCGAAGACGCGATGGACGATCTGGACCGCTCCACCAACCGTCTGCGGCGCAAGTTCGACCCAACGTCGAATTATTTGGAGACGAAAGCACAAATGGAGCAGGTTATGGACAGTGCGCGCCGCGTCAATCAAGTGATGACTAAAGGGAATTACGGCACGCAGGCTCCACGCTACTCTGCTGCTTTGCGGACGAATATCAATGATCTTGCGCGGTGCTGCAACCTGACGCCCATGGGCACATAGGTACAAGACCGGCGCTGCCGGGTTACTTCCTGTATAGGTAACTGTGAGCCGGTTTTGCGATTAGCCGACTGACCACAGCGAATCCTCAAAAAACCACCTTGATGATTCGCAGAATGAGTTCCTCTAGCGAGAAGATGGTGAGCAGCAGAGGCACGAGTGGAGCGCCAGTGGCCGCGGCCAAACGAGTGATGTCCTCTAGTCCGAAAGGGACAGAACGCATCTCTCGGACAAGAGCATAGCTGTTGCCGAGATCGGCGAGCGACTGGATATCGGCAGCTCCAAGAAGTTCCTCCGAGGAGGCGGGATCGCGGAGAACCCATTTTTGCTCAAAGCTCTCAACGTATCGCTGAGCGAGCAAGCCGTAGTCGGCTAATCCCTTTCTTCTTGCGCTAGCCATCCGTGGGGTAAACATCAAGAGTGGACCGAGAATCGCAAACACGAAGAACGCTACAAAGCCACCGATCTGTAATTTGAAGGACAGCAGACTTTCCCCCCTGTAAAGGACGCGAGTGGCAATCAGTCCTGCAAGCATGGCTCCCTGAGCAAACAGAATCGGGCCGAAGGCATAGACACTCTTACCAAGGAAGGCGATGCCAGCGCAGCGATCCGGGTGCGTCGGAATGAGGTTTAGATTGATTCTGGAGA
>Ga0306926_10008885_pt1 | contig 11027 bp, 9 predicted proteins | sample flu12Cox44000178_FD_203759 | JGI IMG/M metagenome (GOLD analysis project Ga0306926, IMG submission 203759) | Lab enrichment of tropical soil microbial communities from Luquillo Experimental Forest, Puerto Rico - flux8day.12C.oxic.44.000.178 (v2)... | ecosystem: Environmental > Terrestrial > Soil...
GCCGCTGAGAATGCCTTCGTCTTTGGTCAGACGACGAGCCATCTCGACGGATTCATCATTGGTAACCATTTCGATGCGGTCGACCTGGTTCATATCCAGATTTTTCGGAACAAATCCCGCGCCAATCCCCTGAATCTTGTGGGGTCCTGGCTGTAACGGCTTGCCCTCGCGGGTTTGCGTGATCACGGGGCTGTGAACGGGCTCAACGGCGACGGAAAGGATTTTCTTCCCTTTCGTGCCCTTGATATAGCGACTGACGCCCGTGATTGTGCCTCCGGTGCCAACGCCACTCACCAAAACGTCAATCTGGCCTCCCGTGTCCTCCCAGATTTCCGGGCCGGTCGTCTTCTCGTGGATATCGGGGTTGGCCGGATTGTCGAATTGCTGTGGCATGAAATAGTGCTGCTTGTCGGATTCGTGGATTTCGGCGGCTTTCTTGATGGCGCCCTTCATGCCTTCGGGCCCGGGAGTCAGAACAAGCTTGGCGCCGAAAGCGGCCAGCACGCGGCGGCGTTCGAGGGACATCGTCTCGGGCATGGTAAGAGTGATGGCGTATCCCCGCGCGGCGGCGACGAAGGCCAAAGCGATTCCAGTATTGCCGCTGGTAGGCTCCACAATTTCGATCCCCGGTTTCAGCACGCCGCGCTTTTCTCCGTCCCAAATCATCGCAGCCCCGATGCGATCCTTCACCGAGTACGCCGGATTTCTGCCCTCGATCTTGGCGAGCACAGTGGCCTTGGCACCGTCGGTCACTCGAGTGAGCTTGATGAGGGGGGTTCTTCCAATGCTTAAAGAGTTGTCTCCGTGGGTGTTTGCCATAAGTAAGCCTCAATAAGGGTGAATTAGCTGCATCGGGACAGCCGCACAAGTATAAGACCGACAGGCCGAAAACGGCAGCACTGGGTTAGACAAGGTCGCAGTTTCGCTGCGCTAGTTCCACTCAGAGAAGATGCGTCGGATTGCGGTTCGTTACACAGTCCATTAAAATCAGCGCAAGAGGAAAGCATGCCGGAAACCAGTCGTAAGCCGCGTATCGCTTTGGGCTCTGACCACGCCGGCTTTCATATCAAAGAAATCATCCGCCAGTTCCTCGAAAATTTAGGCTATCCGGTCGATGACCTTGGGACGTGGTCGGAGGAATCGGTGGATTATCCCGACTACGGCAAGGCCGTGGGGGAATCCGTCGCCGCTAGAAAAGACGACTACGGAATCGCCGTTTGCGGCACCGGCATCGGGATATCGATCGCGGCCAACAAGGTGCCCAAGATACGAGCCGCAGTGGCGCATGATGTAAGCACGGCACGGCTCGCGCGCGAACATAACGACGCCAACGTACTGGCGATGGGCGGCCGCGTCGTGAACAGCGCGCTGGCAATTGACATGGTGCAGGCTTTCTGAGTACTCCATTCCAGGGCGGGTACCATGCGCGGCGAGTGGAGAAGATTGCGCTAATCGAAATGGAAGAAAGCAAAAAGAGCTAGCAGAATCAGGAGAAGCGATGACCACGGAAACGAATGAAAGAATGAAGCGTCCTCTGGAAGCGGTCGATGAGCAGATCGCGTCGATCCTTGTGGATGAAGCGCAACGCCAAGCCACGGGCCTCGAGCTGATTCCTTCGGAAAACCTGGTTTCGGAAGCGGTGTTGGAAGCCATGGGTTCTATTTTCACGAACAAGTACGCCGAGGGTTATCCGGGTAAACGCTACTACGGCGGCTGCGAGTTTGCGGATAAGGCGGAGCAACTGGCGATCGACCGCGCAAGGGAATTGTTTGGCGCGGAGCACGCGAACGTCCAGGCGCATTCGGGGACCTCGGCAAACGTCGCGGTGTACATGTCAATGCTGCAACCCGGAGCCACCGTGCTCGGGATGGCGCTGGCCCACGGCGGTCATTTGACCCACGGCCACCCTTTGAATTTTTCGGGGCGCATGTACAAATTCGTGGAATACCACGTTCGGCGCGACACGGAACAGATTGACTACGATGAGATCGAGCAGCTGGCGCACCAGCACAAGCCCAAAATGATCGTGGCAGGCGCAAGCGCGTATCCGCGGGTCATCGATTTTGAGCGCATTGCGAAGATCGCGAGGTCGGTGGACGCGGTGTTTTTCGTCGACATGGCGCATATCGCGGGCCTGGTGGCGGCCGGCGTGCATCCGAGCCCCGTTCCGCACGCCGACATCGTCTCGACGACGACGCATAAGACGCTGCGCGGCCCGCGAGGTGGTTTGGTGCTCTGCCGCTCCGCATTCGCCAAGGAAATCGACAAGCTGACCTTCCCGGGGTCGCAGGGAGGCCCGCTTGTACACATCATTGCGGCGAAGGCGGTATGCCTGAAAGAAGCGATGGAACCAGGATTTAAGGAGTACCAGAAGCAAGTGGCGGCAAACGCCAAGGCTATGGCCAACGCGGTCGCCAAGCGCGGCTTCCGCCTTGTTTCCGGCGGCACCGACAACCATCTGTTTCTAATCGAAGTGCATCCGCGCGGAATCACAGGCAGCGACGCGGAGAAAGCGCTCGATCGGGCGGGAATTACGGTGAACAAGAATGCCATTCCGTTCGATCCTCTTCCGCCAATGAAGGCCGGCGGGATTCGCCTCGGTAGCCCTTCCGTAACAACACGCGGGATGAAAGAGCCGGAGATGGAATTAATCGGCGACTGGATCGCGGATGTATTGAGCCATATAGGCGATGCCGAGGTCGAGCAGAAGGTGCGCAAGCAGGTGGCAGAATTGGCGGCGCGCTTCCCCATTTACGAGGCACGGATGAAGGGCGCAGTGGCTCACGCGCGCGTCTGAAGGATGGCAAGAAGTCCGAGTCTCACCGCCTCCTGGGATGAACCCATCTCAACGTTGGAAACAAGCTTAACTAGCAGTTGAGATGCTCCGGGCCGCACAAGGTACGACCCTGGAGATAATAGCTTGCGATTGGGTGGAGGGCGGCTGGCTAACTATGACGAAAAGCCACAACGGATTATCCGACATCGTTCAGGCGACAGCCGATTTTGAAAAGTGGGCATCGCGCCACGTGAACCTGATTCGCTCGGATGTGAAGCTGAAGCACCGGAACATGGCCCTTTCTGCGTTTCCGTTTTTTCGAGCGACCTTTTATCGCTGGGCCCAGCTTTGGCCATTGATATGTCCGGAACTGGCGCAGGCCACTGAGGTTCTGGCGGTGGGGGACCTGCACGTCGAGAATTTCGGCACATGGCGCGATTTTGAAGGCCGGCTCATCTGGGGAGTGAACGACTTTGACGAGGCCTGGCCCGCGGCTTATACGGTGGACCTGGTGCGCCTGACCACCAGCGTATATTTAGCCGTCGATGCCCTGCATTTGAGCCTGAGCCGGAAAGAAGCGTGGAAGGCAATTGAGGAAGGTTACCGCGACTCAATCGCGAAGGGCGGTGGCCCGTATGTTTTGGCCGAGCACCACCGATGGCTTCGCCGGCTGGCGACAAGCGAACTGCGGGATCCCGTCGTTTTCTGGAAGAAAATTCTGGCGTGCCCGAAATACAAGGGGGACTTGCCGAAAGACGTCTGGAAGATGATTTATGGATCGCTGCCGCTGCGCACCAAAAAGTACGAGCTAAAATCGCGTATCGCGGGGTTGGGAAGCCTGGGGCATCCGCGCATCTTGGCTTTGGCCACTTGGGATGGCGCGCACATCGTGCGGGAAGCCAAGCAATTGACTCCTTCGGCCTGGATTTGGGCTCAGCATTTGAATAGGTCGGAAGTCCTGAGCCGCAAACTGGTGCAGAGCGCTGTACGCATTCTTGACCCTCACGTGCACTTTGCTGAGCACTGGGTTGTCCGCCGGCTTGCTCCCGACTGCTGCCACATTGAACTCGGAACCCTGCCCGAAGAGCGCGACGAGGAACGAATACTGTACTACATGGGCTGGGAAACCGGGAATATTCACCTTGGTAGCCCGCAGGCCATTGGCGCCGTAAAGAAGGATCTGGCACAGCGAAAGGGGCGCTGGCTGCACAAGGCCGCCAAGGCCATGCAAAAAGCTACACTAGATGACTGGAAGGTTTGGAGCCGGAAGTGGGCGCACAGCGGCGGGGTCCAATAACGAGGCCAGCCAAGCCGGGCTGATGCTCGCGCGCGCACCATGGTTTCAGAAACGCTTCTCACAAACATTTAACAATGGTTCTGGGAATAGAACACGCCTCTGCGCAGTCCCCGTAATCGGCAAGCCCAGCCTTGCTCGAAGTAATTCGGGTCTCAAGACTTTTGTCCCAAGGAGGCGTGCACAATGACGCATAGGTCCATTTGTATCTGTCTGCTTCTTCTCGGAGTAACGGCTCTCGCGGTATTTGGATTGGCTCAGGATCCACCAACCGAGGCTCCCGCAGGATTTGACACCCCCACCGTTGTCCAGAATCCAGGCTCTCAAAGCAAGGCTAATGGGATTGTGGAGCCCGCCGGTGATACGTATGCGCTTGACCAGCTAGCTTTCGAAACAACGCACGACGCCAGCACGGGACTCGGTCCCGTTTTCAATGCACGTGCATGCGCAGATTGTCATCAGAATCCGGTAAGCGGGGCAGCCAGCCAGTTTACGGAACTGCGCGCCGGGCATCTGGATGCCAACGGCAATTTCGTGAACCCGACGATTCCGATCAATGATGGCGGGAATACCATCACCGGCCGATCGATCGTGAATGACCGCGCGGTCGTTCCAGAGGCGCAGGAGCATATTCCGGCGACGGAAGATATCCGGGCGTTGCGGGCAGCGCTGAGCACACTCGGGGATGGGTTCGTGGAGGCGATCGACGATGCCACGCTCGAGGCCATTGCCGCGAACCAGCCGGGTATCAGCGAAGGAAGGATTCATGGCGAAGCGATCCGGGTGCCGGTTCTGGAGGCCCCAGGGCAAACGCGCGTGGGGCGTTTCGGATGGAAAGACCAGCACAGCAGTCTGCTCTCGTTTGTTGCGGACGCTTATCTGAACGAGATGGGCGTAACAAACCGCCTGCGGCCGAAGGATACGACAACCATCGGAAAGATAACGCCGGATCCCGAGGATGTTCCGGACAGCCTAGGCCTTGCCGACATCGACCATTTCGCGCAATTCATCCGGGGCACGAAAGTGCCTCCGCGGGATGCGGTCCTGGCCGCAACCGCCAACGCGCAAGCTGGGCAAGCGATTTTTGCGCGAATTGGCTGCACTACGTGCCATGTGGCGACGATTGTAACTGCGCCGGCAGGTACCGTTATCGACGGCGGCATGTTCATCGTTCCTGAGGCCCTTGGTAACAAGATCATTCATCCCTATAGTGATTACCTGCTGCACGATGTGGGAACGGGTGATGGCATCGTGCAGGGCGGTCCGGCGGATACGAGAAACAAGCTGCGCACCGCGCCTCTTTGGGGATTGCGGATGAAGCCTCGGTTCATGCATGACTTGAAGTCGCTAAGTCTGGAGAGTGCAATTGAGCGCCACAAAGGCGAGGCGGCCGAGGTGGAAGACCGCTTTGGAGACCTGAGTCCGTCGGAGAAGCAACAACTGTTTGTGTTCCTCAGTTCGCTATAGGCGGTTTCCGAGGGTGCGGGGCGCCCCCGAGGCGGCCGGCAAAGGGCGACCCGCCAAACACCAGAAATCCACGTGGCCGTTCGCCCCAAACAGCGAACGGCCGCAGTTTCGAACGTCAATGAGACATCTGCACCCTTAATTTATACGATCCTCTGTGTTCGCGGCTGGCTGGGGAGATCATTCGATAGAGTCACTAGGACCCCAAGTCTATGAACGAAGACTGTCCCACCGGTCAGTAGATTCCCTTCCATCAAACGCTTAGCGTAGCTCAGACGGGTTAATGCGGACTCCAGCGGCAGCTTGATATCGGTTGGTTTTTTGAGCTCCTGAGGGTGTCCTTCCGATTGAGCCGCCGAGCACCATGGAGTTGGCTGCTTCCCCGGGTAGGGTCCTCCAATTGATGTGAGGTGGGAAGATGATGGATACGGAAGCGTTCCGAGAATTCAAGACCGGACTTTCGTTACTTCGCGACAACTACGCGAACCAAGCCCTCGAGCATATCCAGCGGGCTGCCGAACTCGAACGGAATAATCCCTACTACATGTCATACCTCGGTGTAGCACTGGCGCGCACCCAGCAAAAATGGGCGGATGCGGAGCGCATGTGCGACAGCGCTGTCCGGATGAAGCGCAATCAGGCGCAGCTCTACCTGAATCTCGCCGAGGTGTATATGGCCTCGGGGCGCAAAGAAGATGCGCGTGAGGCGCTAATCGCAGGAATGAAGTATGCGCGGCGCGATATCCGGTTGAATATCGCCATGGCCAAGCTAACGCCGCGGCGCTCGCCGGTCTTTTCGTTCCTCGAAAGAAAGCATCCGCTGAACCGGCACTTCGGGATGTTGCGGCACCGGACGTTGCGAGCGTTAGGCCGAGACGAATAAAGACGGATTTCCCCAACCCCCCAAACGCAAGGAGGGCGGGTGGCCCAAAAGCCACCCGCCCTTTTTGTTTCGGTTCTACATGTGCTGTTCCAACTTGGGTCAACTAGGTTAGGCATTTGGCGACTCCTCTGGCCACTGCACAAGTGCCCGGACCGTTGGATAGGTCTGAATGTGAATCACATAGCCTGGCACCGACCGTGGCTGCTTCGGCGGTGAACACGCCCTCAGCTTGGTCGAGCAACCTCAGCGCCTACGTTTACCCGTCCGCATCCACGTCCTCAATAATGTTGCTTTCCATAGACTCTATCAGCACCCGCACCGGGCGCTGTTTTTCTTTCGCCTCCCGAAGCTCCGTCAAAATATCTTCAAATTTCGGATTTGCACGCAGCAACCGGTAAAACCGCGCCGACTCCGAGAACGCCACTTCCACATCGTTCAACTGCTTCGGCTCGCGGATCAGCGCCACTGTCATCACGCGATATTCACGCTTCCTCGCCGTGTCAGGCTTGACCGTGCCCGCGGGCTCCTTGTGCTGCTCTCTTGGCTTGGACCTTCTCCTCTTCACCCTTAGCACGTTACCAGATTCTGGTACGCGAGCAGTGTCGCATCCGTCGCCGCGTAATTCGGGTCCGTGATGTACGAGTTTGGGCCTCCGTTTGGCGCATAGGCCGAACCCGGCTGGATCGAGAATTGCGTCACCTTCGCATTCGTACTGCAATTCTTGTTTTCTTGTGCCGCCAGCCACGTGCTCAGAAGCACCGGCTTGTCGAACATCCCAGGGTCAATCACCATCAGCAGCACCGCCCATTTGCCCAGCCTTACCCGTACCAGTGGCGCTACGTGATACCACCAGAAGACGCAGCATCCTCCCCACTTGCTGGCCTGCACCGCCAGGGTATCCGGCCACGGTATCGCGAAGCTGAACACTTTTTCGCAGCAGTAATGATATTTCTGCGTGATGATCCAGCGCATCTTGTGTGCCCGAGCGTAACAGCCATCAATCACGTACTGGAAAGGAATGCACGGCGTCACTTGGAACGGTCCTCCAAGGCTGCAAGTCTGTTTCGCGCAGAAATCAAAGATCTTCTTCGCCTTCTTGTAATTGGGGATAATGCGGCGGCAATGCCGGAAGCAGCGGACTTTACGGTGAAACTGCTCTGTGTTGAAAAGCGTTGGGTCGAGCGAGGAAACGTTTAGCCTCAGCGGCTTCTCCGGCTTTTCCACTAGGATGCGGTTTTTGCGAAACCCCTCCAGCTCCTTTGCCGAAAGTGCCGCCGCGCGGTGAATCACCCCTTCCTTCGTGTCAATCTGCACCTTCACCGGCAACTTCTTGCGCAGCGCCTCGCGCAGAAGCGTCGCCGTGTCGCGACCCGCTTTTCCGCCCGCTGCAACTCGCAAAATCGACTGTTTTTCGCTGAACAGGTATTGCGTCTCACCCTTGCCCTTTCGAATCGCCGCCAGCGTCAGGGCCCCCGACTCTCTTGCGGATGGCATCGCATGCCTCCTGTGACTACTCGGGACTGCTGTTCAGTAGTGTCGCGAGTCCTGTCCGCGTTTCATTGGTCGCGCTTCCCCGGCCAAGATTGAGACGAGCTGTGTCGGAATGGAGGTACAGGTTCTTGGGACCCGAGACAGAGGTCCCGAGGATGACAACCTAGGGCTGGCCGGAGCGTCGGAAGGATTCAATAAGCTCGGGTTACTTGCGCTGCAGGGGAGGCGTAAAGCTATAGGTGGTCTGAAACCCCAACTCCATCAGGATCTTGAAGCCGATGCCGAACAGTCCGTTGGGCAACGAATCACGGCGAACGACTTCCGCCAAGAATTCGCGGACGAGGGCGGCCGGTTGTTTCGAGTAGGGCATGGAGACAAACAGCCGCATGCCAACTTCGTACCCGGCCTCGCTGGAATGAAAATAGACGCCCGTTCGCGAGACACTCACAGTCGAGCGAATGTCCTCGAAGGGGTCACGTTCGGGATCGGACGGCCGGATACGCATCAGCTGTGTGATCTTGCAGCGACGACTGCCCCGGCGCTCCGTATGGGTTGAACGCGAGGATCTCGGACTTGTCGGTTTCACCATAAAATCGAGCGAGGACGCCATTGCCAATCACCTTTTCCCAAGAATTGCATCTCTTGAAGGACTGAGAATAAGCACCCTGACAAGGAAAACCTATAGAGGGGCCGTACTCGGCAAAAAGTAGGACGCGTCCTCCCTGATGATAGTACGAAAGTACCAACACAACAACGGGGCTGAGGAAATCTTTGCCAGTAGTTTTTCCACGCCCGCATCGTGATGGCTTCCGGAAGCCTTTTGTGCGATTCTCTACGATACATTTCTTCGGAAAAAGGACATATGCTCAAGCGATTCAAGGATTTGACCGAGCGAGAGATTCTGGCCCTTGCCATCACCAGCGAAGAAGAAGACGGCCGCATTTACGGGGAGTTTGCCGATGGGCTGCGCGAATCTTATCCGGCCACAGCCGAGATATTCGAAGAGATGCGCAAGGAAGAAGCGGTGCATCGCGACCGGCTGTTAGCCTTATTCCGACAGAAGTTCGGCGACCACCTTCCACCAATCCGCAGAGAAGACGTTCGGGGCTTTTTGGAGCGCAGGCCGGTATGGATGATGCGGCCGCTTGGGGTAAAAGTGGCGCGGCGGCAGGCAGAAATAATGGAAATGGAAGCGAGCCGCTTCTATTCACGCGCGGCCAGCCGGACCAGCGATGTAACCATGCGTGAATTGCTGAACATGCTAGCCGACGAGGAAAGAAAGCACACGCGGGCAGCGAGCGAATACGAAGAAAAACATTTGACTGAGAAAGCCAAATCGGAGGAAGAAGAATCGCACAAGCGCCTGTTCGTGCTGCAATTTGTGCAGCCGGGCCTGGCTGGGCTCATGGACGGTTCGGTTTCGACGCTCGCGCCGCTCTTCGCCGCGGCGTTTGCTACCCAGAAGAGCTGGGACGCGTTTTTGGTCGGCCTCGCAGCAAGTGTCGGCGCCGGAATTTCTATGGGGTTTGCGGAGTCGCTTTCTGACGATGGCTCGCTGACCGGCCGAGGGTCGCCTTGGATCCGCGGAACGGTCACGGGCCTCATGACCACCGCCGGCGGACTAGGTCATACGCTTCCTTTTCTCATTTCGGATTTCCGCCTCGCGACCGCAATCGCCATTATCATCGTGGCGATTGAACTCGGCGTGATCAGCTTTATCCGGCACAAGTACATGGACACCCCATTCCTCCAGGCTGCCTTTCAGGTGATCGTTGGCGGCGTTCTTGTTTTCCTGACCGGGTGGCTAATAGGCAGCTCGTAAGGCAAGACAGACGCGCAACAGAAGCGAGACGGAGGCGCCGACGGAGCCGCAAGTCCTTATGGATACAGGGCAGAGTCAGTTGCACCTAAGTCTCACGGCCGTCGCCGCACTCCTTTCGGCGACCGCCTTTTATTTCGGCACGGGATTGCACCCCATCTGGTGGCTCACCTGGCTCGCACCATTGCCCTTACTGCTGGTTTCGCAGCAACTCTCCGGTCGAGCAGCGTTCATTGTTTCGTGGTTGGCGGCGCTCGCAGGAGCGCTGAACCTGTGGCGCTATTTCCACCACGACCTGGAAGCTCCGCTCTTTGTCACGGTGCTGATCCTGGTCTTTACCAGTGCCGCTCTGGCGCTTGGAGTGTCGCTGTTTCGACGATCGGCCATCCGGGGAAACTTGTTCGCCACAGCCCTGGTCTTTCCAGCTTTCTGGGTCGCTTACGAGTATCTGAGGGCAAGCACTTCTCCACACAGCACGGCTCTCAACATTGCTTATAGCCAGATGAATTTCCTCCCCATCCTCCAGATCGCATCAATAGCCGGCATCTGGGGCATCGACTTTTGTGTGTTCCTGTTTCCAGCGACGCTGGCGGCATTGATTGCGGTGCCTGGTCAAGCAGGCCGCAAGAAACTTTTGGCCGCGGGCGTTGGGGTTTTTCTGCTCGTAGTGCTGGGCTTCGGCGACTGGCGATTGCATCGACGCGCGCCTTCAACCGTCGTCAACGTCGCGCTGATTGCCTCGGATCTACCCCAAAACACTCTCCCTACAACGGAAGAGGACACGATGCGCTTGCTCCGCGAGTATGCCGCAGCGGCTGAGAATGTTTCCGCACGGCACCCGCAGGCAATTGTCATCCCGGAAAAGATTGGCGTTGTTCGTGAAGCTTATCTGTCCTCGGCAGACTCGGTTCTCTCATCGCTAGCCACCCGAGCCCAGGCCGTTGTTGTTGCCGGCTTGATCCGCCGCGATGCCAAGGGTGCATGGAATGAAGCTCGTGTGTACCTGCCCGAAGGCGACGCACCCCTCAGTTATGAAAAGCATCACATGTTACCGCCGTTCGAATCTCAATTCATCGTCGGCACCTGGCGCACGCTTCTTCATGAACCTTCGGGAACTTGGGGAGTCACCATTTGCAAGGACATGGATTTTCCGCGACTGAGCCGTCACTACGCCGAGGATGGGGCGGGTTTGCTTCTCGTCCCGGCGTGGGATTTTGATTCCGACGGTTGGCTGCACGGCCGCATGGCTATATTGCGCGGCGTAGAAGACGGCTTCAGTATTGCGCGTGCGCCGAGGCAT
>Ga0306926_10008887_pt1 | contig 11025 bp, 11 predicted proteins | sample flu12Cox44000178_FD_203759 | JGI IMG/M metagenome (GOLD analysis project Ga0306926, IMG submission 203759) | Lab enrichment of tropical soil microbial communities from Luquillo Experimental Forest, Puerto Rico - flux8day.12C.oxic.44.000.178 (v2)... | ecosystem: Environmental > Terrestrial >...
GAAGAACTTCTTCCGGGTCAATGATCCGGTCATCGATGAACTGAGCCTGAAGCTCCGGCAGACTCCCGACCGGAACAATCAGCGCGCGATCACCAAGAAGATCGTCGACCGCGAGCTCGACCAGGTGCTCCGGATGTGGATGCCGTACGACGGGGGCTTCTTCCTCTATCATCCGCACCTCAGGAACATGTCCGCGTTCGCGCTGCGGCGTACCGACGGCTATGGCTCGCCGACGACCGCGCGAATGTGGCTCGACAAGTAGGAGGCAGGCGAGGGGCTGAGCCGCTATGCACCGGTATGTGATCCGCCGGCTCCTCCTGGCGTTTCCGGTCCTGGCGCTCTCCTCGCTGATCGTCTTCGGCCTGATGCGCGTCATGCCGGGCGACGCGCTGATCGCGCTAATGGGCGAGTCGGGCAACGTCGGCGAGAAGGAGCTGGCGAAGCTCCGCAAGGAGCTCGGGCTCGACAAGCCGTACCACGAGCAGTACCTGATCTGGCTCTGGCAGATGGTGAGCCTCAACCCCGGCGACTCCATCTTCACAAACGAGCCGATCCCGGTGTCTCTCAAGAAGGCGATCCCGGTCACGCTCGAGCTCGCGGCGCTCGCGCTGATCATCGGCCTGGTCATCGCGGTGCCGATCGGCGTCCTGTCGGCGACGCGTCAGGACAAGCCCGCGGACTACGTGGGGCGCGTCGTCGCCGTGTCGGGCCTCTCCATACCGGACTTCTGGCTGGGCACGCTCGTGATCACGTTCGCCGCGATCTGGGTGCACTGGATTCCGCCGATCGGCTACGTGAGCATCTGGGAATCGCCGTCGCGGAATCTCCAGCAGTTCCTGCTGCCGGCCGCCGTGCTGGGCTTCCGTCTATCGGCGGCCACCATGCGCATGACGCGGTCGACCGTCCTCGAGACACTCCGAGAGGACTACATACGCACCGCGTGGGCCAAGGGGCTTGCCGGACGCATCGTGGTCTACAAACATGCGCTCAAAAACGCGCTGATCCCGGTCGTCACGATCATCGGCGGCCAGCTCGGCGTCTTGCTGGCCGGGACGTTCGTCGTCGAGCAGATCTTCGCGCTGCCGGGAATGGGCCGGCTCACGGTGGAGGCGATCCTCTACCGTGACTATCCGGTGGTGCAGACCAACGTCATGCTCGTCGCGGCGACTCTGGTCACGTTGAATCTCCTCGTCGACCTGACCTACGCGTGGCTCGACCCGCGGATCCGGTACCAGTGAGGTCCTGATGGCCACGGTCCCCGCGCACGCCGTGACGTTCGACGACCCCGGGGCCGCTAGCATCGGGCGGCTTCAGTCCCTGTGGCGGACGATCAGGAGGAAGCCGCTGGGCGCGGTCTCGGCGGCGCTGCTCACCGTGATCGTGCTGATGGCGATCTTCGCCGACGTGATCGCTCCCTATGACCCACTAGAAACGCATCCGGAGATCCGGCTCTCGCCGCCGAGCCGCGCCCACCCGTTCGGGACGGACGACATCGGCCGTGACGTGCTGAGCCGGATCATCCACGGCGCCCGTATCTCGCTGTGGGTCGGCTTGCTCGCGGTCGGCATCGGCACCGCGGCGGGCATGCTCATCGGGCTGGTCTGCGGCTACTGGGAGGGACGGCTCGATCTGATCATGCAGAGGCTCATGGACGCGATCCAGGCGATTCCGGGGCTCGTGCTCGCGCTGGCGATCGTGTCGGTCCTCAAGCCGAGCACGACCAACGCGATGCTCGCGATCGCGATCGTGATCATCCCGGGTAACTCGCGTATCGTCCGCGGGGCCGTGTTGTCCACGAAGCAGAACCGCTACGTCGAGGCGGCGCAGGCCATGGGGTGCCGCCATCTGCGCATCATCGCCAGCCACATCCTGCCCAACGTGACGGCGCCGATCCTGGTCATCGCCTCCATCTGGCTGGGCAACGCGATCCTGATCGAGGCGACACTCTCGTTCCTCGGTCTCGGGACCCAGCCGCCGACGCCGTCGTGGGGCCTCATGCTATCGAGTACGGGCCGCGCCTTCATGGAGCAGGCCCCGTGGCTCGCGATCTTCCCGGGCATGGCCATCAGCCTGGCCGTCTTGGGCTTCAACCTCTTCGGTGATACGCTTCGTGACGCGTGGGATCCGAAGCTGCGGCGTCGAGGGTAGGGGCAGTCCTAATCCAGGAGGAACCATGCCGTACAACCTGATCTCCGGCGACAACCACATCGATCTGACCTACCTTCCGCCCGACCTCTGGTCGTCGCAGGCGCCGGGGAAGTGGAAGCTCATGGTGCCGCGCGTGGAGGAGCTGGAGGACGGCTGCCACTGGTTCGTGGACGCCCAGGACAAGGGTATGTGGAACGGCGTGGGCCCGGGCTTCCTGCCGTACACCCGCGGGATGTTCGGCCACATCGACGAGATGCACGACATCGGCTTCGAGTGGGACTCTCGCCCAGGCGCCAAGCCGCGGCCGACCACGCCTGAGCTCCGGCTGGCCGACCTGGACCGCGACGGGATCGACGCCGAGATCGTCTACGGCTGCCTGATGATCAACGACCACATCAACGACGCGTCGATGCGCATCTGGGCCGACAAGATCTACAACGACTGGGCGGCCGACTTCGCGAAACGCTCGGACCCCAAACGGGTGTTCCCGCTGGCGATCATCCCGAACACCGATCCGATCGAGGCCGCCGCCGAGGTGCGCCGGTGCGCCAAGATGGGCCTGCGGGGCGGCGATCTCTCGTTCAAACGCATGACGCCGCCGCTCTATCACTCCGGCTGGTATCCGCTGTGGGAGGCCGCCGCCGAGTGCAAGTTCCCGATCGCCTTCCACTCGACCGGCTTCAAGGCGCTGCGCGCGCCGGACACGCCCGAGATGGAGAAGCAGTTCTTCACCCAGTGGCGGCTGGTGCGCTCGGCCCTGTTCCAGCTGGACACCATGGAGGTGCTGGTGTCGCTCCTGGCCTCGGGCGCCTGCGAGAAGTACCCGGACTTCAACTTCGTCCTGGGCGAGTCCGGCGTGACGTGGCTTCCGTACGTGTTCGACCGGCTCGACACCGAGTACTTCGATCGGGCCCGGTCGCTGAACTTCAAGCTGAAGCCGAGCGACTACTTCCGCCGCCAGGGCTTCGTCACCTACCAACAAGACCAGTACCTGGAGCCGATCATCCCGCTCATCGGCGAGGACAACATCATCTGGGGCGCGGACTACCCGCACCCGGACTGCATCTGGCCGAACTCGCGCAGCACGCTCGGCAAGAACCTGGTTGGGATCTCGGAGCGGGTGCAGAAGAAGATCACGTGCGAGAACGCGGCACGCCTCTACAACATCAAGTAAAGGATCGATGATGGCGCCGACCGGGTTCGAGATTCCGTCGCTCAAGGGGAAGGTGTCTGACGAGGAGTGGGCCGTACGCGTCGATCTGGCAGCCTGCTACCGGCTGCTGGTGCGCTACGGCTGGGAGGATCTGACCTTCACGCACATCACCGTGCGAGTGCCGGGCGCCGAGGATCAGTTCCTGATCAATCCGTACGGGCTGTTCTTCGACGAGATCACCGCCTCGAGCCTGGTGAAGATCGATCTGCAGGGCCGCAAGATCGGCGACTCGCCGTTCCCGGTGAACCAGGCTGGGTTCGTGATCCACAGTGCCATCCACGCCGCCCGCCACGACGCGCGCTGCGTGCTGCACACGCACACCGTGAGCGGCATCGCCGTCTCGACGCAGCGGGCGGGGCTCCTGCCGATCTCGCAGCACGCGATGAGCGTCCTCCCGAGTCTCGGCTATCACGACTTCGAGGGCATCGCCACGCGCGACGACGAGAAGCCGCGCCTGGTCGCCGACCTCGCCGACCACACGCACCTGATCCTGAGAAACCACGGGCTGATCACCGTGGGTGAGACGGTCGCGGACGCCTTCGTCGCCATGTACTTCCTCGAGTCGTCGTGCCAGATCCAGGTGCGCGCCCAGACGGGCGGCGGCGAGCTGATCCCGGTGCCGAAGGAAGTCCTGGACGCCGCCTACGCGGGCCCGGCCCAGCCGCGGCGCCGCGGCGAGACGATCTGGCCGGGGCTCCTGCGGCGACTCGACCGCATCGATCCGTCCTTCCGCGACTGAGCGCAGGCCGCGCAAAAGCGGCCTGCCGAGGGCGCTGCGGCGCCGCGCGGGTCAGTGCGTGTGGTCGGCCTTCGTGTGGTTGAACCGCGCGTGGTGCTGCCTGAGCAGATCCCGCCCGTAATCGTTGCCGTTCGGTGTGCGAACCACCGTGTGGATGTGCTGGCGCGAGGGCGCGTCGTTGTCGAACGCGATCCCGCGCTGGTGGTCGAACTCGATCAGGATGACGGGACTGTGGATCCGGTAGTAGAAGACACCGTCCTCGTCGGTGCTCCCCATCCAAGCGAAGAAGGTCTGGGCCAGATGGCGCTTGATCTCGTTGCGCCGCACCTCGGAATGGCCGGGCCGGATCCGCGCGACGTACGTGTCGACGACGTCGAGGAGCATCCGCTGCTGCATGGTCGTCAGATCGCCCGAGGCGATGCCCTGGAGCTTCATCTCGAAGTTGTCGCGGAACGCCGCGGTGAAGACCTCGCCCGGCAGCTCGGCGCCGATGACCGCGCGCTGGCGCTGTTCGGGCGTGAGCGATCGCATCAGGGCCATCCCCTGGCGCTCCTCGGTCTGGAAGACGCGCGTCCCGACGTATGGGCCGTCGTGCGCGGTGACCGGCTCGGAGCCCATGAACATCGGCGTCATCACGACCTGGTCGCCCAGGACGCAGCAATTGACGATGAGGTGATGGCCATCGATCTGCCAGCCCCACGGGCCGTCGAAGGACGGCACGCCCATGACGCTGAGCCAGTAGAGCCACTCGCCGTACTCGGCCTGGCTGCCGGTGATCGTCCGCACGAGCTCGTTGAGCCGCATCACGTCGCGCGCCGTCTTGAACCCCTGCGCGCTCAGGCTCTCGCGCAGGAGCGCGAGCGCCCGCTCGCGCTGCGCCGGGCTCATCTCGTCGAGCGAGAGACCGTGGCGCATCAGGAACGGATGGATATTGCTCCAGCGCCGCCACACGTCGCTCTCCAACGGGAAGAGGACGCGCTCGCGCTGCGGCTCGCTCAGCGAATCGACGAACGCCCGCGCCGCGTCGGTGATCTGCCGCGTGGACACGCCGGTCTTCTTGATCGGGAAGAGCCCGGGCGCCGCGGGGCCGCCCGTCGTGATGCCCCTGAAGGGCTCGGCGACGAGGACCTCGCCGGTCTCGACGTACTTCTGGAGCTGCGGCGGAAGCTCCGCCTGGCGGGCGCGGGCCGAAACCGGCGTGCGCTGCCGCACGTTGAAGCCGGGCGGAGGACTAGACATCGCCGAGAGCGGCGCGCACGGGCGGCAGCACCTCGCGGGCGATCCGAGCCATGAAGCCGCGCTCGGGGTCGTCCGGGGAGGTGGGGTTCGGGATCGGGTGCAGGCAGACGTAGTCGAACGCGGCGGGCGCCGCTCCCAGCACGTCCAGCAGCTGCTTCACGATCTCGGCCGGGCCGCCGCGCAGGCAGAACGCGTCGGCGGCGGCGTCGGGCAGGAAGTCGACGACCCGCCCGCTCGCTTCGAGATCGGGCGTGTGGTGAAAATCGGGAAAGACGTTGCGCTCGCGCTTGAGCTTCTCGGGATCGGGACCCGACCACGACAGGCGCGGCGGGTCGAAGAGCATCGGCGAGTACTCGTAATAGCCCGCGGCTATCGACTTGCCCATCGCCAGCGCCCGGCGCTCATCTTCCACGAGGACGGTGTGGAACACCGCGCCCAGACCGACCCGGGACGGATCGCGACCCGCGGCGGCCGCCCCGGCGCGGATTTCCTCGATCGACTTCGTGATGTTTGCCTGGTGTGTCCCGACGCGAATGAACACGCCGTCGGCGACCCCGCCGGCCATCCGGAGCGTACGCGGTCCGCCGGCCGCGATCCAGATCGGGACGGGCCGGTGGTGCGGCAGGCGCGCGGGCTCGCGCGCGCCGACGTCGACAGCGCGGCCGTCGAGCAGGCCACGCATGAGGCGCGTGCTCGCCTCGAGCTCGCTGACGCGCGCCGGCTTGAGCCCGGCCAGGCGCACGGCGGTGTCACCGACGCCCCAGCCGAGCAAGATGCGCCCGGGCGCCAGCTCGTCGACCGTGGCGATCGACGACGCCGTCACGGTGGGATGGCGGTTCACGGGATTCGACAGGAGCGTCGCGAGCAGGATGCGCTCGGTGACCCGGGCTGCGGCGGCCATCAGCACGTAGGTGTCGCGCCGCCGGAGCTGCGAGTCGGGCTGGAAGGCCGCGTCCCAGCCCAGCGTCTCGGCCCGGCGCACGTCGGCGGCGAAGGCATCGACCGTGCGTGCGTCGAAGCGATTGAGACCGAAGCGCGGAACCGCCACGATCAGCTGGGACCGAGCAGACCGCCCATCTCGGCGATCGCCTTGTCGAGGACCGCCACGACGCGGTCGATCTCGGCGCGTGTGATCACGAGTGGCGGGGAGAGCACGATGGTGCTGCCGAGGTGGCGGCCTCCGCCCGACCGGCCGACGATCACGCCGTTGCGCCGCGCGAAGTCGACCACGCCCTTGACGCGGTCGGCCGGGATCGCTTCCTTCGTCTTGCGGTCGCGAACGAGCTCGACGCCCGCGAAGAGCCCTTTGCCGCGCACGTCGCCCACCCAGGGGTGCTTGAGCAGGGTCCGCAAGCCGTCGAGCAGGTAGGCGCCGTTCTCCGCCGAGCGCTCGACCAGGTGCTCGCGCAGGATGATCTCGATGTTACGATCGGCGACCGCCGCGGCGACGGGATGGCCGCCGTACGTCGAGATCTGGAACACCTGGCGATTCTCGGACACCTCGCCGACGAACGACTTGAACACATCGTTGCGCACGACGGTGGCGGCGATCGGCGCGTAGGCGCTCACGATGCCCTTGGCGATCGCCACGATGTCCGGCCGGACGCCCGAGTGCTGGTGCGCGAACATCTTGCCGGTGCGGCCGAAGCCGTTGATGACCTCGTCGACATGGAGCAGGCAGCCGTACTTCTTCGCGATCGCGCCGACCTCGGGCAGGTAGTCGTCCGGCGGGACCGCGACGCCGACGGCGCTCATGACCGGCTCCACTAGGACGGTCGACACGGTGTCCGGCCCCTCGCCCTGGATCGTCGCTTCGATGTTCTTCACGCACGCGAGCTCGCACGACGGGTAGGTGAGCCCGAAGGGACAGCGATAGCAGTAGGGCGGCGCGACGTGGACGAAGTCGTTGCCGCCGAGCGGCTCGAACTTCATCTTGCGGTCGCCCATGCCGCCGGCGGCGAGGGTCGCCAGGGTCGTGCCGTGATAGCCGAGGTAGCGGCTGATCGTCTTGTAGCGGTACTGGCCGGGGTTCTCGTGCTTGGTGTACTGTCGGGCGAACTTGAAGCCGGCCTCGTTCGCCTCGGAGCCCGAGGCGACGAAGTAGACGTGGTTGTCGCCGCCGAGCAGCCCGTTCACACGCGCGGCCAGCCGCGCGGCCGGCTCGTTCATCGCGGTGTGGGGATAGTAGGGGAGCGTGCGCATCTGGGCGGCCGCGACGTCGGCTAGCTCGGTGCGGCCGTAGCCGACGTTCACGCAGTAGAGGCCGGCCATCGCGTCCAGGTATTCGGTGCCGTCGGCGTCGACGACGGTCGAGCCGCGGCCCTCGACGATCACCAGCGGCTCGGCCTCGAGCTGCCGGTGGGCGACCACCGGGTGCAGCACGTTGTCGAGGTCTTGTCTGACGACGGCGGCGCGGCCGTCGACGTGAGCGGGGGAGTCGCTTCCCGGCTGCGTCATGGCGTCTTCTCCTGGCCCTGGATTTCGGGCTGGATTATACGCTCGCGCCGGCCGCGACTCCCCCGGAACCCGCTACTCGGTCCTGACCAGGAAGTGGTCGCGCCGATTCTTGGCCCAGCAGGCCTCGCCGCGCTCCCTGCAGAGCGGGCGCTCGAGCCCGTAGCTGATGATCGAGATGCGATTGGCCTGGATCCCGAGCGCGGTCAGGTAGCTCATCGCCGCCTTCGCGCGCCGCTCGCCGAGCGCGAGGTTGTACTCGGGAGTCCCGCGCTCGTCGCAGTGGCCCTCGATGAGCAGCAGGGCTCGCGGATTGGCCTTGAGCCAGCTGGCGTTGGCGTCGAGCGTCTTCGTGTCGGCCGGCCGGATGTCGTACTTGTCGAAATCGAAGTTGACGTCCCTGAGCGCCGAGTTCTCCCCGAACTCGCGCGGCGACACGCGCCCCGCGCTATCCGTCCGGGCTGGAGCCGTGCTGGCGAGGCCGGCGCCGGCGCCCATCCCGGACTGCGAGGCCATCGGCCGGGCCCCCCCGGTCGCGCCCGCGGACGCGCCCGGGGCGGGCGCCGACGCCGACGCCGGCATCGTCGCGGGCTGTTTCGCGCATCCGCTCGCGGCCAGGATCAGGAGCGCGGTGGAAATCATCAGCACGCTTCGCATGGGTTGATCCTCCTCTATTTTTTGCCTTCGCTGAGCGCCTGCTCCAGGCGCGCCCGGCGCTCGCGCTCGCTCTGCAGCTCCTCTTCGGTCTTCTTGAGCTTGCTCTGCAGCGCGCCGAGCTCGTCGGCCTGGCGCGTCTGTACGGCGCGTAACTCGTCGCGTAGGCGGTTCGCCGAGGTCCCCCACCAGAGGAATCCGGCGACCAACCCGACCACCGCCGCGCCGACCGCGATCGCGATCATCCGCGTCATCACGTCCTGATCTCCTCTCCGGCGCCTGTCAGCGGCGGCTCCGCTTGAGCCGCGGCCGGCCCCCGCCGTTCAGCTCGATGACGCGGGTCAACGTGGACGCCAGCGCAGGGCCTCCCGAGCGGAGCTCGGCCAGCGAATTGATCGCCAGCTTTCGCAGCACGGCCTCGCCGCGCGGCGTGAGCTCGACGACGACGCCGCGCCGATCCAGCTCGGCCCGACGGCGCCGCACCAGGCCGCGTCGGGACAGCCGATCGACCAGCTGCACCGTGGCGTGGTGCCGGACCTGCAGTCGCTCGGTCAGCGCGCCGATCGTCGCCGGCCGGCGGCGCTCGAAGCCTTTCACCTGCAGGAGCACGACGTACTGCTGCGGCTCGACGCCCGCGGCACGTGCAGCTTCCTCGCGGACGCGGAGAAAGCGCCGGATGTGATAGCGCAGATCGGCCAGCGTCTCGTAGTCCACTCGCGGCGTGGCCCGGCGGCGCGCGGTTCCCGAACCCATCCCCGCCGGACTGTATCACCCCGTGATAACTCCCCGTGTGATATTTCGGCGGGCGCGGCGCTAGGTGGCCGCGTGGAACGGCGCCAGGGTATGGATCCTTGGAACGATCTGCTCGACGCCGCCGTGGGCGAGTATCGGCGGAGAAATGGCTAGCACGGTATGACGATCGCCAAGCCCCACGTGGGCCAGCCAAGGACGGGCGCGCCTCGTCCGCACGGTGCCCTCCGTCACCGTGTTCCCAGCGCGCCATTTCTCGTGACGCGAGCATGCTGATGAAGCGCGGGCCAGATCGGGTTCCCCGTCCCCGTCGACGTCCTGAACCGGGATTTCCGCGGCTCGTGATCTGCCTCGGCCCTGACTGCGCGCGCCTCATGAAAAGCACCTGGCGGGGCCACAGACTTTGCCCTACCTGCCAGCGCGCGGCGCTCAAGATCAGCTAAGGAGAATTATCAATGATCGCCACCACCGAAAAGCTCGTAACGCACGATTCACAGGGCAAAATTGCCCGAGTGCTCGAACATCACCACGTCCCCCCCCCGGGCCCGCTGGCCTCCGTGACGTCCGAATCCCTGGTCGAGGCGAAGGCCGCGCAGATCGCGCTGCGGGCTCTGGAGGTTTTGTTCGACGAGAAAATGCGCCGCTATGCCGCGCGCCAAATGGAATTGAGGGTAACCACGGACTGCCCGGCGGTGCTCGAGCCGCTCGTCGCCGCGCGAGCGCGAGAAATCCTCGCCCAGTCGCCCTTAATGTCCCTCTGCCGCAATTCATCCAACTGGCGCGCGCTCAGCCTGCAGCTCGTGCGGCGGCGGGCGTGAGCCTATGCGAATCGCTGCCGCCGCTGGGTTGGACGGTGAGGAAACGCAATCGCGGAGGGGATTATGAGAGAGGATCGAGCGTGATCACCGATCGCGCGCTCCAATGGGCGCCGCGCCGATCACGATCGACGCGCTGGCCGATACCGAGCTACCTTCTGACGGCTTCTGGACTCACCCGACGCATAATGAAAGTGCACGGACAACCCATGCCGTCAGCACGACCGCTGAGTTCGTCGCTATTGACGATGGCTTCACCACGGTACGATCTGCTCGGCGCGTTTCCCCACTGGAGTTTTATCGCGGTTATCGTCAAGTTGAGCGCCTCGCCGTTGACCAGACCTGCAACTGAGCCCAACGGCGCACCGTCCGGCCCCTGCACCTCGCCCCTCACCTTCTGCCCGGTTTGCTGAAGTACCCATCGCGTCGTCCGTTCGTAACCGCCGACACCACTACCAACGCCAAAACGGATTGGTCCTTCCCACGTGCCAGTGACATCCACCAGCGTCAGAGTCTCGGTCGTCCAGTCTCCCCGGGCGCATCCGAGACTTAAAAGTGCGAGCACGACCAGGAACCGTCCGGTCCATCTCATGCTAGTCTCCCCAGCGCCGGGCACGAGTTGGAAAGCGTCGCGGCAACCATATTAGCGAAATGCTCGAGAACCGGGAGCGCGGAATCCGAGCCTGTTGCATGAAGCCTTTCTCCACCGAGGTGCGCATGCGGCGGATAGGGCTCGTGGTCCTTCTCGCTCTCGGCCTGTTTCTTGTGCCGCTCGCCGCCGAGGCGCAGCAAGCGGGGAAGGTCTACCGCGTCGGTCTCATCGCCACGACGTCGCCGGTCTCAGAGATGACGGGATCTGAGCCTGTTCACCCCTCCATCCGGGCGTTCGTGCAGGGCTTGCGGGCCCTCGGCTGGGTGGAAGGGCAGAACCTTATCTTGGAGCGCCGGTCGGCCGAGGGACAGTTCGGGCGATTCGGAGATATCGTCGCCGAACTCGTCCGCCTCAAAACGGA
>Ga0306926_10008888_pt1 | contig 11024 bp, 16 predicted proteins | sample flu12Cox44000178_FD_203759 | JGI IMG/M metagenome (GOLD analysis project Ga0306926, IMG submission 203759) | Lab enrichment of tropical soil microbial communities from Luquillo Experimental Forest, Puerto Rico - flux8day.12C.oxic.44.000.178 (v2)... | ecosystem: Environmental > Terrestrial >...
AAACGGCGGTGGTGACGTTCGATGATACGAAGACCGCGCCCCCGGCGCTGATGACCGCAACGACAAATGCTGGCTATCCATCCGCCATCAAGGGCTGACTCTATGAACGATTGCTCGCTAATTGCGACTGGTGGTGTCGCAGCGGTTCTGGCGGCGATCTGCTGTGCAACGCCGATCCTTGCGATCGTATTGGGGGCAATCGGCCTTACCGCCTGGATCGCCAAAGTCGATTACGTTGTTATGCCGGTACTGCTCGTGGGGCTCGCGTTCGTCGGCGTGGGTCTGTATCGCAGTAATGCCGCCGCAACATGCGCCAATACGAACACCGAGTGGCGGGACCGAACGTGATTCAGACCTAACGATCTAGTCGTCATCGGGAGCGGTACGGCTGCTCAGGTTGCAAGTTCGCGCGTCCGAGCGGCGCTGGCTAATCAATCTGTTTGCTCTGGCAATCCGAAACGGGCTCCCAGCAGAGCAAATCAAACAAACGATTTTCGCCTATCCGACCGGTGCATCCGACATTGGCTACATGCTTTAAGCTCGAAGGAGAACTTTACCGTGATCCTGGAATCGGTCATTACTTGCCCGAATTGCGGTGTGTCGGAAACGGAGACTATGCCGACTGATGCCTGCCAATTCTTTTACGACTGCACTGGCTGCGGACAACTTCTGCAACCGAAACCCGGCGACTGTTGCGTATTCTGCTCTTATGGTTCTGTCCCTTGTCCACCCATTCAGGCGGGCGAGACGCCCACATGCCATCCAGGCTGACAGTAGAGATAAGGCCCGGCGTCTACCGGCCCGATTGGTCACTGGTCACGAACCTGCGGTGCGATCCGCATTAATGGGTCGAGGCCGCATACGATCCGGTCTTGCCGAGACATGGGGTCGGAAACTTACTCCAAGCGAGGATTTCACCTGGAGGACAGTCCTGGAGCGCTTTGCGAGTGATGGCCGACCAGCCTCCGTCCAGGAAATTGCCGAGAGAATCGGTGTTCCCGATGACGAAGCTCGGACGCTCCTTGCTGATCTCCGGAGCCATGACCTACTCGGGCTGGATGAGTCGGCGACCACGATCACTTACGCCTATCCATTTGCCAACACCCCGACCGAACACCGAGTCCAGCTTTACCGTCGACTCGTTCATGCGATGTGCGCCATTGACGCTCTTGGCATCGCCGGAATGTTAGGAACGAATACGAGGATCGAATCGTGCTGTCGGGCCTGTGGCGGTCGGATCGAAGTCCGCACAACACCAAATGGGAAGGCTTTGGGCCATTATCGTCCAGCCGAAGCGTTCGTCTGGTATGATTTTGCGTATGCCCAGGCCGCAGCCGCATCTTGCTGCCCCGCCATCGCGTTCTTTTGCTCTAACGAGCATCTCGAACAATGGTTGCTCGCTCAAAGCCGCAAGCGAGTTGGCTCCCGATTGACCCTCATTGAAGGACTTGAACTAAGTCGCGCTCTTTTCGAGCCAGTCCTCGCGATGACGAGCCTGCGCTGAATAGAGTTGGAGGCTGCGCTAAGGAACTTCGTGAATTCTCCAGAGTACTCCGGACGGATCGATTAATCCGGCCACCCGCACCCCCCAACTTTCCCGTTGCGGCGATCTCGTCTTCACGCCGTATCGAGTTGTTAGGTCGAGGGCAATAATGTGATCCCACCAGGAGTTCAGATCGGATACGAACAGGTGGATCACGAAGTTATCGGCCCACTCCCGCACATAATAGTTTTGCAGCAAGAACGAGCACATACCCAAGGTCATCTCCGCGAGACTGTCAGTCAACAATCTGTGTTGAAATCCCAGATCGATATAGAATTGGAGACTGCGGTCAAAATCTTGTGCGGGAAGTGTCGGACGCATCGCGTTGATGGTCCGAGATAGGGCTTCTATGCTATTCGACATCTATGGACATCTTTCAGTTTTGTTGTCGCATCAGCGGATGCCTCAACAGAGCATAGAAAATGAGGGGAATCCCGATTGCGCCGGGCACCAGCCAGTAGGCGATTGTTGGCAAGTCTCGCCACAGCGGCAAGCTGTGGCCGTTATCCACATAGAAGGCCGTCAGGAGCAGAATGTACGAGAGGCCCATTGAGGGGATGTGCCATCCGACCCATCCGCGCCAGCGGTGCCTGCGAGCCGTGCGACCCACACACGCAGTGCCAAAGGAAAGCGTGCCGAGAATGAACAGATGATAGTCCTCGGCCCACCGCACGATCGAAAGTAGCGTCGCCGAGGCAAAAACCGCCGAGAGGCACCAGAAGTAGAGGGTTCCAAAGCGCGGATGAGGACCCGGTTGCTTCTTGCTGAGCATGGTGGCGATGCCCGCGATTACGGCCATGGCCCCCGCGACGACGTGAAACCCGACAATCCCGAGAAACAGCGGAGAAACCGAGGGCACCTCGATCCCGGCCACGATGATTGCCTCAGCGGCCACGGATTCCCCACTTCACCGGCAGATCATAAAAGTTGACCGCAAGCCAATTTCGAGATGGGGGTGTCAAGAATCCATTCTCAAGATTTGTCCAGTGCTTTGAAGAATCCAGTGACGCGCGGTAACACGAGTTCGCTTCGAGTGTAGGCATCGCAATGGTTGAGGCCGGGCAACGAGAAAAAGGTTGCCAGGGGTATGTGTCGGCTGCACTCCTCGACCTCTGGGTAGATGGGATCGACCTCGCCTGCATAGAGGCAGCAGGGCATCAGCATCGTCGGGAGGATATCGTCGAGGCCGGGACGGTCCTGGACCAGCGCGAGATACGCCTTGAGATCCGCGGAGAGAAGTCGCTCTTTGCGCTCCGCGGACTCTGGGCCAAAGATTTCCTCCATGCCCGCCACGAACGCTCCGCTGCCCTGCGCTATCCCCCTTTGAACCAGTTGCCGAAGGGCCACCAAGCTGCGGGAATACGGATGTTGGCCACCAATCACCAGAGCGCGAACTCTCTCTTTGGCATAGTTGGCCATCCCAAAGCCGATCCACCCGCCCATCGAATATCCCCAATAGACTGCCGTCGCGATGTCTAATGCGTCCAACACCGCAGTAACGTCACCTACCCTTCGGTTCAGAAGGTAAGCCTCGGGATCGTGCGGCTTATCACTGTCCCCATGTCCTCGCGCATCTATGAGAATCAGCCGGTAGTCAGGCTTTAGCGCTTTCACATAGCCTGTTTCGTACCAGTCCACTACGCTTTCGCTGAAGCCGTGTTGGAGCACAAGCGGGGGGCCTTCTCCCTCGACCTCGTAATGAATCCGAACACTGCCATTGTCGGCGTACGGCATCGCACTCTCTTTCGGAGAACCTCGCGAATGATGTCAGCCCGCCAGACCGAACTAAACCTCTTTATCGAAAGATGCTTGATGTGCCGAGGGTCAGGCTCGCCCGAAACGATGCGGCACTGGATCACGATTTTGCATATCCGGCTCGTCGCGACGCCCGCGCGGTGAGTCAGCCGCCAGATTCGCCCGCATAAATCGCAGCCGTTGACCTTCGCATTTGACCTCCGTCCGATGGTACCGATTCAGGGAAAGGCTGGGGTCTTTTTCGACGAGGAACCAAAAGGAGGTAAGCGGAGCGGCGTTATACTTTATGGAGATCCTAATTCACCATTTCGATTTCTGCCCAGCATGCTATTTTCTCGGTCTGACCTAGAGAGCCAAAAATGGCTGACGAACCGCCCGCCGCATCACTCGATCTCCCTGTTGATAGTAGTTCCCGGTAGGCTGGCGCGTACGACGTTAAAGATAGAGGGCCAGCGCGGCAACATATGCATATCCGGCGATCACGGCTCCGGTGATAGCGAAGCCCAGGTAGAGGGCGAAGGCGCGCGGTTTCACCAAGGCCCAGACCGCGACCATCGCCGGGAACCCGGTTGCGCTCGTCGCCAGCATGAAGGCCATTCCGGTTGCAGGACTCATTCCCAAGCCAATCAACCCCGAGACGAACGGAATAGCCGCGAAACTGTTGAGGTAGATCGGAATGCCGATCGCGACGGCGAGCGGCACCGCGAGCGGGCCAGCACCGGCACCGAGCCATGTCCCGACCGCACCGACCGGCAACCATGCGATCATCAGGCTCTCGATTGCATACGCGACAGCGAGCCAGCGCACGAGGAACCAGCCAGTCGTCGTAGCTGTCGTCAAAAACCGCTGAGACCGCGTGGCATCTGACCAGAACTGCCAGACCACCGTTTGGGAAGCCTTCGATCCACAGCCCGATGACACAGCCCTCGCGGCGGTCGATCCGCAGCAGGATTTCGGAGCCTCCACAATCAGCGAGGCGGCTTTCGACTTGTACCCGCTGATCGCCGCGTTTGGGGTGACCCGAAGTGCGGCAGGAGCATCGAGCCAGCCAACGCGGATCAGCAGCATCGTCCCGAACCCGGCGAGCATTCCCATCCCGATCGCCGAGATCATCTTCGCGACTGCGAAGCCGGTGCCGAGAGTGCTTGCGGCGATGATAAATTGCGTCGGGTCCATCAACGGCGATGAAATCCAGAAGGCCATCACAGGGGCCAACGGAACCCCCGCGCCGAGCAGACCTGCGACGAGCGGGAGGACGCCGCAGGAGCAGAAGGGCAGAAATGCGCCGACCAGCGACGCGATGACGACCATGCGGCTTTGCCGTCCGCGAAACGCCCTCGCCGCGAGCGAATCGGCCCCGGTGCTTTCGCCGCCGCAGCCACCATCACCGAAGCGGCAAGCCAGGGGCCGATGTGCGCGAGTTCACCGGCAACGTTGCGGATGGTGCGGAAGGCTTGGTCGGGGCTGTACAGGTACAAGCCACCGAACAAGACCACGAGAGCAACGAGCACAAAGTCCATATGACTCAGGCGGCTCGCGATCTGTCTCGAATAGACCGCCAACGGCCCAAGGCGCAGCGGTGAGGTTGCGGTCAATTCGGTCATGACATTTCTCCTCTATATAACCAGGGATATAGTTGTTTCTGGTCAAGCAAAGACGTGTTCGGTCGGATTCAGGGTTACCCGACAGCGCGGGAGCGTAGACGCGGCGGATCAGCCGCAAACCCGACGCAGCAGTTCTCCTTCACGAAGGCCAGGGCTTCGTTGATTGCGGTCTGGTTGGGAGTGCATCGGACGACGCGACCTTCCTTCCGCTGATCGACGAGTCCTGCGGTCACCAGACCCCGGAGATGGAAGGCAAGAGTCGATGCGGGCACATCCAGGCGTGATTGCAATTCTCCGATTGCCAAGCCCTCGCGCCCAGCCCGTACGAGGAGCCGCACGATCTGGAGGCGGATGGGATTGCCGAGTTCGGCAAGGCGGCGAGCAGCGGTATCGATATCCATGCCTGTAACATAGTCCACCCGCGTGGCCATTACAACTACAAAACTGGTTTTATGGTCTACGTGTTTTGATACCAGTCTCGCGTTCGGATCACAACCCGAACGACCGACAGCATCACCGGGATCTCGACGAGCACCCCGACGACCGTCTCCAGCGCGGCACCGGACTGGAAGTCGAACAGCGCGATTGCCGCCGCGACGGCAAGCTCGAAGAAGTTCGACGCTACGATAAGCGCGAAGGGTAGGGCCAACTCGCCCTTCGGGCGGGCCGTTCCGGTCGGAAAGTCTGTTTGGCAAAGCATCTCAGAATTGAGGGAAAGGCGGGTGGGGTCTTTTTCGAAACGGAACCAGAAGGAGGTAAGCGGAGCGACGAAGCGATATCGAATACCGCCTCGAATTCTTGCCGGGGGTGGTATTTTGTCGGTCTGAAGAGGAAGAACCAAAATGCCCGACGAAACACCGTCCGCCTCCATCAATCGAGAACTGGCCGCGAAAATCACTGCCGCCTATGTTCGGAGGAACCAGATCGCGTCGGACCAACTCGCGACCTTGATCTCGATCGTTCATCAGGCCCTCGCAAGCCTCGGTAAACCGCCACCAGAAGCCAGTGTCGAGAGAACACCGGCAGTCCCGATCAGGCGATCGGTGCACCGCGATTATGTCGTTTGCCTCGAATGTGGATGGCGTGGCCAGATGCTCAGACGACACCTCAGCACCGGCCATGGACTGAAGGTGGAGCGGTATCGAGCCCGCTGGAACCTCCCTCGTGAGCATCCATTGACGGCTCCCAGCTACTCGGAGCGCCGATCTGGGATGGCCAAGCAGCTTGGCCTTGGTCGCGGTCGTCGGGTATCCCCGGAGGAACCAGAGGCAGTCGCACCCGAGACCCCGGCAGCACCTCAACCTCGACCTCGGCGGCGGGGAAGGCCGCGACCGTCGACGACCTCCGCCTCTTCCACGTAGCCGCCACTACTACAGTCTGTCGGTACCGATTACGAGCCCGATGCGCCGATCATAGGAAGCGCCATCAGCGCGGCCTCGCCCATTCCAGTCGAGCAGCACTCGGCATCCTGGTCCGACCTCGGGAGCGAAAACACTGAGGGGACGAAAAGCCGGGACCATCGGCCAGTGAAGCGGTCATATGCAGAAGAATCGACAGCCCAGCCGCTTGCTATCTCCTGCCTCCGGGCTGGGAGTGGCTTGTAGGTACGCCCCGTCAGTTCGTCCCGCAGCTGCTCGAGCAGAGTCTCCGCGCCTTGCGCCTCAATGGCCTCGAAGGTCACCCCGTCTACTCCCGGAGCCCCATCGTTTACGCGGAGCCTGCCCCGAAGTTTGTGCTGATAATGGGATCTCACGAGATGCGGATAGCCTCGGCCAGCACGGGAGTTAAGTTAAAGAAATACTCGTCCCGTTGGTCCAGTTCTGCGAATTCTGCGGCCCAGGCCTCTTCTTTGCGCACTGCTCCGCGACCGATCAGATAGCTGGGATCAATTTGGAGATCACATAAACTGAGGTCTTCTGTGCTTTCCTCCCCAAAATATGTTCGAGGCGACAGGTGTCAAGCCTTGATGGTAGGAGCGGCTGGGCTATATCCCTTCTATCAACAAGTGAGGTGTAATATTACGGATGGCGTTAACTTGGGTAGAATATAATAGTCTCACCGCTTGGGAGATTTTTGATAATGCTTTGGACACGGATACCCCACAAGAGATCCTGGAAGTCATGGAGAAAATGTGTGATTATCTCCGTGGCTGTTTCGAGGAGACTGAGTTCTTCGAGGACAACAAGGCGTTCATCGCGGCTTTCGAGGAGTTTGAGAATCGGCTCCTTGAAGTAAGGAAAACGAATTCCGCGAAGACGACCAAGAGTTCTTGGGTCCGCTTGCGCGAGAAGATTCCGAATCATCCACTCAACCCACGCAACATTAATGGAGGTGCCAACCAGACAGATCGATAGTCCTTAGACCAATTCGTTTATCGGTAAAGGCTCCAAAGCTATCTCTGAAAGGGTTTGGAGCCTTTTCACCCTCAACTACCTCTCTCTCCCTAATTGTTCATAGTGGTTCACAACGAGATGATCGATTCCTACAACCATAATACGCGCAAACACTTGGCGATGGCCGCGACAGAGGCGAGCGCTGAGTGGGATATACCAAAGTATAATTTCGACACGTTAGAGAAACCCGAAGCTGTGACACCCGAACGCCCGGCACACCGTCGTAACCGCCAGCCCGATGCCGAGGAAGGCCCCGTCAGCGGCAACGGCGACCTAATAACGAGCGCGGCTCAGCCCGGTTCGGATCGGCCCCCGAAGCGCAACAGACGGATGTCCTGCCGATACCGACCAGTGATCCGGGTTAAAATTTCCTAAAGATCAAGCATCTCAAAAACGTTCCTATTCTATTATCAAATTTCAGACGGTCGCATAACTTAAAAGTGCTTCGTGTCATAGTCTCGAAAATCATTCTCGAAATTAAAATCCCAAACCCGTCCTCATTTCACGAGTTTTGATGATCGTCGAGAACCGATACTCCCCATAAGATAGCCTCCTCCGATGCAACGGAAACCACCGAGCACCGAACTCAGGTCGATGGCAGCAAGGGCCCGATCGACTGCGGCAGCGATCTGACCGGCCCGAGATCAGATGAGGGCAACCACTTTGCGCTGCGCTTCGTGATCGCCCTCGATGTACCGCGCTGTCGTTCCGAGGCTCGCATGGCCGGCGAGTTGCTGGATGTCTCTGAGACTCCCGCCCACCTCGCCGATCCGTCGAGCAGCGCGAGTGATAAAAGTTCGACGACCCGAATGCGACGAGCAACCGACCATGCCCAAACTGGCATAAAGCCGGTGGAACCAGACGGCGACGGCAGCCGGTGAGAGGCCCCGGTGGCGCTCACTATGGACTACCGGCAGATCGGGACGGACCCTTTCACCTCGTTCTCGATGGAGTGCGATTAGCGCGGCCTTGAGGTCCGGGTGCATAGGAACAATCCGGCCTCCGCGTTTTCCCTTTGCGGCTCGGTTCTCCAGCCCAATCGCATCAGCGACCTCACCCTCGGCGTCCGTTACCATGCTCCAGGTGACGCAGGCGATCTCCTTCGCGCGGAGCCCGGCTCGCATCGACAGCAAAAACATCACTCGGTCTCTGGCCGGGTATCGTCGGGTTTCGAGTTCGGCCAGGATGGCCCGAGTCTGCTTGTCAGTAATGATCTTCGCTTGTTTGCCGAGTGACATGAAGCTCCAAAAAGTGATAAGGTTTTGTCTCAGAAGCCCACAATATTATCAGTCGACGCGCCATTCAACAAAAAGCATTGTTAACAGGGGCAGAAATGCTCGACTGATAAGACAATGCGAATTGTCTTACATCGAGGCGGACAGGACGGCGGTCGAGCATTGTCAGCCCCACCGATGCCACACCGATCTTGAACTGCACTCGGAGTTGTCCGAAAAACCTCAACCCCCGCCGAGGCGAGAGATCAAGAACCTCCCCTGTCATGGGTGTCGTGTTATAGTTAAATACTATTCGACCTCCCCAACCAGGGTGGGCTGCCGCAGCCATGGCCTCGACCCGCCGTCTCGCCGCGATCCTGGCCGCCGATGTGGCGGCCTATTCGCGCCTGATGGGGGCGGACGAGGAAGGCACGCACGAACGCTTCAAGGCGCATTGCCAGCAGTTGGTTGATCCGAAGATCAAGGAGCACAGGGGCCGTATAGTAAAGAACACCGGCGACGGCTTATTGGCGGAATTTGCGAGTGTCATTGATGCGGTACGCTGCGCCGTCGAGGTGCAGCGAGCGATGATCGACCGCGAACCAATGGTTACTGACGAGCGGCGCATTAGGTTCCGCATCGGTATCAATCTCGGCGACGTGATCGTTGAGGAGAAGGATATCTTCGGCGACGGTGTGAATATCGCGGCCCGCCTTGAAGCGCTCGCCGAGCCAGGCGGGATCTGCGTTTCCGGAGTGGTCCGCGATCAGATCGGCGATAAGCTGCCCTATCCATTCGAGGATATGGGCGAGCAGAATGTCAAGAACATTGCCCGGCCTGTCCGAGTGTACAGGTTGCGGCTCGAAGCCATCACCGAATTACCATCGGGGAGGGTGCCGCCTGCACCAGAAGCCCCACGGGCTGCCGTTGCGCCACGCTTGTCGATCGTGGTGCTCCCTTTCAGCAATCTAAGCGACGATCGGGGGCAGCAATATTTCGCGGATGGGATCACCGAGGATCTGACGACCGATCTGTCGCGGCTCGCGGGAATGCTCGTGATTTCGCGCAATACTGCAATCACGTATCGGAACAAGCGGGTCGACACAAGGCAGATCGGGCGCGAGCTTTGTGTGCGCTATGTACTGGAGGGTAGCGTCAGGCGGGCCGACAACCGGGTCCGCGTGAGCGCCCAACTGATCGACGCCGAGACCGATGCGCATCTCTGGGCGGAGCGCTTCGACGGTGACGCGGGCGATCTGTTCGCCCTGCAAGATGAGATTACGAGCCGGATCGCAGTTGCGCTCGACCTCGAACTGATCGCTGCGGAGGCCACCCGGCCCACCGAGCATCCCGACGCGGTGGACTACATTCTCCGGGGACGCGCCGCGATTTCGAACCCAAGATCGCGTGGCAAATATGTACTGGCGATTAGCTTGTTCGAGCGCGCCTTGGCGCTCGATCCGCTATCCGTCGCGGCTCAAAGTTGGTTGGCGCTCGCGCTTGCGAATCGCGTGATCAATCAAATGACCTACTGTGCCACAGCCGACATTGCACGGGGGAAAGGACTGGTCAGGCAAGCCTTGGCGGCGTCACCCCGCAGCGTGACTGTCCATTTCGCCAAAGGCGAGGTGCTGCGCGCTCAAAAACGATACGAGGAGGCCATTCCCGAATACGAGACGGTGCTCGCGTTCGATCGCAACTCAACGTCGGCGTTGTTGGCCCTCGGCCACTGCAAGCTGATGACCGGGTCAATAGAGGAATTAATCCGTCTCGTGAAGCAAGCCATCCGCCTTAGCCCCCGCGACCCCCAAATCGCCGTCATGTATTACCGGATTGGAGAAGTGCATCTGCTGCAATCGAGTGGCGATAAGGCGATCTCATGGTTGGAAAAGGCGCGCAGCGCCAATCCGGAACTTCATTACGTTCACGCCTTCCTCGCCTCTGCCTATGCGTTCAAAGGCGAGACCGAACGCGCTACCGCCGAACTTGCCGAAGCCCGGAGACTGGTCGGCGAGGATCGTTATTCAAGCATCGCCCGCTTGAAGACCGGGTATCTCGGGGTACCGAAGATCCGCGCCTTGTTCGAAGCCACTTATTTGGTGGGTCTGCACAAGGCGGGAATACCAGAGGACTGAACGCGCGGTTTGCAGAAATTTTTGAGTTGTTCGCCATGTCGCCCACGGGGACTTTTGCGACGGGATACCGCGAGATCGACGGCCAAACCTGCCAGTTCTGCCTACATTTGTCTCGCTAATGTTTTAGAGGTGCGAGAGATCGCTGTCTTGAAACCGCAGAGTGGGTTTTTACGAGACAATTTTTGGGGACTGCGATTGTATCGATAGGCGAAGCCCGTGTGAGACTGCTTTGGATCGCGAGTCAACCCGACCGATTCGAGGGGTGTGTGGCTGAAATGTTAGGGGCTCCTCATCGGTATTGAAATCGAAAAATCGGGTTTGCCCTCGCCGACATTGCGCAATGTCGGAATGTACAAGACCTGTGCTCGTTCAATGCTGTC